>Ga0187784_10002847_pt1 | contig 13905 bp, 14 predicted proteins | sample 1015_SJ02_MP15_2_FD_132964 | JGI IMG/M metagenome (GOLD analysis project Ga0187784, IMG submission 132964) | Tropical peat soil microbial communities from peatlands in Department of Meta, Colombia - 1015_SJ02_MP15_20_MG | ecosystem: Environmental > Terrestrial > Soil > Wetlands > Peat | place...
AAGTGGCCGAGCTCGTGTCCGACGGTGAAGCGGCGCCGGCCGGCAATTGCAGCCCGATTGACCAGAATGAAGCCGTGGCTTCGCGCCTCGTCGGTAATCAGACCGCCCTCAAAACCTTCCGTGGTCAGGTCTCGAATCTCCGAGATGTCCAATTGCCGTGCCAATTCTTCCACCGGCACGGGAGGTTTCAGACCTGGCTCCGCCTTCAATATCTTGGTCACGAGACCCGCGGGCGACCCGGTGCCGTCTAGGTCCATACGGGTTATCTTCATCAACCTAACCTCGGCGCCGACGGAAATGATCCATCATTGTTTGAATGGCCTGCCGATCTTCCGGGGTCAGTTCCTTTAGCTCGCGATACATCGTCACGAGCTCAGGCCTTTCGTCTTGGCCCTGCGGATTTTCTTCGATCAAATCAGCAACGCTGACACCCAGGCACTTAGCGAGCTTCTTTAGGAGTTCGATCGACGGGTTCGTCGCGCGACCCGTTTCCAGTTCCCAGATGTAGGCTTTCGACGCGTCTACTTCTTCGGCCACCTCTTGGAGCGATTTCCGGCTCCTCGTCCTAAACCTCCTTAAAGTTTCGAAAAGCGGCATATGTACCTCTGAGTTGTATCTGCCGGTGCTGGGGGCTATATCGCCGAATCCGCACAGATTCGTAACAGAATAGTTGACTCACTGCCAGTCGTATGTCTTTATATATACGAAATCGTGCCACTATCGTCAGCGCCGGTTCTTGCCGGCCAATAGAGGAGAAATTCTCACATGAATGACCGCCATGAGGTGCGCATTCACCTCGATCAGAAGCCGCTTCACTCTCCCACGCCTACGACCGGGTTCGACCTCTACAAGCTCGGCGGGTTGCCGCCGGGCTACAATCTCTACCGCCAGGCGACGGGTGATGAGGAAAACAAGTTCATTCCCAACGACCGCCAGGAAATTCATCTGAAGGAGGATGAACACTTTTACGGCACGCCGGCGATCGAGGAGTACAAGCTGATTGTCAACAAGCAACCAAAGGAATGGTCCAAGCATTTCATCACCGGCGCCGAAATCAAGACACTCGCCGGCTCGCCCGCGGATTGGGTCGTGAACCAGAGCGTCCCGGGGCCCACGGATCCCGAAATCGGAAACGAGCAGCGGGTGGATTTGAGCCAAGACGCGCCCCCGCCCGGCGTCAAGCGCTTCACCACCCGCAAACCGACAACGTCACCCGGGCAATGAGCTTCCTTCCTGAGGACGACGTCGAGTTCCTCGCGAGGAAGGGCCTCGTCTACGAGCTGAAGACCGAGAAGTTACCGAACGGCACCGAGCGCAACGGCGTCGTATTCCCTGGGTACGGCCTTGAGGGCAACTTGCGCACGCTGCGCGACAAGCAACTGCAGCCCTGTTCCGCGTGCGACCTTTTGATTCTTATTCCGCCGCAGTATGCGACAGCGCGGTTAGATAATTTTTACACGATTCCGTTTTTGAAACGACCGGACGGCACAGACCCGCAGAATGCTACTGGTGAAAACGACCTCTTTCAGCGCAAGTGGCAATTCTGGTCGCGGCATCTAGGTGAAGGTGACTGGCGGGTTGGAATCGACGGGCTCGAAATTTTTCTTCAGTACGTCAATCTCGACCTTCGCAAGACATGACGCGCTACACATTCACAGTGCTCGAAGAGCAACGGGCTGCACTGCACCATAGCCTCTTTAGGGATGATTCTGAGTACGCCGCACTGATCCTGTGCGGCCGATCCCTCACCGTTGACCCCTGGTCGGGACAGCCGGAAGAGCGATTCCTGGCGCACGAAGTGATCGAAGTTGACCCATCGGCGTTTTTGGAGCGGACGCCCATCAGCTTAACGTGGGCGACAACGCCCTTCTTCAACTTGCTAAAGCGAGCGGAGGCCAGGAACTTTGCCGTAGCGGCGATACATTCCCACCCCAAGGGACCTCTTCGCTTCTCGCCAGCCGACGACATTGCCGACAAGGAATTATTTGAGATCGCGTTTAATCGCCTTGATAGTCCGCGGCCGCACCTGGCGCTCGTTATGGACCAACGCGGCGACCTCGTCGGACGCGCGTACGGGCCGGACCTCAAGCCCCACGCGCTCGATATGATTCGGATCATCGGCGGCCGGTGGCGATTTGCGTATCCGGACCAAGAAAATTCGACCGTGCCAGAATTCGATCGCCAAGTGCGAGCGTTTGGCAAGCAATCAACCATTGAACTCGGCCAGCTACGGGTGGGTATTGTTGGGTGCGGCGGAATGGGCTCCGCAATTGCCATGCTTCTGGTGCGGATAGGCGTCCGACGATTGGTGCTACTCGACCCGGATCGAGTAGATGAAACCAATCTCAATCGGCTGCACGGCTCCACTCGCGTTGACGCCAATCTGGGACGACTCAAGGTAGACGTTGTCGGAGAGGCGATCGCGAACATTGGTCTCCCGATCTCGGTCCTTCGGTATCCAGATCATGTTGACGATAAACAAACCCGCGACGTCGTGCGTTCATGTGACGTGCTTTTCGGCTGTACGGATGATCATCTTGGTCGCAATTTTCTCAATCGGCTTGCACATTTCTATTTGATCCCGGTAGTAGACATGGGTCTTTTGATTGAACCCAAGAAAGCCGGCGGCTATGACGTCTTTGACGGACGTGTGACGGTGGTACAGCCTGGTTACCCATGCCAGGTCTGCCGAGGCCTCATCAATCCTGATTTCATGGTGGCGGAGGGTCTGCAGCGTCGCGACCCCGAGCTGTATAAGCAGCATAGGCGGGCTGGTTATGTCGTTGGAGCGCCCGACCCGAGCCCTGTGGTGGTGACGTTCACAACAGAGGTCGCGGCAATGGCTGTCAATGAATTCTTTCAGCGACTGAACGGCTTTCGCGGTGAAGCCGGTTCTGTGTCAGAGCGGGTCCGGAGATTCGATGAGGTCAAGGATTTTGACACTCTGCCGGCCGGCAAGTCGCGTGATGGATGCCCGCTCTGCAAGCGTAGAAGATATGACGGCCGCGGAGACATGGAACGATTTCTGGACATGGCACCATGATCAAGATTGTCAGCTCGTGGCTTGAGAACATTAAGGTCCCAATTCCGTGGCTCGAGAAATTGGAAGGCTGGGGTCTGTGGCGTCGCCCTGCATTTCTGACCATTGACGTGCCTGAAGGACCCGACGAGGACTTATTGCCTTGCCCTCTGATCTCGTTCTTCGCGAGGTCCGAGATGGATATGCGAAATGGCTTCATTTCAAATGTCCTCGCTGTGCTGAACACATTCAAGTTCCTCTCGCTGGTCGGGAGCATTGGAGGATTCGCATTGACCTGTTGCGCCGACCCTCAATTAGTCCATCGATCTGGCAAACAGGTAGCTGCGGCGCTCACTTTCATCATCAGGAAAGGCAATATTCAATGGTGCCCGGACTAGGGTTCGATGCGTCCTCCGATTATCTTGTACGCGGCAACTTCTTGCCGCTGCGCGTACTTGCGTCGGGACACAACTGATAGAGAAAGCCGAAGCTACACTGTGCAACCTTAGGACCCTCAGCCATGGCACCTACACAAATCGATCCTGAGCGTGAGTTTGACCTGCTGCCGGGGGAAACCCCCGATCAGCTTCCGACGGGTGAATGGTCGATGTGCCTTTCCGGCGGCGGATTCCGCGCAATGTTATTTCACACCGGAGCGCTGTGGCGTCTGTTTGAGACCAGGAAGCTTTTCCAGATCAGCTTCTTTTCAAGCGTATCTGGAGGATCAATAACGAATGCGTGGCTTGCTTTAAAATGGAGCGAGCTGGCGAAGTCAAATGCCGATTTTCAGAACATTTTCGTATCCGGCATGCGCGCAATGGCACGCGCGAAAGTCGACGTCTATGCCGCCCTGCTGGGATTGGCGTGTGGCGGCGTTTCAAAACAAGTCGCGGCCGCGTACGACCGAGTGCTGTTTAACGGCGCTCGATTGCAAGCCCTTCCGGACCAACCGCGCTTCATATTCAATGCGTCCAACCTGCAGTCAGGCGCGCTCTGGCGATTTTCCAAACCCTACATGGGCGATTACAAAGTTGGTCGCATCCTCTCCCCGGATTTTCCAGTATCCGAAGTGGTGGCTGCCTCGTCGGCGTTTCCTCCTATTTTGTCGCCGCTCGTGCTCGAACTTCCATCGGGCAACTACATACCAACTCAACCATCGGACGATTTCTCAAACCAAGATTATCGCACGCGAGTGGTACTCGCGGATGGTGGGGTGTACGACAACTTGGGACTTGAGCCGATCGTAAAGAGGACACGCAGAATTCTTGTTAGCGACGGCGGTATGCCATTCGCGAGCGCGCCGCGGCCGTCAAGCTTTTGGGTAAGCCAAGTCCTTCGCGTGCTCGATTGTGAAGACAATCAAGTACGGAGCCTGCGAAAGCGCGATTTGATAGACCGGTTTCGGATTTACGATGACCTCGTTGCAAGCGGCATAGATCTATCAAGCCGTCCCGGGTATAGGGAGGTTCCGCGTACCGGTACATATTGGGGCATTGATACCGCTGTCGCTAACTATCCCACGGGCGCCGGTCTACCATGCCCGCCAGCTCTCACGAAACCGCTTGGCGAGATTTCGACGCGCCTTTGGCAAATGGATGAAGGCGATCAGGAACATCTGATCAATTGGGGCTACGCCGTGTGCGACTATGCGCTGCGTTCGCATGTGGACCCAGCGCTACCTACAGCACACCGGTGGCCCTACTCTCGCGGGTTGAATTAGAGACTTCTCGTGACGCGTCAAAAATCATAGTCGACGTACAGGGTTCCCGCAGTGTGTGAGAACTTTGACGGGACCGGACCAGCATCTTTAGAGGCCGCGGCATCTTTAGACGGTGGGTCAACATCGACAGCAAATTGGTCGCTTCGGGCCAGCTGGTTGTCCATCGTTTTGTTTAAGGCTTGCATCAACGGCCCTCTCGGTACTTGATTGTATGCGCCGGGCTGCGTCGAGCACATTCCCACGCATCCATCCCGCAAGGCCGCGACGGCGTCCTTAGGTGTGGCATTTGCACTCCCGTGATGCCCGACTTTGTAAAAATCTATATTACTGAGTATCGATTTCGCTTTGACGGTAAGCTGCATATGTCCTGGCGTACCGTAGGCGCCCCCATACAGAAAGTTCTCCCAGTTTCCCCATTGCGCATCACCAGCGAACAACAGATTCTTTCCTCCGAACGAAAACAGCACCACGACGCTCTGGTTATTGAGCGTTTTGTCCGCCGCCGCTGCACGGGCGGCTAGTACTGGCGGCTGACTTCCATCAACCAATTCCTTAATCCTGTGAGCGTCATAGAATTCAAAAGCTGTATGCGGATACGCGTGCGCTTCGCTTTTAAACTGTTTTGCAAAAGGTGCAATCGACCCATCTTGCGACGTTGTGAGAACACCGAGATATTGTTGATTTTTGTTGGTCATCTGCGACACTAGTGACGCATCAATCGGCGGACCTAGTATTTGGGCGGAAAGGCCGGCATCCATGAGATCCTGTGGAAGGGTCGGCGTATCGCCTGCTTGATAATAATCGTACTGCGGCTTGTTCTTAAAACCGCCATGAATAACGTCGAGCGCCGTTTGATTGCTCGACTGGCCGGCTGCATCCATTTGCCCAGTGATATTTTGCGTCATAAGGAACGATTCATCACCCGGACCCCGCGCGGCTAGACTATTCCCCAGTTGCGCCGCCAAGGCTGTCAGGCTTGCTTGATATGCCTGGGCCTTTTTGTTTGTGGGGTCTTCGAACCACGACATCCAGACACGTTCCACCGTTATCTTATTGAAGATATCGCGGCAGGTTCCGAATCCGGAGATATGGTCGGCGTGTCGATGGGTTACAATGACAAGCGCTAGTTCGTTGTTGCACGTTTGGGCCATTTGGGACACGGCATCCCGAATTGTCCCGAGGTCCTTTGCGTGCACGCCACAATCGATCAAAATATGCTTTTCGCCCGCCGGACTTGGCACAGTTAGGAGGAAGAAATCGCCAAACCCGACGCGGAACATTCGCACTCGCAAGCCTGCGGCCGAAGCCTCCGCCCGCGTGCCCGACGATCTCGCGGCGGACACTCGTGATGCCTTCTTGTGCGGCGCGGAAGCGCGCTGCCGCGACGCCCGAGTTTTCGCCTTTTTACCCGATGCCATTGTCAGGCTCCAACGTGAAGCAAACCAAAGTCAATCTGAAAACGGGAATCCCCGTCGCCGAGCGATCGCCCCGTCGCCTGATAGTACGTACGCACCCTCTCCTCGCGCTCCGGCGTGTGGAGCTTCTGGATAGCAAATCTGATGCGCGGATCGGGCCGTTCATTTAACTTGGTTGGGTCTTGGGAAATGAGCAACGTGACCCCATTGCGCATTGGGAAAGATTTAGTCGGGTCGTCGGCGAAGGGGCGCAATACCGTTTGCACGAGCTCTACGACCATATTCACGTAAAGGCTGCCATCCTCTCCCATATGGAACATTGGGTGAAATGACGGCGCCGAGATTTTCCCAGCTTTGTTGGCAAAACCCAAAAGCTCCGCATTTGCGGCCGCATAGGCCCTGAGAAGGTCACCGTTTGTATCCTTTTCTTGCTGAGTGAGGCCGTTCGGATCGCCAAATTGCAGTCCTTTTACTCGGGGCAAAGCGTCCCATGTGACTTTTGGCCAACAAAGAGATTCCTCAGAGAAAAACTTCGCGTCGTCGGCGACAATGCCTCGCAATCGGAAGCCTTCCATGAGTGCGTCGCGCACGCCGTCTCGATCGCTAGGATGAAAATCCATATCCGCGGTCAAAATTGCCCGTAGGAAGTCCCCAAAGGTGACATCCACGGGCGGGCAGTAATCAAGCGCGCGAGCACATATCGTAAAAAACTGCTCAGCTGTCCGGCTAGCTTCAGTTGCTAGACGATCCGCCAGCGGCATTGGGAGGTCAACCGGATGATCACTGCCGCCGCCGGCGCGATAAATTCGGAAGAGATCAGCAGTGCGCCGCGTATATATTGTGAAGTACGCATCGAACACAGCCGCGACCAGAATCGAGCCCCGATCGTGAGGTTCGGTTTTGATCTTAATGTCATCTGAATTTGGCGGCGTTCCAAGAGCGCTTCGCAGACCTGAGCGCATCCCTGAAGCCTCTCCGAACTGTAACGCAAGTTGCACGAGCGGATTCTGTTCTGCGATCTGAGCTTGAATTATCGGTTTGCTTACGCCTTCGTCATCTGCTTCAGGTTTCATTTCATACTGAAAGAGTTTTCCACCCGTCTTCTGCAATGTATTGAGCAGGGCTTCTTTATGCGCAAAGTGTGAGAACAGTGCAGCTAAGTCTGCAAACGCCTCGTGGAACGCAGGTACGTCGATATTGGTCGGCTCCGTAAAGTAGCCGCGAATCCCGTCTACGATTGCGTGCGTCGTTTCATGGGCGATGATATCGTGAGAAAGACAAGTAAAGATCGTCTGCCCGGGAAGATTACGACCGGGGTCCGTCGCGCTCGCTTGGAAGTAGCCAAATAAAATTCCATGAGCTTCCGGACTATAAAATGCATTCGCTTGACACATGGCATGCGGGAAAAGATTGAGGCACCGGGATGCCCCACGCGGTACTGGAGCGGAATCCTGCGAACGCTTTGTCCCCCTGAATCCCACTCGCCGTCCAAGTGCTCGCTCGAAGCGCTGTAGCGTTTCGCTCGCAACCGCATATACCATTTGCTGGTGAAACCGCGGATCAGATTGGCTGGGAGCAAGCCCTCCTCCCAACAGGAGCTTAGGATCATTCAAGTCGATAGGCTTATAAAATGATTTGATTGTTCCGTCATAATCGATAACAGCAAAGCGCTCTCCAACCGGGCCAGGCTTCAGCTCTTCATATCGAACCTCGGCCGTCATGTAGTTGCCGATGTATTTGCCCACGCTCGGATCGAAGGCGTAGATGTTCAGCGGTCGAATCGAAGGCGTGGGAATCTCGGACGTCGTGAAGATATCATGCGGTTTTGGGATGGGAGGCGGATTGGGGCTGCTGGCTCGAGCGGGCGATGAATCGAAAAGTTCGTTGAGAACGTGACTGCCGCGCCTTGATTTCCTCACGGAACGCTGCGACTTGGCCATGTGCTCCCCCCACAGCGCATGAGAAAAATATCGACTAACTAAACCTGCGCGCCCACGGTACAACCCATAGGCGCACGATAAGCGCAAGCGCTTCGGTTGTAAAGGCTATGTCTGCGACCCACCACAGCCCCGAGTCCAAGGTCGTATAATCCCGCATTTGTTTCCAATATTCCCGGCAATCGCTTTAGCCCTCGATTCCGAGCCTCAAGCATAAACGTGCAATGCGAATATGGCTTGACGCATCCTCAAGTTGTAGCGCAGTATTGAAATTGAGGCGGGTTTCAACCGATGCCATGGAATCCGGCTACCCCTAAAACGGTGCAGTCAGTTTCCAGCGGGACGCAAGTCAGAGCTGGTCACCACGCCTCGTTTTCACCTCCGGCGTTGCCGAGCTCACTGACTTTCAGTGGTCTTGCGCTCTTTGCGAGTGTCGCACGGGCGAATGCGCTGATAGGTGCTGCACCCAGTACCATCCAGGGACTGGCGCGTAGCGCCGGTGAGATAATTTGCGCTGTCGTCGAAGACCCGCCGCCACTATTTTGGGTTACCACCGACGTCGACTATTCTGCGGATGCCAAGCGCACCTCATTTTCAGCAGATATAGGTGCCGGAATCACCGATCTCATTATGAGCGGGATGGGTTATACATATCGCGACAATGCTCGCTCCCTTATCAAAACCGGACGCGTCGGCGACTTCATATACGACGGTCCCCGAACTTACGGAGCAGGCGTTGTATTAGCTGAAGCTAAGGGAAGTATCAGCTCCAATACCAATCTCGCCCATCTGCAGCGAATAGTCCGTAACGGGTATCGAAATCAGGTGGCTCCGCACGTCGACACATCTCCGAACGGCGTCACCATCCTACACGGGTACGCTATAGGCTTGGGGGGCAAACCCGGAAATCATTTGTCTAACATTCACATCGAAGAAACGGCTAGGACTCCCGTTTCGCCGCACGGCGGATTCGCAGGAGGAACAACATCGACTGGATCGCCACAAACTCAACTCGTGCTAGGAAATTATCGAGCATTATTCGGACTACTCGGCGCAGAGCAAATCACCTCCGCGATTGATGCGGTTCGCGGTGGAAATAGCGATACGCTTCCTGACCATAGAGACAACGTCTCGCAATATCTTCAACAAATGACAGCTGAGCCGATAATTGACCTCCTCGCACTTGGACCGCGTCCCAGCACAACGGTTCTTCGCCTCGGCATAGATCAGACGATCGCCGAAAGTTTTCTTACCCAGCTACTGCACCTTATGTCAGAGTCTCGCGATAACTTCCAGATTCCGCTGCTAGAAGGTACCTCAATCGGCAGTAGAGAGCGCGTCACGTTTCCCGATGGATTATTCGCTCATATCGCAAGAGAGAGCCCGCGGACCGTAACACCGCCACCAATCCTGCCGCCCCCTTTGCACGGCCAATCAACAATGCGAGCTCAAAGGTACCGGAACAGCACAGATGAAGCCGAGGCTTAGGCAATGATGGTCAAGGAGTGCTGAGTCTGGGAATAGAAGCCCACTCGCCGGTCTCACCTCACAAAGCGCAAACGCGCGACCACATCTTGGCATTGCATTTGTATATCGCCGGCTATTCCGCGTCGGCGCGCTCGAACTCTTTCCCGCGATCCACTGGGAAGTCTGTAGCGTTGTAGTCGCGCGGGATGCCTACGCGGATCACGGCGCCTCGGGCTCGACATCGCAAATTGAAAATCCTATTTGGACCCGCGGACGTTGATTACAACGCGCGCTTGCGGTCAATAAACTCAGTATTGGCGATTGTCGCTGCTTCCTTTAGTTTTGCCGTTCTCGACGTATCGCCGAGTGCAATCGATTGATACGTGAAGAATGTCCGGCCGACAGAACAAAAGCCCAATCTCAGGGGCGTACAGTTGCTGCACTAAAAGCGACCGAAGGCGTCCCGTCGATCATGAGTTTCAAGTAGACTTGGTAGTTGGGAAGCTGCAACAGGTCGGCCTGGTCGAACGCGTCGTTGAACTCCCTCGCGAGATACGGAGCGTCTTCGGCCCCGACCCGGAATGAGACAATCGTGCCGGCGTTACCCAAAATAGCATGCCGGACATCGGGCTCCAGCTGATGCAGAAACTGGTGCGCCACCGTAAAGGCTAGCTGCGCATGGTTAAGCATTGGTCGGGTTTTGGTCGCCCGAGCGAGGGCATACATCATGCGGCGAGGAGGTCGTGGGAGCGCCCGCGGTTAGCTATAAGCGCACCAAGGTGTTGTTCACACAGCACCACGGCTTCGCGCATTTCTGGGAGATAGGCAGCTCGATTGTAGACTTCGGCCACGGCACTCACGATACCGTCAGTCTTGTTTGTTATCCCCCCCATTTTATGATTCAGGAGCCGCTCGACGATGTGCGGCGCGACCCTCAACTCCGCAAGGCGCGTTGCGAACGTGCGTCTCAGATCGTGCAGCGTCCAGTGTGGTAGGTTGTCGGCCATTTCGTGTTTGAATTTGCTCCATCCAGAGATCGGACGATCGTCGGCCCAGCGCGTCGGGAAGAGCAGCTCTGTGCTGTTGAGGCGTGGAACCGCTTCTAAAATGCGAGCGACCAAATCGCCATATGCAAATGTATGCTGACGCTTATTCTTGGTGACCCAATCGGGCACGGTCACGGTACGGTCCTTCTCGTTTATCCATGACCAGCGGAGGGACGCGATCTCACCCCGGCGCTACCCGGTCAGAAGCAGCAACTGCACGACTATTCCATGGGGATATCCCTGCCTCTCCGCAGCGGCCCAGACCTTGGCGATCTCCTCGTCTGAGAGAGTACGCCTACGGCTCTTCGCGATCGTGAGTTGGAGACCATCGAGCGGGGATGGGGCGTAACGCCGAGGCAGGCGAGCACACCATTTGAAGAAACTGCGCGCCACGGCCAGGGAATGTGCCTGCTCGCTCGGCGTATCGGCGAGCTTGTAAGTTATTTGGGTAATTTTCTCGTATGTGATCTTGACCATACGGGTTTTTGCGAACGGAAGCAGAAAGTACTTCTCCAGCACTCGCTTATAGTCGTACTGGGTCCGCGCTCTCTTCTTGGCGATATGCTCAACTTTGAACTTCTCGTACGCCTGCTCGAACGTAATGCTGGAGCGCTCCAGCGGTTGCGTTTCGGATTTGACCCCGTTGGCCTTGCGGCGGGCATCAGCTAACGACACGTCGGGATATCGGCCGATAGTCACACGTTGGTTTTCGACCTTTGCAACGAACGTCTTAGTCCCGGCCTGAGACACCCGCACGCCAAAGCCGCGTGTCGCCGAATCCCAATAGTCCACCTGCCCACTCGTCGGAGGCTTAAGCGCGCGTACCGCTACGTCGGTAAGGTGCAATCTCGGCATGCTCTAGGTACTTTTTAGGTACCAAAATCGCCTGCATAGCGAGGCGATCCGGTGTACCAGCATGTGAGTCGAATACGCGAGAAAGTCAATAACGACGGGCGTTTCCGTCGCGTATGCGCATCTATGCGAATGCAAAAATTTTTTTAGGAACCCGTTGCTCCAACCACCGAACGCGGCGGTCACGTTGAATTAACAGAAAAATTTTGTGCAAGAGAAATTCTGAGCCTATAGCGAGCCTAGAACTTTTGCAGCACGTGTTAAGTGATTGAAATTACTGGCGCGCTCGGAGGGATTCGAACCCCCCGACCCCCAGATTCGAAGTCTGGTGGCTTCAGAAATATGCTGAACAGCATCGTGGTCCGGCGCTGAATAGGCGCTTCGAAACGCTCAAGCAAGAATGCCGCCGCCACAGAGGTCGAAAGCCCTCAAATGAAGTGCCCATCAGACTTTGACGGTGTGTCATCTACATTGCAATGGACGATAGTAGCTGGCGGCTAAAGCTTGTAAAGTACTGAGGCGCTTGCTCGCGTTTGTTCGACTACCGGAGGTGAATCTTATAACGCCAGCGCAGCGGATGGACGCAGCCAATAGAGCCACACAGAAAAGGATAGCTATGAGCCGCCCGCGCCATTGATCCACGTCCGTATGCCCGCCCAAGTATGGCGCGACTGTCGGGGCAATCTCAATCAGCGAGTGTACTTGTGGACAAGCCAAGCCGCTTCATCATCTCGTTGCTGATCCGGCGCTGCGCTGTTCGCATCCCTTGCCCCGCCGCCAAGATCATCTTGGCGATGTAGCCGCGCGAGATACCCGCCGGACGATGGCCGAGCAAAAAATGGCTCATGAGTTCGTCCACGCCGATGTCGGCGGCGACCGTGCGCCATGTACGCCTAAGCATCATGCCGTGTGCGGGCAATCCATCCACGTCGAATTTGACAATATGTCCGCCGTCGCGCGCCGGGAATACGTAGGGATTTCCTTCGATGGCTGCCGACCGAGCAAGCAAGAGCGCCTTCACAATGGGCCGCGACATGACCACTCGAATATCGTCACCGGCCTTCACGCCACCGATCACGAACACACGCTCCGAAGGCTTCACGTCCTCCCACTTCAGGCGCGCGAGTTCTCCCGGACGGCATCCCGTCAAGAGGTTGACCATCTGGAACGCCCGGCGCGACGGTGCCTCGATCTTGGCCCATGCCTTGGCCCATGCCCGCCAGTCCTTCGCACCCATGGCCTTCTGACTTCGCACTATGGGCTTGAACTCGACCGCCGAAGTCGGCAGCCCCGGCGGCAGCGTCCGATCACGCCGAGCTTCGCGCCGGTACATGGCGCGTAATATCCGGGCCGCGTGGTCGGCAGCAGCGGGCGACGCCTTCGCAATCTTCGAGTGCCAGTCCTCGACCATGCCGGGCGACGCTGACAATTCGTGAAGCAGGAAGTTGCCAAAGGCGGGCAAGATGTGCCTGCGCGCTAGGCTCTCGGCGTTGACCGGCCAGCGGGACCCGGCTTTGCCTTTGCGTAGGTGTTCCAGATACCGCTCGATTGCTTCGCTCACCTTCGTGCCGCTGCGCTGCCCCGGAAGGATGCGACCACTCGCAACACGTCCAGCCTGCACAAGCGCAGCTTTACGCGCACCGGCCACCTTCATCGCGGGCCAGAAGCCGAGCGTGATTGAAGTCGTCTTGCGATTTCCGTGGACCTGATTTTGTTTGAAGTAGGAGAATGAGACTTGTCGGCGTCCAACATGGACGCGAAGGCCGGGGACTTTGGTGTCCCAATACATCGCCGGGCCGGTGTACTCCGGTGCATCCATGAACGCCACATCGGCGTCAATGAGCCGGTCGCTTAATGCGCGATACCGCCGGGACGAGGTTGCGGGCAAGTTGCGGCCATACGTTGCGGACGCCTCGAAAATAGCGCGCCAGACCGCCATTTATCAAACAAATGGGCTAATAGAGCATTACCAAAACGCTTGGAAGGCTTCTGCTCTACCATTGAGCTACACCCGCGCGGGCCCGAACTTATGGGATACGCGGCAGAATACAACATCCCGACCCGTTAAAAATCCGGCTAGAATAGGCGCACGGTCGACGCGAAAAGACGCGCCGCCAAGGAGATTCATGCCGGAGACGCGCGCCTATTTATCAGTGTCGCTGTGGCGCGGCGGCCGGGAGGGCCGTTACGAAACCTATACGGTGCCGCGCCGCGAGAGCCAGACCGTGCTCGACGTGGTGACTTACGTGCAGCGCCACATCGATCCGACGCTGACGTACCGGTTTGCCTGCCGGGTTGGCATGTGCGGTTCGTGCGCCATGACGGTCAACGGCCGGCCGCGCTGGACCTGCCGCACGCACGTGGCGAAGGTCGCTGATGGCGGTGGCCTGGAGATCGGTCCCTTGGAGAATCTCCCGCTCATAAAAGACCTTGCCACCGACATGGCGCC
>Ga0187784_10002849_pt1 | contig 13902 bp, 13 predicted proteins | sample 1015_SJ02_MP15_2_FD_132964 | JGI IMG/M metagenome (GOLD analysis project Ga0187784, IMG submission 132964) | Tropical peat soil microbial communities from peatlands in Department of Meta, Colombia - 1015_SJ02_MP15_20_MG | ecosystem: Environmental > Terrestrial > Soil > Wetlands > Peat | place...
GCTCCTTCTGCTGCACCGTGATGGAGCACCAAGGGATCGAGGTCCTGGTGCGGCACCGCAATGACAGGCGTGTCTGGGAGCGGCTATGGAACGTGCGATCGGGCGAACAGGTCGAGACACCGCTGACCAAAGGTCGCGGCCGGCAGCGCCGGCCGGAGCCACAAGTGTCATGCCTCCACGTCGTCACATCTCACACGCAGTCCCCACGAGCGCGAAATGCGCTGTGTGCGGCAAGCCGCGACCGCCACTCGCGCAACGGCATGAGGACCCTGATTGCAGTACGACGTGCTGCAAGAGGCTTACGGCGTACCCATCGCCATCTTCATGCCAGACAGCGCGACCAAGCTGGCCTTGGTCAGCTCAAGCAAACTGCGCCGAAGCAGGGACCGCGTCAGGGTCTCGTAGGACGTATTCAACGGGTTGGTCAGGAGGGCTGACATGAAACGTATCGAGCTCGCACACTGGGGCCCCGACCTCGACCGGCCCGGCTACCTCCGGTTCATCAGCACCCCGACCTACCGCGAGGTGTTCGACCAGCTCAACAAGGAGTTGACAGATGAGGGACTGATCGACGAGTACTTTGACCTCGCGCTATGGCTCGAGAATCACACGTCGACAGAAGAGGGACGGGATCGTGCGGACGAACCGCTCCCCCGCAACATCCGATGGGTGGCCTGCTGGGCCGTGACCGGTGGCAGTGAGGGGTGGTACATCCACATTGAGTTCGATGGAGCGAACCGGGATACCGGGAAATCCGAGCGCATACTGTTTGCACTCGGGAAAACGTTCTTGGGCTGGGACCACGCTTGGAAGATCGCCAAGCGCGCCGCGGAGCTGCTCGGCGCGTGAGCCATCGTCGGTGCCCAACATGGTGTGCCAAAAGGTCGCTCGGGCCCCAAAGATAAGCCTCGTCGACAACCAGCACTTGATCGGGCTCTATGCGGCCATCGAGAAGTCCTGAAACCCAACATCCGCAGGCCGTAACGAACACTCGAGGGCCCCTGACTACCGCTCCCAGCTCAGTGCTATCGTGACCACGATGCCGCTCCCGAATGGGTACATCACAACAAGCGCCGCCGGCATACTGGTTCTGTGGCGTACCAGCCTGGAGGGCCAGCGGTGCTGCGTCAGCGTCTTCGCCGAGTCCACGCCCGAGGACGCCATCCTGGCCGTCGCGCTCCGGGACGCCGCGTATGCCGGCCAGAACCCGCCAGTACGATGTCATGGCACGCTAAGGAGGCCGTCCCCATGCTATCTACCGACGCAGTAGTCACTATCTCAGGGCCCACGCAGCCGAAGACAAACGGCCGACCCAAAGGCACGACCGCGACATGTCCAGCGTGCCTGGGGAAAATCAGCACCCGGAGTCGTGAAGGTCTGTGCGATGGCTGCGCCATGATCCTGGAGGCCTGGCAGCGAGCGCATTGTCCGGCAACACCGGAACACCTAGCCGAGCTATGCGCCAAAGGACGAGCTACATGGGGGCCGGATACCCCGATGTGGCGATGGCCGCTCTTCTGGTGGCGCCACAACCGATAGACCCTGACTCGAACCAGAGCGTCGCTCACTGTGTCGGGAGTTCTGAAACGATCGTGTCCCCCACCTGGCGAGTCGTATAGCGGCCGCCGAGATCTGGAGTCACGGTCCCGGCCGAGGTCGTGGCGACGATCGCTCGAAACACACGGTCCGCCTCTCGCTGAAGACCAAGGTGCTGCAGCATCAGCACCGCACTCCAAATCGCGCCAATTGGATTCGCGATGCCCTTGCCGGCGATGTCGGGCGCCGAGCCGTGGACCGGCTCGAACATGCTGGGGTAGCGACGTTCTGGATTCAGGTTGGCGCTGGGGGCAAGACCGAGCCCTCCGACCAAGGCGCCTCCCAGATCCGACAGAATGTCGGCGAACAGGTTCGACGCCACTACGACGTCGAGTGTATCCGGCCTCGTGACGAAACAGGCGGCCATCGCGTCGACAAAGTACTCCTCGGTCTCCACATCCCGGTAGTCAGCGGCGACGCGTCTGAACACCTCGTCCCACAGCACCATCCCGTACTGCTGCGCGTTGGACTTCGTGACGCTGGTCACTTTCTTCCGCTCCCGGGTGCGGGCCGTCTCGAAGGCGAAGCGGATGATCCGCTCGCATCCTTCTTCAGTAAAGAGACTGCTTTGGATCGCCACCTCCTTGCCTCGACCCCGCCCTCCCAAGTTGCGCCCGCCAAGCCCGGCGTACTCGCCTTCGCTATTCTCTCGAACGATGACCCAATCCAGGGCCGGCGGCGGGTCTCGCAACGGGCTCTGCACTCCGGGCAGCAAGCGGACCGGACGGACATTGGCATACTGATCGAATCCCTGACAAATTGCCAGGCGCAAGCCCCACAAACTGATGTGGTCCGGTACACCAGGCCAGCCGACGGCGCCAAAGTAGATCGCGTCAAAGGTCGCCAGTCGATCGAGCGCGTCCGCATCCATCATTCTCCCGGTCGCCTGGTAGTACTGACACCCCCACGGAAAGTACTCCCACTCGAAGGACAGGGCGCCGTCGGAGTCCGCCGCAAGGCGGTTTAGGACCCTGACCCCTTCCCCGATAACCTCCTGGCCGATTCCATCGCCCGGGATCACCGCGATCTTGAAGCCGTTCCGTGCCGCCAAAGGTCACCTCCTCGGGAAGACCGACGGACCACCCCGTCGAGTAACCCTTGACGCAGGCACCCGGTCTTCACAGACGCACGCCCCATGAGGGGCTGGTCTACCTCGGTTGTGGACGACTACTTCCCCCGCGATAGTGTCCTATATCCACTCGTGCCTCTGCCGATACGTCAACCAGCAACGAGCCGTTAGTTGTTCGTCTCCTCGGATTCTCGCTCCCACCAAGCATGTCAGGGATGCGCGCCGGTCAGCCCGACTGGCCAGCGAGCAGGGTCCCCATGCCGCTCACGCTACCGGCGCGCCATACCTCACCACTCCGTTACCCGTACTTGATCGAGACGACCGTCGGCTGGAGAAAATACAACAGATAATCAGGGCCGCCAAGTTTCGCATCAGTTCCGCTCATGTTGAATCCACCGAACGGGGTAACGCCGATTTCTCCACCGCTGCATTTCCGATTGATCCACAGATTCCCGCACACGACTGTGGCCCATGCCCGCGCGATCTTCGCTGGATTACGCGTAAAGACCGCACCCGTAAGACCGTACTCGGTTCCGTTTGCGATCTGCAACGCATCCTCGAAATCCTCGGCTGGCACGACCGACACGACCGGGCCAAAAATCTCTTCCTGGGCGACACGGGCGTGTTGATCCACGTCCGCGATCACGGTTGGTTGAATGTAGAAGCCAGGACCGTCTCCTCGCTCGCCACCGCACATCAGCTTGCCTTCACTTTTCCCGATTCGGATGTATGACAGAATGGACTCCATGGCACGCGCATTGATCACCGGTCCAATGGGAAAGTTCTCTTCGCCGGGACCGAGCTTCAATGATCGCACCTGCTCGGTAAATGCCTCGACCACCTCGTGGTACACGTTCCGGGTCACCACGAGTCGGGAGCAGGCGGAACAGTTCTGCCCCTGATATCCATATCCCGCGACCACCGCGGCGGCCACCGCCGCTTTGACGTCCCCCTCGTCGTCGACCACGATCGCGTTCTTGCCACCCATCTCGGCAATCACACGCTTAAGCCAGTGCTGGCCCGGCCACACTTTCGCAGCACGCTCGTAGATCCGACACCCAACTTCCTTGGATCCAGTAAACGCGATCATGCGGGTCTTCGGGTGGTCCACCAAAGCGTCTCCGATGGCGCGGCCCTGTCCCGTCACAACGTTAAGCACACCCGGTGGCAACCCGGCCTCTTCCATCACCTCGTGGAACAGATACGCACTCACCAACGAATCACTGCTGGGCTTGAGGATGACACTGTTTCCTGCCCCGATGGCGCCCAACGCCATGCCCATGGACGTCACTAAGGGAAAGTTCCAGGGCGAGATCACGATCACCACACCAAGCGGCACATAGCGATAGAAGGATACTTCCGAGGCATGTACCGTCGTCGGCTTGCCTTCCGCGTACCGTAAAATTTCACGGGCCACATACTCCAATTCATCGATGGCACCGGCGACCTCTCCATCGGCCTCCGCCCAGTTCTTCCCCACCTCGAAGACCAGCCACGCGGCGGCTTCGAACCGACGGCGTCGCAGGATGCCCGCTGCTTTGAGGAACAGGGCCATCTTCTCTTCGGGCGGAATCTGCCTCCAGAGGTGAAACCCTTGTGAGGCTGTCTCAACCGCCTCCGACACTTGGCTTGGTGTCGCCAACTGGCCTACCGCAACGACCTCGTTCGGGTTCGCCGGGTTAATAGACGTAAAGGTCCCGCCGCCTTTCTTACGTTCTGCACCGATGATGAGCGAAAACTCGGTGCCCAGGTGCAGTCTAACATCGGCAAGCGCACGGCGCATGAGATCGCGCCGTGTGGAGTCCTCGAAGTTCGTACCGGGTTCGTTGCGAAATTCAGGCAGGCTCATAGCTCACCACCTCGGTGGAATGCAGTCTGGTGGCGGCAGGCCGCGTCGACTCGCTGAGCACTGGGTTTCGTGTGAACCTGCCGCTCGGTGTTCATGAGTACAATCTGCTGACCCACTTACTCCGCTTCGGGAGAAGCGCATACCCGAACCGGTCGTCGAAGTTCGTACCCCGCGCACCCCTGCTCGACCGCGCAGGCGCCAGTATCCCACCATTACGCATCCTGCTCGCGATGGTGTCGAGCAGCGCGATCGGGGCGAACACCCCGCTGGACGAGTCAGGCGTGGCCGATCTTCCTCCGAAACACCCCGCCACCCGCATACGCCGGGAGCAGTTGAGCAACCCGGCGGTGTGCCCGGTACGTGCAAGACTTACCGCGCCACCCCCGGTGATAACCGTTCTGCACTGCGGTGCCGGCCCTACCGATGGGGAGTGCCTCAAGGCAATGGTCTTATTCTGGCCCTGAAACTGTCCTACGCCGTCTTGATCCAGACCGCCTTAACGTTCAGGTACTCCTCGAGATGCTGCAGTCCGCCTTCGCGCCCATACCCACTCATCTTGTAGCCCCCGAATGGGACAGCCGGATCCAGCACCTGGTAGCAGTTCACCCACACTGACCCGGCCCTGATCGCCTTCGCGACCCGATGGGCCTTACTCACGTCCCACGTCCACACGCCACTTCCCAACCCAAAAGGAGTCGCGTTCGCTCGCCGGACGACCTCATCGATGTCCTGAAAACGCATCGCCGACAGCACCGGACCGAAGATCTCCTCCCGCGCAATGCTCATGGTGTCCTGCACGTCAGCGAACACCGTCGGCGGAACGAAATATCCCCGCGCGAGCTCACCATCCCGAGCACGGACGCCCCCTGATATCGCTCGCGCACCCTCGTGCTTGCCCTGTTCCAGGTATTCGGTGACCCGCGCCAGCTGCTGCTCGGACACCAACGGTCCCACCTGGACTTCCGGGTCCACCCCCGGCCCGAGCTTGAGCCGATTCCCAAACGCAGCCACGCGCTCGACGAACTCGTCATAGATCTTCGACTCCACGAACAGACGCGTCCCGGCACAACAGACCTGACCGGAGTTGGTAAACACCGCCATGGCCGCCCCGGGCACCGCAGTCTCCAGGTCGGCATCGGCAAACACCACATCTGGGGACTTTCCGCCCAATTCAAGTGACACCCGCTTCAGGTTCCCCGCCGAGGCCTCCACGATTTTCTGCCCCGTCACGTGCGAGCCCGTGAACGCTACCTTGTCGACGTCGGGGTGCTGCGCCAGTGCGGCCCCGGCCGTCTCACCGTACCCGGGCACGATGTTGACGACACCCGCCGGCAATCCAGCCTCCAACAGCAACTCCCCCAACCGCAACGCTGTCAGCGGCGCCTCCTCCGCCGGCTTCAGTACCATCGTGCACCCCGTCGCCAGTACAGGTCCGATCTTCCACGTCACGGAGGCGAGTGGCGCATTCCACGGAATAATCGCCCCTACGACTCCGACCGGCTCCCGCAGGGTAAATGACACATACTCTCCGGGCAGCGAGTTCTCGATCGTCTCGCCGTGGATCGCCGTGGCCATTCCCGCATAATACCGCAGCATTCCCAACACCCGCAGCCGCAACCCCCGCGTCCGCGTGATCGGAGCGCCCATATCCAACGTATCGAGCAATGCCAGTTCGTCGAAGTGCGCCTCCACGAGGTCGGCAAACCGGAGCAACAGTGCCTGTCGGTCGTACGGCTTCGCCTTGCTCCACGGGCCCTCAAACGCCTTCCGCGCGGCGGCCACCGCGCGTTCGATGTCCTCCCGCTCCCCCTCTGCGACACGGGTGAGTTCCCCGCCGGTTGCCGGATTCAGACTCGGGAAGGTCTTACCCGACGCCGCCTCTACCCACCGACCGTCGATCAACATCCGTTTCGGCGCCCCATTGAGGAACGCTGGGCGGGCGTCTGCATCCCGAGGCGTCTGTGTGATTGCCATCAGCGGATCCCCCCTCCTATCGGCGTTGCCGTGCCTCGACCGATTGACGTGTTCGCATCCTCGGGATTCACGACGCCAACCAGCTGCTCTGCTGCCTCCTCAACATCAACTCCCTGCGAGCTACGCTCTCTATGGTCGGGCGCGCGCCGGCGGAAGGACCCCGAGGCTGGCGAGCCCGGCCGCGATCTGCTCCCGCTCTTCGGGGGAAGCGGGCGTGAATGGTCGTCTGGGGGCCCCCCCCGTTCTACCCTGGAGCTCGATCACCGTCTTGAGGTGCACAATCCAGTTCTCGCGACCGAGCATTCGGTTGACCACAGAGAACTTCTGGTGCAGGGTACGCGCGGCATCAAGATCCGCGCGCTGCACGGCCTGCCATAGAGCTACCGAATCGTGAGGCAGCAGCGTGTTGAGGCTCGAAATAGACGCCCGTGCTCCTAGCACGAACGCGGGGAACAGCATCTGGTCGAGTCCGCACACGACCGCGAGTCTCGCGCCGACGGCATGTAGCAGCTCCTGGAGGGTGTCCAGGTTGCCCCCGAGGCTCTCCTTGATACCGATGATCCCTTCGAGTTCGAGCAGCTTAGCGACCACGCGGGGCGTGACCGGCGTCTGAGGAAGAATGTTGTAGATGAGCAGCGGCAAGCGCACACTCCGTAGAACGTCTTCGTAGTAATTGCACAGTCGGTCTTGAGAAGGAATCCCACCGTAGACGGTCGGCGCGACCAGTAACGCCTGCGCTCCGGCTTCCTTGGCGAGCTGGCCACGACGAATGGCATCCCGTGTCGAAGTCGTGAGAATACCGGCAATGACCGGGAGGCGCCCGCGTACCGCGGCGACCGCGATGGTGGTCAGGCGAGCCAGCTCATCCGAGGACAACGCGTAGCCCTCCCCGGTGCCTCCGCCGACGACCAACCCATGGACTCCCGCATCTACCATGACCCCGATCTCGCGCGTAAACGCCGATTCATCGAGGTCGCCGGCCTCGGTGAACGGCGTGGCGAGCGGAGGGATGATACCCTGGATCTCGTCCCTAGTGAGCATGTACGGCCTCCTTGTGAACCGACCGGCGGCGTCCCGCTGGCGGACTAGCGATCCTGTCGTCCCGATACTCTCTTGTCAAACCAAACCGGCGTCAAATTCGGTCTCACCACCCCAGGGCGGGGCAATGCCGCCGCGACAAGCTCTGGGTCACGCTCGGGGGCGCCGCGCCTCATTCACGCCCCGGGCGTCCCAGAATTGCGCTCGTGACGATTGCTTACCCGACAACCGGGAGCTGTGCCGGCGCATGACTCAGCACCTCAACCTCTCGGTCGTGAACGACGATGTTGTCTTCCGGTGCGTACCCTGCGATACCGTAGAGATAGTACGGAACCTCAACTGCCAGCACCATGCCGGGAGCGATCCGTTCGGTTCCCTCGGGCCTCAGCACGGGCCATTCATGGGGCTGCAACCCGATACCGTGGCCGACATGATGGCGCCGGAAGTCGTCGTAGCCGGCGGCCTTCGGCACCGCGACGGCCGCAGCAAAGACTTCTGAAACCGTGCGGCCGACCCTCACGGCCCCGATCGCTGCCTGCACGGCATCGTACATTGTCTGATAGTGACCCCGCTGCTCCGCGGACGGCTCCCCGACCACGCAGCATCGGCCCAGATCGGAATAGTACAACCCGTACTGCGCGGACGCGTCTGCACGGATCACATCGCCCTTCTGAACGGGCCGATCCGTCGGATAACAGGTCCCCAGCGCCCCTCTACCGTTGGTGCCGAGATGCACGTAGAGTGGCTCAGCGCCCCGGTGCAGGATGCCCTCGGCGATCCAGGCCGCGATCGCCTTCTCCGTCGTTCCGACGCGGATCTGGGCGAACGCCTCGGCGATCGCCGCTTCGGTCACGCGCGTAGCCGTGCGAATGCGAGAGATCTCTTCCGATGTCTTGCACGAGCGAAGCTGGCGCAGCAGAGGCGACGCGTCAACGATCGCCATCCTCGGAAAGATGTCCGCAAGCCTTTGGTAAAGACGGACGGGCAACAGCTCTAACTCGAAGCCAACGCGAGCCGTCGTCACCTCACACCGGGCGAGGGCCTGTGCCAATGCCGTGAATGGATCTGGCGCACTCTCGCCCATATCCGGGCCGCCTTTAACGTAGTAGCGTCCGTAGAACACTCTCCCCGGCGCCCACGCGGGAAAGTCCTCCAGCACCAAGCGTTCGGACATGGGAATCGTGACATGGGCCGGCACATCAGGCCGCGCAGGGACGATCGCAAACACCTGTGCCTCAGGTTCAATCAGCTGCTCGAAACTGACGAAACCTGAGAGATAAAACGCGTTGCGCAAGGAGTGCCCGACGATCGCGTCCAAACCATGCTCACGCATAAGTACCCGGGCACGGTCGAGGTCCAGTAAGGGTGCGGGTGCCGAGACAGGAATGTTGGCCACTCAGTATGCCTCCCCACAAGGTGTATCCCACGAAGCAGCCGCAACAGCGACCGCCGCAACGATCCGACGTCACGACCCTCCGCGTCCCGGTTCCGGTCGACTACGCACATCTCAGCGGATGCCGATGCGTGCTCGCGAGGCCTTCCGGCCTACCGCAAGTCTCGGACGTTCCCGGAGCCACTGGCCTTCGCGAACGAGGCCCATGACGGGGTCTCGGGGTCTTACGTCCGCGACACCCCCTTACGCTGGTCGGCTCCCCACTCCTCAAGGAGCTCCTGTTGCGCTTGGGCGATGTGCTCGCGGACCAACTCGACGGCGGCACTGACGTCACGCCGACGGCAGGCCTCGAGAATGCGTTCATGATCCAAGAGCACGCCCCCCACTCCCCCGGCCATCGCGGTGCGCATCCGCATATATCGCTCTGCCCTGCGCCAGAACGTCTGGATGGTTTCGACCCAGCGTTTGCTGCCGCTGGCGCTGTATAGCACTAGGTGGAAGGAGCGATCCGCGGCGTGGAACTTGTTCCAACTCATCGGGACCGCACGCGCCTCCGCCTCCATCGTCGTCAACAAGCTCGCCATCTTGTCTAATTCCTCGCCGGTCACTCGGGGAACAGCGCGCCGGGTCGCAAGCGTTTCCATGCCAATCCGGATTGTGTACAGCTCTTCGATTTCATCGCGATCCATAGACGCAACCGTGAACCCCTTGTGAGGCGCCTGCACGACGAACCCCTCTGCCACGAGCTGTTGCAGAGCTTCACGCATGGGCGTTAGGCTCACTTCGTATTGCGCCGACAGATCCTCAAGAACGAGGCGCGTTCCCGCCGACAGCCGTTGCTGGATGATGGCTTCGCGGATCAGGGACGCCGTCATGTCCCGCTTGCGCAGATAGATCGCCATGAGATCGCGTGGCACCTTATAATATATTTGACCTTTTACCCGATATATTGTATATTCGATGACAGCGATAGTCAATACGCGCTTTTCGTCACCAGCCGATCTTTCTGCCTCTGTGAAATGTCGGGACAGGAGGAGACATGTGGTGGATTTGATTGACCTGTACAGCGACACTGCAACGCGTCCGTCGACCGGCATGCGCGCTGCGATCGCCTCAGCGCCGGTCGGCGACGAGCAAAAAGGAGAAGATCCGACGGTGAATGCGCTGCAAGACCGCGTCGCAGCGCTCTTGGGCGTGGAGGCGGCCCTCTATCTACCTTCAGCCACGATGGCCAACGCGATCGCAGTCAAGGTGCACACCCACCCTGGCGACGAGGTAATTCTCGATCGTAGCGCGCACATTGTCCAGGCAGAAGCAGGCGGTGCGGCGATGCTCTCGGGCGTCCTGCTGCACTCGGTCGCCGGAGAACGAGGCGTGTTCACGGAACAGCAGGTGGAGGAAAGCATCCGCAGGGATGCGCCGAACTACCCACCTACCCGTCTCGTCTGCGTGGAGCAGACCACGAATCTCGGCGGTGGCCGCGTCTGGCCGCTCGAGCAGCTGCGCGCGGTGGCAGAGACCGCACACCGCCACCATCTTCGGACCCACATGGACGGGGCCCGCTTGATGAATGCGGTAATCGCATCGGGAATTCCCGCGCACGAGCAGACACGGGGGTATGACTCGATCACGTTTTGTCTGACGAAAGGGCTGGGATGTCCGGTCGGCGCACTGGTCGCCGGAAGCCAGGAGTTCATAAGAACAGCACGCCGATACAAGCAAGTGTTCGGAGGCGCCATGCGCCAGGCGGGGATTATCGCGGCGGCCGGGCTCTATGCGCTCGATCACAATGTCGAGCGCCTCGCCGAGGACCATGCGAATGCGAGGATCTTCGCGCGTGGGATCGCTGAAATCCCTGGGATCGCGATCAACAGTGAGCATGTCGAGACCAACCTCGTATTCTTTGACGTCTCGGGGACCGGCTTCACCGCTGCAGACGTGGTGGCGCGGCTACTCGCCCGTGGTGTCCGTGTGGGCGCGCAGGGCCCAACTCGCATTCGGGCGGTGACCCATCTCGACGTCTCGCGGGCTGACATCGAGCGCGCCGTGACGATCGCGCAAGAGACCCTGGGCAAGACGCAAACCGGTGCGCTCGGAAGACAGCATCTGTCGTAACGCAAGGCTGTGTTCGCATGGTCGCAGGGACACGATGCGCCAGGGAGAGGCGACCAAAAACAGCAGAGCAGTCCGCTCATACTCGGGGCTGGACACCACATGGTGTTCACGTCCGACCGCTCGCTCCCGCGCCTTCCTCAGACAGGTGCGAGGTAGTGTGAGGTAGTCGTCCCGGACGTGGCCGAAGTGCAGGCTGGCAATCACGGTCAAGAGTATCTACGACTCGGATTCCGGCTTCGGTGAGCTCGTCAAGGGGGGGAAAGCGATGGGTAAGACACGGTTCGCTCTTGTGCTGATCGCGCTCAGCGCGGTGCTCGCCATGATGGCTTGGCCGGCGTCGAGCATCGGTGCGACTCCTGGAGAACTGGTCATCGCTGAGGGCGTGTTCCCTGTGACGCTTGATCCCTTGATTGCTACGGACCAGGATACGCTCAATGCGGTGGAACAGATTGACGAGCCGTTGGTCTGGAACAACTACCAGACGGGCAAGCTGGAACCGTATCTGGCAACGAGCTGGAAAGTCGTCTCGCCAACGGTCTGGGAATTCAAATTGCGCCCAGGAGTGAAATTTACCGACGGGGAGGAGCTCACCGCAGATGTCGTCCGGTACAATTGGCAGCGCCTCGTCGATCCCCAGCGGAAATCTCCGAACACCTATCTCGCCCAAGGCATCACGGATGTACAGGTCGTGGATAAGTCCACGGTCCGGTTCACAACTGACAAGCCGAGCCCGGTGCTTCTGCTCCAACTCAGCATGTGGCCCATGGTCCCCATGACCTACATCCAGCAACACGGGGACGCCTACTTCGCGTCACATCCGGTCGGTACCGGCCCATACATGCTGGCCGAGGAGATCCCGAACCAACGGATCGTCTTGCAGGCGAACGCGAACTACTGGAGAGGGAAGCCAAGTCTTCAGCGTGTCACGTTTCTCGGCATTCCGGAAGAGGCCACCCGCATGGCGGCGTTGCAAACGAAGGCGGCAGACCTGGTCACGCTGGTCGGGATTGACGATGCCCCGAGACTCCAGCAGGCTGGCTTTACGGTGGTGCCGGAGCCAAGCAATCGGAATATGTTCGTGTTGCTGGACACCCTTCACGGGGGACCGCTGGCGGACAAACGGGTTCGCCAGGCGTTCAACTACGCGATCGACAAAGCGTCCACCATCAAGTACGTCCTTAAGGGCTATGGAGCCATCCTTGATGGTCAGCTCCTGACCAAGAGCACTTTCGGCTACAATCCCAACCTGAAGCCATATCCTTACGATCCGACCAAGGCCAAGCAGCTCTTAGCACAGGCGGGCTACGCCAACGGCCTTCGGCTCACCTTCTATACGTCGAGCGGGCACTACCAGGCAGACGAGCAGATCTCCACGGCGATCACCGGTCAGCTCCAGAATATCGGGGTGACGGTGGACCTGGAGACGTTGGACTGGGGCACGTTCCTGTTGAAACTGCGGTCCAAGCAACTCGGCCCGATGGCGTTCCAAGGGTTGATCCCGCCGCCAGATGCGAATTTCATGTACCTGAATCAGGAATGCGGCCAGGTGAACTCTTACTACTGCAACAAGCAATTCGACAGCCTAGTCGACGCCGCGCGGACGGAGTTGGATACGGCGAAGCGCCGGCAGCTGTACTGGAAGGCGGCGGCGATCCAATATGACGACCCGCCGGTGATCTTCCTCTGGCAGCAGGTCGATCTCTACGGCATCAGCCCGCGGGTCCAGCACTGGCAGCCTCGTCCAGATGAAGTGATCGACCTGTGGGGCGTCACCGCCGGAGGTTAACGACGAGGACGCCGAGGGGAAGCGAGGACCAGCCCGCCTGAGGCGCCGGCCGCATCGATCATGACCGGCTACGTGCTGAGACGCCTGGGGCATTCGGTCATGGTCGTCCTGGCCGTGCTGACAGTCGTCTTCGTGCTCATCCGGCTCGAGGGCGATCCTACACCGCTGTTCCTCCCGATTGGGGCGACACCGCACGACGTCGACGTCCTCAGACACAAGCTAGGGTTCGACCGGCCACTCGATGTGCAGTTCGCCGCTTACCTCGACCGGGCGGTGCGCGGCGACTTCGGCATCTCGCTGCTCCAGGGGCAACCGGCGTTAACCGTGGTGCTGCAACGGATGCCGGCAACGTTCCGGCTCACGCTGGTGGCCCTGGCGCTCATGGTGTTCGGTGCGATCCCGCTCGGTATCGTGTCTGCGGTCAAGCCGAACTCGCTCGCCGATCTGGTGGGTACCGTCACCGTCCTGGTCGGGCAGGGTGTGCCGTCGTTCTGGCTTGGCATTATCCTGATTCTGTTCTTCGCGGTGAGGCTCGAGTGGTTTCCGGCCTTCGGCTCCGAAGGGGCCAAGGCGCTGGTCCTGCCGGGCATCACCCTCGGCGCATACGCCTCGGCGATCGTTACGCGGTTGGTGCGCTCGAGCATGCTGGAGATTCTGACCCAGGACTTCGTCCGAACCGCAACCGGGAAGGGCGTGCCGGGCCGTCGTGTGTTGCTGAAACACGTGCTGCGCAATGCTGCAATCCCCATCGTCACGATCGTCGGATTACAGGTCGGCACCCTCGTCAGCGGGGCGATCATCACGGAGCAGGTGTTCGGCTACGCTGGCATGGGACAGCTCGTCGTCCAGGCGGTGACCACGCGCGATATGCCAGTCGTGCAGGCTTTCGTCGTTGTGACCGCTACGCTGATCGTGCTCGTGAATCTCGCGGTCGATCTGCTGTATACGTGGCTCGATCCCCGCGTGCGTTACGCATGACGCCCGCGGGCGACACCCGCCACACAACGCGGCATCAGGGCCGGGCGGATCGGTCATGTGTGATGCGGGCGGGCGCACCGCCCGTTCTGTGAATGGCGATAGTA
>Ga0187784_10002851_pt1 | contig 13895 bp, 12 predicted proteins | sample 1015_SJ02_MP15_2_FD_132964 | JGI IMG/M metagenome (GOLD analysis project Ga0187784, IMG submission 132964) | Tropical peat soil microbial communities from peatlands in Department of Meta, Colombia - 1015_SJ02_MP15_20_MG | ecosystem: Environmental > Terrestrial > Soil > Wetlands > Peat | place...
AGGTTTGGCGCGCTCAGCCCCTCCGGTTTCCAGCTCTCCAGGACCTCCATGATTTGAGCCATTCGGCGGGTCAGGGAAGCCTTTGTCCCAAGCACTAACGTGCAATAGGCGTTATCTCCCCGCGTGCGCAAAACGGCTACGGCGCTACGCGACTGTTCAGCGGGAACATTGTGCACGATCTGAAAGACCGCGTCCCACCCGCCACTCCCAGGCATCTGAGATTTCTGCCGTACCGGGAAATCGAAGCCAGGGTCGAAAACTCGCCACGCGCCGCATGCGATTTCTTCCGCCGTGCGGTCGAGCGCGCAGATAAGGAACCCAACCCGTAAGTCCCCCTCGGGGCCGACGATCGTCACCACACCGCTTGGCTCGGAGGCCCGCGACCATCCTGCGGGCAGCCTAATAGGCGTAATGGAGCCTGGCAGAGCCACGCGGATTTCCTCTGAAGATGTGCTTTCCATGCGAGATCTCCCCTCCGATGCCGTCTGAGGCCCACATTAAACCATGGGGCGACACAAAAGGGAAGTTTTCGCCTCGCCGATCCCTGCTGTGCGTTGTTTGGCCCTCGCCTCAGCCAATTGAACCGACCCGGTACATTCTTCCTTTTCCGCCACGTGCTCCTCGGGCACGCCTCGGGGCCAAATCCTGCGCCCGGCAGCTTCGCCGACTCTGCTTTGTTCGGCTGCTTCCGAAAAATCTCTAAAAGTGTGCCGAGGTTTTTCGTGCCCCTCCGAAAAAGCGTCGCCTCGCTTTGGGAGCAGCGCCCTCTCGCTTTTTAGTACCCCAAGTCACAGGGGCAGAAAATGAGATTTTCGAAATGTACTTCACATTCCTAGGCACCGTCAAGCTGCTGCTAAAAATCGCTGAAGTTGAAGTGAAGCGAGCCGGTTTTGCAGCTCCTAATCCCCTCCAACTCCAAGAGGTGTTTGCGATCGCAAATCGAATTCTTTCTCAGGACTCTCGCACCCTCTGGATCGCTATCGATGAGCTCGATAAGGTGGCAATAAATGGAGACAGCGGTAGGAACCACTCGGCTGAAGTGCTGACCGCGCTAATGCAAACGCACTCTGAGTTGTTTCCGCTCGACCGAATTCGCTTCAAGCTGTTCATCCGGTCTGACATTTATGAAGAACTCACGTACGTTGACAAAGACCACTTTACCAATTCGATTTTGCGCCTCAAATGGCAATCAGAAGACTTGACAATTATGTTGGCGCCACGTATTAGGGCCTCGAGTGGTCAGAATAGCGGGCCCTTGAGACTGGCCGAGGCGCGCAACCTAATAGACGAGTTGTTTGACTGGCCGAGAGAGGTCGGTGGCGTCGATGGGGTTCTCGGCGAGCTTCGAGACGGGAGAAGTTCGGTGACACCCCGAGACTTGCTGAACTTTGCGATCAAAGCGAAGCAAGCTCAGAAACGATTTAATTCCTTCGGAATCAATCCACCTTTCCGAGGAATTATTTCTTCCGCGTCAGTTGAAGAGGGCCTTAAGGAAGCCAGCCAAGCCAAGCTAGAGGATTTCCTAACTGCATTTCCGAACATCCATAAGAGGTTTGTAAATCTGCAGGGGCATTCATCTCATGACATTCCTCGTAAGGAACTCCAGAGGCTCCTGAACATTCCTGATACGTTAAACCTGAACCTGGCGCTTGAAGAATTCTGGCGCATCGGGGCAGTTGGAAAAAAGGGAAATAAACCGGTACCCTTAACTGATGAGTTCGTGGTTCCGGCGATTTACAGGAGGGCTTTGAATTTGAAAGAAGGACAGGAATTATGAACGACGACACAGCGAAAGAGGTTACGGCGGCGCAAGCGGCATCCGAATCTGCCGAGGAGATCCAGGACAGAACGCAACTGAGGGCGCCCAAAACGAAAAGGAAGGTCGAGAGTGCCTACGCCCTTCCGTGTTCGAGTCCGGAAGTGTTGTCAAAAATACTGAAAGCGTTTGTAATCGCTAGCAAGCAGGGAGCCGAGGCAGTTAACTACTCTGACGTAGCTGCCGTAGCCGGGCTAGACCCGACCGTAGTTAGTCGTAACAACTCATTTTTGGCAGAGTCTGGTTTCATCGTTTCGGAGCGCTACGGATATTACAAGCCTGGCGCCGAGACAATCGAATTTGCCAAGCAGGCTCCATGGGACGAAGCCGGTGCCAAGGGATTTATCCGAAAGCAGATAGATAGAACCTGGTTTGGTGAGACGGTCCGGCAGCAATTCCAAATGTTCTCCACTCTGACAATGAGCCAGCAAATCAGGGCTTTAGGCATAAAATCGTCCCCACCGGAATCAGACGCAAGGAAGATCAATTTTCTCTTCGATTTTCTCGCCTATTTCGAATACGTTACCTCCGATGGGGAGGGAAACTATAATCTTCACCGAGACGAAGCTCCTGGGACTGCAGACCCTACGCATTTGGCTGATGCCATGATAGCAGACGTGGTGAGGGGCGAGAGCCCGAGCAGTGTTGTTGACAAATTCGTGGGTCGCCAGCCTGAACAAGCTCAGTCCAACCTTTCTGTTCCGCACGTGCACATCAACATAAACATAATGCCCTCGACTACGGACGAAGAGTTAGAATCATTGGTGAGGAAGGCAAGGTTCGTTCTTGACTCTCTGCGTCGCGACAATGGGTAGCTTCTTCACTCGACCATAGCTGGAGACTCAACCGCCCGCCGCCTGAAATCCAGTTGGATATTCTCGCATTGGAAATGGTGGACCATCTACGGTCCTCTTGCACGCGATCGCCGACTGACGCATATGCCAACTCTGGAAAGCCGCAGCATAAAACGCCACGGGCCGCGCACACGTCCCGGCGGTTTTTGCCGGGTGTGTGCCCCGTTGAGGAGTTTTGCCTTTCTTCACGGCCTCGCCTTGTAGTATAGTTCCCGCCCGGAAGGCATGCGGCGGCAGTCAGCATCGTTGCCGGAGGTGATGCGCGTCGATGCTTTCGCTTTCGCCGGTGGCGGGTCTAAGCCCTCCCGGAGCGACCCTGTGCGGGGAGCGGCACGACCAGAGCCATCATTATCAAGGAGGTATTATGGAAAGATCAAAGGTTTCCCGCAGAGATTTTAATAAGACTGCGGCGATGGCCGCCGCCGGCCTGGCGCTTTCGGCGGGGCCCGCCGTGCGCAATGTTCTAGGCGCCAACGACCGTGTGGGCATTGGCCTGATCGGCGCGGGCGGCATGGGCCAGGCGGACCTGCGCGATTTCCTGCGCACGGGCCAAGTCGATTGCATGGCGATTGCCGATCCCTATGAACCTCACCTCGAGGAGGCGGCGGTGATGACGCTCGGCAAGGCGAAAACCTACAAGGATTTCCGCCGCGTGCTCGAGCACAAGGATATCGATGCGGTGATCATTGCCACGCCCGACCATTGGCACGCTATTCCCATGATCGCCGCCTGTGAAGCGGGGAAGGACGTGTACCAGGAAAAGCCTCTCTCCCACACCCTGTTCGAAGGCCGCAAGATGGTGGAGGCCGCGGCAAAGTACAAGCGCGTTGTGCAGGTGGGGACACAGCAGCGTTCCGGCGAGCACTTTCAGAAGGCGGTGGAACTGGTGCGCAGCGGAAAGATTGGGAAAGTGACGCTGGCGGAGACTTGGATTCACGGCAACCAGTACCCGGAAGGAATCGGCAATTCACCGGACAGCGACCCTCCACCCTGGTTCGACTGGGATTTGTGGCTGGGCCCGGCGCCCAAGCGCCCCTATAATCGGAATCGCGGAATCTACAATTTCCGTTGGTTCTGGGATTACTCGGGCGGAATCCTCACCGATTGGGGCACTCACCTTTTGGATATCGTTCACTGGGCAATGGGAGTTGATGCTCCGAAAACCATCATGGCCACCGGGGGAAATTACGTTCTCGAGGATGATCGCGAGACGCCGGACACGTTGGAAGTCCTGTACGAGTATCCCGCCTCGGCGGTGAGCGGGAAGGAATTCGTCGCCAGGTTTTCCAATCGCGTCGCCAATGAACACGGCCCGGACGGCCACTCCTACGGCATTCAGTTCTACGGGACGGACGGCACGCTCTTTGTCGACCGAGGCGGCTCCACGCTCTGGCCGGAGCCTTCGCGTCTTGGTCCGGAACGATTCACCTCTGAAAGCGTCACCAAGGGCGGAGGCTCGGCCCAGCACTATCCTCACGTTTTGAATTTCCTGGATTGCTTGAGGTCCCGCCAGAAGCCCAATTCAGATGTGGAAACCATGCACCGCTCGACCAGCGCGGGCTTGTTGGGCGTCGTCGCCTTCAAGTTGCGCCGCAAGCTCGCCTGGGATGCACAACAGGAGGAGTTCCCTGGCGATAACGAAGCAAATAAGTTGTTAACTAAGGAGTATCGCAGCCCCTGGAAGGTCGCATGAAGCTATTGGGGATCATCCTGCCTCACGACACGCCAGCGTCCGAGTCAGGCTCAGACCCGCGCCAACCGCTGGGGGATGCGCCCCGCCGGGCAATTTGGGGCGGGGCCCAAGCCGGATGAAATGCGGATTGCGCGCGTTGGTCCACCCCACGCCAACTATGAGTGCATTGTCAAGGCAGGAATCCAGGGAATTTACGATGAGCATTATTTTCTTGCCTCGACCGGCGTGCCAAAAACCAGCTAAGTCCTTATGCCTTAATCGTTTGGGTTGAGCATGGGGAAATACAGGACGGAAAGCGAATACGGAAAAATTCACGAAAAAAAAACTTGACAACGTAGGCACGGTCATTGTAATTTAGTTCGCGAATTCGGAAGGGCAATTTAAAACACGCTGGGAACCGGGAGGCGTATAGCTGACCGGCCCAAAGAAGGAGACCCGAAAATGTCAAGTAAGCAGCGCATGGTGCGCCTTTCTCTGTGCCTGGTCGTTCTGGGATTGGTCGCTGCGGTACCCGTATTTGCCGGTTCAGCTCCTGTCGGATCGGTGGCGGGCAGCATGAACGCAACCGTGGGTGGCCAGGAGCTTTTGCCCAATTCGATACTGTTTAGCGGCGATAACCTCCAGGTAAAGGACGGTTTGGCCGTGGTCGCGCTCGGGAGCGCAAGCCGCATGGTATTTGGCCGTGATACTGTGGCTTCCTTCCTGGGAAATTCCAACGAGATAACAGTTGTTTTAGGCCAGGGCAGCGTTTCCATGTATCATGACGCAAATGGGATGCCCGTTCGCATGAAGATCGGCGACCTATCGGTGGTTCCGGTTTCCGGCTTCAAGACGCTGGGCGAAGTGGCTACACTCAATGGGGCGGTGGTGGTGACAGCGAAGGAGGGCACGCTTCGCGTCGAGGGCAACGGCCCGGCGATTGACGTAACCAAAGGAAAGACGGTTACATTGGTCCAAAGGACGAAGGCTCCGCAGCAGACGGGCGGTGGCGGAAACGCTCCCAACGCTGGCCGCATGGGCTCGAGCTGGTGGGAACCGCTGGACGCTGGATTGGCTGCGGTTGGTATTATCATTGGCGCGGTAGGAATTTCCCGCGCCGACACAGCCTCGGACAACGCATCGTCGGCGACTATTGCTGCGGGAAACGCCGCGTCGGCTGCTGCTGCGGCAGCGTCTGCTGCGGCAGCGGCATTGTCTGCTGCCTCAACAGCGATATCAGAGGCTAACGCCGCAGCCATTGCCGCCGGGTGCGCGTTGAACCTAGAAGCCAACAGCATGGGCTTAACCAGCCCTTACATCCCGCCTGCGGGTGTTAACTGTGGTAACTCGGCGACGTGGTAGCTTGCAACGGGGCGTAGCGATTTAGGGCGCCGCCGTCGGGACAGGGGAGGTAATAACCCCCTGGTTTCCTGACGGGCAGTTCGCAGTTTTGAGGGGCGGAGTTAATCCCAAGGGTTAGCTCCGCCCCTGTTTTTTGGCAGTGCGACAGTTTGATGTAGGGGCGCCTTTACTCCGCCATTTGGCGAGGAAAACTCGCCACCACAACGTCGAACTCTAGCACTACCGCTTGTTGGGGCGGTCCGTTTCATCAAGGGCACTGAACTTCTTACCTTCACGAGCATTAGTCTTCATCTCGTACACAGACTTAGTCCTTATGCATTCGGCGCGGGGGTCGTGCAACGAACAAAATACCGTGAAAGAGAAGAATGAAAAAGAAGGCGAAAAAAGGCGAAAAAAAACTTGACATAATATGGGCGAATAGTGTATGGTGATCTGGCTAAGCGGAAAAGGCTTTTTAAAACAATCCTGGGAACCGGGACGTGTACCCTACCGGGCCCAAACAAGGAGACTCGAAAAATGTCAAGTAAGCAACGCATGACGCGACTTATCCTCTGCTTGGCCGTACTTGGAATGGTCGCTGCGGTACCTGTGTTTGCTGGTTCGGCGGTCGTTGGGTCGGTGACGGGCAGCATGAACGCAACCGTGGGTGGCCAGACAGTCCTTCCGAATGCGACGCTGTTTAGCGGTGACAGCCTCCAAGTGAAGGATGGTTTGGCTGTAGTATCGCTCGGGAGCGCAAACCGCATGGTATTCGGCCGGAATACCGTGGCTTCCTTCCAGCGAGATTCCAACGAGGTGACAGTGCTTCTCGGCCAGGGTAGCGTTTCCGTGTTTCATGACGCAAATGGTATGCTCGTTCGCATGAAGATCGGCGGCCTATCGGTGCTTCCGGTTTCCGGCTTCAAGACGCTGGGTGAAGTGGCTACACTCAATGGGGCGGTAGTAGTGACGGCGAAGGAGGGCACGCTTCGCGTCGAGGGCAACGGCCCAGCAATTACCGTAGTCAAAGGGAAGACGGTAACCTTGGTCCCGAAGACGAGCGCTCCGCCGCAGGCTGGCGGCGCAGGCGCCGGCGTGTCTATGGCGAATTACTGGCCGTTAATCACAACCCTTCTGGCGGGAGGTTCTCTGGTCCTGTCGGCGGCGGAGATATCCAAGATTGACAGTGCAGTGAATAACTCGTCCTCAGCGGATTCGGCCGCGATAGCGGCGGAGTCCGCTGCGGCTGCGGCGGAGTCCGCTGCGTCGGCGGCAGCCGCGGCAGGCAGTGCGGCCGCCTCGGCGGCCGCCGCGGCAGCCAACGCGGCTGGTTGCGCGCTGGACACGCTTGCGAGTCAAGCGGGCCAAGCGAGTCCTTACACGCCGCCTCCGGGCGAGACTTGCCCTCCCAGTTCATAGTTGCAAGTCTAGATTCTATAAAGGGCGGAGCCGATCTCGAGGGTCGGTTCCGCCTTTTGTTTTTTGGGTCTTTTCCGCTGAGGGAGGCAGGGAGAAACGTCACTTTTTGCGGATGGCTTCGAGTTGCGCCTGGGGAACAGAAAACCGCTCAATGTGCTGCTGCTCGTCAACCCAAAGATCAATGTGTGTGACATCGGTGGTTATGAGAAGATGTCGGAGATTGGCTGTGACTCCATCGATCGCCGTAGCGGCATTTCCCACGTCTTCCACGGTTAGAACGCTAGGCAAGGCTTCCTGCGGAACAAAGATGCGCAGGGTTTGTTTGCCTCCTCCCATCGCCTGAAATCGAGAAATGATCAACTGATAGTGGTGGACTACGTTGTCATCCAGAATCACGACATCGTGCGGAAGCTCAAAGTCCCTGTTATCTTCCTTGCCGTCGATCGTTTTGTAGCGAACCTTGGCCAGTCTGCCCCTGAAGTCTACCTCCAGCCGCGAGGATTGCGGCCCCTTTTGACTCCACGTGTAAATAACCGGACGAAGTTGAGGGTCCAGAATCAGATCAGGGAAGCTCTCCAAAGCAACCCGTTTCCCATTCTGCTCAATGTGGAGATGGATGTCCCCTTGGGCTTCAACCTTGCCTGGCAATGAGTGGATCTTGAACTTTTCCGTGCCCAAGGGGCGTCCAGCAAGGGAGATAACGAAAATGCCTTCGTCATCCACATTCAGCGGAGGTGGATTTCCCGGGGTGTCCTGGCCCAGGGTAGCGACGCCGCAGGCCAGGATACCCGCCAAGAGCGGCGGGAGCAGGATCAGCGAAGGAAACAAGGAGAGTTTTTTTCGGCTCAGAAGACCCTCAGAAGTAAGATTTGTTCGGCTACTTCCCGTGGACCCCGGCCTTCCGTGGCGACCCTGAATTCTGCCAGACGATAGTAAGGAAGCCGAAGATCGAGCAAACGCAGGAAAGATTCAGGATCACGAAAGAGCGGGCGATTCTGCATGGCGGCGCACCGCTGTCGCAAGGTTTCGACGGGGCAATCCAGCCAGATTGTGGCCCCGCCCGTTTCACGTATCAACTCCAAGTTGGGCTCGCAGGCGAACGTCCCCCCTCCCAAGGCGATTACGGCCGGCTCAGTTTTCATAACCTCGGTCAGAGCGGCGCGTTCGAGTTGGCGAAAGAACAGCTCACCCGACCTTTCAAATATCTCGCGTATACTCACGCCCTGGCCAGCCTCGATTACGGCATCGAGGTCGATGAAAGGCCAGCGCAATTCCCGGGCAAGAAGTTCGCCGACCGTGGTTTTCCCACTGCCCATAAACCCAAGGAGATAGATCTGTTTGCGTCGGCGCCGGCTCATTCGCTCGAAGTGGGAAGAGTCGACAAGTCGAGAAGTTCAGGAGTCAAGAAGCGAGCTGGCCCCGACTCCTCGACTCCTGGACTCCTCGACTTGTTCTCACTTACCAGACTTGCGCAATGAATTATAGTGGTGGAGGAGAAGAAAGTCGAGGAATCGAGAAGGCGGCGAGTGTTTGGCTTCTCGAATCCTCGACTTGTTGGTGAAACAGGCCGGCGTCATGGCGATGCGGGGACGGCAAGCCGTCCCCCTACAAGTTGTAGGGGTAGGGCTTGCCCTACCCTCGGCAATTGAAGAATTGAAGGGTCGAGGAGTCGAGAATCCGACTTCGACTTCTCAACTCCTCGACTTCTCGACTCCTTGACTTGTTCTCACTACCGCTGTCGAATGCGGATTGTCCCGCTGAAGGACCTCAGAGTCACGGTGGCTTTGCCCGTAAGGTGAGTACCAAACAGGCTGTTGGCAGAGGACAACGGGGTGGCTGCGCGGTGGCGGATGGTCATGGGCATTTCGTTCTCGAGCTTACCCCGATCGGTCTTGGCGATGAGTTCGAAAGAGGCAGAAGGCGGGCAGAGTATCTCCATGTCGCCGCTATATTCTGAAAGAGAGTAGTCACCGCCATCCGCAAAATCGCCCTCAAAGAGAATTCGCCCGGAGGTCGTCATTCCGCGCAGCTTGGAGGTGGCGGGTGAGACGAAGTGGAGGTCTCCCGTAATCGAATACGCCTCCACGCGTCCGGAGGGGCGGAGCACTTCGATATTTCCACCCACTGATCGCAGGAAAAGGTGGCCGGTAAAATCCGACACGACGATGGCGCCGCCGACCGTTTCCACCGACGTGTCGTCGCCTTGGAACTTTTCAATCCGCACGCTCCCTTGCGTGTTACGGATTTCAAGATCGGCTCCCATAGGAACGTCCAAGTTGTAATCGGCCGACTGATCCTTTCCGGTAAGCAAGGGGTCCAAGAGGTGAGTGGCAAAGTGAATCTTGTCGGCGGGTTGGTTGGCTGGGAGGACCTCGGTGTCTACCTCCACGTGGGGCGACACGACGCTATAGACAACGTGCACTTGCGCCTTGTCCCACCCCCTGACCAGAATTTGACCCCTCATGTTCGTCACGGTAATGCGCGGATTGGTGGCGGCCTCGAAGGTCTTCTCGGAGCGGTTGCTGTCGGCAGCAACCAAGGTACCTGAGATCAGCATTAAATACAGGACTAGCCCTTGGCCGTAAGGGGTCACCCCTCGCTTTTTGGTTTCCTGCTCACGACAATCAGACACGGTTGGCTCCCCCCTGTGCCGGCCTATCGGCCTTCGTCGAATTCCAATGCGGAAGATAGAACCTGTGCTTTTTGGGAATATGCGGCAAGCAAATACTCGTGAGCCAGTGAGTTGTCGGGCTCACGCTGTAGCGAATCGCTGCACTCCCGAATTGAATCGTCAAGTGATTTCAAGCTGTTTTCGTAAGTGGCCTTGAGGTCAGGCGCGAGCGACTTCTCACGCGCTCGAAACGTTTTCTCCAACTCCCGAACCACGCCCTCCAATGCGTCACTGTCCCCAACGAAGGCCATGGACCGCACGGTGGTTGTTGAAGGCAAGCCGCTGAAGCCCGAGGTCGGGTTCCGTTCAAAATAAGTCCGGGGAGCCGTCACCAAACACCCTAGAAGGACCAAGCAAGCAAAGGCCGAAACAGGAACGGGATGATGAAGGAAGTCCAGCCGTCCGAACCAATTCCAGAGGCTTACCCTTTCGCCGAACGCCCCGGCGGCTTCCAATTGAGCGCGGATGTTTGACCAGACCGCGGCAGACGGTTCCTCCAGGGGCATCGCCCGAGACACCGTCTGGAGCGCTTCAAGGTCCTCGAGGATCACGCTGCAAAACTCACACGCACGAGCGTGAGCCGGCACAAACAGCCCCTTTTCGCCCTCCATGTAGGCCTCGAGCTCCAACGCAAATTGCTCACATCCCGGAGACCTATCGTGCCGAATCTCTTTCATATTCCCTTCACCTTTCGGTCGCAGCTTGGTCGGAGACAAGCGGCTCAGCCGCATCCATAAGCCCCACATTCTGACGCAGCCAGTCGCGCAGTTTCATTCGTGCCTTATGGAGTTGCGATTTGGAGTTTCCGACGGAGCAATTCATGATTTCCGCAATCTCGTTGTGCTCGTAGCCTTCGATGTCGTGCAGCACAAACACGGTTCGATAGCCGGGTGGAAGTTCGGTGATGGCTCGCGAAAGGCTAATCCGATCGATTGAACCCATCAACCTCCGGTCATGGTCGCCGTAATCGCGCTTGACCGGCTCATCCTGTGAAGAGTCCACCTCGTCCAGCGAAACCTGCTGCGGCACCTTCTTTCTCAGGTGCATCAGCACCACGTTGACCGCCAGCCGGTGCAGCCAGGTGGAGAAAGCGGATTCACCGCGAAAAGTGGCGATCTTGCGGAAAAGCTGGAGGAAGGCTTCTTGGGTCAAGTCCTCCGCTTCCGCGGTGTTGCCGGTCATCCTCAAGCAGAGTGAGTAAACACGCCGCTTGTGCATGTTGAAGAGCGCGGCAAATGCTTCCTCATCTCCGTGCTGTGCACGCGCAATCAGTTGGGTCTCGGAAGCGGCTTTGAGAGCCGCTGTCTTCTGTTGGCTCAAGGAGTCACACTTCTCGCCGCATCCAGACTCGAATGATGTGATGCGGTGGCCCATACCAGAGTTGTCTTCGTCCCTGCCTGATCGAACTTCTTCCCTGGCTCCCAACTGGACAGTAGTCGTGTGCCGTTTTTGGCTTCACCGGCCGCTCCCCTGCGGTGGGGGGATGTGGAGTACAGCCTTTCCGACGCCGACATTTCCCGCAGTGTCATAGGCCCGCACCGACACGACATGCTCGCCGGCAGTCAGATTGGTAACTCTAACCGTGAAGGTCTCTTTTCGAGAATCCACGATCCCGTCGTCGGAAAGCAGGTCCTTCCACTCCTTGCCGTCGAGCGACGTTTCGGCGCTGCGCAAGGGCGAAATGGCATCCTCCACTTCGAATACGACTTCCCCCGCCTCTGCCGTCGCGGTCTGTCGAAGCACCCGAACCTGGGGTGGCGTATTGTCCACCCAGAACGGCGCACTCAGCATCTCCGCCTTGCGAGCCATGTCTGGGGGGTTGGAGTCTTCGTCGGATGCCACCAGCTTGGCCACATATTTGCCATCGGCCAGGGTGCTGGGATCAATCGTATAACTGGTTTGGCGTATCTTGTCTTTTAAGAGGTGCCACTCCTCCTCATCGGTGGCCTTTACGTAGAGGGAATACACAAGCGCGTCATTATTGGGGTCATCGGCCTGCCAGCTTAGCGTCACCGGAATCTTGCCCGTGGTACTTCCCGCGGGCGCCCCAGGCCCAAAGGCCCCGCCAGGCGGACCGCCAACCGAAATCGTCGTTCCGGCGGCCAGTCCGGATGAACTGCTGGCCGCTGGGCTGGTGCGCTCCCCTGCCGTGCTCACGTTCAGGGACCGGATTTGCGGGGGCAGATTCTGGTTCAGGTAGGACAATGTGACATCTTCCAAAGTCGGGCTGTTGGCTCCGGTAGTCTGGAAGACAGCCTTCCATTGGATGTAACGCGCGGGGGGACTGGTGACTGGGCTGCCGTTGGGGTTGCGATAGGGGCCCGCCCAATCGCTCCAAGTTTGGTCCGGACGCTCGCAATTGCCTGAGCGTGTAAAGAACTCCAGCGTTGTCCCGGCAGGAACCTCGCCACGCCAAGCCAGCACACCCCAGCGGGAGATGAACTTGGTATCCTTGACGGGGGACTCGTAGCTCCCCTTAGGCGTAACCTCTGACTCCACCCGGAGTAGCTTGGCGATATTGCTGGTGGCTACATATAGGTCCGATCCTTCCAGCATCAGGCGCGTGGCAAGCGACTCGTTGGTTTCCATGAGAAGGGTTACACTTTGCGCGTCCCGCCCAGGGACCATGTCGAAAATGCGCCCGTTGGAATCCGTGGAAAACAGCACATGATTGCCGCGCACCGCCAAGCCGAAGATGCTCTCGTTGTTTGAGCTCCAAATAGTCTCGGCAGTGGAGTCAGGAAGTATTTCAATGAGCGCTCCGCGACCCTGCGGGATTTGGAAGTTGGGGACTGGCGTCGCCACAGGAGCGGGACGGTTAAAGCTGGGAGCTGTCGCTTCCTCGCCGGGTGGGGTTTGTGTTTGGGTAGCGGTAGCGGCATGAGTCTCCTCGGAAGCCGTGACCGTAACCGTGGTGACTCCGCCGGGGACGGGGCCGCCAGGAGGCGGAACCAGAAGTTCCGGGGAACCTTTGCCCCCCGCAGCACCCAGAGCTGCGGCATAGATGCGCCCGCTGGAGTCTGTCACCACATCATGGATTTCCGGCAGGCCGGCTTCATAAAGAATGAAGGCCTTCCCTTGCGGAGTAATGCGGTAAATGAGTCCCCTCGGGACACTTCCGGCAAGCAGATTTCCATCCTTCTCGAGAGCCAAACACATGATGTGAGTCTGTTTGCTGTCGAAGAAAAGCCCAGCCTTCCCCGCCGGGTCGACGCGGAAGATTTGGCCCTTGTCTCCCGTGGCTACATACAACCGGCCCTGCGCGTCCAAAGTCAACGCCCAGATATACTTGGCCCCAGGATCGTAGAATAATTTGGATTGCCCGTTGGGTGTTATCCGGTAGACTTTGCCGTCCGGCGAGGTTCCCACGTACAGCGAGCCGTCCGAGCCCGCGGCTAAGGCAAAGACATCCGGCTCCCGGGCGGTAAACAGCAGGGTGGAGTTTTGCTTGGCATCGACGCGAAAGACCTTGCCCTGATGGCCTGTGCCGACATAGAGGTTGCCCTTCGCGTCGCGGGCCAGTGAAAGGGCCAGCGCCTCCTCAGGGTTGAAAACCACCCGCGACCCGGGCGCCAGACGCAGAGCCCCGCGCGTATCCAGAGAAACGTTGGAAAGTGTACCTTGTAGGAACTCCTCGAATGAGCCAACTTGCCAGAAGCCGGTTTCCACGCCGCTTGTGGCCGAGGAGAAAAGCAACGCGAGTATCAGAAGCTGCCATATCTTGTGTGGTTTCATGCCCTAACCTTTCAGCCACTCCTCTCGGTGGAGCTAGAGGCCCGGCCCAATCACCTTCAGCATGACCATCTTTTGGCCGTGGATCATGAGCGAAGACGCTGCCGCCTCAAAGTCGCCGACCACCGAAGTGCCGCTGAAGTTGATACTGGAGGCAGCGGCGGGGTCCGCCATGAAGGTTTGCACCAGGGAGGGTGGGGGAGAAGGGTATTCATCCCCTTGCACTATGAGCGAACGCTGGGGAGCCAAGAGTAGCGCGTAGAGCCGATTATTCCGCCGCAGGCGATTCCGCGCCTTGACCAATTGATGGAGCTCGCGCGCCGCGCTCCCCGGCGGCGTGAGCCGGAACTGCATGGCGTTGATGCTCGCCCCCCCTCCTACCGCCAGCAT
>Ga0187784_10002852_pt1 | contig 13892 bp, 13 predicted proteins | sample 1015_SJ02_MP15_2_FD_132964 | JGI IMG/M metagenome (GOLD analysis project Ga0187784, IMG submission 132964) | Tropical peat soil microbial communities from peatlands in Department of Meta, Colombia - 1015_SJ02_MP15_20_MG | ecosystem: Environmental > Terrestrial > Soil > Wetlands > Peat | place...
AAGGACAATTTTAGCCGCAAACTCGGGAATGACGCCGATGACCACACGCGAACAGAACGATTTCCTCGCTTTGACCGGCCCCGGCACGCCGATGGGCGCGCTGATGCGGCGCTATTGGATTCCGGCGCTGCTGTCGGCCGAAATCCCGGAACCGGATTGCCCGCCGGTGCGGCTGAAGCTTCTTGGCGAGCGGCTGATCGCGTTTCGCGACTCTTCCGGCCGCGTCGGCGTGATGGACGAGTTCTGCGCCCATCGCGGCGTCTCGCTGTGGTTCGGCCGCAACGAGGAGGACGGGCTGCGCTGCCCTTATCATGGCTGGAAATACGACGTCACCGGCCAGTGCGTTGAGGTTCCCTCAGAGCCGGTCGAGAGCGGCTTCTGCAGCAAGATCAAGCTCGCCTCCTACCCGTGCCTCGAAATGGGCGACGTGATCTGGCTCTATATGGGCCCCGCCGAGAAGAAGCCGCCGAAGCCGAATTTCGAATGGGCGACCGTGCCCGGCACGCACCGCTTCGTCAGCAAGCGCACGCAGGAATGCAACTGGCTGCAGGCACTCGAAGGCGGCATCGATTCGGTGCACGTCTCGTTCCTGCACCGCCACGATCTGCGCAGCGATCCGCTGCATGTCGGCCAAGGGGCGGAATTCACCCGTGAGACCACCGTCCGTTTCGAAGTCATCGAGAACCAAGGCGGAATGGTGATCGGCGTGCGCCGCCCGGCGACCCCGGGAAATCTCTACTGGCGCATTACCCAATGGGTGATGCCGTTCCACACCATGATTCCGCCCTATGGCGACAATGCGCTCAACGGCCACGCCTTTGTGCCGATCGACGACGAAAACTGCATGTCGTGGTGCTTCACCCACCATCCGTCGCGGCCGCTCTCGAAGCACGAGCTTGAAGTCATGAGCCACGGCGGCGGCATCCACGTCAATCTCATTCCCGGCTCGTTCCGGCCGGTGGTCAACAAAGACAACGACTACATGATCGACCGCGTCGCGCAAAAGCATCACAAGTCGTATTGCGGCGTCAAAGGCATCGCCATGCAGGATGCCGCGATCCAGGAAAGCTGCGGTCCGATCCAGGATCGCACCAAAGAGAATCTGGTCTCGACCGACAACGGCGTCATCATGGCCCGGGTACGGCTGCGCAAGGCCGCGCTTGCGGTGGCGCAAGGCAAGGACCCGGACGGCCTCGATGCGGCGACGCACGCCGTGCGCTCGGCGTCGATCGTGCTGCCCGAAGGCGCAAGTTTCTACGAAGCCGCGGGCGATGCGCTCAAGGTCAAGCAAGGCGTCGCGCACGCGTCGGTGTAGAGCGCTGGACGTGTACTTATAAGATCACCATGTCAGCTTTGTGCCCGGACACCAAGGTCGCGGTGGACGAGACGCATGTCTGTTTTTGTGCCAGTTTCGGCCAAAGCGCAGTGCAGTAAATTGTGAAGCTGAACTGCATCGCACGCGGGCGGCCCGAGAACTTCGACTATTGCATCTTGGGAATTTTGTATTTGCGAATGAGCGCACCGGACTCTTCCAGTTCCCTGGCGATCGTTCGCGAAAATTCGTCTGCGCTGGTTACGTCCGGTTCCATGCCTTGGCTCTGCAGGAATTCGGTGACCTTGGGCTCATTGATTGTCCGAGCTACTGCGCTATTGATCTGCGCGACGATGGCATTGGGCGTTTGGCCAGGTGCGAACAGGCCGAGCCAGGTGGAAAGCGGAAAGCTGCCGAGACCCGCCTCGCGATAGTTCGGGATGTTCGGGAATTGCGGCGAGCGCGGATCGCTGCCCTGAACCAGGATACGTCCTTTACTGTCGTCCGGATTGTCGGTCCAATTGCCGAGCGCCGTCCACGTCATCTGAATTTCGCCCTTGATCAGAGCAAGGACGAGTTCGCTCGCGCCTTTATACGCCACTTCCGTGATATCGGTATGCCAGCGGTCGTTGAGGAAATGCCGGAAAACGTTGGCAGTGCTCGCTGGCCCATAGGTACCGAAGTTCAGCTTGCCGGGATTGGCTTGCGCGTAGGCTTTCAGCTCCTCCATGGTCTTGACCGGGATTCGCGGCGACACGACGAGCCCAACGGTGAATTTGCCGAGCATGATGACACTTTTGAGATCACGCGCGGGATCATAGGGCAGGTCATCGATCAGATACGGGTTGAATGTGATCGACGAGGTCGACAGCGAGCACACGGTGTAGCCGTCGCCGCGGGCGTCCTTGCAGCCGAGCGTGCCGCGCACGAAATTGGCGCCCGGACGATTATCGATGACCCAGGGCTGGCCCATGATTGCGCCGGCCTCGACGGCGATGCGGCGCGACACTACATCCGACAGCGATCCGGCCGTGACCGGGACGATCATGGTGATCGGTCTCGTCGGATAATTCTGGGCTGCCGCCGAAAAGGCAAACGCCGCCGCGAGTGCGAGCGAGAGGCTCGAGGCGAGCCCACATATCGTTCTCATCGGCGCCCCTTCTCGCGGCAATGCGCTGCCATAAATAGCATTGCCGGCACTACGGTGTCGCTGCGGCCGGCTTCTTTGCGGCCTCGCGATGCAGGTCGCTGATATCGGCCCACAGATAATCCGGCCGCTGCCATTCCTTCAGCGGCCGGCCCTCGGCAAAGGACTTCAGTTCGCGCAGCCACAGGCGGCGCATCAGGGCGACGCTGACATCGGTGCCGCCGAGCAGTTCGTCGAAATTCCGTTGCGCAGGCGGTCCCAGACTGGCCAATACGGCGCAGTCCTGGATGTTGGTCAGATAGAAGTGATTCATCGCGTCCGAGCGCGCCTTGAGATCGCGCATGTTCTCGCGGCCGGTGATCAAGTCTGCCGATACGTCGGCAACCGAGCGGGGCGGACGGAAGGCATCCGATTCATCGCGCGGCCCCGCGGTTCCGGCCTTGATCCGCGCGGCGAATTGTTCGGCGTCGTGGCGCGGCAGAGCGTCGAGATTGAAGCGGATGGCCGAGTCGTCGTCGCGTGGCACGCGCCAGGCGCGCGTGAATTTTCCAGGAAAACCTGGTCGGCCGATCTGAGCGAATTCAGCGGCGGTCGGCATATGAAAATAGCTGCGATTGTAGATCGCCTCGTCGCCGGTGCCGATCGAGCGATCAAAGCGGCCGATCATGCCCCAGTCGCTTTCGCGCCAGTCGAGCTTGCCCGAGGTTTTGTAGCCGAAGTGCCAGTGCAGATATTCCGTGTGAACGAGGTCCGTTGCATTCTCCAGCAGATCGAAATAACTGCACGGCCAGATATCAGTGGTGATCCGGCGTATATAGAGATCGTCGTCCTCGAAATCGGCCAGGCGCGGCAGCGGCGGCGCTTCCCCTTCTCCCAGATAGACGAAGATAAGGCCGAGATATTCCTGGACCGGATGGCCTTTGATCTTGACGCGGTCGCAGAACGGGCGCGACTCCGCAGGTTGCGCCACACATTGCCCGAACGCGTCGTAGGTCCATCCGTGATAGGGGCATTCGATGTCCTCGCCATGGACAAATCCGAGCACCAATTGTACGCCCCTATGCGCACATCGCCCGCCGATCATGTGGGCGGCGCCGGACTCACCACGATATAACGTCAGATCTTCGCCGAGAACGCGGATCGGCTTGATCTGGCCACGCCCAAGGTCGGCGCTGACAAAAACCGGGTGCCAGAAGCGGCGAAGATAGCGGCCGGCGAGAGTGCCGGGTCCGACGCGCAAGATGTCCGCGTAGCTGACCCTTGCCGCGCGTTCCTCTTGTTTCGCGTCGTTTGCGTTAGGTGAAGTTGCGATTTGCTCCATCTGTCGCTCCCTGCATCTATGCCTTGAGAAACTGCGTCACGATCTGACACGAACGATCGAGCTGATCGACTTGGGGCCAGTGTCCCGCGGCGGACAACACGTGCAGTTCGCTGCCTGCGATCAAGCGCTGCATCAGCACGGCGCGTTCGGTGACGGAGCTCCGATCCTCGGCGCCCCATAGCAGCAGCGCGGGATTTCGCAGGCGCGGCAATTCGGAATGAATGGGCTTCGGCGTCCCCAGCGCGATGCGCCCACGATTGGCGGCTTGATTCTTCTCGTTCCAATTCTCCGCGAAGATCTGGACCAGCTCCTCGCTGAACGCCGCGGGGTTTTTCAAGACAAGCTTGATGAAGGTACGCGAGTTTTCGAGCGAGGGCGTCAGCTCCTGAACAGCCGCCGACACGGTGCCGGGCAAAGGCGTCGCAGGCGGTGTCACGCCTGGAAGCTGGGGTGGCAGCAGGGTCGACGGATTGAGAATGAGCTTGTGAATGCGCAGATCATCAAGCGCCATGGCGCAGCCCATGTAGCTGCCCATGGACGAGCCCCAGATGGAATAGCGTTTAAAACCGAAATGGTCCGCGAAGGCGCGCGCGTGCGCGATACGGACATCGATGGAGAAGTCTTCTGGATTGTCGCTCTTGCCGAAGCCTGGCACGTCGGGCGCATAGACCGAAAAGCCGGCTTCAGCGCAGCGCCGCACTTGATCGCCCCATTCGACGCCGACGCAAGAACCCGGCAGCTGACCGTGCAGCATCAGCAGAACCGGCCCGTCGCCGGCCTGCCAGTAGTAAGTCCGCAGGCCAGAGACGGTCGCATAATTCTTCTGCACCTTGATCGCCATGACGCTTTCCGCCCGACATGTAGCCGCCAATTTTTTTCAGTGTTTCAGACAGCCAATCAGTTCGCAAGAAGCTCTTGCGCATCAGCACCGGCAGGACGGCGTGCTTTGAGCGCTCGTCGGGAGCGGTCGCGAGAATCCAGGCGGGAGGTCTGGCTATGTTCCCCAAAGGTCCCGGAATTGCGTAGCTACCAAAGAGTTATAGGCAATCGGTTCGGCAAGCAGCCCGTTGGCCAACGCGAATTTGTTGATGCCGTCGACGGCCTCGTCGGAGATCGTCGCGTCGTAGAACGGCGCATCGCGCGCGATCAGGCCGGCGATCAGCGCAGCCGCTTCCGGCGCGAACAGACGCTCGCCGATCGCCGTGGCGCGCGACGGATCGGCAGCAAGCGCCTTTTGTGCTTTGACGACGGCCCGTACCGCGCCCGCGGCGACATCCGGATGCTCGTCGATCAACTGCTTGGTGGTCGTCAAGGCAGCGAAGTTATAAAACCGCGCGCCGGGCGGACCGTCGCCGCGGCGCAGATCGAGGTGCACTTTGGCGACGCCGAGCTTCTCGCCGATCGCGAGCCGCATGCCGTTGCCCCAGTACGCGTCGGCAATATTCTGTGCGAGCGCATCGACGCCGACCCGGTATTTGAGATTCTCGTCCTCGGTCTTGAGCATCGGCACGATCGACACCTTGTCCCGCTCCAGATCGATGCCGGCTTGCGTGAGCAAATGGCGAAGGCCGACTTCGGGGAATGCCGTCGACGCCGAAATGCGCAAGCCCTTCAACGCATTGAGGTCGCCGCGCTTCACGTCAAGGTCGGCGCGGACCGCCAAGAACCAGTAGGAATATCGCGCCAGCGCGCACAGCAATTTCGCGCCTTGCCAGCCGGGAAAGGCGCGCGTTGCCATGTAGGCCGGGCCGCCTAGGAAGTGGACTTCGCCGTTGCGCAATCGTTCGGGCCCGTTGAGCGCGCCATAGGCGTGCTCGACTTCGGCATCGACGCCTTCTTCGCGGAAGAATCCCAGCTCGACGGCCGCCGTGGCCACGAAATACGAAGGCGAGTCCAGGTCGGCGACCACAAGCCGGTACACGGCGGCGCTCCTTACTTGCTGCTCAGCATCGCGCCAATTTTGGCAAGCGTCGGCTTCGGCAGGGCGAACGTGTCTTTAACGATCGCATCCATATCCTCTCCGCTCGCCGGGTCGAGCATCAGATGGCGCTTGTCGCAGGCGGCGATGAACTCGGGGTTTTTCACCATTTGCGCAAATGCCTGACGGAGCGCAGCGAGCCGCTCCGGCGGCACGCCCGGCCCGCTGATAATCGAGCGGCCGATTTCGGCTGTCGACGCGATGGCGCCCAGAATGGCCTTGCCTTCATCGGACAGCGCCAACTCGGGCAGCGTCGGCACATTCGGAATAAGCGGGCTGCGTTTGAGCGCCGCCTGAAACAGCAGCGTGGCGCCGCCTTTGTTGATCCAATCGGGATGCGAGGTCAGCATGGCGGGCAGGCCGTAGGCACCGCTGATATCGACCTCGCCGCGATCCATGGCGAGCAGGATTTCGCTGGTGCCCTTATAGCCGAGCACGATCTTAAATTTGGTGCCGCCGTAGGCGTTGAGCGCCTCCGCATAGATATCCGTGGTCGAGCCGCGGCCCGAGGCGCCGACGGTGTATTGCTTGCTGCGGGCGTCGGCGATCGACGTGATTCCGGATGATGCGCGCGCGACGCCGACGTCGATATTGGTGGTGACGCGGCCGATGTAATGAAAATCCGCCGCGTTGGTCTTACCTGATCCGCCGACCGCGCTGTCGAGTGCAAAAGTCTGCGCCAGACTTGCAAGGACGGTGCCATCTTTGGGAGCGACGTTGGCGATGTATTTCGCCGCCGCGAAGCTGCCGGCGCCCGGCATATTCTCGGTCACGATCGACGGATGCCCGGGCAGAAATTTGGGCAGGAACTCCGCGACCAGGCGCCCGTAGATGTCGTAACCGCCGCCTGGGCCGTAGCCAACCAGCATGCGCAGCGTCTTGCCGGCGTAGAAATCCGCGATCGGATCGGCCGCCGCGGCGGACGCAGCCGATAGCAGCAGGACAAGTGCAATTGCGAGGCGTTTCATCGCCGTTCCCCTTTTTCGGCTCAGCGTTCCGCGAGTGCACGCTTGCGCCAGAGCGCCCACGGCCGCACCGAGGCGCTAAGCATCGCATGATTGCTGGTGAGCGCTTCGGCCCGCGTCATGAAATTGATCGGACCGCCGATGGTGATGGCGGCAAGCTGCTGGCGCGCATTGATCTCGGTGTAATAGGCGCGGAACACCGCATTGGGCAGCGACGGACCGACTACCGAATCGCCGTGGCCGCGCATCAGAATCACCGCGGCGTCCTTGCCGAGCTTTTGCGCCAGGTCTTTGCCGAGGCTCGGCGTCAGGATCATCAGATCGGTGGCCTCGCCGGCGTGTTTGCGGATCTCAAACAGCGGCACGCCAAGGCCGAGAAATCCGGCATTGTGCAACAGCGGCCGCAGCTTCGCCCGTGTCACCGTAAATGGCACCACAGTCGGCGAATGGCTGTGCACCACCGCGTGGACGTCAGGACGCACCTTGTAAATCTCGCCGTGAATGAAGCGCTCGCGATAGAGCAGCTTGCTTTCATCTTTGGGATCGACCGCCTGGCTGTCGAGATCGAGCCGCAAGATGTCGGCGGCGGTCACCGATTCCGGCGCGATTGAGCGCGAGATCAGATAGCGGTGCGGATCGCGTGGATCGCGCACGCTGATATGGCCGAAGGCGTCGAGCACGCCGAGTCGCGCCAGGGTGCGGTTCGCAGCGACGAGGTCGTCGACGAGGTCGCGGTCGAGCGGGGGCGGCGACGCTTTGCGGCGCGGCGCCGGCGGGCGCGATGTCGATTTGGCGGGCATGCAAGGGCTTCCAACAATGGCGGGGCCTGACGCTTAACAACTTTCTGCGGCGCTCGGAAGTGTGCCATAACGCACCGCCTTGCGCAGGATCGCCCGCCGTCATGAACCATGCCGATCTGATCGTCGCGACGCTGAAATCCGCCGGCATTGCCCGCGGTTTCGGCATTCCGAGCGGCAACGTCCTGCCTCTGATGGAAGCGATGCGCGCCGGCGGCCTCGATTTCGTCCTCACCGCGCATGAGGGTTCCGCGGGCTTTGCCGCCGACGTCACCGGGCGGCTCACCGGCGCGCCAGGCTTGTGCATCGCCACGCTCGGGCCGGGTGCTACCAATCTTGCAACCGGCATCGGCGACGCATGGCTTGACCGCTCCCCCCTCATCGCCATCACCTGCAATCTCAATACTGACCAGCTCGGCCGCCGCATTCAGATGTGGATCGACCATCATGCGCTGTTCCGGCCGATCACCAAGGCAACGCTGCCGCTGCGCAAGGGCGACATCGGCGCAACGCTGGTCGAAGCCATCCAGCTCGCACTGAGCGAGCCCCAAGGCCCGGTCCATCTTGACCTGCCGGAAGACGTGGCACTGGCGGCGACCAACGAGCCGGTGCCCGCACTCGCCGCTCCGTCGCGGCTCGCCGCGGCCGGAGATGACGCAATTACCCGGGCCGCACAGCGGATCGGCGCGGCACGGCGGCCGATCGCGGTGATCGGCGCGTCGGCGATGCGGCTAGCCGATCCAACTCTGCTGCGCCAAGTGATCGAGCGCTTTAATCTGCCATTCGCTACCACGACGATGGCGAAGGGCCTGATCGACGAAACGCATCCGCTGTCGCTCGGCTGCATCGAGCGCGCCAGCCGTCAGGTGCAGCGGCGGCTTCTCCGCTCCGCCGATCTGATCGTCGGGCTCGGCTACGATACGATCGAGGTCGAATACGAGGCCTGGATCGGCGACGTACCGCTGGTGCAAATTGACATCGAGGCCGTCGACATCGCGCCCTCGGTCACGCTCGCCCATCAGGTCACCGGCGATCTCGATTCATCGCTGCGCCGCCTGACAGCGCACGCGGCCGCAACGCCGCGATGGAGTGCAGCGGAGATCGACGCCCACCGCGGCGCCTTTCAGGCAACGCTGCGGCCGGCAAGCACGACCTTCACCGCGCACGCCGCCATCGACGCGGTGCGCCGCGCCCTGCCCCGCGACGGCATGTTGGCGTTCGATGTCGGCGCTCATACTCATCAGATCGCCAGCCAATGGACTGCGCATGCGCCGAAAACTTTCCTGATAACCAACGGCTGGTCATCGATGGGGTTCGGCCTTCCGGCCGCGATCGCTGCCAAACTTGCGCGGCCGCATTTGCCCGTCGTCTGCCTGATCGGCGACGGCTGCTTTCAAATGACGTGCGGCGAGGTGGCGACGGCCAAGCGTCTCGGCATCACGCTGCCTATCGTTGTGCTTGACGACAAGTGGCTGGCGCTGATCAAGGTAAAGCAAATCCGCCGGCGGTTTCCGCTTTATGGTACGGCGTTGCAGGACGAAGATTATCGCGAGCCGCCCGCACATTATTTCGGCGTCCCGGCGCGCGGTGTGCGTAGCGCCGCGGCGCTCGAGGACGCGGTGACGGCGGCGCTCGCGGCGCGCGGCCCCACGGTAATCGAGGCCGTCGTCGATTCCGAGCACTACATAGATACCGTGTACGACTGATCGTTCGCTGCTGCTATTTCAGCGACTCGATGTAAGCGACGATGTCATCGGCCGCCGTACGGCTTAATGGCAGCGTCGGCATTTTTGGGTGCGGATCGAGCAGGAAGTAAGCAAGCGCCTGGGCGCTGATGTTCGAACGGGCGATCGTGGCAAATGGCGGCGCGTCGGCATTGGCCTCCTTTTGCCCCGCCGAAACGACGTGGCACGCCGCACACCATCGCTGCGCCAGCGCGCGGCCGTGCGCGATATCGGCCGCATGACCCGGCAAGATTGTGAGCGCCGTCGCTGCCGCGGTAAGGACGAAGACTTTCATGATCTGCATGGAATCACCGCTGATGGTATACGTCTGGTCTTGTGCGCTGCATCCGAAGCATTTTCAAGAATGCGCAGAAGCCCGACCTGTTTCGCGGGGAGGGTCGTTCTGCTCGCCGCTCTTTACATCCTGCGCTTCCTTTATTGGCCCAAGCGCGGCAACGATCGCGCTCGCGCCCTCTGCCAGCGCTTCGCGATGCCGGATGTCGGCCGGTGGAATCGCCGAGACCGTCTTTGCCAGTTCGTCCAGGATTTCGGCAAACAGCGCGTAGTGAATGTGCAGGCGCACGGATTTGCGCTCGCTTTCACTGCCGCCGCGGGAAAATGTGAGCGCAATTCCATTGTCGTCGGCGTGAGCGTCGAAGCGAGAGGATCGCTCGAATGTCCCTGAGTAGAATTTATCCGGGTATTCGAGAACGATTTCGACCTTGTCGGGAATGGGTTTCATTTGGCCCTCGTTCGCTGTCTCTCGGCGCGATTCATTTTATAATTGGCTGGAGGGCCGTCGCTGTGATTTAGGTCAATTCGGCCGGGTGACGCCCAACCCATTGAACCGGCTTGGCTTCTCTGCCGCTCCGGCCGTTAACTTTGCATTAGGGTTAACGCTCTATTGCTGAACGGTCCCTGCAGAGATCGAGATGCGTCCGAGCCGATCCCGCCCTGCACGCTTGCTTGTTTCGGCCGCAATCCTTGCCGCCGTCGCCGCGGTCGCGGCCGGCTGCCAGACGACGCAAACCGCGGACACGACCGGCTCACTGGTGCTGACGCCGCCGGACGATAAGCCTGTTGCCGACTGGCGTAGCGACGCCGCAACCTATGGTCAGCAATACCGTGCCGACCCATCAAATATCGGTGTCGCGTTGCATTACGCGCAAGCGCTGCGCGCCACCGGCGAGCGCGCCCAGGCGCTCGCCGTGCTTGAGCGGCTGTCGATCAAAAATCCATACGATAAGACCGTGCTCGCCGAGTATGGACGGGCGCTCGCGGAGAACGGTGACTATGAGCAGGCGCTCGATGTACTCGGCCGCGCCCACACGCCGGATCAACCCAATTGGCACATTCTCTCCGCGCAAGGCGCCGTGCTCGACCAGATGGGACGTCACACCGAGGCGCAGCGCTACTATCGCACCGCACTCAAGATCGTCCCCAACGAGCCCTCCGTGCTGTCCAACCTGGGCCTGTCTTACGCCTTGACCCACGATCTGCCGAACGCCGAAAAGGTACTGCGCCAAGCCGCGGCGCAAAATCCGGTCGACCCGCGGGTGCGGCAGAATCTGGCGCTGGTCGTCGGCTTGCAGGGCCGCTTCGCCGAAGCCGAAGCCATCGCTCGCGCCGAACTGCCGCCGGACCAGGCCGCCGCCAATGTCGCCTATCTGCGGCAGATGCTGGCGCGGCCCGATCTGCAGAAGAAGAAAGCCGGCGTGCGGCCGCCCGACGACGGCCAGAGCTGACACGGAGCGGTTATTGCAGCGCCATCACCCGGATGGCGGCCGGTCCGAGAATAACGACAAACAACACCGGCAGAAAGAACACGATCATCGGCACGGTCAGCTTCGGCGGCAGCCCGGCCGCCTTCTTTTCGGCTTCCGACATGCGCATGTCGCGATTCTCCTGTGCCAAGACTCGCAGCGTGGTGCCGAGCGGCGTGCCGTAGCGTTCCGCCTGCTGCAGCGCCAGGCAGACGGCCCGGACACCTTCAATGCCGGTGCGCTGCGCCATATTCTCATACGCGGCGCGGCGATCGGGCAGATACGACAGTTCCGCAGTGGCCAGCGTCAACTCCTCGGCGAGCGGAACCGACTGCGAGCCGATCTCTTCGCTGACCTTGCGAAACGCAGCCTCGATCGACATGCCGGATTCCACGCAGATCAAGAGCAGGTCGAGCGCGTCGGGAAAAGCGCGCTTGATGTCGGTCTGCCGGCGCTGAACCTTGTTCTTGAGGAACAGGTTCGGGCTATACATGCCGAAATACGCCGCGCCGATCGATATCGCCAGCTTCATCATGAGCGGGTAATCGAGCTTCAGCACGACGAAGATGTAGAACAGCGAGGCGAGCAACATGACGATCGGCATCGCCATGCGGAAGAACAGATAGGTTACGTAAGGCGCCTGCCCGCGGAAGCCGGCCTGCATGAGCAAGGTGCGCGCGTGTTCCTGGCCGAGCCATTTGTTGAGATTGAAGTCGTCGACCACCTTTTTCATGTACGCTTTCGGCGATTGCCGCAGCGAAGCCTTGCTGCCCTGCGCCAATCGCTCGCGTTCGCGCTGACGGATCTTTTCGCGCTCCAGCGCTACCGCCTTCATGCGTTTGTTCAAGGTATCGGCGGCCAGCAGCGGCATCGCCAGCGTGAGCACCGTGGCGCCGGCCGCAATGGCGGCGAACAGCATGGTAAGCACCTGCGGGTCGAGAAGCTGTTCGATCAGATAGCGCATCGGCCGGCGTCTCAAAAATCGAAGTTAATCATCTTGCGCATCACGAAGATGCCGATCGACATCCACACGGCGCAGCATGCCAGCATCACCCGGCCCAGCGACTCGGTCCATAACAGCTGGATGTAAGTCGGGCTCGTGAACCAGACGAGGCCCATCACGATGATGGGCAGACAGCCGATGATTGCCGCCGAGGCCTTGGCCTCCTGCGACATGGCCTTGATCTTCGCCTTCATTTTCTTGCGGTCGCGCAGCACGCGCGAGAGGTTGCCGAGCGCCTCGGACAGATTGCCGCCGGCGCGCTGCTGAATGGAAACGACGATGCCGAAGAAATTTGCTTCCGCAACCGGGATTCGCTCGTAGAGCTTGAGGCAAGCCTCGCCAAGCGGGATGCCGATCGTCTGCGTTTCGATGATGCTGCGAAATTCGCTGCGGATCGGCTCGGGCGCCTCGCTGGCTATCAATTTCATGCTGTCGAGCAGCGGCAAACCGGCCTTGATGCCGCGGACGATCACGTCGACCGCGTCCGGCAGGGCATCAAGAAATTTCGCCTCGCGACGCTTCTTCAAAAACTTGAGCAGCCAGCTGGGAATGCCGAATCCGCCGGCGAAACCGAACGCCAGGGCCGGCAGGATGCCGCCGCCTGCTAAAAACCCGATCACGAACGTGACAACGCCAATCACGGCAGAAATCGCGATGAACTTTTGCTTCGACCAGCTCAGCCCGGCCTGTCCGAGACGCACCGAGAGCGGCGGCCGCTTGGCCTTTTTTTGCCGTTGCTCCAGCTCCTTGAGCGTGCCTTCGATCTGCTCGCGGCGCGGCTTCTGCGCGCCGCGCACCGGGCGGGCTACCGGCTCCGAACGCGCGACGCTCGCCATGCGCTGCTCGGTCTTCCGCTCACCAGACAGGATCGGATACAGCAGAACCCACGCGACTCCGCCGAACGCGAACGCTACCAGAAAGAACAGGCCGTAGTTTTCCATCACTGTCTTACGCTTTAATTCTTGCCCAATTCGTCCATACCCTCGGCGGCGTCGAGCGCAGCCGCGAGGCGCGCCTCTTCGCCGTAATAGCGCGCCCGTTCCCAGAATTTCGGGCGGCCGATGCCGGTCGACTTGTGCCGCCCGACGAGGTTGCCGTTCGCGTCCTCTCCCAGGATTTCATAGACGTAAATGTCCTGCGTAATGATGACGTCGCCTTCCATGCCCATCACTTCCGTGATGTGGGTGATGCGCCGCGAACCGTCGCGCAAACGTGCTGCCTGGATGACGACATCGATTGATCCGCAGATCATCTCGCGAATGGTCCGCGAAGGCAGCGAATAGCCGCCCATCGTGATCATGGACTCGATGCGCGACAGCGCCTCGCGCGGCATGTTGGCGTGCAGCGTGCCCATCGAACCGTCGTGGCCGGTGTTCATCGCCTGCAGCAGATCGAAGGCTTCCGGTCCGCGCACCTCGCCGACGATGATGCGTTCCGGCCGCATACGCAGGCAGTTCTTGACGAGGTCGCGCATCGTGACCTGCCCCTCGCCTTCCAGATTTGGCGGCCGTGTCTCGAGGCGCACCACGTGCGGCTGCTGCAGTTGCAGTTCGGCAGCGTCCTCGCAGGTAACAATGCGCTCGTCGTCGTCGATGTAGCGCGTCAGGCAGTTGAGCAGCGTCGTCTTGCCCGAGCCGGTACCGCCGGAGATCAGCGTATTGACGCGGCAGCGGCCGATGACCTTGAGAATTTCGGCGCCTTCCGGCGAGATCGATCCGAACCGCACGAGCTGTTCCAGCGTCAGCTTGTCCTTCTTGAATTTGCGGATGGTGAGCGCCGGCCCGTCGATCGCCAGCGGCGGCACGATGGCGTTGACGCGCGAGCCGTCGGGCAGGCGGGCGTCGCAGATCGGCGAGGATTCGTCGACGCGCCGGCCGACCTG
>Ga0187784_10002853_pt1 | contig 13892 bp, 12 predicted proteins | sample 1015_SJ02_MP15_2_FD_132964 | JGI IMG/M metagenome (GOLD analysis project Ga0187784, IMG submission 132964) | Tropical peat soil microbial communities from peatlands in Department of Meta, Colombia - 1015_SJ02_MP15_20_MG | ecosystem: Environmental > Terrestrial > Soil > Wetlands > Peat | place...
AAGATGGTACTCAAGCCCGCTGCCCACGAGCAAGCAGCCTCCCCACGGCGTGAGATGCGCGGCGGGGGCGATTCAGGGGCGATTCAGGGCCATAGCGCGCGAGCGAGGAATATCGCCCCCAGGATCGCGAAGAGCGCCGATGCAGCCCAATGGATCGGCTTGAGCGGCAGCCGATCCGCAAAGGCCTTGCCCAAAATCACCACCGGGACGTTGGCTACCAGCATGCCGATCGTCGTGCCCGACACCACCGCGACCAGATTTGAATACGCCGCCGCGAGCGCCAAGGTGGCGATTTGCGTCTTGTCGCCGATCTCAGCGAGAAAGAAGCTTGTGAATGTGGCGGCGAATGCGCTCGCAGCGCTCCTCGGTGCCGCCTCCTCGCGGAGCGTGTCGGGCTTGAGCGTCCATGCCGCCATGCCGATCATGCTCACTCCGACGATGATCTGCAGCAGCCTCGGCTTCAGGAGATTGCCGAAGACATTCCCGACGATGCCCGCGGCTGCGTGATTGGCGAGCGTTGCACACAAGATGCCGGCGATGATGGGCAGCGGCCGCCGATAGCGGGCCGCGAGAACCAGCGACAGAAGCTGCGTACGATCGCCGATCTCGGCGATCGAAATCGAGCTGATCGATACGAGGAACGCTTCCATGAGGATGCGCGCGGGGCGCGCCCCGCGCATTCTACGGACAGACCGCGTCGTGGCCAAATCGCCGGCTCCGGTTGCGCGCCAGATCCTCCAACCCACCGAGCCGACTCCCCTTGATCGCCGAACACAGTCATACTTTGCGGTGCTCGATCCGAGCCGCGACAATATCGATCGGTGACCCTCGCCTCCCAGCACGAAAGAATCCACCAGTCCCCGGGATCGCCCTTTCCGAGAGGGGCGACGTGGGATGGCCGTGGCGTCAATTTCTCGTTGTTCTCCGAGAGCTCCGAGTGGGTCGAGCTCTGCCTGTTCGACGCGTCCGGCAAGAACGAGTCGCGCATTCGAATCCGCGAGCGGACCAACGGCGCATGGCATCTGTATCTACCCGGGGTGGGGCCCGGTCAGCTCTACGGCTATCGCGTGCACGGCCCGTACGATCCTCATACGGGGCTGCGGTTCAATCCGAACAAGTTGCTGCTCGATCCCTACGCTAAGGCGATCGGACGCGAGATGAGCTGGGCGGACGAGCTGTTCGGCTACGTGCTGGGCGATGCGGACGGCGATCTCTGCGTCGACGACCGCGACAGTGCTCCGTTCGCTCCCCTGGGGGCGGTCGTGGACCCGACGTTCGACTGGAGCGGCGAGCGACGGCCGAGTCATCAGCCGCACGAGACCATCATCTACGAGGCTCACGTGCGCGGCATGACCAAGTTGCACCCCGAGGTGCCCGAAAGGCTTCGCGGCACCTACGCGGGCCTGGCGACCGGACCCGTCATCGAGCACCTGCGCTCGCTCGGCGTCACGACCGTCGAGCTCATGCCGGTGCATTACTTCGTGGACGACCGCCATCTGCTCGAGAAGGGGCTGCGCAACTACTGGGGCTACAACACCCTTGGATTCTTCGCCCTCGAGCCGAGGTACGCGGCGAACCGTGAAAAGCCCGCCGACGTGCTCCGCGAGTTCAAGCAAATGGTCAAGGAGCTGCACAATGCCGGCTTCGAGGTCATTCTCGACGTCGTGTACAACCACACGGCCGAAGGCAACCATGCGGGCCCGACGCTGTCATTTCGGGGGATCGACAACCTCGCTTACTACCGCACGGTTCCGGGTGATCCGCGCCATTACATGGATTTCACCGGCTGCGGCAACACCTTGAACATGGTGCATCCGCATTCCGTGCAGCTCCTCATGGACAGCCTTCGCTACTGGGTCACGGAGATGCACGTCGACGGCTTTCGCTTCGACTTGGCCTCCGCGCTTGCCCGAGAGCACAGGGACGTCGATCAGCTCGGCGCCTTTTTCGACACGATTTATCAGGATCCGACGCTCGCCCCGATCAAGCTGATCGCCGAGCCCTGGGATCTGGGCGAGGGCGGCTATCAAGTCGGCAATTTCCCGTCGGGCTGGATGGAGTGGAACGGGAAGTACCGCGACACGGTTCGACGATTTTGGAAGGGTGATATGGGGCTTCACTCGGAGATCGCGACCCGCCTTGCCGGCAGCGCGGATCTGTACGAAAGCTCGCGCCGCCCCCCCTCCGCGAGCATCAATTTCGTGACCGCCCACGACGGCTTCACGCTCGAGGACCTCGTGAGCTATGAGCAGAAACACAACGAGGCCAACGGCGAAGAGAACCGCGACGGCGCGGACGATAACCACGCGTGGAACTGCGGGGTCGAGGGCCCGACTGAGGATCCCGCCATCGTCGAGCTGCGCGAACGGCAGAAGCGCAATCTATGGTGCGCGTTGATGTTGGCGCAAGGGTCGCCCATGATCTCGGGCGGCGACGAGCTCTCTCGCACGCAGCAGGGCAACAACAACGGCTACTGCCAGGACTCGGAGCAGTCCTGGTATCACTGGGACCTGGACGATCGCCGCAAGGCGTTCTTCGCCTTCGCACAGCGGGTCATCCAGTACCGCAAGCGACATCCGAACTTTCATCGCTATGCCTTCTACGATTCCGACCCCGATGCGCTGCATCCGGAGAAGAACATCGTGTGGTTCCGCGCCGACGGCAAACGCATGGCCGCGAAAGATTGGGAGAGCGGCGGGTGGATGCGCACCCTCGGCATGTTTCTGAACGGTGCCGTCCCCGAGATACGCGACAGCGAGGGGCACGGCACGGAGGATTCGGACTTTCTGTTGCTGCTCAATGCATACCACGAGCGAGTGGCGTTTCGCATCTCCTACGAGCTCTACCATTCGGGCTGGAAGGTCGCCTTCGATACGGCGCGGCCGGATCTACCGATCGAGCAGGAGTCGGTCGGGCGCAATCGACTGGTCGATCTTGCGCCTCGCTCTTTCGTGGTTCTCTGCCACGACCGACGAGCGGATCGGCACGTTCCTGCGCCTCGAAGCGGCGGGCTAGAGCCATGAGTGCCGCTCAGGCTGCCGGCACGCTTGCATCCGTCATGCGCGCCTCCGGCATCGGCGCATGCATCAGCGGCTGAGGCGGCGCCTCGGATCGCACATAGCTCGAGAGCGATCGTGCCAGCTCCGTTTGCTTTCGCCACCACACCGCGGTGAGGAGCTGCGCGTGATGGTGCAGGAACACTTCGATGAGGGCGGGAGGGATGGAGAGGAATTGGAGCCATTGCTCGGGTAAGACATCGTTCGGCCCGCAATGGAACCAGGGCTCCGCAGCGCTCTCTTCCTCCTCGAAGCGCGGATGCGGGAGATCGCGAAACACGCAGTCCGACAGGAGGCACAGCTCGTCGTAGTCGTAAAAGATCACGCGGCCGTGGCTGGTGACGCCGAAGTTCTTCAGCAGGAGGTCGCCCGGAAATACATTGCTCGCGGCGAGATCCTTGAGAGCGTTGCCGTAATCGATGATCGCCGCCTCGGCGGCGGCGGGCTCGGCCTCGCGCAGGAACAGATTGAGAGGACGGAGTCGGCGCTCCATGTAGCAGTGCTCGATGATCAGGTCCTCGCCGTCGATGCGGCAACTTTCGCTCGCCTCGTGTAACAGCTCCTCGAGGAGGTCCGGCATGAATCGCCCGCGCGGCAGGCGCAAGCGCTTGAATTCCTGGGCATCCACCAAGCGTCCCGCACGGTCGTGGCGGAACACGAACTGGTAGCGCTCGATGACATCCGCCTTGGTGTTGGTCTTCGGCGCTCCGAAGTGATCGCGGATCACTTTGAATACCAGGTCGTGCGAGGGTAGAGTGAAGACGATCATCACCAGGCCGCGCTCGCCGGGCGCGTGCACGAAGCTGTCGATCGAGGCGGCGAGATGGCGCTGCAGGGTGAAGTACCGCTCGGTCTTTCCCTGCTTGGCGCGCCCCAAGACGGTGTACAGCTCGTCGATGGGCTTGCGCGGCATGAAGGAGCGAAGCAGCGTGATCGCGGCGCTCACCACCGGCAGATCCACGTGAAAATACGAGCGTGCGTAGCCAAAGAGCGAGCCCACTTCGGCGCGCGACAGCATCACCGAGTCGACCTGCACACCCTCGGGCGAGTTCGAGAACGCCATCACCAAAGGCGTGATCGACCCGTCGCCGATCAGCCGCCCGACCACGAAGGCCTCGAGCCCCCGATAGAACACGGGCTCGATCAATTCGATGGACTCGGGCGCGCCGCTCTGGCGCCCCGTCGAGAAATACCTGCCGATCTCGGCGCTGATGCGGTGAACCGCCGCCTCCTGATCGCGCAGCGCCGCCCCGAACGGCAAGTCTGCGAGGATCTCGCGCACGGCGGTCGGAAGCGACCCGCCGATCCGGTACACGCGGATCGGCACCGCGCCCGAGGCCCGGCCGACGGTCGTGGAGCAAAATTCCACTTCCGGATTGACGCCGACGGTCCCGAACAGATCGCGCGTCACGGAGTTGAAGAACGTTCGATAGAAATCGCTGTCGGGCCGGCGCGCCACCAGGATTTCGTAGGCGCGCTTGATCTCCGTCCAGAGCGCGGTGTTGCCGAGCTGCGGTTTCAATTCCCCGGCGACCGCTTGTGCGCAGCGCGTGACGCGTTGCTCGTATAGCTCGATGCGCGCCACCGCATCGCGCTGCGCCGCCTGCCAATCCTCCGCGAGGAAGTTCAGCGCCGCGCGGCGGGTGATGCGGCCGAACTCCTCGTTGTACGAGCGGAAGTGCTCGGCGATCTCGGCCGCTTGATCCTTAGGCGACCACACGTTTCGGCTCTGCGGAGGGCGCCGCCGCATGAAACTGCTCAGTCTCGGTGCTGCCCGCCATCGCTCCCGTCGAATGCGCGCCGGCGCTGATCGCCGTTTGAACGGCATCGAAGTAGCCGGTGCCGACGAACGCCTGATGCTTGGTCGCGCGGTAGCCGTGCCGCTCCTGCCCGAACTCGCGCTGTTGCAGCTGCGAGTATCCGAGCATCCCCTCGTCTCGGTAGGCGGTTGCCAGCTCGAACATGGACAGGTTCAGGGCATGCCAACCGGCAAGCGTGATGAATTGGAAGCGATAACCCATCGCAGAGAGCTGCTCACGCCAACTCCTCATGGTGGCCTGATTGAGATTCGCCTGCCAATTGAAGGAGGGCGAGCAGTTGTAGGCGAGGAGCTTGCCCGGAAACTGCTTGAGGATGGCGGCGGCGAAGTGCCGTGCCTCGCCGAGATCGGGCTTGGAGGTCTCGCACCAGATGAGATCCGCGTACGGGGCATAGGCCAAGCCGCGGGCGATCGCCTGCTCGATGCCGCAGCGGACATGAAAGAAACCCTCGCTCGAGCGCTCGCCGGTCAGGAAGGGCCTGTCACGCGGGTCTGAGTCGGTCAGCAGCAAATTGGCGGCGTCCGCATCGGTGCGGGCGATGATGACCGTGGGCACATCGAGAATGTCGGCGGCGAGTCGCGCCGCAACGAGCTTGTTGATCGCCTCGGCCGTCGACACGAGCACCTTGCCGCCCAGGTGGCCGCATTTCTTGGCCGAAGACAGCTGATCCTCAAAGTGCACCGCCGCGGCACCCGCCTTGATGAGTGCCTTGGTGAGCTCGAAGGCATTCAAGTTTCCGCCAAAGCCGGCCTCGGCGTCGGCGATGATCGGCGCCATCCAGTCGATCGAGGATCGGCCCTCCAGATGATGAATCTGATCGCTGCGCAGCAACGCATTGTTGATCCGCTCGACCATGCGAGGCACCGAATCAACCGGATACAAGCTCTGGTCGGGATACATCTCGCCCGCCGTATTGGCGTCGCCCGCCACTTGCCAGCCGGAGCAATAGATCGCCTTGAGGCCCGCCTGTACCGCCTGGACGGCCTGGTTCCCGGTCATGCAGCCGAGAGCACCGACGACCGGCTCGGTTTCGAGCAGGCGCCAGAACTTCTCGGCGCCGAGGCGTGCGAGCGAGTGCTCGATTCGTACTGTACCGCGCAACCGGGCGACGTCGGCCGCGCTGTAGGGGCGCTCGATCCCGCGCGAGCGGGGAGTGGTGGGTGCTAGGTCTGTCATCCTCGTAGGTCTCCTTGCAGCGGGCAGAACTCAAGTCTAAAGTACCCGTCGAGCGCATTTACACACTGGAAATTTCACAATGTGAATTTCACTATGCATTGCCTATGTGACATATTCAGCCGGATCGAGCCATGACCGGGCTGATTCGCCAGGGCCACTTCCTCGGCGCAAAACTGCGCTCGCTGCGCAAGCGCAACGGGCTTACCCTGGACGAGCTCTCGGCGCGCTGCGTGCAGATCGATGCGCGGAGCGCACCATCGGTGTCGTATCTCAGCATGGTGGAAACCGGCAAGCGCATGCCCTCCACCGCCACGCTTGAGATGCTGGCCGGGATCTTCGGCAAGGACGTGCGCTGGTTTCTCGACGAGAACATGGATCTCGAGGCGGCGCCAGCGAAGCGAGTCCGCGGGGGGCTCGAGGCGATGCCGCTGGAGCCGGCCTTTTTGTTTTCGCACGAATTGCTCCAGAACGCCCTTCCCGAGCTTCTGTCGCAGACCGGCACGACGGGGCGCCAGTTTGCGCAGCTGCTGATCCGGGTGTGGCAGGAGACACGCCACAATCATTTTCCAGATATCGAGCGGGCTGCGGAGGAGGGCGGCAAGCGCCAGATGCCCCTCACGCTGGATGCGGTCATGGAGCTGTGTAGGCGCCTCGAGCTGCAGGTTCGCTGGTTCGACGGCGAGGGCCGCAAGCCCTCCGGCGCGCTGGTGCGCGCGCGGTTCGAGGCGCCGGGTACGGTCTTCATCAATGAGCGCCTGCGCAACCAGGAGGAGCGGCTCAAGTACGAGCTGGCATTCTTCGTTGGCCACAAGATCTTGCATAACGGCGACGGCATCATTTCCCCTCATACCGCGGTGCACGCGGCCGATGGCGAGGGGTCGGCCTCGACGGCCGGGATGGGGACACAGGATGTGCTCTTCGCGTGGCGCGATTTCGAATGCAGCTTCTTTGCCGGCGCGCTGCTTTGCCCGCGGATCCCGTTTCGGCGTTTCCTGATTCGCGAGGCGCACGATGTGGCCGCCTGCGAAAAGCTCGGCGTGACGCCGGCGCTGGTCATGCGGCGCATGACCGCGGTCTCTCCCTACCGGCACTGGCATTTCTTCGACGCTTATGCGCCGGGGTACCTGCGCGCCGTGTATCGCGGGAACGGCATTCCTCTACCCTGGGGTAACATGAGCCTGGTTTCCGATCCCTGTCCGCGCTGGGCGGTGTTCCGGCTGCTCGGGCAAACGCCGGCATCGATGCTGCTCGCCAAGCCCAAGTCGCAGATCTCGGTCATGCAGGACGGCAAGCGCGCTCGTCTGTATTGCTGTCACTCGCTGATGACGCGCGACGCCCTCGATGAGCCGCACGTTCTGTCGGTGGGCGTCGATTTGCTGCCTGCGCTCGATGCGCAGGGCTTCGACGGCGAAGAGGTAGTGTCCGCGGTCGCTGATGCGTGCCGCCGCGGCGCAGGCGACGGCAAGATCCCGCCCGAAGCCGCCGCGAGCATTCGTGCCGCCTCGCAGGTGCTCAATATCGCCTGGATCGCGGATGCGCTCGACTCGCCGGCGAGCGTCATTTGCCCGAGAAGCGGTGCCTGCCCTCGGGAGCCGCGCTGCAGCGTGCACCCGCACTGAGCGCGCGAGGCTCCCAGGGGTCCTACGTGCCGTCCGGGCTGCGCGGATCGTCGCTTTTGCCCCGCGCGAGGGCGATGGCTTCATGAAGGTTGGCGCAGACGTGCTCGGCTCCGAGCGCTGCAGTGACACCGTGCCGTTCCATGTCGGAGCGTAGATAGGGGGTCACGCGCCCGAAGATCAGCTGCACGCCGTGTTTCGCCAGCTCACCGATGAGCTCGCGAATGAATCGCGCCGCAGAGTAGTCGATGTCCGTGATCGCCTCCGCGTCGACGATGAACCAGCGCACGGGTGAGGGGGCCTGCTCGACGAGCTTGCGTACCTCATCGACGAAGAGGCTCTCGTTCGCGTAGAACAAGTCGGCGCCGAATCGATAGACGATGAGCCCGGGCTCGGTCACCTTGCCTGGCGCCGCGGGCACGAGCTGCCAGTGTCCGTTCGCATCCGACTCGTACATCAGTGTGTGCGGACGATAGCTGTGTCTCACGTGCCGAAAGAGCGAGAGTGCCATCGCGAGCAGAATTCCCTGCTCGACACCCACGGCGACTACCGTCACCGCGGTGACCATTGCCAGCTGGAACTCGCCGGGGCTCTCGCGGCGAATGTCGCGCAAGATCTCCAGATCGATCATGCCGAGCGCGATCGTGAACACGACGGCCGCCAGCACGCAACGCGGCAAGTACGCGATCTCGCCGCTCAGCAAGACGAGCACCAGCACGGCGGCCACGGAGAGCACCAGCTGCGCGATTTGGCTGCGCGCCCCCACACGGTCCGCGATCGCGGTCTGGGTCGGGCTGCCATTGACCACGAAGGCGCCGGTCACGGCCGCCGCGGCGTTGGCGGCTGCGAGGCCGAGAATGTCTGCGTTCACATCCTCGCTTTCGCGATAGCGCAGGGCGAAGAGCCGCGCGGTCGCGGCGCTTTGCGCGATGATGGTGACGAAGCAGGCCGCCGAGATCGGCAAGAGCGCCAGCAACTCGCTCCAGGTCACGTCGGGGAGCTTGAGAGGCGGGAGTCCGGCGGGAACGGGACCCATGACTGCAATGCCGCGCTCGGCGAAGCCGTAGGCGCTCGAGGCCCAGATCGTGCCGACGATGGCGGCGAGGGGCAGCGGCCAGCGGGGTGCGAAACGCTTGCCGACGAGGATGATGACCGTCACCACGGCCGATAGCGAGAGCGTCCACACGTTGAGATGCGGCAGACCCTTCGCGATCTGCCAGATCCGAACCAACGAGCTGCCCGCGCTGACCTCGAGACCGAGCATGTCGCCGAGCATCGTGATGCCCACCTGACAGCCGACGCCGCTGAGAAATCCGATGAGCACGGTGTGCGACAAGAAGTCGGCAAGGAAGCCCAGCTTGAAAACGCGCGCAACGAGGAGCAGCATCGCTGTCAACAGCGCCAGCATGCAAACGAGCGAAACATAGTGCTCGCTGCCGTGCACGGCGAGCCTTCCGACCGAGCCGGCGAAAATTGCCGCAGTGGCCGAATCCGCCGCTACCACCAGGTGGCGCGAGGAGCCGAGGAGCGCAAACGCCACGGGCGGCAGCACCAAGGTATAAAGGCCGGTGATCACCGGCATGCCCGCGATGCGCGAGTAGCCGAGCACTTGCGGCACATTGATCGTGGCCAGATTCACGCCGGCGAGCAGGTCGCGCAGGGTGCGTCGCGGATCGAGCGGGCGAATCCCGCCGAAGATGCGGACACTCATCCGCTAGGGTCCCTCACTAAGGATGATCGGCGGACACATCGTGAGCTCAGGAGCCTGAAGTCGCCTGGAGAATGCCCCGCGGCCTGCTCTCCCGGGGATCGTACTCCAGAATCTCGCCGTTCTGGATCGATTGCCCGGTCAGCGCGAGGATGAACGCCCAGTGGCTGATCAACAGGGTGGTGGCGCTGTCCGCGCGCGCGGCCATCAGCGCCCGGAATTCATCCGCGCGCTCGACGGCCGATTCCGGGCTCTCGACGCCACAAGGCCACCATTGCTGAGGCAGATGCGAGAAGTCGTGGTGCGGGAAGCGCGCCGCCAATGAGTCGGGCGCACTGCCCACGTCGCAGACGAACGCGGTGCGCTCGCGCACCTCATGCATGACCTCGACTGACAGTTTACGCATTGCCAGAAAGGGCTGCGCGGTCTGCAACGCGCGGGTATAGGGCGAGACGATGATCCGGGTGAGCGCGGTGCCGGCGAGCTCGGCCGCCGCGGCGGCCGCCTGCTCAAGGCCGAACGGCGTCAATTCCGGATCCTCGATCCCTGGATCGATGCGAGTGCGGCTGAAGTGCAGGTTAAAATAGCTTTGGCCGTGGCGGAGCAGAAACAATGCAGCATCCTTCGAGTTCGAGTGAGCCGTTGGCGCGTTCGAGTGAGCCTTTGGCGAGTTCGAGGGAGCCCCTGACTCCCTTCCACATCGCCGTTCAAGTGAGGGACATCGCCGAAGCACGCGCCTTCTACAAGGATACTCTAGGATGCACGGAAGGCCGGAGCGATGCGCACTGGGTGGATTTCAATTTGTACGGGCACCAGTTTGTGTGTCATTTGAACCCCGAGCTCGGCAAGGAGGGGAAGCTCGAGAGCCACTTCAATCCCGTGGACGGGCACGCGGTGCCGGTCCCTCACTGCGGCGTGGTGCTGAGACCGAAACAGTGGGAGGAGTTGGCCGAGCGGCTGAAGCAGCGCGGCGTCGCTTTCCTGATCGAACCCTATACCCGCTTCAAGGGCCAGGCCGGCGAGCAATCGACGATGTTCTTTCTAGACCCGAGCGGGAATGCGCTCGAGTTCAAATCATTTCGCGACATCGACAAGCAGCTCTTCGCGGGGGGCCCGGCGATAGGCTCCCAGCCTCCGTGACGATCGAACTCGAGAGCATACCGCGCTTCACGGTCGAGGAAGCACTCGCGATCGCCCGTGAGGAGTACGGCCTTAGCGGCGCGGCGGCAGCGCTCCCGAGCGAGCGGGATCAGAACTTTCTGATTTCCGACCCGGGCCGGGGGAAGTTCGTGCTCAAGATCGCCAATCGCGACGACTCCGCGGAGTTGCTCGATTTCCAGCATCAGGCGATGCGCCGGGTGGCGGCATCGAGCTGCATGGCGTCCGTGCCCGAGATCGTGCCCTCAAAGCGTGGCGCCGACATCGTGCGGACGTGCGCTCCGACCGGCATCGCTCACTGCGTGCGGGTGCTCGGGTGGATGGAGGGAACGGTGCTGGCCGAGTGCACGCCGCGCAGCGCACCGCTCCTCGAGTCCATAGGGACCGTCATGGCGCAGGTCGACCTCGCGCTCGAGCGCTTTGCTCATCCGGCGATGCATCGAACGCTTCAGTGGGACCTACGCCGGGCCGGGCAGGCTCAGGTCCATGCAGGGCTCTTGCCGAGACTCTGGCGCGACCGAGTGGAGCTCGCTTTCGCTCGCTGGAAAGAGATCGATTGGACGATCCTGCGCCACGGCGTGATTCACGGCGATGCCAACGACAACAATGTGCTGGTGACCGGCGGTCGCATGTCGGGGCTCCTCGATTTCGGCGACAGCGTCTACTCGGCGACCGTGTGCGAGCTGGCGATTGCGCTCGCCTACGCGATGCTGCGCGAGCCGCGGCCGCTCGAGGCCGCTCGGCCGCTCATCCGCGCCTATCACCGGGAGAATCCGCTGACGCAAGCCGAGCAAGAGGCGCTCTTCGCGCTGATCCTTGCGCGCCTCGCCGCGAGTCTCTGCTATGCGGCACATAATGCCGCGCGAAATCCCGGCGACCCTTATCAAGTGGTGACGGAGGCGGCGGCGAAGGAGCTCCTGCAGCGGCTCGAAGCGTATCCACCGCACGCCGCGCTCGCCGCGATGCGTGAGGCGTGTGGATAAAGCGGCGCGTTACGAGGACTGGCCGTCCTCGAGATCGCCGGTCGAGGACTGAATGTAGTTTTGCAGTCCCATCTTGTCGATGAGACCGAGCTGCTCCTCGAGGAAATCGATGTGCTTCTCCTCGCTTTTTTGAATCTGCACGAGCAGGTCGCGGGTCACGAAGTCCTTGACGGATTCGCAGTGCGCGATCGCGGCCCGATACATGGGATGCGCCGCCATTTCACGCCGCAGGTCGCATTCGAGGATCTCGCGCACATCCTCGCCGATGAACAACTTGTCGAGGTCCTGCAGATTGGGGAGGCCTTCCAGGAACAGAATGCGTTTGACCAGATGGTCCGCATGGCGCATCTCATCGACGGATTCGTCATACTCGATCTTGCCGAGGCGCTTCATGCCCCAGTTCTCCAGCATGCGCGCGTGCAGGAAGTATTGATTGATGGAGGTGAGCTCGTTCTTCAGCGCTTGATTGAGAAACTCAAGGACTTTCGCTTCACCTTGCACGACAGATCCTCAGTGGGCCTTGGCAGAGTTCAATTGTAGCCCTAATCCTCGCGGACGTTGGGAGCCGCGACGATGGAGGGTGAGCCGCGGAGACGATGAGACCTAACTGCGCGCCGTCACAGCGCCAATTCGGCGACGGTCTCGGGAAAGCTGTGTTGCTGCAAGGAGCTAGCGAGGGTCAGGCGCGCTTCCGGTACGCACTTGCCGCAGCAAGTCCCGAGTCCCGTCTCGCGGCTGATATCCACCAGGCGCCGGGCCCCGCCCTGGACGGCGGCTCGAATGTGGCGGTCGGAAACGCTCTTGCACACGCATACGATCATAGTGGTATTGTGAACGCGAATGCGAATGATTGTCAATTAGGCATCGGACCCTCGCAGTCAAATGTTAGCGGGAACGCGCCAGCTCTCAATACGTAATTACCCCTAGTTCAATAAATCCTAGTAAAGACAATTAGTTACGTTACCCTAGTTGCGGGCATCGCCAGGCTCGCCTGGCGACCGGCTTCGGCAGCTTCGGCATCGGTGACAATGAGGCACCGTGAGAGCCCGGCGTCCCGCCGCGCCCTGGCGGCAGGCCGACTATGTTAGGGTAAATTCCGCAAACCCAATGCTGTCCTGCGCTTGAAGCTCTACTCCTGGAACGTCAACGGCATCCGCGCGCTGCATAAGAAAGGCCTGTTCGAGGCGTTTCTCGAGGCGCATCGCCCGGACATCCTGTGCCTGCAGGAGACGAAGGCCGAGCGCGGGCAACTCGTGGTCGATCTGCCGCAGTATCGCGAGTTCTGGAACTCAGCGGCCACGAAGGGATATGCGGGGACGGCGATCTTCTCCAAGCGCGAGCCCCTCAGAGTCGCTAACGGATTCCCGCGCGGGTTTGCACGGCGATACGCGTTCGCAGACGAGCTCGAGCGTGACAGCGCCGACGAGGGTCGGTTGATCACGGCCGAGTTCGAGAAGTTTTACGTGGTGACGGTTTATACTCCGAACGCCAAGGACGACTTGAGCCGCCTGGCGCTGCGTTTCAAGCAATGGGACCCGGCGTTTCTCGCCTATTGCCGCCGACTCGAGAAGAGCAAGCCGGTCGTTCTGTGCGGGGACTTGAATGTCGCGCACACGGAAATGGATCTTGCCAATCCGAGGCCTAATCGCGGCAAGAAGGGCTTTACCGACGAGGAGCGTCAGGGATTTCAGAATCTGGTGGATGCGGGTTTCATCGATACCTTTCGGCTGTTCAAGCAAGGCAACGGCTACTACACCTGGTGGAGTCGCCGTTCTCCGACGGCGCGGGCGCGCAATATCGGTTGGAGAATCGACTATTTTCTCGTGTCCTCCAAGCTTCGCCGCCGGGTAATCGCGGCGGACATCCATCCGAATGTGATGGGAAGCGATCATTGCCCGATCAGCCTCACGCTCGCCGCATGAGCCAGGGCGATCCAGCGCGGCCCGCGTGGCGGGGAAACCCGGTCGAGGCAGTGCTCTTCGACCTCGACGGCACCTTGCTGGACACCGCCGAGGACATCGCATCGGCCCTCAATCGCGCGTTCCTCGATCACGGGTGGGAACCGCTGGCGCCGAGTGAGGTGAGGCGCATGATCGGGCGCGGCGCGCCGATGCTGATCGAGCGTGCAGCGGCCGCCCAGGGTAGGACGCTCGATGAGGCAAGTCGGTCGGCTCTACTCGAGGGCTTCTTCGCGCATTATGGCTCGTTACAGGAGCGCAATGAATTCGAGGCACGCCCCTATCCGGGCGTGAGCGAGTCGCTCGAGCGACTGCACGGGGCAGGACTCAGCATCGCGGTCGTCACGAACAAGCAGGAGCGCTTCGCCCGCGGATTGCTCGAGCGATTGGGCTTGAGCGGCTGGGTCGATTGCGTCG
>Ga0187784_10002854_pt1 | contig 13890 bp, 10 predicted proteins | sample 1015_SJ02_MP15_2_FD_132964 | JGI IMG/M metagenome (GOLD analysis project Ga0187784, IMG submission 132964) | Tropical peat soil microbial communities from peatlands in Department of Meta, Colombia - 1015_SJ02_MP15_20_MG | ecosystem: Environmental > Terrestrial > Soil > Wetlands > Peat | place...
AAATCGCCGATGTCGATGCGCTTGCGCTCGGGCGGGAACTCCTTGGGCTCGTAGCGGCCGCCGCCATTGGCGGCGATCATCGCCGCGGCGATCTCGGCGAGGCTGTAGGGCGCGTCGCCGCCGATATTGAGCGCCTTGCCGCGCGTCTCGGGGGTCACCGCGGCGGCAACAAACGCCTCGGCGGCATCGTCGACAAACACCATGTCGCGCCGTTGCTCGCCACCCCACACCTCAAACGCGTCGCCCTCGACGACCCGGCGCAGCCAAATGCCGAGGAAGTTCTGCCGGGCGTCCTTGATCCGCATGCCGGGCCCGTAGACATTGGTGAGCCGCAGCGAGCGCGTGTCGAGGCCATAGGCGCTGTGAAACATCAGGTGATACGCCTCGCCTGCCATCTTGTTGACGCCGTTGACGTCGGTCGGGTTGAGCGGGTGCAATTCGTCGACCGGCAGGTAGCGCGGCCGGCCGTAAATCTGTCGTGTCCCGGCATGAACGACGACGATTTCCGGCGCGAGCTCGCGGCAGGTTTCGAGGAGCTGTAGCTGTGCCGTGACGTTGATCGCCAAGTCGTCGAACGGCGCTGTCATCGAGTCGAGATGGCTGGTCTGCGCCGCCAGATCGAACAGAAAGTTCTGCCCGGCGATAAGTGGACGGATCGCCGCCCCGTCGCGAATATCGGCGATCTCGACCCTCACCTGTTCGCGGACCGCGGCGATATTGGCGAAATTGCCGCCGCCCTCGGGCAACATGTTGTCGATCAGCAGGAGGTTCGACCCGAGCTCAACGAGCCGCCGCGCCAGCGCGGAGCCGATCAGGCCGCAGCCGCCGGTCACGGCCACTCGAGCGCCGCGAAACACCGAAAAGCGCGAATCTGCGCTGGTTTTCACCGTTCTCCGCCTCGGCGGATTGTCGCGCCGCCGGTATCGCTGCAATGAGGTAGCGTGTTGATCAAATGGGGCTTTCTTCGGGCAGGAAGCGGACGATCCAAGGCCGCATTGACCCCGGCTCGCAACCGGCTAGAGCAGAGAACGACGATTGCCTCTGCATATTCCGGATGCCTTGCTTGCTGCTTCGGGTACTGCTGTTCGCCGTCATAGTCGCGACGCTGTCTGGGTGCGTCCGAGCCCCGCCGCCGATAGAAGGCGGCGGCGCGTGTGTCGCCACCCTCAATGCGCACGGGGTCGCATTTGAACCGGCCCAGATCAGCGAGACGAGCGACCCGCGTTGCCATGTCCCGGGGCCGGTCAGGGTCAGCCAGATCGAGGCGCCGCTCAGCCGCCCGGTCGTGATGAGCTGTCTGCTCGCCGACCGCTTCGCGCTCTTCGAGCACAGCGCCCTGCAAAAGCTGGCGATGCAGGATCTCGGGCATTACGTCGTGCGCATCGACCATCTTGGCGCCTATTCGTGCCGCGCCAGCACCGGACATCGTGATCAGCTGAGCGAACACGCCTATGGTCTCGCTATCGATATCTCTGGCTTCCAACTGTCCGATGGGACGATCGTCAATGTCGAGCGCGACTGGTCGCGACCGGGGCCGCAGGGTGCCTTTCTGCATGAATTGGCGCGAGCGGCTTGCGGCTATTTTTCGGTCGTACTGACCCCCGACAGCAATACCGACCATTTCAACCACATGCATTTCGATATCGGCCCTGACCGCCTCTGTTCGGTCTAGTCGTCATCAGCGAAGAGCAACGGCTCCCAGGCGGGCTCGAGCGCGGCGCGGCGCACCGAGCCGGTCTCACGAAACAGAGTCCGCGCCTCGCTCGCGGGCCCGCGGCGCGCGCCGAGCGCTAGCACCTCGACGGTACGCCGCCATGGCCCCTGCGGCAGGCTGATGATGTCGCCCGGCTTGATGCTGTGGTTGGGCTTGGCGATGGCTGTCCCGTTGACGTTGACGGCGCCCGAGGCACAAAGCCGCGCGGCGAGCGACCGGGTCTTCGCGAAGCGCGCAAACCACAACCATTGATCGAGCCGGCGGCTCACCCTGTCGGAAGCGCTGTCGTTCCGGACGCTCACGCGAATTTCAGCTGCTTCAGCTTCGCGAAGGGATGGCCGTCCTGGGCGACAGGACGGCACTGCGCGCGACGCGGCGCGCCGCTGAGACGCCGCGGTCGCGCGACGAACAGCTCCGTCCCGTCGCGGACCAGCGCGCGATAGCCGAGCCCCAACAGCAGTCGCCGCAGATCGCCAGCAGCGACCCCAGCCAGCACGGCCCATTCAGGATCGGCGGCGAATGGACCAGTCTTGCCGCGTTCGCGCGCCGCCGCCGAGAGACGCTCGAGCCGGTCCGGCCGCAGTGCCAGGCCATCGATGATCCGCCGCCCGAGCGCGCCATAGAACGACGTCGGCAGGCCAGGGACAACCGTCAGGGCCTTGCCCATCGCTCGCGCGCCGGGGAGCGGCGGCGATGCCCTGCCCTTGCTCACCGCCCAGAGCAGCGCGCGAAACCGCGTCGACTCCGCGCCGAGCAGCGGCTCGACATAAAGGCTCTCGGCACCGAACCGCACCCCCGCCCGACCGAACGCGCGCCGGCTGGCGCGGTCGAGCGCGCGGAGCTGCTCCGACGCCGCTTCGGCCGGCAGGCAGCCCAGCGCATCGACAAGCTGATAGGCGAGACCGCGCGCGACGCCGCCGAGCGGCAAGTCGCGCAGCACAAAAAGCGGCTTTAGTCGGCGCTCGATCTCGCCTCGGACGAACGCCTGGAGCCGCTGACGGACGCTTTCGCGCGCCGCGCCTTCCAGAAAATCGCCGGCCGTTACGTCGACCCGCGGTGTCAGCAGCCCGTCGCCGGCCGCCAGCCGCCCGACCAGACCGCCGCGCCACAGCAGATTGCCCACCAGGTCGATGCCGAACGCCTCGTCGCCATCCGCCGCCAGCCGGCGGGCGCGCTGCGCGATCTCGCCGCGCAGCACGCGGTTGGCCGCAGTCGCAAGCATGCGCGATTCCGAGCTATCGCTGGCGTCGGGGATAAAGCGGAACCCGTCGAGCCGGCCGACGTAGCTGCCCTCGACCTTCACCTCACCCCGATCGTCCACGGACGCGAGCAGTTCGTCGTCACCGGCCATCCGGCGCACGAGCAACGCCGAGCGGCGATCGACAAAGCGCTGGGTGATGCTTTCGTGCAGCGCATCGGAAAGCCGGTCTTCGATGCCGCGCGCACGCTCCTGCCAGTCCGCAGCGCCGCCGACCCAATCGGGGCGGTGGGTGATGTAGGTCCAGGTGCGGATATGCGCGATGCGCATCATCAGCGTGTCGATGTCGCCATCGACCCGGTCGAGCTGCGCGATCTGGCTGGCGATCCAGGGCGTCGGCAAACGCTCGCTCGGCCCGGCGAGATGCAGGAAACACTGCCCGAGAAAGCGCGCGTGGCTATCACTCATCATTTTCCGGAAATCGGGGATCTGGCAGACCTCCCACAATAGCCGCACCGCCGCAGGGTTGGTCGCTAGCGCGACAATTTCGGGGTTGCGCGACAACGCGCGCAGCACCTGGTGGTCGTCCGCGTCGCGGGTCTGGATCAGGCCCGGCGCCGGGGGCGGCGCTTCGAGGCTGTTGAGCAGCGCGCCGACCGTCTTGAAGTCGAGCGCGGTGCCGCGCCACTGGATGCGGGTCAACGGCGCAAATTTGTGCGCTTCGACGGCGCTGACAATTTCCGGCTCGAGCGGCCGCTCGTCGGCGGTGGTCCCGAACGTGCCGTCATTCATGTGGCGACCGGCGCGGCCGGCGATCTGGCCGATCTCGGCGGCCGCGAGCCGCCGCATGCCGCGCCCATCGAACTTGGCGAGCCGTGCGAAGGCGACATGGTGCAGATCCATGTTGAGCCCCATGCCGATCGCGTCCGTCGCGACGAGATAGTCGACCTCGCCGGCCTGGAACATGCCCACCTGCGCGTTGCGAGCGCGTGGGCTCAACGCGCCAAGCACGATCGCCGTCCCGCCGCGCTGGCGGCGTACCAGCTCGGCCAGGGAAAACACGTCGGAAATAGAGAACGCGATGACCCCCGACCGGGGCGGCAGCCGCGTCACCTTCTTGTGGCCGGTGTGGGAAAGCGTCGAAAAGCGCGGCCGGCTGATGTATTCGGCATCGGGAAGCAGCCGCCGCATCAGCGGGCGGATCGTGTCGGCGCCCAGGAACATCGTCTCCTTGAGACCGCGCGCATGCAGCAGCCGCGCGGTGAAGACATGGCCGCGCTCGCGATCGGCGCAGAGCTGGATTTCGTCGACCGCCAGAAAATCGACGAGCCGGTCGAGCGGCATCGCCTCGACGGTGCAAACAAAATAGGACGGGTTCGGCGGCAGGATCTTTTCTTCGCCGGTGATCAGCGCGACAGCGCGCGCACCTTTGAGCTTCACCACGCGGTCGTAGTTTTCCCGGGCCAGCAGACGCAGCGGAAAACCGATCATCCCGCTCCGGTGATCGAGCATCCGCTCGATCGCCAGGTGGGTCTTACCCGTGTTCGTCGGCCCCAGGATCGCGACCAGGCGCGAAGCGGCGCTCAGCGTTGCCATAAACAAAAGGTGCTGTTCCCGGCGCGGGAGGGCAAGGGGAAACGTCGGGCGCCAACGCCTCCTGTCGCCGCTGCGGCAGAGTTACACATGCCGCGGCGCTCGGCCGCCGAATCGAAATTGTTTCAGCCGCGTAAGCGTTCCTTAGGAAACCGGCGGTACAGCTTAGGTACGACACCGATCGACGAGGCCACCCACTCTATGCGGCAAAGCCCCACGTCCCTGCTCGACGACTATTGCCTGCAGCTGGGCTCGCTGCTCGATCGCCGGCATACCGAACGCGCGCTGACCGGCGCGCGGCAAAAGGCCGAGCAAGCCGCCAAACTGGCCGAGGAAGCCATGGTGCAGGCGCAAGTGGCCGATCGCGCCAAGACCAATTTCCTCGCCAATGTCACCCACGAGCTGCGGACCCCGTTGAACGCAATCATCGGTTTTTCCGAGATCATCGAGTCGGGCAGTGCGACGAGCGACCATGCGGTCTACGGCAAATACATTCACGACGCTGGGGCTCGGCTCCTCGCGATGGTCAATGACGTGTTGACCCTCGCTCGCATCGAGGCCGGCAAGGTCGAACTCGACGAGCAGATCGTCTCGCTCGGCGAAGTGATCGGCGCGTCGATCCGGGCGATCGCCAGCGAGGCAGCGAGCAAGGCGGTTTCGATTACCGATGACGGCGGCGGTGATGTTCTGATGCGGCTCGACCCCAATCGCATGAAGCAGGTTCTGGTGAACTTGCTGCTGAACGCGGTGAAGTTCAATCGCGCGGACGGCAGCATCCGGGTCTCGACGGTACGTGAGCGGCCCGACACGCTGGCCGTACAGGTGCGCGATACCGGCTGCGGCATCCCTCCCAACCATCTCAGCCGCGTGTTCGAGCCATTCAGCCAGGTCGAAGACCATTTGACGCGCGAAAACGAAGGCATTGGTCTCGGCCTGCCGCTCGCGCGCGCGATGGTGCGACTGCACGGCGGCGACCTGACGCTGACCAGCCACGTCGGCATCGGCACTATCGCCGAAATCACTCTTCCCGCAAACCGCCTCAGCCCGACCTCTACCGGATAACCGCGATGACTCATTTTGTGATCCCGATGAACGAACCGGCTGATCCAATTGGCCGCGTTATCGCCGTCTCGGCGGCACAGCTTGTGGTGCTGCTGCAGCCGCCGACCCCCGGCGCGCCGCCGCGCGAGCCGCTTGCCCTGGCAGCGCTGGTCAAGATCGTCACGCGAGGATCAATCGTGTTCGGCATGATCAGCGGGCTGCGCGTGCCGCTACCATCGGTCACGACCCCGGAAGACGATCTGAAGATCGTCGAGGTCGAGCTGATCGGCGAAAGCTCTTTCGCCCCATCGGGCAAAAGCGACGGCTTCCGCCGCGGCGTGTCGATTTTCCCGGCGCTTGAAGATCAAGTCTTTCTCGCGACGCCCGACGATCTGGCGCATGTTTACGCACCGCCGCGCGAGGCCGCGGTCCCGGTCGGTTCGATCCATCAGGATACCGACGTCCCGGCCTTCCTCTTGGTCAACGACCTGCTCGGCAAGCATTTCAGCATCGTCGGGACGACCGGCTCGGGCAAATCCTGCGCGGTGGCGACGATCCTGCGCTCGGTCATCGAGCGGAACCCGCACGCCCACGTGATGCTGCTGGACCCGCATTGCGAGTACGCCCATGCGTTTCCGGACGAGGCGATCGTGCTGAGCCCGGGCGACGGGCTGCACCTCCCCTACTGGCTGTTCAATTTCGACGAGCTGGCCGAGGTCGTGCTGGGCCAGACCCACCATCGCGCCGAACAGTGGAAAATCCTTAGCGACGCGGTGTTGAGCGCCAAGATCGCTTTTATGGGCAAGGGCCCGACCGACCGGCACTGCAGTGTCGACACGCCGATGCCGTATCGTTTGTCGGACCTTATCCGCTATCTCGACAACGCGATGGGAGCGCTGAACCGGCCCGAGAGTGTCGCCGCCTACCAGCTGGTGAAGACCCGCATGACGGCGCTGCAGAACGACGTTCGTTTCGGTTTCATGTTCGGCACCGGCCTCGCGCTGCGCGACGAGATGTCGGACATCCTGGCGGAGCTTTTCCGCATCCCGGTCAGCGGCAAGCCGATCACCATCCTCGACCTTTCGGGCGTGCCGTCCGAGGTGCTGAATGTGGTCGTCTCGGTGGTCTGCCGGCTGACCTTCGACTTTTCGGTATGGAGCGACACGCAGATCCCGATCACCATCGTCTGCGAGGAGGCGCACCGCTACGCGCCGGCCGACAAGGACGCCGGGTTCGAGCCGGTCAAACGCGCGCTGTCGCGCATCGCCAAGGAGGGTCGCAAATACGGCGTGTCGCTGTGCGTCGTCAGTCAGCGGCCATCCGATTTGGCGCCGAGCCTCTTGTCCGAGTGCAACACGCTCTTCGCCCTGCGCATGACCAGCCAGGAAGACCAGGACATCATCCGCGGGGCGCTTCCCGAAGCCTCGCACGGGCTGATGAAGTTCTTGCCCGCCTTGCGCAACGGCGAGGCGATCGCCGTCGGCGAAGGCGTGTCGATGCCGATGCGCATCTGCTTCGAGCCGCTGGCCGACCACCATCGCCCGCGCAGCTCGACGGCATCCTTCACGAGCGCCTGGTCAAAGGACGTCGACGATCGCTCCGAGGTCGAGAACACCATCGATCGCTGGCGCCGCGGCGTGCGACACGCCGCCTGACGACTGGCTGCGGCGCAACCGCCGCCGCTAGTTGAGCATCGCGCCGATCGAGGAGAGCGCTCCCGCCAGGCACAGCGGGACGATCAGGGCGAGCAGGATCATCCACAGGATGGCCCGCATGCCGGGCGGCATCGGGATGATCACCGCGGCCAGCATCAGCGCAATCGTGATGATCAAAAGATTTGTCAGGGACATGCGTGCCGGCCCTGCCAGTTCGGCGGCATCGTCCCAACTGGTTGATTAACAAACGCTGAAGCGCTTGCCGACCGACCCCTCGCGTCTAAAGGCGCGGGATCGCGGGGTTCCGCGCCAGGCGCGCCTGCGCGGCGAGCCGGATCGGCGCGTTGACCGCGCCATAGCCCTTGTAGGAACGGCGCTCGACGATCTCGAAGAAAAACCCGCCCGGTTGCGTCTTTGTGTAGACGTGGAAGAACTCCGCCTCGCCGTCACGGTCGTACAAGATGTTGCCCGCGCGCAGGCGATCGAGCAGCGACGCGTCGAGATCGAAGCGGGCCTCCAGATCGTCATAGTAATTCTCGGGGATCGGCAGCAGCGCGATGCCATTGAAGGCGAGGCGCTCGACCGTGGCGAAGATGTCGTCGCAGGCGAGCGCGATCTGCTGCACTCCCGAACCGAAGAAGTCGTCGAGAAAGCGCGATGCCATGGTCTGCCGGCTCTGCGAGGCATTGAGCACCAGGCGAATTTCCGCTCCGGGTGACTCGACCGCCTGGCTTTGCACCACCCCACCGGGGTCGATCACGTCCTGCACCGCCGCTTTCCTGAAGTCGAACAGCGAGGTGTAGAACAACAGCCAGGCCAGCATCTCCTCGTAGTGCATCGATTGCGATACGTGATCGAAGCGTGTGAGCCCGACCCCGACGCCGTTCTTCGCCGCGATCGGAGCGAAATCGACGTCCCACAGCCGCCCAAGCTCGCTCTTGCCGTCGACAAAATACAGGAGGCTACCGCCCACGCCGCGCACCGCGGGAATGTTGAGCTCGCCCGGCCCCACCGCCTGACGGAACGGCTGGTCAAGCAGCCGCGCCGCGCGCTCGACGGTCGCCGCCGCGTCGCCGACGCGCAGCGCCATCGCGCAGACCGACGGCCCGTGCGCGATGTTGAAGGAATGCGCGAAGCCCTCCTTCTCGCGGTTGACGACAAGGTTGATCTCGCCCTGCCGCCAATGCACGACCTCCTTTGATTTGTGAATGCCGGCACGGGCGAAACCGAGACCTTCGAGCACCGTCTCGAACGCCCCGGCCGAGGTATCGTCCATCGCGAATTCGAGAAACTCGATTCCCACCACCGGCGAGGCCGGCGGCAGCGGCCTGATCCCCTTTACCGCAATCCCGCTCGCACGCCGCAAATTGTCCAGCATGAACAGCAAGGACCGCTGCCCATCGATCGCGACGCCGCGCGCCGAGCCGGCGCGGAACCGGTCGCTGAAGATTTCCAGCGACAACAGCCCATCGAACCCGGTCGCGTGCAGCGCCGCCATGAACTCGCCGAGCGCCAGGTCACCCTGGCCGGGGAAGCAGCGGTAGTGCCGGCTCCACGACAGGTAATCCATGTCCAAGAGCGGCGCGTCGGCGATCTGCACCAGAAAGATCCTGTCCTTCGGGATCGCGCGGATCGGGTTGAGATCGGTGCCGCGCACCTGGATATGAAAATTGTCGAGCACCAGCCCGACTGCCGGATGGTCGGCGCGGCGCACCACCTCCCAGGAATCGCGGTAATCGTTGACGTGCCGGCCCCACGCCAACGCCTCGAAGGCGACCCTGAGGCCGCGCTTTGCGGCCCGCTCGCCGAGTTCGCGAAAATCGGCGGCCAGCCGGTCGATCCCGCCAAGTGCGTCGGGCGACACGTTGCTGCACACCAAGAGGAGGTCGCAGCCCAGCTCCTGCATCAGGTCGAATTTGCGCTCGGCACGCGCGAAGTTCCGCTCGCGGCGCGGCTCGGGCATACCCTCGAAGTCGCGAAACGGCTGGAAGGTGATCGTCTTGAGCCCGAGATCGTCGATCATCCGGCGCACTTCCCCCGGCGTGCCGTTGAACGACAACAGGTCGTTCTCGAAAATCTCGACCCCGCGGAACTTGGCGCTGGCGATCGCGGTAAGCTTTTCGTCGAGCGTCCCAGGCAACGACACCGTGGCGATCGCGGTCTGCATGGCACCCTCCCCTGCGGACATCCCTTAATACGAAACTCGCGCCACCGCGCGTAGCTCTTCCGGCGTCGTCGAGCCGTAGCCGAAAAATTCGAGATAGGCCGGGATTTGCTCGAACAGCATGTCGGTGCCGACGAGATACGGGCAGCCGCGCGCGGCTGCCGCTTCGAGCAGCGGCGTCATCTCCGCCTTGAGCACGACCTCGCCGACAAACGTGGCGGGGTCGAGCCGCGCCGGGTCGAACGGCAACGGATCATTCAAATTCATCCCGAGCGGCGTCGCGTTGACGACGAGCTGGTAGCCCGCCGAATCATTGTCGCGTAGCTCGACCCGAAGGTCGGGATAATGCCGGCCGAGCCGCTCGGCGAGCCCCGCCGCCGACACGCCGCGCGTATCGTAAAGCGCCAGGAGACGCGGGCCCTCGGCGGCGATCGACGCAGCGATTGCCGAGCCGACCCCGCCCACGCCGACCACCAGGCAGTCCGCGCCCTTGAAGTCGAGCCCCTTGCGCTTGGCGCCGCGGGTAAAGCCTTCGCCGTCGAACATATCGCCGTGCAGAGAACCGTCTGGCCGGCGCAGGATCGCGTTGCACGACCCGGCCACCCGCACCGCTACACTCACGGAATCGAGCAGCCCGACCGTCGTCACCTTGTGCGGCATCGTCACCAGCGCGCCGTGGATGTTGCTGAGCCGGAACAGCGATTTGAGGAAAGCGGGGTAATCGTCGGTCATCACGCCCATCGGCACGACGACAGCATCGATACCGCGGCTGTCGAACCACGGGTTGTAGATCATCGGCGCCTTGAAGGTTTCGGTCGGATAGCCGAGATGGGCGATCAATGTCGTTCGGCCACTGATCATGCTGTCACCTCCCGCTTTCTAACCCTTGCGGTGCCTGTTTGCGCGCCACATATTCGGGCTAACCCACGCCAACCCAAGCCCGATTCGACATGCCCCAGGAAACCCGTACCTTCCAGGCCGAAGTCAGTCGCCTGCTCGATATCGTCGCGCACTCGCTCTACAGCGAGAAGGAAATCTTCCTGCGCGAACTCATTTCCAACGCCTCGGACGCCTGCGATCGGCTGCGTTACGCCGCGATCACCGAGCCCGCCCTCATCGAGGGCGACGCCAACTACCGCGTCGTCATCACCCCGGTCAAATCGTCGAAGACGCTGACCATCGCCGATAACGGCATCGGCATGAACCATGACGAGCTGGTCGAGAACCTCGGCACCATCGCGCGCTCCGGCACCGCGGCCTTTATGAAGGAGCTGACCGGCGACGAGAAAAAGGACATGAGCCTCATCGGCCAGTTCGGCGTCGGCTTCTATTCGGCCTTCATGGTCGCCGACAAGGTCGAGGTGCTGAGCCGCAAAGCCGGCGAGGAACAAGGCTGGCGCTGGGAAAGCGACGGCAAGGGCGAGTTCACCATCGAGCCCGAGCCCAATCTCAAGCGCGGCACCCGCATCACCCTCTCGATCCGCGACGGCGACGAGGAATATCTCGAACCGCACCGCATCCGGCAAATCGTCAAGACCTATTCCGACCACATCGCGCTGCCGATCGTGCTCGCTGACGGCGGCAAGGAAGACACGATCAACACCGCCTCGGCGTTGTGGACGCGGCCCAAATCGGAGATCACCGAGGAGCAGTACAAGGAGTTCTACCACCATGTCGGCCACGGCTTCGACGCGCCCTGGCTGACCCTCCACGCCCGCGCCGAGGGGGTGGTCGAGTACACCTATCTGCTGTTCGTGCCCGAAACAAAGCCGTTCGACCTCTTCGAGCCCGAGCGCAAGACGCAGGTCAAGCTCTATGTCCGCCGCGTCTTCATCACCGACGAAGGCGAGATGGTGCCGTCCTATCTGCGCTTCCTGCGCGGCGTGGTCGACAGCGAGGATCTGCCGCTCAACATCAGCCGCGAGATGCTGCAGTCGAACCCGATGGTCGCGCGCATGCGCCGCCAGCTGACCGGCCGGGTGCTCAGTGAGCTGCAGAAAAAGGCTGCCGACGCGCCTGAGGAATACGGCAAGTTTTGGGACAATTTCGGTGCGGTGCTGAAAGAGGGTCTCTACGAAGACCGCGACCAGCGCGACACGCTCTTGGGCCTCGCGCGCTTCCGCTCGACGACGCGCGAGGGCTGGGTCTCGCTCGACGATTACGTCGCGGCGATGAAGCCGGGCCAGGAAGCGATCTACACGATCACCGGTGACAATCTCGACCTCGTGCGCCAGAGCCCACAGCTCGAAGGCTTCCGCGCGCGCGGTGTCGAAGTGCTGCTGATGACCGACCCTATCGACGAGTTCTGGGTCAACGCCATCCCCAATTTCGAGGAAAAGCCATTCAAGTCGGCGACACGCGGCGGGGTCGATCTCGACAAGATCGCCGCGCCCGACGACCAGCCGGAAGAAAAAAAGCCCGAGCCGCCGGCCAAGCTTTCGAGCCTCATCGCCATCTTCAAGCTCGCGCTCGGCGACGCGGTCAAGGACGTGCGCAGCTCGGCGCGGCTCACCGACAGCGCGGTCTGCCTCGTCGCCGACGAGGGCGACATGGACATGCATCTCGAGCGCCTCCTGAAGGCGCACCGCCAGCTCGACACCGCGTCAAAGCGCATCCTCGAGGTCAACCCGAACCACCGGCTTATCGAACGCCTTGCCGCGACGGTCGGTGAGACCGGCGCGTCGGACCAGCTCGGGGAATTCGCCTGGCTGCTGCTCGACCAGGCGCGCATCGTCGAAGGCGAGCAGCTTCCCGACCCGCCCGCCTTCGCTCGCCGCCTGGCGCTTCTGTTGGAGCGCGGCCTGCCGACGGCTTAATCCCTTTCCCGCATGCGGGAGAGGGGGATTATCCGCTAAGAAAAATAAGGCGCCTGACCCGGCGGCAGCGCGACCTCGAACACATTGAGCGCATTGCCGATCGCGGTGTAGTAGCCGATGACCGTGCCGAGCTCGACAACGCCCTGCTCGCCAAAGGCGGCGATGCCCTCGGCAAAGCTCGCATCCGACAGGCGCTTGGTGTCGATCAGCTCGCTGACGAGCTTGTAGGCGAGTGCCTGGTCCTTGGCGGCGAATTGCGGCGCGGCGCCCGTGCGGATCGCCTCAATCGCCGCCGCCGGCACGCCGCCCTCGATCGCCAGCGGCGCATGCGCGTGCCATTCGTAATTCGCCCGGATGTGGCGAGCGGTGAGGCAGATCGCCAGCTCCGACAGCGCCGGCGACAACGACGAACCCCAGCGCAGATATTCGCCGAGCCGCGACAGGTGTTTGCACACCTCCGGCGAGCGCACCAGAATCTCGAACGGGCCGCCAAACCGGCCGCGCTTGCCGGAGACGATCTCGTCGACCACCGCCCTTTGCGCGGCGCTCATCGTGGCGGGGTCTAGCTTGGTATAGCGGGCCATCGTCGCTCCTCTCTCGAAGGGTCGGAACCCAGGTTACAGCGAATTCATCCTGTCGAAACCCGGCTGTTAGCTTCAAGCGCCACTTTGGGCGTTGAACATAGTGGAGCGGCCTCCCCCCGGGAACGGCGATGCCGCGCTTGGGCGGACCCCGCCCGGGGATACAACTTGCCAGGAGATCACGGATCATGACTTTCAAGTCAAAGCCGCGCGGTGCGGTGTTGGCGGGCGTCGGGCTTGCCTCCGTTCTCGCGCTTTGCGCGGATGTCTGGGCGCAGACGCCCAGCACTAGCACCACTATGCCGCCGGCAGTGCCGGCGGTGCCTGCCCCGGGCGAAATGCTGCAGCACGAAAGCTTCGCGCCGCTGGTGAAGCGGGTGCTGCCGGCGGTAGTCAACATCTCGGTCACCGAAAACCAGAAGGCCTCGCCGATGGCCGATCAGGAGGGCGAGGGCGACGAAGGACAGGATTTCCGTCAATCGCCATTTGACGAGATGCTGCGCCGCTTCTTCGACCAGCAAGGCCAGAACAACCCGTTCGAGGAAGGCCCGGGTGACGAAAGCGGGGTCAAGCGCATCGCGCTCGGCTCCGGCTTTATCATCGACGCCGACGGCCACATCGTGACCAACAAGCATGTCGTCGGCGATGCCAGCAAGGTCGAGGTCACGCTGCAAAACGGCGACAAATACACCGCCAAGATCATCGGCAGCGATGCGCGCACCGACCTCGCCGTGCTCAAGATCGACGCTGGCAAACCGCTGCCTTATGTCAGCTTCGGCGACAGCGACGCGGCGCAGATCGGCGATTGGGTCGTCGCCGTCGGCAACCCGTTCGGCCTCGGCGGCTCGGTGACGACCGGCATCATCTCGGCGCGCGGCCGCGACATCCACACCGGGCAGTTCGACGATTTCCTGCAGATCGACGCGCCGATCAACCGCGGCAACTCGGGCGGCCCGACCTTCAACCTGAGCGGCCAGGTCGTCGGCATCAACACCGCGATCTATTCGCCAAACGGCGGCAGTGTCGGCATCGGCTTCGCGGTGCCGTCAAACGTCGCCAAGCAGGTGGTCCGCGCGCTTGAGGAGCATGGCAAGGTCGAGCGCGGCTGGCTCGGCGTGCAGATCCAGC
>Ga0187784_10002855_pt1 | contig 13889 bp, 11 predicted proteins | sample 1015_SJ02_MP15_2_FD_132964 | JGI IMG/M metagenome (GOLD analysis project Ga0187784, IMG submission 132964) | Tropical peat soil microbial communities from peatlands in Department of Meta, Colombia - 1015_SJ02_MP15_20_MG | ecosystem: Environmental > Terrestrial > Soil > Wetlands > Peat | place...
CATTCCCCCCGAATGTTGGCTGAGATGCCGCGGCAAATCCTGCACGCGCTCGCACAGGTCGAGATAAACCGCAATCTGCGGATGCCGCAGGTCCAGCCCGCCATGCGCGAACTGCCGCTCGGTCGTGTCATTCGGATCCTTCCATTCCCACGCGCCCACAATCGTCGACAGCTTCGACAACGTGTCGTTATCGAACCCAAGCACTTTTCCCATCTCCCGCGCCGCCGAACGTCCGCGATACGTGCAGACATTGGCGGTCATCGCCGCGCCCCGCTTGCCGTATCGCTCGTATACATACTGAATTACTTTTTCCCGCTCATCTCCGCTCGGCAAATCGAGATCGATATCGGGCCACTCCCCGCGCTCCTCCGACAGAAATCTCTCGAACAGCAAATCCATGCCGATCGGATCCACGGCCGTGATCCCCAGCGAATAGCAAACCGCGCTATTGGCCGCCGATCCGCGCCCCTGCACCAGAATTCCGTTGCGCTGACAAAACTGAATCAAGTCCCAAACGATCAAAAAATATCCCGACAGTTTCAGCTTCTCGATCAGCGTCAATTCTTTCTGCAACTGCGCCCGAACTTTTTCCGTAACCGGCTGATAGCGGCAGCGCGCTCCCTCCCACGTTCGCTTCTGCAGAAAAGAATCCATGCTCTCGCCTTCCGGCGTCGGATAGCGAGGAAACTCGTATCCCAGATTTTCCAGCGTGAATTCCAGCCGGGAAGACAACTCAGCAGCAGTGGCAATCGCCTCGGGCAGGTCGGCGAAAACTCGCGTCATCTCTTCCGCGCGGCGCACATGGCGCAAGCAGTTGCGAAACAGCAACCGTCCCGCCGTTTCCAGCCGCCGCTTGTTCTTGATGCAGGTAAACGCGTCGGCAATCTGACGCTCCGCCGGCGTCGCATAACAGACCCCGTTGGTCGCCAGCAACGGAAGCCGGAATTCGCGCGCCAGGGAAATTGCCGCCTGATTCCGCGATTCTTGAAAACGGTCGGCATGCCGCTGCAGTTCGACATAAACCTGGTCGTGGCCGAATATCGAGATAAACCGCGGCAGCAATCGCCGCGCCGCTTCCACTCCGCCGCTTTTCAAAGTGCAAGCCAGCGGCCCATTCTCGTCTCCGGTAAGGCAAATCAGCCCGTCCGCGTGCGCGTGCAACTCATCCAAATCGGAAATAGCGACGTGCTTTTTCCCTGCCCGAAGTTTGGCCGTGGTAATCAGCCGGCAAAGATTCTGATATCCCGCGCGCGATTCAACCAGCACCGGACAATTCCCAAGTCCCGCCAGGCTGATCTCCGCCCCAATATGCGCCTTGATCTTGTGCCGCTTCGCCGCCATGTGAAATCGCGGAGCCCCATAAACTCCGTCGCGGTCCAACAAAGCCATGGCCGGCATTCCCTGCTCAGCACAAACCTGAACCAGCGTCTCGGGCAGAGATGCGCCTTCCAGAAAACTGAAGGCAGACCGGGCATGCAGTTCAACGTAGGCCATGGAATTCGCCGGTTCAAATCGAAAATGTTCAATCGAACATGCCCTCCACAAACCACTGCTTCTGCACTCGATCCAGATAAATGCGGTAGAACCCAATCCCCGCCGACGTTTTCAGCGCCACGTCCCACTCCTCGCGCACCCAGGCCACGGCGCGATTCCACCAATGCCCCGAACTGCACCATGGCCCCGAAGCCGCGATCACGCGCCCGGGCTTCTTCCATAAGCGCACAATGTGCGGAGTCTGCCCGTTCAGCTCTACCGCAGTTTCCAGAGGCGGACGAAAAACTCGCAGTGCGATCGTAGGCGAAGCTGGGATGCCCCACGCCTGCCCTGAGCTGAGCCGAAGGGTCTCGCCGCTTTTGCGAGTCGGCAAACCTGGGATGCCCCACGTCTCGCCGCTTTTGCGAGACGTGGGAACCCCTGCCGCCGGATTTGAATTCGCGTTCTTCGCGCCATCTTTATTCATAGAATCTCTCGCACTCGAAAACACCCGCACCTCAAACGAAGCCGGCCTGTGCGTATCCACAATTCCCGGAGAGCCCACGCAACTCACCCCCTCCGCATCCACTCCGCCCACCACCCCGCGAATCCGCGCCAGCGTCATTTCCAGCTTTTCCGCATCCGGAGACGGCGGGGCAAACAGATTTCCCTGCGCGGTCCGCGGTTTCACCGGCACTGCTTCCAGGATGATTTTTTTTATAGGCGCCGAAAATATGTTTCTCTCCAGCTCAAGCCCTGCCAGCGCGAACAGCATTCTCCCGTCCTGCGTCGGCACCGGCAATTTCCAATCGTGTTGAAACTGCTCGCCGCTGCTGCCCGCCCGCCGTTGCGTCACAGCCAGGTCCATCGTGAGCCGCAACTCGTTCGTCGAAAGCGCCTGCGCAATCAGGCGGGAGCAAATCTGCTGTAACAATCGATTCAACACAAATGACAGCGACTCCAGCGTCTCCACCGGATCGTCAAATTCATAGCTCTCGATGAACCGCTGAACCGGCACTATCGGCACCAGCGTTCGCTGGATCGCTCCCCGCGCCAGTTTCTGCAGATGCAGCCCAGCCTGTCCCAGCCGCTCCGTCAGCGGAACTTCCGGCAGCGCGGCCAGCGCCTGAAACGTGCGAATTCCCCAGCCATGAAGCGTCTCCAGCATCTCCGCGCTGATGGGCAAAAGGTCAACGTTCAACCACGCCAGCCGCCGCGCCTCGTGTCCAGCCGGAATCACCGTGATCCCGGGAAATCCTCGCGCCGCATACAACGCCGTATCGGGATTCGAGGCCACTGCCACGCGCAGATCGAATCCCCGCTCCCGCGCCGCCACCGATATTTTTCGCGCCGTATTTTCCGGCGTACCGAACAATCTTTCCGTTCCGCAAAGGTCCAGCAGCACCGTGCCCGCGCCGGTCGATTCCACCCTCGGCGAAAAGGAATTCGCACATTCCACCAATTCCGCCTGGGCTGCATCTTCCTCGGCCTCGGACCGTTTTCGCAGCAACACTCCGCCGCAGGTCTCGACCTGCAACTTCGTCATGCCCGCTTCGATCCCACGATTCCGAGCCGCATCGTTGAGGGCCGCAACCTTGGGCAGATTCTCCGGCCCTTCCAGCACCACCATCGCAGATCGTCGCAGGCGTTCGCGCGCATCTTCGTCTTGGGGCTCAGTCCGCAAAGCCGCCTGCACAGCAAAATCGGGAGCATACAGACACGCGAACATGGAACGAAACCAAAATTGTTGATTGTTGATTTTTGAATTGAAAACCCAGAGGACCATCCATGAATGCTAATCTCGTGAGTTTTTCATTCAACAATCAACATCAACAATCAACAATTCAATTCAAGCCCATTGAGTTTTGAGAGTGACTTCCGACCGCACCGAGCGAACCGGCTTGCGAGCCGCACCGGCGCGCACCACTTCCACTTTCAGATCAAAACCCGTGAGCAGTTTTCCCGAGAACACCGCCGGCTCAACCTCCACGCGCAGCACCAATCCAGCGCAACTGGTCGCGTGCGGTTCCTGCTCCAGAAACACCAGCGCCGCCGGCTGCCTCTCGATCACGCGGCTGAAGCGAAACCACGTGCTCAGCGGAACCTTGCGCACAATCCGCTCGCCAATTCCGCTGAGATCAACGGCAATCACTCCAAACCCTCCGCTCTGCAGCAAAATGTCCGTCACTTTGAACGCCTGCTCCAGCGGCCGGAGCCGCGCTGGGCTCTTCCCGCAGCGCACCCACAGCAAGCGCGAAAAATGGATTCCCGCCGCGTGCCCGCTTTCCGGATCGAACGAATCGCTCGCGTCCACCAACGCGCAGTACCGTTCCCGCGTGGCCTGCGCCAGCAAAGCCGCCAGCACCGAAGTCTTCCCCGAAGAGGCCTCCCCGCTGCCGCAAATTTCCGTCAGCGCGTGCAGCGGCACGCCTTCCACCACCGCATCAATCGCCGCGATTCCGGTCGCAATCGTCCCGCGAAACGCCCGCGTGTAGGCGGTAAACGCCGCCGGAAGTTTCTTCTCGATTTCGCTGCGGAGCAGGCTGGCATCCATACATTTCGAGTCCGTGGTCATCCGAGCGGAGGCGTTCTTCAGCCGGAGCGAAGGATCTCCCTGCGCAATGCTCTGTGGGTCAGAGATCCCTCGGCCCGCTGGAGAAAACGCGGGCTCTCGGGATGACCGCCAAGGCGCTGGAATTCAAACTGAGCTCATCTATTTTCGCCTTTTATTCGCTATCGACATTTAGTACACTACCTTTAGCGCTTCCTCCTGTCAATCCCCGAATTCCGTGATTCCGGGTAAGACATTGCAGGAGAGGCAGATATTTTCGGGCGAGCGTAAATTGTGCGTCATCCCGAGCGCAGCCGTTTTTCAGGCGGAGCGAGGGATCTCGCCGCAACCGTCCTAATGGGGCATCCCATGTGCGGCCGCTATCGATTGTCGAAACGCAAGAAGCTGGTCGAGGAATTTTTCGACGTCCCCCGCAATGAAAACGAGGAGGACGACTGGATCCCTCGCTACAACATTGCCCCCACGCAACCGGTCCCGGTCATCCGGCAAAATCCCCGCGAGCCTCGCCGTGAACTTTCCCTGATTCGCTGGGGACTCATCCCCTCCTGGTCGAAAAATTCTTCCCGAGCGGCCAAAATGATCAACGCCCGCTCCGAAACCGCCCACTCTCAGCCCGCCTCCGCGACGCACTCAAATTCCGCCGCTGCCTGATTCCCGCCGATGGTTTTTACGAATGGCAGAAACGAGGAACGGTCAAACAACCGTTCTGTTTCGAAGTCAACGGCGGAGAGATGTTCGCCTTCGCCGGATTATGGGAGCGCTGGAAGAATCCTGCCGGCCAGTGGATCAAAACCTGTTCGATCCTCACCACCACTCCCAACGCGGTCACCTCGCCCATTCACGACCGCATGCCTGTCATCCTCGAGCGCGATCATTACGACCTCTGGCTTGATCCGGGGATGAAAGATACAAAGGTAGTGTCCGACTTCTTGCGGCCCTTCAACCCGAGAGCGATGCGCTGCTATCCCGTGAGCACCAGAATCAACCATGCTGCCAATGACGACGAAGCGTGTTCGTGCCCCATCGCCTTACCGCAACAGCAGAGCAGCTTGTTCGAGCTTTGATTTGTCATCCTGAACGCAGCCGTTCTTCAGGCGGAGTGAAGGATCTCAATGCAGGGCATTGCAGGCGCCGGGATATCAACTCCAACCACCGTGTTTCCTATAAAGATTCCCAAACCGGGAAATAGATATTTTTAATGCACCTTGCGCTCTTTCCACAGGCCCAACCGCGCTATAGTAGGAGCATATTTATTCACATTTTTCGAATCGCGAAGTGCATACAGCATGAGGTGTAAGAATGTCGCCCCTCACGGACAAACCAAATCATTCAATTCAAAGACGTTAAGGATCGATGACTGGAAGGAGTAGAAACATGGCAAAACCGAGAATGCCCAAGAAGACCAACGGCGCCTCCGCAAGACTGGCCGAGGTTACGCCCGCGGAAGTAACGCCTATCGATACCATTGCAGCTGCCGAAACTATCCTTGCGGAAACCAAACCACGCACCAGAAAGTCCAGCAAGCCGGAAGCTTCGGCCACACCTGCGCCCACCAACACAACCAAAGTAAATGGCGATACTCAGATTGCGTCCAATCTCGTGCCCATCAATGTTGAGGACGAGATTCGCCAGCTCGCTTATCTGCTTTCCGAGCGCCGCGGCTTCATCCCCGGCCACGAAAACGAAGACTGGCTCACTGCCGAGAGCGAAGTGCTGCAGCGCTACCACCAGCACAGCGCCTAAGCGCCAACAAGTTTGAGCAACCCGGCGGCCACTTCAGGCCGCCTTTGTTTTCGATAACGTTTACGGAGCCCAAGCCGCACCCTTCCCGCCTGTATCTCCTTTCCCAATCAAACGCAGCAAGCCAGACCGCCTTCAAATTTATCCCTGTGCATCCGTGCAAATCCGTGGCCCAGAACTTCACCCCCATTTGCCCTCCCCTGCCGTTTCTGAAAAAATACTTCGGGGTTCTTTGTCATGGCGCAAATCGGTAGCTTCGCCTTGCTGCTCGCTCTGGCGCTGAGCGTTTATTCGTTCGCAGTCGGCCTGGTCGCTCTCTTTTTCCCGAATGACCACAAAGGGGAGCGCCTGGCCGAAACCGCCCGCCGTGCCGGAGTCGCCGTCCTCGGCGCCGTCTTCCTCGCCGCGCTGGCGCTCGTCCTCTCCGCCTTTCACGACGACTTCACCATCGCCTACATTTTTCATCACAGCAATCGCGATCTTCCCTGGCCCTACAAATTCGCCACGCTGTGGTCCGGACAGGAAGGCTCTCTTCTTTTCTGGGCGCTCCTGCTCGCCGGATACGGCTTCGTCCTCCGCCTGCGCTACAAAACCGATCCCCGCCTTTTCGCCTACGCTTCGGTCGTTCTCGCGGGCGTGCAGATTTTCTTTCTCGCCATCACCAACTTCGCCGCCAATCCCTTCGGCCTGCTCGAAGGCCCCATGCGCCCCGATGGCAGCGGCCTGAATCCGCTGCTGCAATATCCCGAGATGGTCATCCATCCGCCCATGCTCTATCTCGGCTACGTCGGATTCACCATCCCCTTCGCCTTCGCCCTCGGCGCACTCATCATGAAATACCCGGGCGAAAAATGGATTCACATCACCCGCCGCTGGACCATGGTCACCTGGGGATTTCTGACGTGCGGAATTTTTCTCGGCTCGCACTGGGCCTACTCGGTCCTCGGCTGGGGAGGCTACTGGGGATGGGATCCCGTCGAAAACGCGTCGCTCATGCCGTGGCTGGTGGGCACGGCGTTTCTGCATTCCGTGATGATGCAGGAAAAGCGCGGCATGCTGAAAGTCTGGAACATGTGGCTGGTCTTCGCCTGCTTCTGGCTCGCGATCCTCGGCACGTTCCTCACGCGCAGCGGCATCATCAGCTCGGTTCACGCCTTTGCGCAGTCTTCCATCGGAGACTGGTTTGCCTGGTTCCTCGCCATCACCTTCGCAGTCTTCGTTTTCTTTTTCGTCAAGAACCACAAGCACCTGCGCAGCGAGCACAAGCTCGAATCGCTCATGTCGCGCGAATCGAGTTTCCTGTTCAACAATCTCCTTTTCCTGTTGCTCACGCTCGACGTTCTCTGGGGAACCTGGTTCCCAAAAATCTCCGAACTCGTGCAAGGCAACAAAGTCACGGTCGGCGCTCCGTTCTACAATCGCGTCGCGATTCCAGTCGCGCTACTGCTTCTGCTGCTGACCGCGCTCGGCCCGCTGCTCGCCTGGCGCAAAACGTCATTCGAAAGCCTGAAGCGCAACTTCCTCTGGCCCACCATCGCCGCGCTCGTCATCGCCGCGTTCGTGATGTTCACTCCCACGCGTTGGGGATCGATCTTCGGCCTCAAGCCCTGGACCGACATCAGCTATTTCTATTCCCTGATGACCATTTTCCTCTCCGCTCTCGTCGCCTTCACCGTCATCAGCGAGTTCTATCGCGGAGGCCGCGTCATCTCCCAAAAATCCGGCCAGGGAATGTTCGCCTCCATCGTTCAGCTCACCCACCGCAACACCCGCCGCTACGGCGGATACGTCGTGCACTTCGGCGTGGTGCTGGTCATGATCGGCTTCTCCGGCGCAGCCCTCAATCAGGAAAAAGAAATGGAGATGGGCTACGGCGACAAGATGACCATCGGCAACTACGAACTCACTTGCCGATCTTTTACCCAGGATGACAACCCGAACTACGCCAGCGAATGGGCTCTGATCGACGTCAGCGAAAACGGCAAGCCGCTCACGCAAATGTCGCCGGTGCGTCTGATCTACAAGGCCAGCAGCCAGCCCTCGACCAAGCCCGACATTTACCAAAGCTTCAAAGAAGATTTGTATCTCGTGTACGAAGGCCAGAACGAGAAAGGCCAGCCGGTCATCAAAGCGCATGTGAATCCCATGGTGATCTGGATCTGGATCGGCGCCTGGGTCATGATCCTGGGCACAGCATTGTGCCTGGTAGAACCAGCCCCGGCCCCAGTAACGGTGCGCGCCGCCAAGTTGGTGGAAGTAGCCACCCCAGTGGCCACAGGAGATTAAGTGGAAGAGCGGCCCTTTAGGGCCGCGTCAGCTGGTATTGATTTGAATAGCGGCTTTAGCCGCTGAGGCACATTCCAATTCGCACAAAAGAGAATCCGATCCGCAAACGCGCCGCCCAAGCCCTGGCGCTCTCCGTCGCCCTGTTCCTCTTCTCCGGCGCCTCCGACCCCGCCTCGCGCTTCACCGCCATCGGCCATCAACTCATGTGCATCTGCGGATGCGGCCAGATTCTCCTCGAATGCAACCACGTCGGCTGCCAGGATTCCGACCGCATGCGCAACGAACTCACCGCCGCCGTCGAGCGCGGCGATAGCGACAGCCTGGTCGAACAATCCTTCGTGCAGAAATACGGCCCCACGGTCCTCGCCGCACCCACCACCTCCGGCTTCGACCGCACCGCCTGGATCATGCCCATCGTCGCCCTGCTCTTCGGATTCGCTATCGTCTTCTTCGTCGTGCGCGCCTGGAAGAATCGTCCCGCCCCCGCGCTCGCCGACGGCGTGCAGCCCGCCGCTGGCCCCGAACTCGACAAATTCCGCGAACAAGCTCGCAAGGAGACCGACCTATGAACACCGACGCATGGGGAATCTGCGCCATCGTGACGCTGGCCACGCTGTTCTACATTTTCTATGTCCCCGGCGCAGTCTATCTCGGTCCCGAGAAAACCCGCGCCGCCTATCTGCGCGAGCGCAAAGACGCCGTCTACGAAAATCTGCGCGACCTGAATTTCGAATACAAAGCCGGCAAAGTCCCCGATATCGACTACCATGCGATGAAGTCATCGTTAGAAGACGAAGCCGCCACGCTGCTAGCCGAAATCGCGCGCCTGGAAACCACCGCCGCCGCACTGGACGCAAACCGGGGATAAACCGGGAAGCGCGCTAGAAAGCCGCGAAGCGGCGAAAGAATGCAGCCCACGGCGCAAGCCGTGGGTGAGCTAGGAGAGCAACAAACAAGCCCCGGAGGGGCGAAAGAAAATAGCCCGGCGTTTCAACGCCGGGTCAGTGCCATTAATCGGAACCTCGTCCCGTAGGGACGATTGAGCTGTACAGGAAGGATCAACGTTGAAATCTCATCATATCGTGCGCGGAGCACTCGCCGTCCTCCTCCTCTCCGCCCTCGCCGCCGCCCAAACCCTCACCGGCACGGTCAAAAACGCCACCACCGGCAAACCCTCCGCCGGAGACGAAGTCGTTCTCCTCAGCCTCGCCCAAGGCATGGAAGAAACCGGCAGCACCAAGTCCGACGCCAAAGGCAACTTCAGCCTCAAGCTCGATAACGCCCAGTCTCCGCACCTCGTGCGCGTCGTCCACCAGGAAGTCACCTATCACCGCATGGCCCCTCCCGGATCCACGTCCGTCGAAGTTGAAGTCTATGACGTCAGCAAGAAGGTCGCAGGCATCCAGGTCGTCGCCGACATCATGCGCATCCAGGCCGGCCAGGGCGAGATGCAGATCGAGCGCAACTTCGCCGTACAGAACAGTTCCAAGCCCCCGCTCACCCAGATGAACGAGCACAACCTCGAGTTCTACGTGCCCCAAGGTGCCAAGATCGTCGAAGGCCAGGCCCTCACCGCCGGAGGCCAGCCCATCACTTCCGCGCCCGTTCCCGAAGACGCCACCAAAACCCGCTACTCATTTCTCTTCCCACTTCGCCCCGGCGAGTCCCGCTTCTCCGTCGTCTACACCGTGCCCTACACCGGCAGCGTCAACATCGATCCCAAAAGCATTTATCCGCTCGACCACTTCGTCGTGATGGCGCCCAAGTCCATGAACTTCTCCGCCGCCTCCGCCGCCAACTTCAAGCTCACGGACTATCCCAATCAGCCTGACGCCCTGGTCGAAATCGCCTCCAACATGAAAGTCGGAGACAAGCTGGCTTTCAAGCTTTCCGGCGAAGGAGTCTTTCAGGAGCAAGCCGAACAAGGCGGTCAGGGCGGCCAAGGAGGATCGCAAGCAGGATCGCAAGCAGGATCGGCGCAGGCCGAAAACCGCCCCGGCGGCGGACTCGGCCCCCCCATCGACGCTCCCGATCCCCTCCAGCAATATCGCTGGTACATTCTCGGCGGATTAGCCGCCGTCCTCATCCTCGGCGGAGTCTTCGTCGCCTCCCGCCAGCAAGCCGCCAATCGCGCCCGCACCACGTCAGCCGCGGCCGTGATTGAAGAAGACGATGTCGCGGTCGCATCCGCCTCCTCACCCCGCACAGCCTCTGCCAGCGCAGTCGCAGCAACGCAGACTTCCGCATCCCTCGCGTCGAAGCTCCTCGAAGGCCTCAAAGAAGAATTGTTCCAACTGGAAGTCGAACACAAGCAAGGCCATATCGGGCAGGAAGAATACGAGAAGACCAAAGCCGCCCTGGACCAAACCCTCCAGCGCGCCCTCAAACGCGACGCAGGCAGATCGTAGCGGACCGCCTTGTGGAGTCTTTCTGATTCAGCGGCTTGCATCCGCCGCCGCTTATCATTGCGGTGTGTAATACAGAAAGGCAGATATATGTACAGAAAAGCGCAAAGCTTGAATGTCAAAGATCCTGAAGCCCGCCGCCTTGCCCAAACCATCGCCGATCAGACGGGCGAGAGCCTGACGCAGGCCGTCATTGCAGCGTTGCGTGAGCGCCATCAGCGTTTGCAACGCACCCAGGGGAAAGCGTCGTTGCAGGAACTGATGGCCATCGCGGCTCGCGCCGCGAAAAGCTTTAAGGGGCCGCAGATCGACCATGCCGAACTGCTCTACGACGAGGACGGCCTGCCCAAATGATCGTCCATACGTCCGCGTTGATCGCCATCCTGCGCCGTGAGCCGGAGGCCGCCCAGTATCTTCAACTGATCCAGAAGGCCCACCGCATTCGCCTGAGCGCGGCGACATTTGTGGAACTCTTCATCGTGATTGAGCGTCTGGCCGACCCGGATGCCGCCCGCCAATGCGAAATCCTCCTGCAACGCGCCGGCATTACGATTGAGCCGCTCACCCTCGACCAGGCGCACATCGCCCGCCAGGCCTTCCACGACTTTGGCAAGGGACGCCATCCCGCCGGCCTAAATTTCGGTGACTGCTTCGCCTACGCCCTAGCCCGCTTCACAGGCGAACCGCTGCTATTCAAAGGCGACGACTTCCGCCAGACCGACATCACACCAGCCCTTTGATACCAGCGCGGCATAAATGAAAATGGGATGCCCCACGTCTCGCCGCCTTTGCGAGACGTGGGATCTCGACTGAGCCAAGTCGAGGGGTTTTTTGACATCGCAGCAGGAAGCGTGGTTGAAGCGCAGCCCTTCGGTGCCGCGATCGCTCTCCAAAAAAGAACCAGGGCTCTAGCCCGATTCGCAAACCTCTGGCACCGGCCATGCGATCTCGCTATCATAGCCAGCTATGTCCCCCGAGCCTCGGCAACCGAATCGCGACGTGCTTGTGCCCGGCACCAGGCTCGGCGATTACGAAATTAAGTCCATGCTAGGGGCCGGAGGCATGGGCGAGGTCTATCGCGCCCGCGACACACGGCTCGGCCGCGACGTTGCGATAAAAGTCTTGCCCGCACTGCTCTCCGCCGATGCCGACCGCTTGCGCCGCTTCGAGCAGGAAGCTCGCGCCGCCGCCGCCCTGAATCATCCCAACATTCTCGCTGTCTTTCAGATGGGCACTCACAACGGCTCTCCCTATCTCGTCTCCGAGTTGCTGGAAGGCGAAACCCTGCGCGAACAACTGAAGCACGGCAAACTCACGGTTCGCAAGGCGATCGAACACGGCGTACAGATCGCGCGCGGACTTTCGGTCGCTCACGAAAAAGGCGTCGTGCACCGCGACCTGAAGCCGGAAAACTTGTTCGTCACCAAAGACGGGCGCGTAAAGATCCTCGACTTCGGCCTGGCCAAGCTGACCCAACCACGGCCGGGTTTCGAGAACACTGCCCCGACCGTTGGCGGCGAAACCGAACCCGGCGCTGTGATGGGCACGGTTGGCTACATGTCGCCCGAGCAGGTCCGAGGACAAGTGGCCGATCACCGCACCGACATTTTTTCCTTCGGCGCAATTTTGTATGAAATGTTGGCGGGCAAGCGCGCCTTCCAGAAACCGACGCCGGCCGACACCATGAGCGCAATTCTGCACGAAGACCCCGCGTCGATCTCGCAGCTGACCACGAGCATTCCCCCGGCGCTGCAGCGCGTGGTGCATCGCTGTTTGGAAAAGAGTCCCGAGCAGCGGTTTCAAAACGCCTCAGACTTGGCGTTCGCGCTGGATGCACTGTCTGAAACGCCGGCACATACATCTGAGGCTCACGTCGTCCAGGCGCCGGAGAGCAGAAGCCGCAAGCGCAGAGTCTTGCTCGTGGCCGCAATCATGGTTGTAGTGGGTGCGATCGTTTGGGGCGTCCCACATTTCGCCCCGAAACCGGCGCCCTTTCAGAAGATCGAAATCACGCAGCTCACCACGAATGGAAGAGTCCATACTGCTGCCATCTCCCCGGATGGCAAATACGTTGCCTATGCCGTGGACGAACTCGGGCAATCCTTCTACTTTGGCGGCAAGAAAAAACAGAGCCTGTGGGTGCGTCAGGTGGCCGGCGGCGGCGACGTGCAGATTGTGCCTGCGGCCGAGGTCAGCTACGCGGCGCTTTCTTTTTCCAAGGACGGTGAGTCCTTGTATGCAGTCATGTCAGAAGGCAGAAACGCAATTCTATCGCTGTATAAGATGCCAGTACTTGGAGGAACTGCAAAGAGGCTGATCGTAGATTTGGACGTGAACGCCGCGCTTTCACCCGACGGAAGGCGCGTCGCATTTACCAGACACTCGGTGCAAAAAAGTGAATCGGCGCTGATGTTGGCGAATGAAGACGGTACCGCCGAGGAAGCACTGGCCGCCGTCAAATTGGCGGACCTGTTCTGGGATGTGGCATGGTCGCCTGACGGCAAATCCATCGGCGTGGTGTTTGGAAACTCGAAGTCCGGCGATATCGAGTGGGATCCCGTTGTCATTTCCGTGCAGGACAAATCGAGGCAGGCTCTCACCAACAAGCGATGGTCGGACTTTCGGGAGTTTGGCTGGACGGCCGACAATGGCGGGCTGATCGCGGTTGCCAGCGAGCGCAATAGCGGACTGCGGCAATTGGAGTACATCTCCTATCCGGCTGGCGCAAACAGGAGAATCACTACCGACCTCAATGACTATGCTGGCGTCAGTCTTACCGATAATTCACGCACCATTGCGACCGTGCAGGTCAAGAAGTCAATCGACGCATGGGTAGCCCCAATCGCGGACATCTCCGCTGCCAGACCGATTACCTCGGGAGGCCGCACGGGAATCGTGGCATGGGATTCACACGGAAGCATCTTGTACGACCTCCGCGACGCGCGCGGGGGCAGGAAAATTTGGAGGATGGAGCCAGACGGAAGCAACGCCAGGCAATTGACCGCCAACAGCGACGTTTGGAACCGGGCGCCCCGAGCATCGCCGGATGGCCGTTATGTCGCTTTCGTCTCTGAGAGTACCAGCCCCCATCTTTGGAGGATGGATGCGGACGGCAACAATCCAAAGCAACTGACAAACAGCCCACATGATCTGTTCCAAGTCGGTTCTCCAAACTTCACTCCCGATGGAAAGTGGATCGTGTATGGCAAATGGGGCCCGGAGTGGGGAATCTGGAAGGTCTCGATAGACGGTGGCGATCCGGTGCGGATGAACAACACGCCGAGTGCCGCGTTTCCCGTGGTATCTCCCGACGGCAAAATGCTGGCCTACACCTACCTTTTGGAATCGGGAAGGAATGGCGTCGCGGTCATGTCTCTGGAGGGATCTGCACCCGAAACGCGCTTTGACATTGC
>Ga0187784_10002856_pt1 | contig 13888 bp, 16 predicted proteins | sample 1015_SJ02_MP15_2_FD_132964 | JGI IMG/M metagenome (GOLD analysis project Ga0187784, IMG submission 132964) | Tropical peat soil microbial communities from peatlands in Department of Meta, Colombia - 1015_SJ02_MP15_20_MG | ecosystem: Environmental > Terrestrial > Soil > Wetlands > Peat | place...
GAGGCCTGCAACAACCGCATCGATGTCCTTGACGGCGAATGCGATGTGGCGGATACCCAGCGCATTCGCTCGTGCGGGGTTCCGCATGCCGCCCTGGCTTGGCGGTGAGTGGAACTTCGTCAGCTCGAGCCGTCCATTGCCGTCGGGAGTTTGCATCATTGCAATGTCTGCCCGTACGCCATCGAGCCCCACAACACGGTCGACCCAACGACCCTCGACTGGCCCCTCGCCCTGCAGCTTGAGTCCGAGATCGACGAAGAACTCAATCGCGGCTGCCAGGTCTTCAACCACGATGCCGACGTGCTCCATCCGTTGGACAGGCATGAGGCCGATGTTACCAACCGCCAGAACTCCGAGCAAGCACATCGGACGCGAAAAACGCGACTTGTGGAGAGCCATCGGCGGTGTCCGAAGCCTGCCCTTCTACGAGACCAACCACCGAGGACTCATGACCTCGCGTCCCATCAACGCGCGTAGCGCTGCCGGACGCGAGCGGCTGCCTTGGCGGCCAGCTCCTTCAAAACCTCTTGATCTACGTCGGCGAGCTTCTTGATATACAGGCAGCCTTTGCCCGTAGTGTGTTTCCCCAGCTTGGTGAGCAACTCCTCGGCGCCGTCGAACCCGATGCAATTGTAGAGGACCAATGCGGGCTTGCGCGGCGAAAATCCTGTCAGTGGCATGTCGCCCTCGCGCCCGCTTTCGTAGGTGAAATGGTACGTTCCGAAACCGATGATCGAGGAACCCCACATCTTTGGTTTTTCACCGGTGACGCTTTGCATCAACCTGACCAGGGCTTTGGCGTCCCTCCGCTTACCCTCGTCTGGGAGGGCATCGATAAATGCCGTAACACTTACTTTCGTCGGTTTGGTTTTGCTGTCCGCCATTTACCTGACGATTCCTTTCCAAATACTAGCCCAAAAAAGGGAATCGGCGGAGAGGTGCGCGCAGCACGTTGCAGAAAAACTCCCCCGCTCCGAGCGGGACGCTGTGTTTCACAAAGGATTCGAAACAAGCCGCCGGTTGAAAATTCGCGCCCGGGGGGCTTGACAATTCATAACCATGGCGTTATCTTTTTATTCATAACCATAGAGCTATTGGTTTTGGTATGCGCACAGCGCCTGACGCAATCTTCAAGTCTCTCGCCGACCCGACCCGCCGCGCTCTGTTCGAGCGTCTGAGCCGTAATGGTGAGCAAACCGTGCGGATGCTGACCGACCACTCGGGCGTCTCGCAGCCTGCGGTATCGAAACATCTGGGGGTCCTCAAGCATGCGGGCCTGGTGCGCGCTCGGCACCGGGGACGCCAGACCCATTACAGCGCCCGGCCGCGCGCGCTTGCGCCGCTGGTGGATTGGATGAGTTATTACAGCCGCTTCTGGCACGACCGGTTTGACCGCCTCCAAGACTTACTCGAAAGGATGGATCCATGACGACACCCGCTACCCGCTCCGTTGTGATCGAAAAGAAACTGCCTCACCCGCTCGAAAAAGTCTGGCGTGCCCTCACCGAAGGCCCGCTGATTAAGGAGTGGCTGATGGACAACGACTTCCAGCCTGTCGTGGGCCATCGGTTTAATTTCCGCTCCACACCGGTGCCCAACTGGAACGGCATAATCGATTCGGAAGTCCTGGTGGTCGAACCCCCAAATAAGCTCTCCTATAGCTGGGGTGCGTTCGGGCTGGGGAGTGTCGTCGTCTGGACGCTGGTCGCGACCGAAGACGGAACCCTCCTGCGCATGGAGCATTCCGGATTCGGTCCCGATCAAGAGGCCGCCTATAAAGGCGCGAACTACGGCTGGCAGAAGTTCATCGGCAACTTGGAACGAGTTGTCGGCGCGTTACAATAGACCGCCAGGCGGAAAGTGTTGAAAAAGGGGACAGACTACTCTGTCCCCGATCCGATGTCGTTGATTCATTTGAGAGCAGTCGGCGTGGACAGAGCTGTCTGTCCCCTTTTTCACATTGAGCGCCAGACGGAAAGGAGACTTGAATATGACAGCAAAGCTTCCCGCACGCTCCATTCTTCGCTGGATTCACATCATTTTGGCAATCCCGATATACGGCTATATCTATAGTCCGTTTGAAAAGCTTCCGCAGTATGCCCCGCCTACTCGCTTTGTCTTCTTTCCTCTCATGGTGCTTACGGGATTGTGGATGTGGAAGGGCCATGCGCTTCGGCGGCTTATTTCGAAAGGATCGGCTTGGCGAAACGAAGGATCCCAGAGCGCATGAAGCCCGCAAGCCGTCCGGATGTCGAGACCGCTTCCGCGAACATCACCAGGCGGATTCAAGAGCTGGGGGATTGGAGAGGAGCGGCCCTCGCTCATGTCCGTCAGCTCATTCACGATGCCAACCCCGACATCCTGGAGGAGTGGAAATGGGTGAAGCCGACGAGCCCGGGAACCCCCGTCTGGTCCCATGATGGCGGCATCTGCACCGGGGAAACGCACAAGCAGGTCGTGAAGCTCACCTTTTATCGCGGAGCCTCCCTCAAAGACCCGACCAAGCTCTTCAATTCCAGCCTGGAAGGGAACGTGCGGCGTGCGATCGACATCCGCGAAGGGGACAAGATCAACGAAGCTGCCTTCAAGCGACTCATCCGCGCCGCGGTGGCCGCCAACTCCGCAGCGCGCGCTCAACGTGCAGCCAGGAAGAAATAACCCCGGCTCGCCCGTCCCGAAACTCACCCTTCTAAAGAATTATGGCTTTCAAGGCACGCGCGGCATGAGTTTATACTATATCCGAGAACGGAGGTTTGCTTTCGAATGAAAAGTCGCGCCGGTGCTGCTTCCGATCTGCGGGAAGAGTTTCTCAGAGAGTACAGCGCCGAGGCAGCCCTCCGCCGGTACATGAAAAAAACAGCCGGATACGGCATCAGCTACCTGCTGGAGCACGACTACGGCGACATCTATCTGGAAGTGATCGACAAGTATCTTCCCAAAGCAAAGACGGGCCAAGGGCTCCGCATGCTCGAATTCGGCTGCGGTGCCGGCATGAATCTTTTGCACCTGATTTCGGTCTTGGAGCGAAGTGGCACGCCCGTGGAATTCGCCTGCGGCACCGACTTTTCTGCGGCGCTCATCGAATCGGCAAAGCTCGAAGCTAAGCAAGCCCTGACGGCTCACATGGCAGGTAAGGTCCGCTTTTGTGTGGCAAAGAACGAGAATCTGCTTGGCGACATGATCCAAGAGCTTGGAATTTCCGCTGAGTCTCTCGTGGAATCTTTCGATCTCATTTTCGGTATCAATACAATTCGTTACTGTCATCGCCTCAAGAACGAAAACGAGAATGTTCAACAGATTCATCAGCTCCTGAAAAATCAGGGTGTCTGTATCGTAATCGACATGAACGATAAATTCCCGGCCTTTCGCAGCCGCTTCCGGGACCGGCTGACCAAGGACAAGGAGTCCCGTTATCTGCCCTCGCTCGAGACATATGCCCGCCCCTTCGAAGCCGCGAAATTTGAAATCCTGCGCAAAGACAATTTCTGCTGGATTCCTCACTCGGCAGGCAAGTCCCTGACCACGCTGATGCGCGTCCTGACTCCTGTGCTTAACAGCGTCGTTCCGAAGCGCGCCATGCGATCGCTAGTTATTAGTCGTAAAAATGACAGTCATGAAAGTGTCTGCTGAGAACTATCCGTTCAGCGGCATCGGTTAAACTTATGGACCTCGCGTCGCCGATTGCGCTCCTGCTTCACGGTGGCACAGCCTCGTCCGACGACCGGTCGCTCGTAGAAATTCTCAATTTCTTCGGAATTCCGTGGACAGCCCTCGCGCCCGGCCAGGCGATTGCCGGCGTTGCCTCAAACACCGCAGGTCACTCCAGATTTTCCATCCTCGCCTCAGCGGCGACCCTCGCGGAAGCATTACAAGAATGGTCCTTCACCGCTCAGCGCCGCGATCCCTTGGGGCGTGACCAGCCTGTGCATCACAGCGGCGAAAACGCGCTGCCGGGATGGATAAGGGACGCATCCTCGGTGTTTGTGTATGGATTCCAGCCCACCGATTCAGATAGGAGTTTGCTGCGCACCATCACTGGCGATTCTTCGGCGGAGATTCGCGATCTGAACGGGCAACCTGTCAGCGCATCGGTGACCGCCGATTTTCCTGATCTCTGTGGCCCCATGTCTGGAATCCAGGTTCCCCTTGAGCCCGGTGCAACGCGCTCTGCCCTAATCATCCATCGTCCCGCGAGTGATGAGTTTCAGCCCATTATCGCCGCCCCTGAAGGACAGCTCTTTGCGGCAATAAGACACGCGGGAGTGCCCTTTTTCCTCGATGCCTCACAGTCCATCCTCGACATTCATCAGCGCGTCCAAGGCTGCTTCGACGTAAAGAAATTATTCGCTGGTGCGGTGCCGCTTGTGATGTACCTCAAGTGGTCCTTTCGGGACGTCTGTCCAAGCCCCCCCCGGACGAACGCTTGCTTGATTATTGACGATCCGCTCTTGCGGCAACGCTACGGCTTTCTCGATTTTCGGGAATTGCAACAGCTGATGCAAAAGCAGACCTTTGCCACGACCATCGCGTTTATTCCTTGGAACTGGCGGCGCACCAGCCCGAAGACCGTGTCCACCTTTCAGAAAAATAGCGAAAAGCTCTCTGTCTGCGTTCATGGCTGTGATCACACTGGTGGAGAATTCTCTACTCGCTCCGCCGCTCTCCTGGACAGGATGCTGAAAACTGCCAGACATCGCATGAATTCACTTCTGGATCGAACTGGACTTCATCACGATCCGGTGATGGTCTTCCCGCAGGGTGCGTTCTCGCCGGAAGCTGGCTTAGCTTTGAAGAAGAACGGGTTCATTGCAGCGGTGAACACTGAAGTCGTACCCGCTAGCGGCTCCAATGAGACAACCATCGCGGATCTCTGGAGCGTCGCGAGCCTCCGCTATGGTAAATTCCCGATTTTCACCCGGCGCTACATCAGCCACGGACTCGAAAATTTTGCTTTCGATGGGCTGCTGGGAAAGCCGTGCTTTGTGGTCGGCCACCACGACCTTTTGCGTGACCACGGGAGAAATCTCTCTGAATTTGTCGCCAGGCTGAATGCCTTGAACTGGACTCTTGCCTGGCGTACCATCGGAAACGCGGTTTCGCGGAGTTACAGCATTCAACGCCACAATGGCACAGTCCGCCTGAAGATGTTCGCTGAGCGCTTGATCCTTGAACACAGTGAAGCGCCGCAACAGCTGGCGGTTTCTAAAGAAGAATCGGATGTCGATGGGATAACAAGTGTGACAGTCAACGGCGGGGTTGTTAATTATTCATACGCGAACGGATGCCTCGAGTTCATCGTCAATATCCCCTCTGGAGCCGCAGCGGAAATCCGGTGCAACTATCGCGATGAGACAGCCCATTCCACCGGCTCCGAACCTATCTCAAAGAGAGCCAGAGTCGCGGCCCGCCGGTATCTCTGCGAGTTTCGAGACAATTATCTGAGTACCAACACTTTTGTGCTTCGCGCGGTGTCCGCCGCCAGGCGGACGCGGCAGGTTCGCTGAAAAAAGGACGCCATGCCCGCACCCGCGCGATGCTCGACGTTACCTGTACAGTGAATGCCTTGCTCGCCCTTGACGACGGCGATCGCTTGACGATATCTACCGCTTCAGCGAGTCCAGGCCTTGGCCGTATTTCATCAAATCTGCGGCCGGAGCCGTGCCCAATGTTCTTAATCGATCGAGCAACCGGAGCAGGAAGAAGATCAAAGATTCGCCGGGAGTGCTCACCTTTATCCCTCGTTTGGTGAGTTCGAACGAGCCCTGCCCCAGCGAACAGCCCAGGTCGAGCCGATCGCCGGCCGGCAGCTTCCGCAACTCTGCGCACAGCTTTGTGCGGAACGTCGTCGGACCCCAATTGGAATCCGCCGCCAGGACGCCCGCCAGGATCGGAGCCGGGCGTATGGCGTTGCGCCGGCTGCCGCCCGCGATCACCGGCACGGAAGTCCGGATCATCCGCCGCACGCTCGCCGCTTTTTCGGCCGCGTCCCGTATCGACCGCCTCGAAAGGTCCTGCTTCACTTCGAACACCGCGTACACGCTTTCCACCGGAATGTGCAGGCCGGAGGAATGCGGGAACATCAGCGGCGAATACAGATTGTCGAAAATCGCGATATCGATTTGACGCGAAAGGCTGCCCGTCGAGTCAACCACGAAGGCCGACGTCGTTCTGTACCGCTGGGGCAGATAACGGTTGAACAAATCGATCCAATGGCGCTCGGTAGCGGCGCCCGCGGCCGAGGGGTGCTGAAACAGTCCGCCCACGCTGATTTGCGCGAGAATCTCGTGTTGCACGCTTAAGAAAAATTCGGCGAAGTCGAGTCTTCCGGAATTTGGCTTCCCTGGCATCTCGCTTGCGATGGTAGACCCGAACCGCGGCAATCGAGCCCGAATCGAAGCAGGATGCAGTTGAAAACGCAGCGCTTAAAAGCGAAAAAGGGGACGGACCACGCGGCGATAATTAACTTGACACAGCACGTTTCGGTCGGTTCCCCGCACCTGCGGAGGGAACTCGCTTACCGACAGTGACCGCTTTGGTCTGGCCGTCCGTCAGATCGTCGGAAAGCGCTAGACGTGGTTCGAGGTCACCGGCCGGGTGCCCGCGACGTGTAGCAACTAACTCGAAGGTTTTACCAGGGCGCGGACCTAAGTGGAGGCTTGACGGCCCTCCGCTTTCGTCTTGGTTTCGGACCTGGACGATTCGGATTCATCGCGGCCCGCCTGCGATGCTCCTCGACGCGGCGCTGGATTACACTGTGGGGGACGGCCAGCACGCGATCCACAAATGACGTGAACCGCTCGGCTCGTCCGTCATTTATGTCCAACATACTCCTACTCGCGCAATCTGGTAGCGAGCGTCTGCATGAACGCCCTGACGTTCTCGAAAATTAGCGTAGCCCGCTCCTCCGTATACATTCCCCGCGCGTGGGCTGTGTAGTTCCGCCAAGCATCCTTGAGAATGCCAAAGTGACTCGCGGCCTGAGCATAGAATTCCTGCTGCTCTTTGCAGTCGGGAAGTGCTTTCCAGGTTGGGTCTTTGTGCATATCCCGAATTTTGCTTTCAATCTGATCGATTGCTGGTCCCCAATTCGTACGTGCAAGAGACACATTGAACACTTTTCCGAGCGCGCCGAGCCCAATTTCCAAGACGCGCATGCAATGAAAGACCGCTGCCGTAGGCCTCGCTACTGCTAAACAGATCCCTGCTTCAGCCGCATCCATTTCGGTTGACAAGAAGGCGTCATGGACCGCCTTACCGAGTGGGAACGGATTCTTGGGTGTTATCCAAAAGCGCACCTTTTCTGGCGGAATGTAGAAAAATGCCTTCGATTGTAGTTCTTTCCGAATGATCTTCTGGAGCGACTGAAGCTGATGGCGGAACCAATCCCAGTCGTAGGATGCGTGCGGTTCATTTTCCTCTATCAACTCTTGAGCATGACGGAGATGCTCAATTAGTTCCCTGGCTGTTTCAGCGGAAACAGCCAATCCAAGACGATCGCATTCCTCCTTCACTGGATCTAGCCACTCGCACGCCTTCTTCAGAGCTTTATCAGTTATAGGCTGATGGTACACAGCGGCTGGAACTGGAACTGAACCGGGTCCAGGAATCATCCAGCAATCGGTCACGAGGCTCTCGACCGCATACCCGATCCAATGCCATTTTTCGAGTGGAAACTGAATCATAAAAATCTCAGAGACTAACCACCCTGTGGGGGATCCTCAAGCCAAGGCGCGAGACAGACTGGTCCCGAAACTCGAACAGAGCAATCGTGGCACACCTGATGTGTCATGTCAATTAGTGCACTAACTGACTTGACTCGTACTGAGTCAATTATCGCCGACTACTCTGTCCCCAATCCGAAGTCGTTGACTCGTTTGAGAACGTGACGGGGCGGACAGAGCGGTCTGCGGAACGCACGTACCGTGTCCCCTTTCTTACATCGCACGAATCCGCTCAGCCGCGCGCTGCTGGATTTCCTTATACAAACTGTTGCCGTGCGCGTCGATGGCCACGATCAGCGGGCCGAAATCCTTCACGCGAAATTTCCAGAAGCACTCCGGCATCAGGTCTTCCCACCAGACTTTTTCGATCGCTTCGATTTGCAGCGTCGTGAGCGCCGCTGCGCCCCCGACGATCGCCAGGTACACGCCCCCGAAGCGTTCCATCGCCGCGACGCTTCCCTCGAGCAGGCCGCCTTTGCCGGCGATCGCGCGCACGCCGTATTTTTCGAGCAGACCGGGCGCGAAGCGGTCCATGCGCGCGCTGGTCGTCGTGCCGATCGAAAGTTTTTCATACGTTCCGTCAGGCTTTTTGCGGACGCCGGGCGCCGTGTGCAGGCAAACCGCGCCGGTCAGATCGTCGGGCGGGGCAATACCTTCGTCGAAAATCCGGATCTGCGTGGCGTCGCGAATTCCGAACATCACGCCGTTGAGCAGCACCGTATCTTCCAGGCGCAACTGGCGAACGTCGGCTTCCGTCAGCGGGGTGGTGAGTCTATATTGCATAGGCGATCTCTCCGTCGGCTGAAATCGAGGCTTCCGCGCGCTCGCCTCGCCAGCATTGGATATTGACGGCGACCGGGTTCTGGCTGATGTGCGTGTGCGCCCACTCGACGTGAACGGCGAGCGCGGTGGTCGCGCCGCCCAACCCCTGCGGTCCGATGCCGGTCTGGTTGATTTTGTCGAGCAGCTCGCGTTCGAGCGCGCGGGCGTCGGGGTCCGGGCTGACGGTGCCGATTTTGCGAAACATGCTCGCCTCCTTGGCAAGCTGCATCGCCACGTCGGAGGTGCCTCCCAGCCCGACCCCCACAATCACCGGCGGGCAGGGCTTCGCGCCGGACTCGAAGATGCACTGAAGCACGAATTTCTTCACGCCCTTGGCCCCTTCGGCCGGCGTGAGCATTTTCAAAAAACTCATATTCTCCGAGCCCGAGCCTTTCGGCGCCATGATCAGCTCCAGGCGTCCCAGCCCGGGCGCGAATTCGAACTTGACCACCGGAATGCCGTGGCCGGTATTGGTCCCGGTGTGCCGCCGCGTCAGCGGATGCACGGTGTTCGAGCGCAACGGGTAGGAGAGGGTCGCGCGCTCGCATCCTTTTCTTAAGCGCAGCTCGAGTTCCGCGACATCGAGCGGCAGGCCAATCACCGCTTTGATCACCGGAAGACCGGTGTCCTGGCAAACCAGCGTGTCCTGCTCGTCCGCGATCCGGATGTTTTCAAGGATGGTGAACATCACTTGTTCGCCGGTGCGCTCGCCCGCCGATTGTTCGTTTTCAAGAGCGCCGGCGAGCGCCGTTCGCACATCGGGGGGAATGTCCTTGAGTGCGCGAAGGTACAGCTCGCAGGCGGCGGTTTCGATGGCGTCGTATATGGTCATGGAGTTTGCGGCGGCGCGAGGCGCGTGAATTGAACCGGGTCGAATTGAGGATCGCCGTCGCGCTTCACGACGATGTTCTTGAGCCAGGCGGGATCGGATTGCGGAAAATCCTCGCGAAAATGCGCGCCGCGGCTTTCCGTGCGCAGCAGGGCGCAGCGCGCAAGCATCTGCCCGACTTCGATGAGATTCGAAAGATCCAGCGCGGCGTTCCACGCCGGCAGGCTGTCGATGCGGGCGGATTCGGCGCGCTCGGCCAGCGCCGTCAATTCGGCGAGCGCGGAGCTGAGACCGTCGTGGCTGCGCACGATTCCCGCTTTTTCCCACATCAGGTCTTCCAGTTCCTTGCGAAGCGCAAACGGACTATCGCCCGTTTCGCGGCGCGGCGAGCGCCAACGCTCCGTGTCCACGGCCGGCTTCGCAATAGGGCGGTCGAGCACATAATCCGCCATGGCGTCGCCGGCGCGGCCTCCGTAGACGATCGAATCGGCGACGCCGTTGCCGCCCAGCCGGTTGGCGCCGTGCACGCCGCCCGCGTCTTCACCGGCCGCGAACAATCCTTCGAGATCGGTGCGGCAATCGACGTCGATGCGCACCCCGCCCATCTGGTAATGCGCGCTGGGCGAGACTTCTACGCGATCGTGCACCAGGTCGAATCCATGATCGGCGCAGCGCTCCACCATGCCCGGAAAATTCTCCATGAGAAACCCAACACCTAAATGCGTGGCATCGATATAAACGCCGTTGGACGGAGTGCCGCGCCCGGCCGCGATTTCGAAAAAGCTGGCGCGCGAGACTACGTCGCGCGTAGCGCGTTCCAGGCGCTGGGGGTCGTAACGCTCCATGAATCGCTCACCCAGCCCATTGTAGAGCCGCGCGCCGGCGCCGCGCAGTCCTTCTTCGAGCAACCCTCCGGTTGCCATCGAATCGCCCACCAGCAGACCGGTCGGATGGAATTGGAGCATTTCCATATCGACGAAACTCGCGCCCGCCCGCCAGGCCATCGCCATTCCGTCCCCCGATTTTTCAAGCGATGGTGAAGAGATCCGGTACATCGTCGCCCCGCCGCCCGTCGCCACGAGCGTCGCCTTCGCGCGCGCGGCAATCAACCGGCCGGTCCGAATCTCGGCAAGCAGCGCTCCTGCAATGCGGCCATCGGCCTCGATCAGCTCCACGCCGCGGCATTCCTGGAGCACTTGAATGTCGCTTTCGAGAATCGCGTCGCGGAGGTTCGACATGATCTCAATCCCCGTCAAGTCGGCGCGATGGACGGTGCGATCAAAGGACTGGCCGGCGAACGGCTTCTGGTGAATCGTGCCGTCGGGATTGCGGTCGAACAGGCAGCCCGCCCGGTTTTCGAGCTCAACGATGCGGCGGGGAGCGTCCTCGACCAGTTTCCAGGCGAGCTCCTGATGGTTGAGCCAAGCGCCACCCTTGATGGTGTCGGCGAAATGGCGGTCGAGCGAATCGTTGGGGTGCAACACGGCGTTGTATCCGCCCTGGACCATGCGGGTGCAGCCGCTTTGACCGAGCAGTCCTTTGACGGCGATCGCGATCTTGAGTTTTTTGCTGATTTGGAGCGCGTGAAGAGCCGCAAGCAGGCCGGCTCCGCCGGCGCCGAGGATCAGAATATCGGATTCGACTTCGTCCATCATCGCAAACCGCGGAACGCTTCGACGCCCCACCATGCCCACACGGCTCCAGCCAGGACGAGACCGGCCGTGGCGAGGCGGGCTCCCCGGCGGCCGATCCGGCTGTAGTCGAGAAGGATATTGCGCGCGCCGGCGAGCCCGTGCACGAGCGCGATCAGCAGAAACGCGATGTCGATCGCCTGCCAGAGGGGATTGGCGATGCGGGCGCGAATCGCCGAGTAGGTCAGATCGCCGCGGCGAAGATTTTCAGAAATGAAATGCTCGACCCAAAAATGCAGGATCAACAGCACCGCGAGCAGCGCGCCCGTGACCCGTTGCAAATACCACAAAAGGGCAGGCATCAACGTCCCAGCATCGAGGAGAGAAACAGCGGGATGGCGCCGGCGAGGAAAATGAGCGCACCGGCGCCGACCGACCAGATCCAGAAGAGCCGGCGCTGGCGCTCGTAGCCTGCGCCAAGGTCGATGAGCGTGATGCGGACTCCGTTCAACGCGTGCAGAATGACCGCGCCGAGCAGCGCGATCTCGAGCAGATGGAACAACGGCGTGCGAAAAGCGGCGACAGCGCGATCGAACGCCTGGGGTCCGTCGCGGAGAGCGTAGATGGTGCGCACGTGCAGAAAAAGATACACGAGCAGGAGCAGCCCGGTGATGCGCTGGATCAGGTGCGCGAGCATGCCGCTGAACGGGCCGGCGTATTTGCGGAGCAGGGCATTCATGAGGCGAAGGACATCCTTTTGATGCGCCCTATGGAGCCGGTGAGGTCGATTTTCTTGGGGCACACGGCGGTGCAATTGAATTGGGTATGGCAGCGCCAGACGCCGGACCATTCGTCATTCAAAATTTTGAGGCGCTCGCGGCCCGCGAGGTCGCGCGGGTCGCGGATGCGCAGAAACGCCTTGTTGATGGCGGCGGGACCCAGATAATCGGCGTGCGAGGCCTTGACCCCGCACGCGGCGTAGCAGATTCCGCAGGTGATGCAGTCCCGTTTGCGGGAGGTTTCCGGATCCGGAGGAACGATCGCCAGCTCGGCCGAACCGGGGCCGCGAAGCGCCGGCTTGATCCGTTTCCATTGCTCGAAAAAAGGCGCGAGCGAAACGACGAGATCCTGAATCACCGGCAAATGGGGCAGCGGCGCAAGGGTGACCACGCTCGAATCGAGAGCGGAAATTCGCGTCTTGCAGGCGAGGCGCGGGACGCGGTTGATGGACATCGCGCAGGTGCCGCACATGCCGACGCGGCAGGCGCAGCGGAACGCGAGCGAGGAATCCTGATGGGACTGGATGGAAAACAAGGCGTCGAGCACCGTCATCCTGGCGCCGAGCGCGACCCGGTAGGAGCGGATTCCCGCGGATCGCGTGACGCGGATTTCGTACTGCGGCGAGTTGGTCATGCTTTCCGGCGTCTCCACAAATAATACGACGGGACGCCCGCGGCCATGATGGCCAGGCCGGCAAGCGAAGGGCGCGGCCGCTCGATGAGCGTATTGAGCATGAATGCGGCGCCGCAAGCAATGAAGGCGAGCGTTGTGAACGGGTAGCCCCACATGCGATAGGGGCGTTCCCAATCCGGGCGCGTGCGGCGCAGGCGGATGACGGCGGCGACGGTCGCGACGTTGAGCAGCCAAACCCCAAAGATCCGGTAATCAATCAGACTCTCAAACGAGCCGGTCAGGATCAGCACGGCGCTCCAGGCGCCCTGCATGAGGATCGAAAACCAGGGAGTCCGGTAGCTGGGGTGAATGGCGGCGAAGCGCTCGAAGAACAGGCCGTCGCGAGCCTGCGCGAAGTACACGCGGGGCTGCGTCAGCAGACGGCCATTCAACGCGCCGAGAATCGACAGAAGAATGGTGATGGAAACGAGGGTCGCCCCGGAATGGCCGAGCGTACGCTCGGCGGCAACCGCGCCGACGCGATCGGACCCGGCGATTTCGGGGATCGTCAACACTTTCAAATAAGCCGCGTTCACGACGACGTAGACGGCGATCGCAGCCAACATGCCGATGGAGAGCGCGCGCAGGAGGGTCTGCTGCGGATTCTTGACCTCGCCCGCGACGAAGCTCACGGCGGACCATCCGTCATAGGCTTGCAGGCATGCGATCATGGCGACGCCGAACGCGCCGGCCGTGACCGGTCCGAAGGCGGGAGCCGATGCGGCGCCGTGGACGAAGAAGGCGGCGGCGACGATGACGGCAAGTCCGGCGATTTTGGCGAGCGTGCAGGCGTTTTGCAAGGCCGCTCCGGGGCGCACGCCGCGGTAGTTCACCATCGTCAAAACGGCCATGACCGCCAGGGCGACGCCTTTGGCCTGCCATGCTCCCAGCGGAGCAAGGTACGACACATAAATCGCGAAGCTGACCGACAGGTACGCGATACCGGCGGACTGGCTGATCAGGAAGTGAGACCAGCCGCAGATAAAGCCGGCGAGCGGTCCCCAGGCTTCCCGAAGGTACACGTACTGGCCCCCGGTCGACGGCAGCATGGAGCCGAGCTCGGCGAAGGCGAGCGCTCCGAAGAAGGAAAGCGCGCCGGTGAAGATCCAGGCGGTGAGAATCCAGCCGGCGGAGCCGACGGCACGAGCGATCAGGCTGGGCACCAGAAAAATGCCGGCGCCGATGACGATGCCGAGAACGATCGAGACGGAATCAAACAGACCGAGTGTGCGGGGGAGGCCGGGCGCGGGCTGGGCGGGAGCTACTCGGCGGGGATCAGCCACATTCGTCGATAGTGAGTATAGGGCTATTTATCGATTTTGCATAGACGAGTTTAAGTTTGTTGAAAAAGGGGCAGACCGCTCTATCCACGCCGAATGTTTTCAAACGAATCAACGGCTTCGGATTGGGGACAGAGTCTGTCCCCTTTTCCA
>Ga0187784_10002857_pt1 | contig 13887 bp, 11 predicted proteins | sample 1015_SJ02_MP15_2_FD_132964 | JGI IMG/M metagenome (GOLD analysis project Ga0187784, IMG submission 132964) | Tropical peat soil microbial communities from peatlands in Department of Meta, Colombia - 1015_SJ02_MP15_20_MG | ecosystem: Environmental > Terrestrial > Soil > Wetlands > Peat | place...
GCGCAACCGCTCGACCGGTCCGGCCAGCTCGACGTAATCCAGACGCTCGGCGAGATGACTGAAGATCACCTCCAGCTCGAGCCTGGCAAGATTCGCCCCCAGGCAGAAGTGCTCGCCGATTCCAAACGCCAGATGGGGGTTCGGGTCGCGCGAGATGTCGAAGCGGAACGGAGCGTCGAAGACTTCCTCATCGCGGTTGGCCGAGGGATAGAACAAGCATAGTGTCTCGCCGGCCTTTATCTTCTGGCCGCGGATCTCGGCGTCTTCCTTGGGCGTGCGCGCGAACTGGATCACCGGCGTGGTCCATCGCACGATCTCCTCGACCGCCGGGCGGATCAGCGATGGGTCGGACTTGAGCAGCCGCCACTGCTCGGGATGCTCCATAAAGGCCAGCAGGCCGCCCGAGGTCGCGTTGCGGGTGGTCTCATTCCCTGCCACCACCAGCAGGAAGAAATACGACAGCAGCTCGAAGGTCGGCAGCGGCTGGCCGCTGAGCGTCGAATTTGCGATCACGCTGGTCAGGTCGTCCTGAGGCTCTTTGCGGCGCTTCTCGCAGAGGTCGTTGAAGTAGGTGAACAACCCGATTCGCGCGCGGTCCATGGTCTCCTCGGCCGTGGCTCCCTGCTGGAATTCCGGGTCGGCGCCGCCGATAGTTTCGTTGGTCCAGGTGAAGAGTTGCTCCCAGTCTTCCCTCGGCACGCCCAACTGCTCGGCAATTACCGCCAGCGGCAGCTTGGAGGACACGTCGGTCACGAAGTCGGCTTCGTTGCGCGACGCGGCGGCGTCGAGAATTTCGCGCGTGATCTGTTCAATCTGCGGCTGGAGCTGGCGGACCGATCGCGGCGTGAAACGTTTGTTGACCAGCCCCCGATACTTCCCGTGTTCGGGCGGATCCATGTCGAGCAGATGCTTGAACGGTAGTTGGCCGGGGCCTTCCCCGTTGGCCGTTCCATACTCGTTGGTCACGACCAACAGGCGCGGAGCGTTGAGAAACAGCTTGGGCTGGGTCGCGATCGCGATGATGTCGGCATGCCTGGTGATCGCCCAGAACGGCTCGTAGAGGTACGGCCGCTCGCATCGGAACACCGGCGCATGTTTGCGCAGGTAGGTCCATTCCTTATGCGGATAGCCGTTGCGGGCGTAATGATCGGGCGTGATGATGTCGATGGTGTCGAGCGAAAAACCGTTGCTTCCCATGCCTGTAGGTCTCCGTCAGCCCTTTGTACACCCATCCCCGCGTGAGTCAATGGAGACCGGAGTCGTTCGCTGAGCGATCGTTCAATACAGGATGACCGCTATTTCTTTTTCAGCGCCTGATCGACGCCGGCCATCCGCCGGCCCTCGACCCGGAAGTCGCCAGCGTTGCGCAAGGCCTGCCCGGCCGCGAGCAAAAAGTGATGCGAATGGGCGCCGCGAATCGCCGCCGTGAAGCCCATCGCGTCTTGCGCCTGATTGACCGCCAGCTTGAGCATCCGCAGCACGAACCGGTCGGTCTCGGCGATCCGGCGCGCCAGCGCGAGTGTCTCCTGCTCCAGCTCGGCGCGCGGCACGACCGTGTTCACGAAGCCGGCCCGCAGTGCCTCGGGCGCGTCCATGAACCGGCTCTGAAACAGCACTTCCTTGGCTTTGCGCGCGCCGACATCCCACGGCGCGGAAAAATACTGGGTGAGCGAGGGCAGGAAACGCGCGTCGTCGGCCGCGACTATCAGGTCCATGGCGGACGCGATCATCCATCCGCCGAAGATGCAGAAGCCCTGCACCTGCGCGATAGTCGGCTTGGGCAGGTCGCGCCATCGAAGCGTGTTGTCCAGGTATAGGTCCCACGAACGGCGATGCTGCTCGCGAATGCCGCGGCCATAGGGGCGCTTGGCCTGGTCTTCGAGTTCTTCGGCGGTGCCGAGATCGTGGCCGGAAGAGAAGTGCTCGCCTGCGCCGGACAGAATCACGACGCGCACGTCGTCGTCCGCGATCGCCTCTGCGAACGCCTGGTCCAGCTCCTCGAGCAGGATGCGGCTTTGCGCGTTGCGCTGCCGCGGCCGATTTAGAATCACGCGCGCGATGCGATCGTCTTTCGCGTAAAGAATATGATGGTAGGACACGTTCGGGACCTCCGCGCCGCGACGGCGCCTGCGCCGCTCAAGCGTAGTCGCGAGCCGCATCGATCTCCAGCGCACGCAGGCGCGATACCGATCACCGGGCGGGCGGGGTGCCGCTGCAAATCTGGCCGATTCGGTCGACCGCGTACCTGGGGTCGGGTCGCGGACCGGGCCACCCCTTGCGAGCAAACGCTACTTGGGTGAGAAAACCCGCGCCGTTTGGGGACACGAACCCGGGGTTGATACGGTAGGCGGGGTCGCTGAGCGCCTCGTCGAGGGTGACGAACTTGACCTCTCTTCTGCGAAGGTCCTTCAGCGTCGCATCGAGCGTGAGCGCCTCGAAAGCCCCAAAATGGAGCAGGAGAATTTGCGTGATGTTCCTGCCGAACAGGTATGTTGCCAGAGACCTCGACCGGTTCAGTTGGTCGTCGGCGCTGTCCGCGACGTGCTCTCTAAGCCATTCAATCGACTTGGCGTCGTGCTGGGCCTCGCACCGGTCGTAGGCGGAATTCCAGGCCCAGTCGGAATAGTCTATCGTGACTTGCGCGATCCGGTAGCCGTCTTTTGCCAGGTAACCGCGGATTTCATTGCGCTTGGCAAGAGTGTCGCCTTCATCCAGATATGGATACCTGAACACGCGCCTCTGCTCGATCGGGGACGACACGGGCGCCAGCGTCGCCAGCAGCTCGTCGAGCTTCTCGATATCCGCGACATAGGCTTGGAGTGTCACCTTGCTCAGGTCCATATGACTATAGGTGTGGTTACCAAGTGGATAGCCGGCATTTAGCCAGTTCTTCAGCACGCCGATCGCGTCAGGGTTGCGGTCCTTCCGGTATCCGTTCACGAATCCATACACCTGCGGAACGCCGTTGTCCCTGAGTGCCTTGAGGATTCGGCGGGCGATGTCCTCGTTGTTGGCTCCCGCAGGTTGGGCGGAAGATGCGACCGGCAGATCGTCCACGGTGACTGCCATTCTTGTCGGCTCCGCGAGCTGGGCGAAGGTGGGCTGGCTGGCGCCTGCCTCAGCGAAGCCCGCGCAGAGCCCGAACTCAACGCACAGCAAGAGCAGGAATTTCCGCACCGCCCGATCAGACCGGAGTCGCGGCGGGGTCGGCTGCGGACGCGCCGCGATCGTTCGTCGTGGCCGCGCGCGGCCACACGGCTCGAATGCCCAATCCAGCGGCGATGTCGGCAAGTCCCTCGCGAAGGCCCACCAACCCGGCCAGCGCGTAGCTCAGCAGCGCGGCGTTGACCAATCCGACGATCGCAAACGGCCAGCTCCCAGAGAGGTAGTCTGCTCCGGCGGTAGCCATCGCGAGCACCAGAAGGACCAACGGCATCAGAATGTAGCGCGCCGGCGCAGGGGTTCGCTCGAAGACCTTTGGGGTGCGCCTGAATGCGGGCTTGCGCCCGGTCCATGCCTGGCGCAGAACGTTCAGGAGGCCCTCCAGACTTACCGGAATCAACAACAGATTGAGCGCATACACGCGCGGAAGGTCGAGCCAGCCGTATTCGCACGCCACCAGGTCGCGGGCGTAGAGGATGTAGTATGCCGCCGCCGATAGAAGGAAGCCCACGCTGGAGTTGCTCTCGCCGATTGCTATCACGGGGAGCACCAGCATGCCCACGTTAATCGCGGTCGAAGCCAGGTAATGAAAGCGCACTATCGCTTCGGGTATCCTGGTGGACCTTTCCGGAGCGGCCCTCAAATATCGGAGCAGCTTGCCTACGTTGAGCAGCCCTCCGCCGGCCCATCGCAGTCTCTGGATAATCAGGGAGCCGAAGTCCGGCGGCGTCGCCGAGTAGGCCAGCGGATCCGGATAGTTGTACACCTCCCAGCCGTGAGCGAGGAAGTCGATGGTGGATTCCGCGTCTTCGACCAGCGTGCGGTCGCGGGCATACTTCTTGATCGCAAAGCCGCGCTCCTGCACTACTTCGCAGATTTCCTCGAGCGCTTCGCGCCTGAAAAGAGCGTTCGAGCCGACCCAGAACGAGGCTCCGAAATAGGTGGAGCCCTGGCTTGTCATCCTGCTCACCGAGGACTGCGAGCCGGCGACGCGTTGCAGGAGCCGGGGGCTCCCCGGGATCGCCCGGTGCGGTGACTGTATAATCCCGATACGCCGGTTGCCGGGCTCTCTCAGGATCGCGGACAATCTCAATGCGTAGTCACTCATGATTAGCGAGTCCGCATCGAGGCTGAGTACGTAGTCGGCATCGGGAACATCCAGTTGGGCCGACGCGGCCTCGCACTCCTCCAGATGTGCGCCGTCGGCCCGCATCGCCACCCGGAAGTGGCGGCCGATGAGCGCGAAATAGCCGTTCAGGTTCATCGACTTGTTCGCCACGTGAGACAGATTCACAAAGCGTTTGCGCTCGAAGCTCGAGAGCCGCGCGCTGAACAGCGAAGCGAGCCGCCTATATTCGCGCATCGGTTCGCTTCGCGGCGCCGCGGTTGCGGGCTCCCGCCCGCGCGCGGCCAGTTGCTGGCCGCGCTCGCGATGCGCGCGTGCCGGTTCGCGCAAAATCCGTTCGACGAACAGCGCGTCGGTGTAGTCCTGCACTTCGTAGCCGGCGGCCTGGGCCTCCAGCCAATTCGCGGCCTCTCGATAGAGGCCGCCGAGCCGCGCGAATTCGGCGGCGTGATCGACGGCGCCATCCAGCACGCGCCGTTCGAAGGCTGCCAGCTCGGCGTCGTACTTCACCTTTTGCAGATGCATCGTCGCCTCAATCTTCTGCGGCAGATGCCGCATCGCAGCCAGATCGTTCGCCGCCTGCGAATCGGCAGGATTGAGCGGATCGTCGATCAACAGGACCACGCGGCGGCCCGGATACTCGGCCAGTGCCGCCGACATCAGGGTCTGATGCACGAGTCTTGGGTGTTCGCGATAGGAGGGAACCACGATAGTCAGCGCGGCGGGACGCGCGGAGTCGTAGATCGCTTCGATTTCCCGCCGCTCGGCGGCACGATGGGCCATCATCCGCTTGTAGTAGCCGAGACGGCAGAGTTGAAAGATCAGTTGCCCGTAAAGAAACAGGCCGAGAATCACGACGAGTACTACATCCTCGACGGCCAGCCGCCAGCTTGAAGCGTGGACCCGCGCGACGATCAGCCGGCACAACGGAAATTCGATCGTCGCCGCGACCGCAAGCGTGATCAGAATCCCGATCCAGCTATAGGCGGCCTCGCGAGCGAACCGCCAATCGGACCTCTCCGCTGGCTGGTTTGGGCTGCTTGCGCCTTGAGTTTTCGCGGCAGCTATGGGCACGGATGTCCCCGGGCGTCCAAAAGATGGACCCAGAGCTTAGTCAGGAACCGGGAAAATCGCCAGCGGATTTGGTGAAGGATTCCGGGGTGAGCGCTAGATCTGGTAGACGAACAGCTTCTCGTCCTTTGGGCGCAGGAAGACGGCCTTGCCCGGCGCTAGACTCAGGATGCGAAACCGCTCGTGGCCCATCTCGACCTGCACGGGATCGCCCCAGGCGGTGACCAGCTCGACCTTTACCTGCGGGCCGGCTGGGTTCACGTTCAGGACCGTAGCGGGAAACTCGCGGCCGCCGTTGGGCTTGAGCAGGATTTCCAGCATGTGCGGACGGACCGCCAGCACGGCCTCACGGTTATCGTCGTGAGCGTGTTCGTGTGTCGAGTCCATCTCCATCTCGGTGTCGCCGATGTACAACTTTCCCTTCTCGACCCGCCCGTGGAAAAGATTGACGCTGCCGAGAAAGTGATGAACGAAAGCGTTGGCCGGGTGATGGTAGACCTGGTCGGGAGTGCCGACCTGCTCGATATGGCCGCCGTTCATCACCACCACGCGGTTGCCGAGCTCCAGCGCCTCGTCCTGATCGTGGGTTACGAACACGCTGGTCACGCGGATTTGGTCGTGCAAGCGCCGCAGCCATTGGCGAAGCTCGCGCCGGACCTTGGCGTCGAGCGCGCCGAACGGTTCGTCGAGCAGCAGCACCTTGGGCTCGACGGCGAGCGTGCGGGCGAGCGCGACCCGCTGGCGCTGCCCGCCGGAAAGCTGAGAGGGGTAACGGTCGGCGAGGAAGTCGAGCTGGACGAGCTTGAGCAACTCGTGCACGCGCGATCCGATCTCGCGCTCGGCTGGCCGGCTTCGGCGCGGCCTTACGCGCAGGCCGAAGGCGACATTTTCGAACACCGTCATGTGGCGGAACAGCGCGTAGTGCTGGAAGACGAATCCGACTTCGCGATCGCGGAAGCTGCGGGTCGAATTGTCGGCGCCGTTGACCGTCACACAGCCGGCGTCGGGCTTCTCCAGCCCGGCGATTACCCTGAGCAGCGTGGTCTTGCCCGACCCTGAGGGACCGAGCAGCGCGATCAGCTCGCCGTCGGCGATTTCGAGCTCGATGCCGTCGAGCGCGACGAAATCGCCATACTTCTTGCGGATTCCGCTCAGCCGGATGCTCATGCCGCCACCCGCTCGGTTTCACCGAGTTGCGCCTCGGGAATCCGGGTTGCGCCGCGGCGCTCCAGCCAGCTCTTGAGCGCCAGCGTTGCGAGCGCCAGCATCGTGAGCAGCGAGGCGATCGCGAACGCGGCCGCGAAGCGGTAGTCGTTGTAGAGAATTTCTACATAGAGCGGCATCGTGTTGGTGGATCCCCGGATGTGCCCCGAGACCACCGACACCGCGCCGAACTCGCCCATCGCGCGCGCGTTACACAGCACCATCCCGTACAGCACGCCCAGCTTCACCTTGGGGAGCGTGACCCGAAAAAAAGTCTGCCATCCGTTCGCACCCAGCATCACGGCGGCCTCCTCTTCCGAGCTCCCGGCGGCCTGCATCACGGGAATCAGCTCGCGCGCCGCGAGCGGAAAGGTGACGAAGATGGTCGCGAGAATGATTCCGGGTTCCGCAAAGATGATCCGCAGGCCGTGATCGGCCAGCCATCCGCCGAGCGGCGTGCGGGTTCCGAGCAGCAGGACGAAGACCAGCCCGGAAATCACAGGCGAAACCGCGATTGGAAGATCGATCAGGGTAGTGAGCGCGTTCTTGCCGCGGAACTCGAAATTGGCGATCGCCCACGACGCCGCCAGCCCGAAGGCGACATTGAGCGGGACGGCGATCGCCGCGGTAAGCAGCGTGAGGCGAATCGCGGAGCGCGCCTCGGGGTCGGAGATCGAGGCCAGATAAACCGCCACGCCTTTGCGCAAAGCCTCAGAAAAGACCGCGACCAGCGGTACCAGCAGGAACAACGCCACGAACAGCATCGCGCCGGCCGCGACCAGAACGCGGACCAGCGCGGGATCGGCCGTCGCTGGCCGGCGCGGGCGAATCGCGATGCGAGTTGATGATCCCTGGGTCATGCTGACTTCACGCCATCAGGCGCCTGCTACTCCATCGCTGGAGCAGATTGATCGCCAGCAGCATCAGGAAGGAGATCGACAGCATCACGATCGCAATCGCGGCGGCGCCGGGATAATCGAACTGCTCGAGCTTGCTCATGATCAGGAGCGGCACGACCTCGGTGCGCATCGGCATGTTTCCCGAGATGAAAACCACTGAGCCGTATTCGCCCAGCCCGCGCGCGAAGGCCAGCGCGAATCCGGTGAGGACCGCCGGGAGCATCGCGGGCGCGATGATGCGGATCAGGGTCTGAAAGCGGCTCGCGCCGAGCGTCGCCGCGGCTTCTTCGGATTCCGGATCGAGGTCTTCGATCACGGGCTGCACGGTGCGGACCGCGAACGGCAATCCGACGAAGGTCAGCGCCAGAATTACGCCCGGCGGCGCAAACGCGATCTTGATGCCCATCGGCTCGAACCAGCGGCCGATCCATCCGTTGCTGGCGTAGATGGTAGTGAGAGTGATGCCGGCGACCGAGGTCGGCAGCGCGAGCGGCAGATCCACCAGCGCGTCGATAATCCGGCGCGCCGGGAAATCATAACGGACCAGGCTCCAAGCCAGCGCCGGCCCGAAGATCGAATTGATCAGCGCTCCGCTGGCCGCGGCGCTGATACTCAGCCGATAGGCTGCGATCGTGCGGGGCGAAGTTACGATACTCAGGAACTCGCGCCAGGTGAGGGACGCAGTCTTAAAAAAGATCGTCGAGAGCGGGAGCAGCACGATCACGGCCAGATATACGAGCGTGTAGCCCATCGTGAGGCCGAAGCCGGGCAGGATGCTGCGCTGCTTGAGGGCGGTCATTTTCCCGGGATGTAGATCTGATCGAACACTCCGCCGTCGGCGAAGTGGGTCTTCTGCGCCGTGCGCCATCCGCCGAAGGTGTCGTCGACCGTGAACATCGGGATCGCGGGAAACTGTTTGCGATACTTGTCCGCGACCGGCTTTAGGCGTGGACGGAAGAAATTTCGCGCGATGACCTCCTGTCCCGGCTCGGTGTACAGATATTTGAGGTAGGCCTCGGCCACCGCGGTCGTGCCGTGACGCTGCGCGACCTTGTCGACGATCGCGACCGGCGGTTCCGCCAGGATGCTCACCGACGGGTACACCACCTCGAACTTGCCGTTGCCGAATTCCTTGAGCGCGACCAGAGCCTCGTTTTCCCACGCGATCAGCACGTCGCCGAGCCCGCGCTCGACAAAGGTGGTGGTCGAGCCGCGCGCGCCCGAGTCGAGCACCGGCACGTTCTTGTAGATTCGCGCCACGAAGTCGCGGGCCTTGGCCTGATCGCCGCCGTTGTGCTTGAGCGCGTATCCCCATGCCGCCAGATAGTTCCATCGCGCTCCGCCCGAGGTCTTGGGATTCGGCGTGATTACCGAGACGCCCGGCTTCGCCAGATCATCCCAATCCTTGATCGCTTTGGGATTGCCCTTGCGGACCAGCAGCACGATCGTCGAGGTGTAGGGCGTGCTGTTGTCGGGTAATCGTTTCTGCCAGTCGGGCGGCAACAGTTGCGTCTGGTCGGCGATCGCGTCGATATCGTAGGCCAGCCCGAGCGTGACGACGTCGGCCTCGAGCCCGTCGATCACCGCGCGGGCCTGCTTGCCCGAGCCGCCGTGCGATTGTTTAATCGACAGGTCCTGTCCGGTCGTGGCCTTCCAGTACTTCGCGAATACTGCGTTGTAGTCCTCGTAGAGCTCGCGGGTCGGATCGTACGAGACGTTGAGGATCGTAGTCTGGGCTCGGGCCGGCGATGAGAAGACGGCGCCCGCGATTATCGCGAGCGCCATCAGCCACGATGAAGCTGCGGTTTTCATCGTCATCCGCCTAGAACACGACCTGGGCCTGAGTTAGGAACGCGCCTTCACCGGGGCGATCGCCGTGAGTCGCGCCCTTGTAAAAGGCCGTCCAGAGGTACTCGAAATCGAATTTGACATTCCTGTTCGGATACCAGTTGAATCCGCCGCCGTACTCAGTCGCGGTCTCGGCGGATGTCGTGTCGTTCGCGAACTTATCCTTGAAGAGGTCATCGTCGACGCCCAGGCCGCCGACTCGTCCTTTGATCTCCCAGGCGCCCCAGCCGCCCTCGGCGGGGTTGAAATTCCGCGCCGGCTTGACTCCGTAGTAACTCTCGTCCTCGCCGGTCAGCATGAATCCCGCCTGGACCTGCCATGCATGGTTCGCGAAGGTTTCATAATCCTCGGCGGTATATTTATGCGTCTCCTTGCTCTTGCCCTTTCCGGTGGTGTACGACTCGGGGGTGTACAGGACGAGCCTTTCAGTATCGTCCACGTAGTCAGCCAACAGCCCGAAAGGACCGGCGTAGTAGTAACCCTGCGGCGAATAGCGATAGCGCGGACCAGCCGCGGTTACTCCGCTGCCATAGCTGAACCACGTGCTTTGCCCGGCGCTGACATACTTGGACAGAGACGAGGTGCTGCGCTCGTCGCCGAAGCTTCCCGCGAAGCCTACGCCCAGACCTTTCGCAAGCTGCACGCCCGAATCCTTGAACGGCAACGCAAACAGGCGGCCGACGAAGTCCTTGGCGTCGTTGCTGTCTGCGTCAACGCTGGCCGTGTTGTTTGGCACTCCGTTGAGCACCGCAAGTTGATAGGTCAGAGCGCTGTCGAACAAATCGCCGTGCGACTCAACGCCCAGGTCGCGGTTGGGAATCAGGTTGTTGGTCAGGCCGCGCTGGATAAAGAGCAGGTTCGCGTCATATTGCAGGCGCTCGATTCCGAACGGCGATTTGAACTTTCCGATCATCAACTGCGCCTCCTGATAGGGGCGTGCGTTCAGCCAGCCGTCCTGAAGCACGGTCTTGCCCTGACCAAAGTCGGGCTCGATGTGATAGTCATAGGAATTAAAGACCGTTCCTTCCACGATCGGGCGCACCCGGTTGAGTATGAACGTACTGCTCGTGACGCCGCCCGGGGCCGTCTTGTCATCGCCATTGCTGTAGAACTGACCATCGGCTTGGACAAGCCCGTGGAGTCTCAGCGTGAACGCCTTGTCCGGCGATGTGACGGCAAGACCCTGTGGGCCGACGGCGACGTTCGGAAGGTTGGAGAACTGCTTGACGTCCTCCTGATGCTGGGCCTGCTGCTGCTGTTGCTGGGTCTGGACCTGCTTGTCGAGCACTTGCACCTTCTGATCGAGTCCCTGCAACGCATCGAGCTGCCGCTGCAGCCGGTTAATCTCTCTTTGTAGCTCGGCCACGGATGGCGTCTGCGCGTACGATGGTCCGGCGGCCGGCAGTATCGCGCCAAGAACCGTTCCAACAACCGCTGCGACGACCGGCAACGTGGATTGCCTCATAGTTCCTTTCCTCTCCCATTTTGGAACCTCCAGTTGTCCGGTCAGTTCGTCTTGATTGGCGGCTTTCCTGAGTCTCGCTCAGGGCCACGGTTCGCCGCTCAGGACTTGTCGAACCGAAACTTCTCCTTGCGTTCTATCTGGACCACGCGCGCGTCCTGGATGACGATCTCGACCGAGCCGTACCGCACCGTCCCTATGACTTCCAGAATCTTGCGCACCACCTGCGACGAGGGTTGCTGCGGAGCGCTGGATCCGTTCGCGATATTGGTTGCCGAGCTCGGCCCTGTTTTCATTATATTCTCTATTGGCATACTGGACTAATGCACAAATTTTTTTAGATGGCGAAACTCAAAGAATCTTTCCCCTCAACCGCGAACTGGACGCGCTTGAGCAGGTCGGCGAGCGTGGTGGAGTCGAGAATCTTCGCGGTCGCGTCGCGGACTTCCTTCATTACGATCCTGATCCCGCAGGTTCGTTCGTCGCGGCATTCACGGCAGCGCATATAAGCGGTCTTGCTCACGCACGGCAGAGGCGCGACCGGCCCTTCCAGGACGCGGACAATCTGACCAACGCTCACTTGATGGGGCGCGCGCCCCAGAAAATATCCGCCGCCTTTGCCCCGTCTGCTCTGCAAAATTCCCTGGTTCTTGAGTTCGAGCAGGATCAGCTCGAGAAACTTCTGCGGGATTTCCTCGCGCCGGGCGATATCGGAGATCAGTACCGGCCCCTGTCCGTATTCCTTGGCGAGCACCATCAAAGCCTTGAGCGCATACTTGGTCTTCTTCGACAACATTCAGCATTCTCGATAGGGCAACTAGACTAAAACTTGGTCCTAACGCTGTCAAGCCCGCGAGCCTCGAATTTTCATACCCGGCTGCTGCTACCGTTCCGGGCCAGGCGCCGCTATAGAGAGTTGTATGAAAGTGTCGCTCTTCTATCTGCCGTCGATCGATCGCTTGATGAAATCGATCGAGCTGTTCGCGACCAAAGTTCTCCCCAGAGTCACCGACGCCTGAGCGAGCGCAAGGTAAAGCGATGCCGACGGTCGGAAAAGTCGCGCAGATCTGGCGCTATCCGTTCAAGTCGATGGCGGGCCATCGGATGCAAAGCGCACAGATCGATTCGCACGGGATCGTCGGCGATCGCGGCTGGGCGGTCCGCGACGAAAGCGCGGGAGAAATCCGCGGCGCCAAGAAGATCCCGGCGCTGCTTAGCTGCCGCGCTTCCTACGTATCGGAACCGCGAGCAGGCGGTCCCATCCCCGATGTCGAAATAACCCTGCCCGACGGCAAGCGATTCCATGCCGGCGACCGCGACGCGGCGGCGCGGCTGTCGGCGGCTCTGGGGCGTTCGGTGACAGTATGGCCGCTTCAGCCACCGTCGCCCGTCGATCACTATCGCAAGGGCCGCCCCGACAATCCCGACCTGCTGGCCGAGATGCGCGAAACCTTTGGTCTGGTGGGCGACGAGCCGCTTCCCGACTTTTCGCCGTTCATCGCGCTTCGCCTCGACCAGTATGCCTTTCCGGTCGGCAGCTACTTCGATGCGTTTCCGCTCCACGTTTTGACCACTGCCACGCTTAAGTATCTCGGCAGCCTCAACTCCGGCGCTCGATTCGACGTGCGCCGCTTCCGGCCGAACTTGCTGCTCGAGCTCGGTGCCGAACGAGTGGGTCTGGTGGAAAGTGAATGGCTGGGCAAGACGCTGCGGGTTGGCGTGGCCGAGCTAAAACTCGTTGCGGCTTGTCCTCGATGCGTCATGACGACGCTGGCGCAGGATGATTTGCACAAGGACGCGTCGATCTTGCGCACGATCGTCACCGGCGCTGGCTCGAACGCCGGGGTCTACGCGTCATTTGCCGGCGCCTCGGCGGCGACGATCGCGGTCGGCGACCCCGTCGAAATCTGATTCGCAGCATCTGAATCGCGGCGCATCGGGGTTTCGTCAACACCCGCGCGCGGCGGTCCCTTGACTGAACGCGCCGGTGCTGTCGTAACTGCTCTTAAATCATGTCCGAATTAATTGAGGCTGAGTTCGAGCCTCGTCGGGTGCGCGGCGAGCCGATGGCCCTGCCGCCGCCCGAACGTCTCCGCCAGGAGATCTGGGCGCTGTCGTGGCCCGTGATCCTTTCCTTCGCGCTCGATTCGGTGCTCGGGCTGGCGTCGATGCTGATGGTCGGGCGGCTGGGCGCCGACGCGGTCGGCGCGGTGGGTCTCGGCAGCCAGGTGCTCAACGCCGTGCGGGCCGGAATCGCCGCAATCGGCACTGGGACGGTCGCGCTGGTTGCGCGCGACATCGGCGGCGGCGACCAGAGCCATGCCGAGGTCGTGCTCACCCAGTCGGTGGTGTTCGGCGTGATGATCTCGACTCTGATCGCGATTCCCGTGATCATCTTCGCCCCGCAGGCGCTGGCGCTGTTCCACGTCACCGGCCCGATGGCGGACCTCGGCACGCGCTACCTGAGAGTTGTGATGCTCTCGGAGCCGTTCCAGGGAATCTTCCTGATGTGCGCGTCGGGATTGCGCGGCGCGGGCGACACGCGCACGCCGCTCTGGATCGGCGGCCTGATCGACCTGATCGCAATCTTTCTCAACTACGTGCTGATCTTCGGCAAGTTCGGCGCACCGGCGCTGGGCGTCGACGGCTCGGCGGTCGCAGTGCTGATCGCGATCTCGATCGGCGGCGCGTTGTTTTTCTGGGCGCTCTCGATGAAGGGCTCGGTGTTGCGCTTCCGATGGCGCGGGCTAAAGCCCGACTTCGCGCTCGCCTGGCGAATCCTCAAGGTCGGCTATCCGGCCGCGATCGAGCAGTTGGTAATCCAGTTCGGGTTCTTCGCCTACGTCAGGTTTGTCGCCAGTTATGGCGAGAAGCCGATCGCCGCCTATTTCATCGGCGTGCGAATTCTGGCGCTCTCGTTCCTGCCCGGCTTCGGATTCTCGGCGGCTGCGGCCACGCTGGTGGGGCAGGGGCTGGGCGCGGGCGATCCCGGATTCGCGCGGCGCGCAGGATGGCATACCACCGTCATGGCGATCGTGATGATGAGCGGGCTCGGGCTCGTCATCTTTGTGCTCGCCCCGGAGATCGCGCGGCTGTTCATCGACGACCCGGCGGTA
>Ga0187784_10002858_pt1 | contig 13885 bp, 13 predicted proteins | sample 1015_SJ02_MP15_2_FD_132964 | JGI IMG/M metagenome (GOLD analysis project Ga0187784, IMG submission 132964) | Tropical peat soil microbial communities from peatlands in Department of Meta, Colombia - 1015_SJ02_MP15_20_MG | ecosystem: Environmental > Terrestrial > Soil > Wetlands > Peat | place...
CGGCCACAACCGTCTCGCCCCGGGACCGGTACTCGCTGGCCGCCGCCTCGAGTTCGGCCGGCAGCGGGCCCAGATGCGCACGCACGACCCGCACCTCTCGTTGTCCGACCTGGCCGGTCACGCCGGTGCCCGGGAGCATGGCCACGTCCGTCGCCCGCCGCCGCGGCGCGCGGGCGGCACAGATCGCCGTGGCGATGGGGTGCTCGATGTCGGCCTCGACGGCCGCCGCCAGGTCCAGCACCTCCTCGGGGTCTCGTCCGGTCGCCGGCCTCACCGCCACCACGGTGGCGATCCCCATGGTCAAGGTACCCGTCTTGTCGAAGGCCACGGTGTCCACGTGCGCCAGGCGCTCGAGGGCGTCGGCGTTGCGGACCAGGATGCCGAGCGCCGAGGCGCGACCGCAGCCCACCATCATGGCCACCGGCGCTGCCAGGCCCATGGCGCACGGGCAGGCCACGAGCAAGACGGCGATGGCACTGAGCACCGCGGTGCCGAAGTTCGAGCCCAGGACCCACCAGCCGAGGAACGTGGCCGCCGCAATGGCCAGCACGGCCGGTACGAACACGGCGCTGATCCGGTCGGCCAGACGCTCGATCGGCGCCTTCTGACCGAGGGCGTCGTCCACCACCCGCTGCAGACGGGCCAGCACCGACTCGGCGGCCACCGCCCGCACCTCGACCACGAGCACGCCGGCTCCGTTGCGGGTGCCCCCGGTGACGAGGCTCCCCGGGCCGCACTCGACGGGCAGCGGCTCGCCGGTCAGCATCGACTCGTCGACGGCCGACCAGCCCGAGACGACGTCACCGTCCAGTGGGATCGTCTCGCCGGGGAGCACCCGCACCCGGGCCCCCACCGGAACCGCCTCAGGTGCCACGACGCGGTCCTCTTCCGTCCCCGTGCTCCCCGCGGTGACGAGGCGGGCAGTCGGCGGGCGGAGCGCGAGCAGCGAGTGCAGCGCCCGGGCGGCACGGGCCCGGGCTCTGGCCTCGATGGCCCGGCCGGTGGCCAGGACGGCGATGATGAGAGGCGCCATGGCGCCGTGGAGCCGGGCGGCGAAGGCGCCGCTCCCACCGAGGTGGATGTGCCGGCCACCGAGTGCGATCGCCTCGACCGCGCTCACGGCCAGGGCGGCCAGCGTGCCCAACGAGATGAGGGTGTCCATGCTCGTCGCCCCGTGGCGCAGGAGGCGGGCGCTGGCCCGCAGGAACGGCCAGCCGCCGACGACCTCCACCGCGACAGCCAGCAGCAGGACGGTCCACCCGCTGGCCGCGGTCTCAGGCGCGAACAGCGCCACACACAGCGCGCTGAGCGCCATGGGCCACGACGCGATGGCCCTCCAGCGCCAGCCGTCGCGGTCGACCGGCTCCGCCTCGAGCGGCGCCTTGTCGGGGACCGGCTCGGCCGTATACCCGCTCGCGGCGACCACCTCACACAGCTCGTCGGTGGAAACGGCGCTGGGGTCGTAGGTGACGTAGGCGCGCTCAGTGGCCAGGTTCACTGCTGCGCTGACCACCGCCGGCAGGGCGCGAAGCGAACGCTGAACCCGAGTGGCGCACGAGGCGCAGTGCATGCCCCCGATCACCAGCTCGGAGGTGGCCGACCCGTCCGCTTCACCGGATCGGTGATCGGTCGACGGGAGCGCTGTGGTCACGTCGGTGGCGCCGCGGGGTCCCCTCTTGGGGACGACCCGTAGCCGAGCTCGGCGATGACCGCCTGCACGGCGCCGAGGTCGGTGACGGTGTCGTCGAAGGTCACCTGGGCACGTTCGGAGGCGAGGTCCACCTCGGCCGCCACGAGCCCGGGCTGCTCGGCCAGAACCTCCTCGATGAGCGAGGCGCACGACGCGCAGTGCATGCCGGTCACGGAGAGCTCGACGGTCGTCATGGCTACTTGGTGATGACCTTTCCCTCAGGGGTGATCACGTACCACTTCCCACCCGAATTGTTCACGTTCTGCCCGGTGGCCTGCCCGGGTGCCGAGTCGACCACCCACAAGTAGAGCGGCCACTTGTCGTAGGTGACCTGGACCGTCCCGTCGTGGCGCTTCGTGGTCCCGAGCAGTGAGGCGTTCACGCCGGGGCCGGCGGGGACCCGGCTCACCCCGCTCGGGAGCAGCAAGGGCGGCCAGGCCTGGGCGCACTCGCCATAGCAGGTCGACGCTCCCGACTGCTTGTCGGGGGCGAACACGTAGAGCGTGAAGCCCTGGCCGTCGACCAGCACGGTCCCCAGCGCGGGGACGGTGCCCGTGTTGACCTGGTAGACCGGCGCCGCTCCAGACGAGGTGGTGACGGCGGAAGCGGCGGTGGTCGACGTTGTGCTCGGCCTGGTGCTCGAGGCTGCCGGCTGCCCCGTGGTCGGCGTGCCGGAGGAGCTCCCGCTCGATGAGCTGCAGGCGGTCAGCAGGGCGGCGGCCGCCACCCCCAGTACCACGGGCACCCCACGTCGTCGCACTCCGTCTCCCTTCGCCACCGGCCTCCACCGGCCGAGCACGCCCTGACCGCCACGAAGGCCCCTGCCAAGGTATCAGCCCAGGTCGGCGACCAGCCCTGCGGGGTGGTCGCCGTCAACGTCCTCGCCGAGGACCAGCTCGACGTGGTCAAGGCCTTCTTCCGTTCCACCAACGTGGAAGGCGACCTCATCAACGGCCAGCGCTTCGCGCCCGGCGTCGAGACCGGCTCTCCCGTCCTCGACGTGGCCCCGTACTGGTTCGAGTGCCGGGTGACCGACACCGTGGCCCGGGGCGACCACACGGTGTTCGTCGCCGAGGTGGTGGGCGCCGGCGTGCGCGACACCGAGCGTCCGCCGCTCACCTTGCGCGCCACCGGGATGAACTACGGAGGCTGAGCGCCGACGACCGGCCGAGTCGACGGGCGGCGTGCACGTCGTCGCACGGCACACTCAGCACGGGGTGCGTCAGGCGACCCAGTCGAACTCGACCTGCGCCGAGTCGATGCCCCGCACGAACGCGTTCGCCACCCAGACGGGCTCGGCGCCCTCGGCGATGCGCCAGCCCGAGGTCCGGCGCAGGAGCTCCTCGAAGAACACCCTGATCTCGAGACGAGCCAGCGACGCTCCGAGGCAGAAGTGGGTCCCGAACCCGAAGGCGATGTGGTTGTTCGGCCATCGGGTGACGTCGAAGCGCTCGGGGTCCGCAAAGTGGTCCTCGTCGCGGTTCGCCGAGCTGTACATGAGCACCACCTGGTCGCCGGCAGGAATGGTGACCCCCGCCACCTCGGCGTCGGCCTTCGCCACGCGGCACATGTTGTGGACGGGCGTGACGTAGCGGATGAACTCCTCGACGGCGACCGTCAGGTCGGCGCCGTTTCGAAGCTTCTCGAGCTCGTCGGGGTTGCGGAACAGGTTGACGATCGTGTGAGCGATGACGGTGCGGGTTGTCTCGGCGCCGCCATCGAGCAGCAGCAACGAATCGGCGAGCACGAGATCGTCACCCATCGGGGACCCGTCGATCTCAGCCGTCGTGTAGTGGCTGAGGATGTCGTCGCCGGGACTGGTCCGCTTGGCGTTGAACAGTTCGAGGCACGCTCCGGCGAACTCCATCGCCGCGGCCATGCCGGCATCGTTCATGTACTGCGGACCACCGCCCATCGCGATCGTCATCTCGGACCAGTGCTTCAGCTTGGGCCATTGCTCCTCGTCGAAGCCGAGCAGCTTCCCGATCATCATGGCCGGAAGCGGGGCGGCCATCTGGTTGACGATCTCGACCGAGCCCTTCGACCCCTGCGCGGTCGTGGCGGCGTCGAGGATACGGGTGACCTTGCCGCGGATGTCGTCCTCCCAGGCGGAGGCCGCCTTCGGTGTGAACCGCCGTGACACCAACTGGCGGCGCTTTGAGTGCATGGGATCGTCCAGACCGATGATGGCGGGGTCGGCCGGGATGTTCGGGCGGTAGCCACCCTTCTTCGTGTCGGAAGAAGTGAAGTTCTCGCGGTCCTTCTCGATGCGGACGATGTCGTCGTAGCGTGAGATCCCCCACAATTCGTTGATCTCGTCCCAGTACACCGGCTCGTTGGCGCGCATCCAGGCGTAGGTGGGATACGGGTCACCGGCGTACAAGCCCGGTGACACGAGATCGACGCTCAGCCTCTCCACGACGTCCCTCCCTTCGCGGCCCACCTGGCCCCAGACACGGCCGTCCAAGTCGCTCACCACAATGTCGCATCAGGCGCGCCCGGTGCCAGCGCTGGGTCGGCGGCGCCAGCGCTGCGTTGCGATGCCGCCGCGGTGGACACGCATCGCGCATATTCGAAGTGCGAGGCCCCGTGATCACTCCAGGGAACGACCTGGACCGACCCCGGACGCAGCCGGGGACTCGAGTTTCAGGCGGCGCGGCCGACCGTGCGGGCCGCCGCCATCTGGCGCACCTTGCGAGCCACGGAAGGTGCGGCTTCGAGGATCTGGCGAAACTCGAGCGGAGTCCCGGCATAGACCACGGCGTCGGTGCGGGCGACCACCGTGGCATTCCGCCGTCCTGCTCGATCGTGATCGAGAAGGGCCATCTCTCCCACCAGGTCCCCGGGCCCGAGGGTGGCGACGGTTCGGCCTCCCCGGCTCACGGTCGCCTGGCCTTCGGCGATGATCATGAACTGATCTCCTCGCGCACCCTCCTGCACGAGGACGCGACCCGCCGGCAGCGACAGTTGCGTCAGGTGACGCCGGATGACCGCCAACTCCGACCGGCTGGCCTCGGAGAACAGCGGCAATTCGGCCAGATCGTCTCTCACGATGCCCATGTTCAGGTCCTCTCTCTCGCCACTGTCAGAGTGACGTCGCCCGAGCCATCTGTCAATGAGCTGAGACTGATACATGAAATCGTTTTTCCAGATGGTCCGGCAGGGGGTGCGAGCGGGTGCACTCGAAGCAGTTCGCCGAAGGTCCTCGCCGCGCGTCCGGCGTCACGCCGCTCGATGATCGGTGAACTCGGCCACCCGGGCGGAGGAAGTGCTTCGGGTTCGTCATCTCGATCTTCGGGGGCACGTCGCCTGCGAGCTGGGCACGCGGTCACCGATGGCGTGCCGAAGACTGACCAAGGTGAAATGCCGCGCGTTCGTCGTCCTTGAGAAGGTTCTCCTTTCGCCCCAATTACGCTGAGGCTATGAGCGCCGTCGCCCCGGCTACCCCTCGCCAGCGTGACCGGGCCCTCGAGGTCCTGGTCGACCGCAGCCTCGAGCCCATCGTCGACATGGTGGGTTGGTCGGCGGCCGCCGGATGCTACGAGGTGGCATCGGCGGACGGCGCCGTGCGCTTCCGCCGAGACGCCGGCGCCCCGGGCGGCTTCGCGATCGAGACCGTCACGGGTCGCAACCCGCTCGCGGTTCAGGACCAAACGCGCTTCGTCGGACTCGAAGCCGAACGGGCAGGGGTGCACCCGAACCGTCACCACAACAGCTATCCCAACGCGTTCGAGCAGTTCGCGCAGGTCTTCGACCACCCTTCCGCGCCCGACCTCTGCGTCATCCACAGCGCCTCGCACCACTGGGCCGACCAGGGTGGACACCTCGGGGAGCACGGATCATTGGGCGTGGTGCAGGCGCGGGCGCCCTTCGTCGTCGCCGGCGCCGGGGCACCGAGGCTCGGGATGGCCGACATCGCCTGCCGCCTGGTCGACGTGGCGCCGACGACGCTGCAGCTGCTCGGCACCGGCGGCGACCACGGCGACCCGTCGCTGGACGCGGACGGGTCGGTGGTCGAAGCCCTGGTCGGGCAGCCCGGCCGGGCCCGGCACCTGATCGGGATCCTGTGGGACGGGACCAACGCCAACGTGCTCTACGACCTGGCCGCCCGCGGCCAAGCCCCGAACGTGGCTCGTCTGATCGGCGAGGGGACAGCCTGCCGCTACGGCGCGTTGGCATCCCTCCCCAGTGTCACCCTGGCCAACCACACCACGATCCTGACCGGCAGCCATCCGGGTCACCATGGGATCCTCCACAACGCGTGGATCGATCGCAGCACCGGGGCACAGGTGGTTACCAACTCGCCCGCGACGTGGGCAACCTCGATGCAGTGGCTCAAGCCCGGGGTGCGGACCATGCACCACGCGGCGAGGCGCGTGCGCTCCGGGACGACCGCCTCCATCAACGAGCCGTGCGACGCCGGCGCCGACTACTCGACGTTCGCTCTCGTGCGCGCCGGCGAGGCGCCCGCCGCCCCCCCGGGGCCCGATGACCTGCCCGACGCCACCGAGCGGTTCGTCCGGCCGAGCAAGGACTACCGGTGGGCGTCGCGCGCCGACCACACCGCTGTCGAGCAGTTCTGCCGGCTGTGGGCCGGCACGGATGGGGATCCTCCGGTGTTCACCTGGGTCAACTTCACCCTGACCGATGCTGCGTTCCACGAGGGTGGCCCCTACTCGGAGATGGCGGCGAGTGCCGTGCGCGACAGCGACGCTCGGCTGGGTCGGATCCTTGACGCGGTGGAGCGGCGCGGGGTCTGGGACGAGTGCGCCTTCTTCCTCGTGGCCGACCACGGTATGGAAGAGTCCGATCCGACCGTCGGAGGAGACTGGGACGCTGCGTTGGCCGACGCCGGGGTGCCGGTGCGTGACGAGGGGTACGGCTTCTTGTACCTCGGTGCTTCATGAGCATCCAGCGCTCGTCGAGCAGCGGCAGGCGCCAGACTTGACCCCACGACCTTGCGCGGCTCGAAGCGACCGCGGATGGCGTGGGAGCTCGGCGGCGAGCTCAACGCGCAGGAGGGCGGGCTCCCGAACGCCCTGAGGCGTTATGCGTCATCGGAGTCCTCGGGCTCGCCCTCGGGCTCGCCGTCGGCGGCGAAGACCTCCGGGTCGAGCTCTTCGAGTTCCGAGCGGAAGGCAGCCACCTCGACGTCGATGGCGGCTGGGTCGATGGGGTCGGTCGTGTCCGGGAGCACGGCTCCGGCATCGTCGAGGACGGCGTCGCTCACGAACAGCGGGGCATGGGTCCGCAGGGCAAGCGCGATGGCGTCGGAGGGTCGAGTGTCCAGCCGGCGGTCTCCCGCCGGGCCGGTCACGGCCAGCTCGGCAAAGAATGCGCCGTCGCGCAGCTCCGTCACTTCCACCCGATCGATGTGGGCGCCCAGGGTCTCAACCAGCGTGGCCATGAGGTCGTAGGCCAAAGGCCGAGTCGGCGCCTGGCCGGCCAGCGCCAGCCCGATCGCCGCCGCCTCGGTGGCGCCGACGAAGATAGGCAGCAGCCGGTGCGGCTCGTCCGTCTCGCGCAGCACCACCAGCGGAGCACCGCTCGTCGCTTCCAATCCGAGCCCGGCGATCTCGACCTGTCGCATCTCTACCACTTCTCCAAATTATTGAGGCTAGGCCTATCAACTTTCTTGACAGCGTCAGGAATAACCTGTGGTCTCAGGTGGTTATTCCGACGTGATGGATGCGTTCACAGTGCCGACCCGGTATTGGAGGTCCCGCGACGACGGCCGAGTGCAGTGCGACGTCTGCCCCCGTGCCTGCAAGCTGCGGGACGGTCAGCGGGGTGTGTGCTTCGTGCGAGAGCGGCAGGGCGAGGGCATCGTGCTCACCAGTTATGGCCGCTCGAGCGGGTTCTGCGTGGATCCCGTGGAGAAGAAGCCGCTGAACCACTTCCTGCCCGGCTCGTCGATCTTCAGCTTCGGCACCGCCGGCTGCAACCTCGCTTGCCGGTTCTGCCAGAACTGGGACATCTCCAAGTCCAAGGAGATCGACACCCTGTCCGATGCCGCGTCGCCCGAAGCGATCGCCCGGGCTGCGGAGCGGTCGGGATGCCGCGCCGTGGCCTTCACCTACAACGACCCGACCAGCTTTTTGGAGTACGCGAGCGACGTGGCCGACGCCTGCCACGACGTCGGCCTCAAAGCGGTCGCCGTCACGGCCGGCTACATCTGCCCCGAGCCCCGTGCCGACTTCTACGCCCATCTCGACGCGGCCAACGTCGACCTCAAGGGCTTCAGCGACGACTTCTACCGGCACGTGTGCGGCGGCGAACTGGGGGCCGTTCTCGACACGCTCGAGTACCTGAAGCACGAGACGAGCGTGTGGTTCGAGCTCACCACCTTGCTGATCCCCGGCCTCAACGACTCCGACGCCGAGCTGGACGCCATGACGAGCTGGGTGGTCGAGCACCTCGGTCCCGATGTGCCCATGCACTTCACCGCCTTCCACCCCGACTTCAAGCTGCTCGACCGGCCGCCGACGCCGCCCGGGACACTCAGCCGAGCGCGGCACATCGCGCTGGCCAACGGCGTGCGCCACGCCTATACCGGCAACGTCCACGACGCCGGCGGGCAGAGCACCTACTGCCATGGCTGCGGCGCGCGGGTCATCGAGCGCGACTGGTACGTGATTGGCGACTACGGCCTCGATGACACCGGCCATTGCACGTGCTGTGGCACCCTGCTCCCCGGCGTGTTCGACGGCCCTCCCGGTAGCTGGGGGCCGGTGCGCCGGCCCGTGGTCCTTGGCCGCGTGGGACAGGAAGAGGACAGATGACCATGCGGCAACTTCTCGTCCGCCCTCCGGCCGTTGCCGGAGCCTTCTATCCAGCCAACCCCGCCACGCTCGCCGACGCGCTCCGTAGCTCCTTCGCCGCCGGCGTCCATCCTGACGGCGATGAGCCCGCCCCGAAAGCGCTCGTCGTCCCGCACGCCGGGTACGCCTACTCGGGTCCGGTGGCAGCCAGTGCCTACCTTCGAATGGTCCCGGCCAGGGACGAGATCCGTCGGGTCGTGCTGGTCGGCCCGAGCCACCACGTCGCCGTCGACGGGATCGCGGTCACCAGCGCAGGTGCATTTGCCACTCCGCTCGGCGCCGTCGCGGTCGATGACGCGGCGCGACATATCGCCCTCTCCCACCCGGAGGTCCGCGTCGATGACGCCGCGCACGAGTTCGAACACAGTCTCGAGGTCCAGCTGCCCTTCCTCCAGGTCGTGCTCGAGTCCTTCGACGTGCTCCCGCTCGCCGTCGGACGATGCTCAGCTTCGGACGCGGCGGCGGTGCTCGACACCTTGTGGGGTGGCCCCGAGACCCTGCTCGTGGCCAGCAGCGACCTTTCCCACTATCACCGGTACGCCGATGCCGCCGCGCTCGATGCGCGCACCGCAACTGCGATCGTCGCCGCCGATCCCGACGCCATTGGCGACCGTGACGCGTGCGGTGCCGCCGGTCTGCGCGCCCTGCTGACGATTGCCGCCACCCGGGAGCTCCGGGTGGAGCAGCTTGACCTGCGTAACTCCGGTGACACAGCCGGCGACAAGGAGAGGGTGGTGGGCTATGGCGCCTTCGCCATCGGTTGACGCCCTCCTGGCGGCAGATGAGGCCGGGCTACTGCTCGACATTGCCGACGCGGCCATCATCGCCGGCCTCCTCGGCAGCCTGCCCTCCCCGCCACCGCTCGCTCACCTGCCCGACGCGCTGCGCGAGCACGTCGGCGTGTTCGTCACCCTGACCGTGGATGGCGAGCTCAACGGCTGCGTCGGCACCATCGAGGGGGGCGAGCCGCTCGGCCACGGGACCGCACGGCACGCCTGGTCGGCCGCGTTCGCCGACCCACGCCTCCCCGCCCTCCGGCGGGCCGACTACCAGCGGCTCATGATCGAGGTGTCGGTGCTCTCGCCGCTGGCGCCGCTGACGGCTGGATCACGCCAGCAAACTCTCGAACAGCTCCGACCTGGTGTCGACGGGCTCGTCATCGCGCTCGGCGCCCACCAAGGCGTGTTCCTCCCTGCCGTGTGGGACCAACTCGGAGACCCTGAGAAGTTCCTCGACCACCTCCAGGTCAAAGCTGGCCTCCCGCCCGCCTGGTGGCACGAAGCCATCCGAGCCTGGCGATTCACGGCGACGAAGTTCGCCCGGAGCTCGGGCGAGCTGCCGGGCTCGCCGCAGGCGGCCTGACCGGCCATCCTGTCTTCTTCAAGGCGCGCATGCTGCTGGACATCTGGCAGGCGGCGGGCCATCCTGATCCCATGCAACAACGATCCGTATCCTCGGGCCCGATGCGGTTTCGTCGTGGCACGTGGGTCGCGACACTCACTCTGGCCGCGACGACCGCACTGGTGATCGGCACTGCCGGTGTCAACTCCGACGCCGAGGCCCAGAGCGCGCATGGCGCCCGGCCCGACGTGACGTCCCAGCATCAGCGCCACCCCAAGCACCAGAACAAGAATCACGAGGGCCAGACCCAGCGGAGTGGCAGCCACCCCTGCCTGGAGGGCAATTGGACTGTGACGAGTCTGACATTGAGCACAACCGGCCTCACCTTCACCGGTGGTGCTGGAACGACTGTGGACATCATGTCCAATGGGAACGCACTGGGGAATTTCACTCCGGGTGCACCTCTCACGGGAACTGAGGGCTCAGCCAAGTTCAACGGCACCATCACGGACCATTACGGCTTCTCACCCAAGACCACGGCGCACTCCGGCACCTTCCCGGTCACACCGGTCTCCGACCAAGCCACCATCACGGTCGCCGGTGTGACGAGGCCCGTCACGTCCGAGCCCGAGCAGGGCTCCTACACCTGCGCCGGTGCAGACCTGTCGCTGATCTTCACCAGCGGCAGCAGCACACTGACGTACCAAATGGCTCCCGCTGGCTGACTACCGGGCCACGAGGGTCGCCCTTCTCGCCGAGTACGTCGTAGCCCGGCACCGGCCGAACCAGAGCCAGTCGGCTAAGCGATTCCGCCCAGTATCTGATACTGTTCAGAATGCTATAGTGACCACGTGCCTCGTGGAATCACGAAACGCCGGCCCATCACGGTCTCCGCGTTGCTCGACGCAGCGATGGGGCTCTTCGCCGAACAGGGTTACGGGGCCACCTCCATCCCCGACATCTGCACGCGGGCCGGCCTGACCAAGGGCGCCTTCTACTCCAACTTCGCCAACAAGGACGCTCTGTTCCTGGCCCTGCTCGACCGCAGCTGGGAACGGAGGGCCGCGTGGATCCGTCGGGCCATGGCCGCGACCGATGTCCGGGGTGGTGAGGGCCCGGACGAGCGCACCGCTCTGGCGCACGTCGAGGTCGACCGGCAGTGGACGCTCGTCTCGATGGAGTTCTCCCTGCACGCCATCCGGCGACCGCGTGTGGCGGCGCTTCTCGTCGAACACGAGCTGCGCGTGCGGTCAGAGCTCGCCGTCCTCGTGACCGAAGCCCTCGAGCGAGTGGAGCGCCTGCCCACGCTTCCCGTGGACCAACTCGCTCGCATGATCGTGGCCGTGACCGAGGGCAGCGACATCCAGACGCTGACCGACGATGCCGCGGGGGCGACCGCCCACTCCGACTTGGGCCCCCGAGCCGTGACGGCCTTGCTCTGGCACTTCTCGGTCCCCACCGAGACGGTCGTCCCCGACGGAGGTGCTTCCCCATGACGGCAAGCTCGAACCGGACGACGACCAGCGGCGATGGGCACGGCTCGCACGGGACACATGCCGCCGATACGGCCGCGTTCGATGCCCCGGGGGCCCTCGACGACCTGCTCTCCGCCGTCGGGCTGACCCAGACGCGGATCGGAGGCTCCGTCTCGTTCGCAGGACGAGATCCGATCGTGCCCGCCGCCCACCGTCTGGGAGCCTGCATCGGGATCCCGCTCATGGCCAACGCCGTCGCCGCAACGGCGTTCCATCGGTGCCGCGGCGGCTCGGCTCAGGACCTCTCCCTCGACCTGCGCCAAGCGGTGCATACCATCAACCCGGGCGCCTTCTGGCATCCGACCCTCAACGGGGAACCAGCACCGCACCCTTTGGTGCTCGACAACCCCTTCTCGTTGCTGCCCTACCGTGCTGGGGACGGCCGGTGGATCATGGCGTCAGGCGTCTACCCGCACCAGGTCGCCAAGTGGTGCCGGTTCTTGGACGTGCCGCCCGACACGGTCAGGGTCGCCACCGCCATCGCGAGCTGGGACGCATTCGAACTCGAGGAGGCGGCGAATGCCTCGAAGCTCCCCGCTTGCGTGGTGCGCACCCCCGACGAGTGGCTTGCCCACGAACAGGGCGCCCTGCTGGCCAGCCAGCCGGTCGTCGGGATCGAACGCATCGGCGATGCCCCAGCGCGCGACTTCGGGGAATCGACGCGACCCTTCGACGGCATCCGCGTGCTCTCGTTCACCCATGCCGTCGCCGGTCCGACCGTCGGGCGGACGCTGGCCGAGCAGGGTGCAGACGTGCTCGGTGCCACTCGCCCCAATGACTACGAGCACGAGTTCATCTATGCCGAGGCGAATGTGGGATCGCGCAGCGCGTACGTCAACCTCGACAAACCCACCGGCAAGGAGCGAGCTCTTACACTGTTGGCTGACGCTGAGGTGGTGGTCCACAACTACCGCCAGGGAGCGCTCCAGCGGCGCGGGCTCGATGCGCAGGACCTGGCCGACCGCTTCCCCGGGATGATCTTCGTCTCGGTCAACTGCTACGGCCCGCGGGGCCCGTGGGCCGAGCGAGGCGGCTTCGACATGAACGGGTCAGCCGCATCCGGCCTCATGACCATCGAAGGGTCGGCGTCAGAGCCCCGGCTCCCCGTCACCTCGCTCATCAACGACTACATCACGGGCTACCTGGGTGCGCTCGGAGCCAGTGCGGCCCTGGTCAAGCGCGCCACGGAGGGAGGTTCGTGGCACGTGACGGTCAGTCTGACCAGAACCGCCATGTGGTGCGGTTCGCTCGGATTCGTCGACCCGGCACTCGCGGGCTGTGACGACGAGCATTCCTTGCGCGAGCCTGTCCCCTACGACGCACCCAGCCCTCTGGGGGACGTCCACATGTTGGCCCCACCCGTGCACTTCTCGCACACGGCACCGGCGTGGCCCGACCCCATCCTCGTCCCGCGGGGTTCGAGCCAGCCGGCATGGCGCTCGTGACCTCGGCACACCGCACGGAGCGCGGAATCAGCTCCACGGGCAGGCCCCAAAGGAAGGGGCCTCCTTTTGCCGAAGTTCTCTGAGATTTCCTCCGTCGCCAGCGGATCGCTCATTTGCTCGACGACCAACGCGAGCGGGTCCACGGCAACGAGCCGCGGACATGACCGTCAGAATTCGATGACGAAGCGCCCCCGGCTGCCGCCAGCCTCTAGGCGACGATGCGCATCGGCGGCGTGCTCCTTGGGGACAACACCGGCCACCCGCAGGGTCACCTTGCCCTCCTCCACCAGCTGGCGGAGTCGATCCAGCTTGTCCTGGGCCTGAGCGTAGTCGCGAACCCAGATCGGCTTGAAGGTGATGCCACGCTCCGCCGGCTCGCCATAACCCCTCACGGTCACGACAGTGCCGCCGTCGCGAACAGCCGGCGTCAAGAGGTCCTGCAGCAACGCCCCGTCGGCCGCCCCGTCCACCCCATCGGGGAAGCGCTGGCGGACACGGGACGCAAAGTCGTCGCCGCGACGTAGGACGACGTCCGCCCCGAGGCTCCGCACAAGGGTGTCGTCGGCTTCAGAAGCATCCGCGACCACGGTCAGGCCCGTCACCTTGGCCAGTTGGACCACATAACCCCCGAAGGCGCCTGCCGCGCCCGTCACTGCCAGGGTCTGACCCGGCTCGAGACACAGTACGTCCAGCGCCAATTGCGCGGTCAAACCGTTCATCGGCAGCGTGCTGGCCTCCACGTCCGTCACTCCGTCCGGTGTCCGAGCAACCGATTCCACTGGCACGACCACTTGCTCGGAGTACCCACCGTGCGAGCCTCGGGGAAGCACGATCGCCATCACATGATCTCCGGGCCGCAGCGGTGTGGCTGCGCCCTCTCCGATCTGTTCGAGCACCCCGGCGACGTCCATCCCGGGTATGTAGGGAGGCGGACCTGCGACTTGCTGTGCCTCGGCACGGGCACCATTGCGAACGAAGGTGTCCGTCGGGCTGACCGCCGCGGCATGCACTCGGATCCGCACTTGCCCGGGCGCCACCTGGGGGTCGGGAAGC
>Ga0187784_10002859_pt1 | contig 13880 bp, 7 predicted proteins | sample 1015_SJ02_MP15_2_FD_132964 | JGI IMG/M metagenome (GOLD analysis project Ga0187784, IMG submission 132964) | Tropical peat soil microbial communities from peatlands in Department of Meta, Colombia - 1015_SJ02_MP15_20_MG | ecosystem: Environmental > Terrestrial > Soil > Wetlands > Peat | place...
CGTCGGGGACCTCGGGCAGGCGGAACTGGCGGCGGACCGAGGCTCGTCGTGCCCGCTCGCCGGCGCCGGCCTCGGGCCCCACCAGCAGCGGCGCGAGGGCCTGGCGCTCCTCGCCGCCGTCCTCGGTCCGCAGGGTGACTCCCACGCGCGCCGGGTCGACGCCGGCGGGCAGCACCACCTCGTGACGCGGCCGCCGCCCGGCGCGTCGCACCAGCACCGGCTCGACCACGAGAGCGCTCCGGGGTGACCCGCCCGCCGCGCCCGCCCCTCCGGGCCCACCGGGCGCGCCGGCGGCGAGCAGCGCCTCGGCGTCGCCGGGCCGCGCCACCGGCACACCCAGGGCGCGCAGCACGGCCAGGACGCTCTCGTCGGAGACCGCGCGCCGCCGCCCCCGGTGATCGGTGTACCGACGCTCGACGCCGTGGCGCCGGGCCAGTGCGTCGAGCGGGCGCATCGCAGCCCCTGGGTCCCCTCTTCGCCCCGTCGCCTTGCGGCTCAGACGCCCGGTGCCATCAGGTGGAACAGGTGCGCCGGCCGCTCGGGGTCGAGCGCCACGAAGTTGGAGCCTCCCCGCCACCGGTACCGCGCGCCGTCGAGCAGGTCGTGCAGCTCGTAGGGGCGCTCGGGGTCCACGCCGAGCTGGTCGAGGTCCAGGTGCAGCATCCCCTCGTGGCGCTGCGTGGCGTCGAGGCTGGCCACCACCACGATGACGTCGCCCGGGGCCGTCTTGGAGTAGGCGATGAGCCGGTCGTGCTCGACGTGGTGGAAGCGCAGCGTGCGGTTCTGCTGAAGGGAGGGATGGGCGTGACGGGCGGCGTTCACCGCGGACAGGACCGGCGCCAGCGTGCCGGGGCGATCGAGATCCCAGTGACGCACCTCGTACTTCTCCGAGTGCAGGTACTCCTCGGACCCTTCGAAGCGCGGCACGCGCTCCGTCAGCTCGAACGCCGGGCCGTAGATCCCGAAGCTCGACGACAGCGTCGCCGCGAGCACCAGGCGGGCCACGAAGACGCCCCGGCCGCCGCGCTGGAGCGTCTCGTGGAGGATGTCGGGGGTGTTGGGCCAGAAGTTCGGCCGGAAGTAGTCGGCCACGCCGGTGTCGACCAGCTCGCGCAGGTAGGACTCGAGCTCCCACTTCTCGTTGCGCCAGGTGAAGTAGGTGTAGGACTGCGTGAAGCCGACCTTGGCCAGGTGCTCCATCACGCGCGGCCGGGTGAAGGCCTCGGAGAGGAAGCACACGTCGGGGTGCTCCGCCTTGACCGAGGGGATCAGCCACTCCCAGAAGCGCAGGGGCTTGGTGTGCGGGTTGTCGACCCGGAACACCCGCACGCCATGGCCGATCCAGAACAGCACCACGTCGCGCAGCGACGCCCACAGGCTCCGCCAGTGCGTGGTGGAGAAGTCCAGCGGGAACACGTCCTCGTAGCGCTTGGGCGGGTTCTCGGCGTAGCGGATCGTCCCGTCGGGGAGGTGGCGGAACCACTCGGGGTGCTCGACCACCCACGGGTGGTCCGGGGAGCAGTTGAAGGCCAGGTCGAGTGCCACGTCGATGCCCATCTCGCCGGCGGTGCGCACCAGGCGGTCGAAGTCGTCGAACGAGCCCAGGTCGGGGTGGATCGCCATGTGGCCACCGGCGGCGCTCCCGATGGCCCAGGGGCTGCCGGGGTCACCCGCCTCACAGACCGAGCTGCCGTCGCGGCCCTTGCGGTTCGTGGTCCCGATCGGGTGAATGGGCGGCAGGTAGAGCGTGTCGAAGCCCAGGCCCGCCACGTACGGCAGCCGGGCCTCGACGTCGGCCAGCGTGCCCGGGCGCGACGGGTCGGGCGAGGCAGAGCGGGGGAACATCTCGTACCAGGCGCTGAAGCGGGCCCGCCGGGGGTCGGCCACCACCGAGTAGACCGGCGAGGACACCGACGTGCACAGGTTGGGCCAGCGCTCCATGGCCGCGGTCAGCTCGGGCGAGGCCGCCAGCTCGAGCCCGCGCCCGGGGTCGCCGGCACACGCCTCGGCCGCCGCGACGCGCAGCCCGTCGGCACGCGCCTGCAGCGTTTCGGCGTCCGGGCCCTTAGCCCGCGCTGCCGCCTCGGCCACCATGGCCGCTCCGACCAGCAGCTCGACGTCGAGCGCCTGGCCCGCCTCGGCGCGCGCGCACAGGTCGCGGCGCCAGGTGGCGAAGGGGTCGACGGCCGCCCTGATCAGGAAGTGGTGCTGGCCGAGCCGGTCGACCTCGAACTGGGCACCCCACACGTCGTTGCCCAGGGCGGCCATCGGTGTGCTCGTCCACCGCTCCTCGTCGCCGGGGCGGAAGAACAGGACGCACGCCAGCTCGTCGTGGCCGTCGGAGAAGATGTCGGCCGTCACCACCACCGGCTCCCCGACGCTGGCCTTGGCCGGGTAGCGCCCCCCGTCGACCGACGGCCGCACCCCGGTGACGACGGGCCGTTCCCGGCCCATGGCCTCGGGCACAGCTGCGACGTCGGACTCGGCGTCCGAGCGCGACACCACGTTCCCCCCGGCCGGATCCACCGCCGCCATCGCCGTCACGACCTCCCGTTCACGCCGTCCGCAGCGAGGGCAGCGCGCCGTAGGCCACCTCGGCGTACTCCGTGACCATGCGCTGCGTGGAGAAGAACGACCCGTTGAGGGCGATGGCGCCACGGCCCACCGCGGCGTACCCGTCGGGGTCGCGGTAGTACAGGGGAACGACCACCTCGCGCAGCACGCGGTACATCTCCGCCGCGTCGGCGGCATCGTCGGCCCCGTCGAGGTCGCCCGCTACCGCCCGCGCCCCGGGGTCGTCGCCGATGGCCCAACCAGTCACGCCCTCAATGTGCCCCTCGACCCACCACCCGTCGAGGACGCTGAGGCTCGGCACGCCGTTGAGCGCCGCCTTCATGCCGCTCGTCCCCGACGCCTCGTGCGGCGCCACCGGCGTGTTGAGCCAGAGGTCGACGCCGGCGCACAGCAGGGCGCCGAGGGCCATGTCGTAGTCCGCCAGGTAGACCACGGGCACGGTGCCCTCCAGCGCGCGAGACGCGGCGGTCACCCGCGCCACCATGTCCTTGCCCGCCTTGTCCTGGGGATGGGCCTTGCCGCTGTAGAGGATCTGGACCGGCCCCGCGCCGGCGACGATGCGACGCAACGCCCCCGGGTCCGACAGGATCAGGTCGTTGCGCTTGTAGGCGGCGGCCCGGCGGGCCACCCCGATGGTGAAGACCTCCGGGTCGAGCGCGCGCCCGGCGCGACGCCCCACCTCGTCGAGCAGCGCCCGCTTCGCCTCGCCGTGCGCGGCACGGATCTCATCGGGCGGGACCGTCGAGAGGTAGCGCAGCAGCGCGTTGTCCTCGCGCCAGAGCGGCACGTGTCGGTCGAAGAGGCGTTCCGAGCTCGGGGCCGCCCATGTCCCCACGTGCACGCCGTTGGTGACCGAGCGCACGGTGTAGGCCGGGAACATCGCCTGGGAGACCGCGGCGTGCCGCTGGGCCACCCCGTTGACGAACCTCGAGAAGAACATCCCGAGGTTGGTCATGTTGAGCTGGCCCCTCTCGAGGCAGCCGAGCCGCTCGAGCTCGCCGGTCTGGGCGGGGCCGAGCACCTCGTCGCACACCTCGCGCGGGAAGCGGTCGTGTCCGGCGGGCACCGGCGTGTGCGTGGTGAACACGCAGCGCCCGCGCACGGCCTCGAGGTCGGCCGCGCCGGGACGGGGCCGCTCGTGGGCCCCGCCCGCCAACCCGGCACCGAGGGCCAGCAGCCCCAGGGGCACGAGCGCGGCGTGGCCCTCGTTCATGTGGAACGTGGCCGGCTCGTGACCCAGGGCGGCCAGCAGCGCGGTGCCGCCCAAGCCCAGCACGGCCTCCTGCGAGAGCCGCAGGACCTGGTCGCCCGCGTACAGACGGTCGGTGATGGCCCGGTCGTCGTGGTGGTTCTCCGGCAGCCGCGTGTCGAGGAAGAACACCTCCACCTGGTGGCCACGCACGCCGGTGACACGGTGCCGCCAGGCCCCGACGGTGACAGGGCGGCCCCCGATCCCGACGGTCACCTGCGTGTCGAGCGGCTCGAGCCGCTCGGCGGGCGACCAGCGGGCCGGGCTCTCCACCTGCGTCCCGTCGGCCGCGAGCGACTGGTGGAAGAAGCCGTCGTGGTACACCAGGGTCACGGCCACCAGCGAGAGGCCCAGGTCGGCCGCGGCGCGCACATGGTCGCCGGCCAGCACGCCGAGGCCGCCGCTGTAGGTCGGCATGCCCGCGTCCACGGCGATCTCCATGGAGAAGTAGGCGACGGACCCGCCCCGACGGCGGTCGGTAGGCATCGGCCTACACGGTACCCAGGGTTGCCTGGGCCTCCGTCACGGCCCCCCGCAGCGTGCACATCACGCCCCCCGCAGCGTGAACGGGGCGTGACCTCGGTGACCATCCGGTAGCCGGCCACCGACGCCGCGGCGAGATCCGGCCTTCCTCCCCTGGCCCGGGCCTTCCCGGCGTGCTAGCCCGAGAGACCAATGAGCGCAGAGTCCGAGCGGGTGAAGAAGTTCGGCCGGTTGGAGGATGGGCTGCGCCAGTCCTCCAAGTGGTACCAGTGGGGCCCCTATCTGAGCGAGCGCCAGTGGGGCACGGTGCGCGAGGACTACAGCGGGGACGGCGAGGCCTGGGCCTACCTGCCCCACGACCAGGCCCGCTCGCGGGCCTATCGCTGGGGCGAGGACGGCCTCGCCGGCTTCTGCGACATCGAACAGCGCCTGTGCCTCGCCCTGGCCCTGTGGAACGGCCGCGACCCGATCCTCAAGGAGCGCGCCTTCGGCCTGACCGGCGCCCAGGCGAACCACGGCGAGGACGTCAAGGAGTACTGGTGGTACCTCGACGCCCTGCCCAGCCACGCCTGGAACCGCTGGCGCTACCACTACCCGCAGGCCGCCTTCCCCTACGAGGACCTGCTCGAGGTCAACGGCCGGCGGGGCAAGCTCGACCCCGAGTACGAGCTGCTCGACACCGGCGTTTTCGACGACGACCGCTACTGGATCGTCGAGGTCCACTACGCCAAGGCGGACGGCGACGACGTGCTGATGCGGGTGCAGGTCACCAACGCCGGACCAGACGCCGACACCGTGCACGTGCTGCCGACGGCCTGGTTCCGCAATACGTGGTCGTGGGAGGTGGGGGCGCCCAAGCCCCGGCTCAGCGCGGCCGCCGACCCTTCGGCCGTCGCCATCGAGCACCCCTTCCTCGGCGACCTCGAGCTGCTGGCCGGGGCGGCCCCCGACGGCAGCGCGCCGAGGCTGCTGTTCTGCGACAACGAGACCGACTACGCCCGCCTCTACGGGGCGGGCCCGGCCGAGCAGTACCCCAAGGACGGCATCAACGACCACGTCGTCTCGGGCGCCCCGAGCGTCAACCCCGAGGAGCACGGGACCAAGTGCGCCGCCTGGTACACGCTGGAGGTCGAGCCCGGCCAGACGGCCGAGGTGCGCCTGCGCCTGCGCCCGGCCGGGGCCCGGCCGAAGCCCGACAGCGCCCTGGCCGCCGACTTCGAGAAGGTGATGGGAAAGCGCCGGGCCGAGGCCGACGAGTTCTATGCCGAGCTGACGCCGGCGTCGGCGTCGGCCGACGAGGCCAACGTGCTGCGCCAGGCCTTCGCCGGGATGCTGTGGTCCAAGCAGCTCTACTACTACGACGTCGGGCGCTGGCTCGAAGGCGACCCGACCCAGCCCACACCGCCGGCCTCCCGGCTCTCGGGGCGCAACGCGCGCTGGGTCAACTTCGACGCCTTCGACATCATGTCGATGCCCGACAAGTGGGAGTACCCGTGGTTCGCCGCGTGGGACATGGCCTTCCACTGCGTGGCCCTGGCCCACGTCGACCCGGGGTTCGCCAAGTACCAGCTGATCCTGCTCTGCCGCGAGTGGTTCCAGCACCCCAACGGTGCGCTGCCCGCCTACGAGTGGGACTTCGGCGACGTCAACCCACCCGTGCAGGCCCTGGCCGCCCTCCAGGTCTTCGCCATCGACGGGGGGCACGACATCGACTTCCTCAGCCGGGTCTTCGACAAGCTCATGGTCAACTTCACCTGGTGGGTCAACCGTGAGGACGCCGAGGGCAACAACTGCTTCGAGGGCGGCTTCCTCGGCCTCGACAACATCGGCCCCATCGACCGCTCGCACCTGCCCGTCGGGGGCACGCTGGAGCAGTCCGACGCCACCGGCTGGATGGCCTACTACGCGCTGTCCATGCTGGCCATCGCCGGGGTGCTCAACCGCAGCGGCCAGCGGCCGGGCGTCGACCTCGTCTTGAAGTTCGCCGAGCACTTCGCCGCCATCCGCCAGGCCTTCGAGTCCCAGGGGCTGTGGGACGAGGAGGACGGGATGTTCTACGACCGCCTGGTCACCCCGAGCGGGGACGTCGTGCCGGTCAAGGTCCGCTCCATGGTCGGCATCATCCCCGTGCTGGCCGCGGCCATCGTCGAGGAGGGGATGCTCGACCGCTCCATGGCGGTGGCCAAGCAGCTGCCGCGCCTGCTGCGCCACCGGGGCCTCGAGAGCGAAGCGCACCTGGTCCAGGCCGGGATGCTCCACGGCCCGCCCGGGCAGCGCATCCTGCTGCTCGGCGTGGTCGACACCGACCGACTGCAGCGCATCTTCACCCGGCTCTTCGACGAGGCCGAGTTCCTCTCGCCCCACGGGCTGCGCGCCATCTCGGCCTACCACCGGGACCACCCCTACGAGTTCGACGTGGAGGGCGTCCGGGCCAGCATCGACTACGAGCCCGCCGAGTCGACCACCGACATGTTCGGCGGCAACTCCAACTGGAGGGGCCCCGTCTGGTTCCCCCTCAACATGCTGATCGTCGAGGCGCTGGACCGCTACGCGCGCTTCTTCGGCGAGGAGCTCCTGGTGGAGTACCCGACCGGATCGGGCACCAGGCTCACCCTGGCGCAGATCGCCGACGACCTGCGCCGGCGCCTGATCTCGGTCTTCCTGGCCGGCCCCAACGGGCACCGGCCCTGCTTCGGGGCCGTCGACAAGCTCCAGCACGACGCCGCCTGGAAGGACAACCTCGTCTTCAGCGAGTACTTCCACGGCGACGACGGCGCCGGCCTGGGCGCCTCGCACCAGACCGGGTGGACCGGCATCGTGGCCGACCTCATCTTGCGCAACCACGGGGCGGTCGAGCCGCTCGGCGACGTGATCCGCGACGTGCCGAACCGGGTGCGGCGCCGGTGAGGCGCCGGTGAGCGCACCGGGGAGCGCACGGGCGCAGAGCGGGCCGCCGGTCAGCCGGCCGGGGAGCCAGTTCCCCTTGGGGGCCACGCTGGTCGACGGCGGCACCAACTTCGCCGTGGCGTCGGGGGTGGCCGAGGGGATGGTGCTGTGCCTCTTCGACGGCGCGGGCGCCGAGACGCAGGTCCCGCTGCTCGAGCGCGACGCCGGCGTGTGGCACGCCTTCGTCCCGGGCGTGGGCCCCGGACAGGCCTACGGCTACCGTGTCCCGGGCCCCTACGACCCGGGCGGCGGCGCGCGCTGCAACCCGGCCAAGCTGCTCCTCGACCCCTACGCCAAGGCCACCACGGGCGCCGTCCGCTTCGGCCCCGAGGTCCTGGGCCACCGCCTCGACGACCCCGACGCCCCGAGCGAGCTCGACTCCGCCGGCCACGTGCCGCGCAGCCTGGTGGTCGACCCGTCGCACGAGTGGGGCGGGCACGAGGGTCCCCACTACCGCTACTCCGAGACGGTCGTCTACGAGGTGCACGTCAGGGGCTTCACCATGACGCACCCCGACGTCCCGCCGGCCCTGCGGGGCACCTACACCGGCCTGGCCCACCCCGCCGCCGTGGCGCACCTGGTCGACCTCGGGGTGACGACGGTCGAGCTCCTCCCGGTGCACCAGAGCGTCCCCGAGGCCATCTTGGTCGCACGCGGGCTGACCAACTACTGGGGCTACAACACCATCGGCTACTTCGCCCCCCACGACGCCTACTCGGCCGAAGTGCGCGCCGGGAAACCCGGGGGCCAGGTGGCCGAGTTCAAGCGGATGGTCGACGCCCTGCACGTAGCCGGGCTCGAGGTCGTCGTCGACGTCGTGTTCAACCACACGGCCGAGGCCGACCACCTCGGGCCGACGCTGTGCTTCCGGGGGCTCGACAACCCGGCCTACTACCGCCTCGACCCCGGCGACCAGCGCTACTACGTCGACACCACCGGCTGCGGCAACACCCTCAACGCCGGCGACCCGACCGCGCTGCGCCTCATCATGGACTCGCTGCGCTACTGGGTCACCGACATGCACGTCGACGGCTTCCGCTTCGACCTCGCCGCGTCCCTGGGCCGCCAGGAGGGCGGTTTCGACCAGGTCTCGGCCTTCTTCGACCTGGTCTCCCAGGACCCGGTGGTCTGCCAGGCCAAGCTCTTCGCCGAGCCCTGGGACGTGGGACGGGGCGACAGCTACGACCTCGGGCGGTTCCCGCCGCTGTGGCGCGAGTGGAACGGCAAGTACCGCGACACCATGCGCGACTTCTGGCGCAGCCAGCAGGGCCTGCTCGGTGAGTTCGCGCAGCGCTTCACCGGCTCCGCCGACCTCTTCGCTTCCCGCGGGCGGCGCCCCACGGCGTCGGTCAACCTCATCACCGTCCACGACGGCTTCACCCTGGCCGACCTCGTCTCCTACGACACCAAGCACAACGGGGCCAACGGGCAGGGCAACCACGACGGCGCCAACGACAACCGCTCGTGGAACTGCGGCACCGAGGGGCCCACCACCGACTCCGAGATCCTCGCCCTGCGGGCCCGGCAGCGCCGCGCCATGCTGGCCACGCTGCTCCTCTCCTTCGGCATCCCCCTGCTGCTCGGTGGCGACGAGCTGGGGCGCACGCAGCGCGGCAACAACAACGCCTACTGCCTGGACGACGCCACCACCTGGTTCGACTGGTCGAACGTCGACGCCGGCCTGCTCGCCTTCACCAAGGAGCTCCTCGCACTGCGCAAGGCCCATCCGGTCTTCCGGCGGCGGCGCTTCCTGGCCGGCGCCGAGGCGGCCGAGCTGAGCTGGTTCACCCCGGCGGGAGCGCCCATGACCCCGGCCGACTGGGCCGACCCCAACGCGCGGGCCCTGGCGCTGTACCTCGACGGTGCCGACGCCCCGGACCGGGCTGCCGACGGGTCCCCGCTCGTCGACGACGACTTCCTGCTCCTCGTCAACGCCTGGTGGGAGCCGCTCGCGTTCGTCGTGCCCACCACCCGCCCCGAGCAGACCTGGGTGGGCGAGTTCGACACCTACGACCCGTCCAGCCCGCCAGCCGCCGTGCCGCCGACGGCCGGCGGGACGATCACCGTCGGGCCCCGCTCGATCGTCCTCCTCTGCTCGGCCCCGGTCTCCCACGCCGGCTCGCACGCCGGCTCCCACGCCGGCTCCCACAGGACCCCGCAGGGGTCCTCGCACGTCACGTCGCCCGCGACGCACCCGGGCGGCCCGGCGCCGCAGGACGGGCGGCCCCGCGCCTGAGCGTGGTCGCCGCCCCCGGGCTCAGCCCGAGAGGCGCGCCACGATCAGCTCGGCCACGTCGGCGGGACGGGTCAGGTACGGCGAGTGGTCGGTCGGCCACTCGAGCACCGAGCCCGCCCGGGCCGCGAACTGCCGCTGCAAGGACGGCGCGATGGCCCGGTCCTCGGTGCAGACCACGTAGGTCGAGGGGATGTCGTGCCAGGCCGGCTCGGTGTCGAGGGGCGGGGAGAACACCATCGGGCGCAGCCGGGGCAGGATCGACGCCACCGTCGCCTCGTCGCTGTCGGCGTAGAGAAGCTCGCCGGCCCGGGTGAGGTCGATGACGAGCTTGTCGTCCTCGGGGACCACGGCGCCGAGGATCTCGCTGCCGTGCGCCGTCATCAGGGCGCCCACGTCCTCACCGGCGTCGGGCATCAAGGCGCACAGGTAGACGAGGTGCGACACCCCGGGCATGCCGCGGGCGGCGGCGGTGATCACCTCGCCGCCGTAGGAGTGGCCGACGACGACACTGCCGGGCCCCGAGGCAGCGATCGCCTCGCGTGCCGAGGCCACGTCGTCGGCCAGTCCGCTGAGCGGGAGGTCGACGGCGATCACCGGGACGCCACGGGCCTCGAGCTCCTCGACGACTCGGTCCCAGCACCAGGCACCGTGCCAGGCGCCGTGGACGAGCACGACTCGGGCCATGGCGGGACAGGCTACCGATCCTGGCAGCGAGACGCGGGATGCGGCCTGCGATCGGGCGGCGCGGCGACGGTCATGTGTCGCTGGCCGGCTGTGCGCCGCTCAGCGCCTCGTACACGAACTCCTTGTGCAAGAGAGTGTCGCGGACTGGCTTCCACTCGGCGATGCGCTTGGCCCGACGTCTCCGCGGGGTCCCCGCCTCGAACGAGTCGAGCAGCATCAGGCAGAGGCGCGTCTGTCCGAGCACGCTGCCGTAGTGCGCCTGCATCTCGGGCGTGTCCTCGCTCTCGCGCGGCAGCCTCTGCTCCATCGCCTCGAGCTTGTCGAGCTCTTGCAGGAGAGTGTCCTTCTCCTTGGACGAGAAGAGGCCCACGACGCCAACGGTAGTGCGGGGCGACCGGCCGTCGACGCACCGGGCCCGGCCCGGGGCGCAGGCCGCGCCCGCGCCGCCTGCGGCCTTTCCTCGCGTCCCCTCGCAGCTCTCGCTCACGGCCCGGCACAGGCGATCGAGGGCAACTCGTTCGCTCGGCCGTCGAGCCACTCGCGCAGCGCGGCGGTGGCCCGGACGTCGTCCTCGTTGTACTCGAGGATCCACTGCCGGGCCTCAGCCTGTGCTCCGGGATCGGCGCCCTCCACCGCGAGGTCGTGGTTCACCATGGCCAGGGTGCCGCCGACGTCGTCGGAGCGCCACGCGAAGCCGGCCAGCGGCGCCGTCTCCTTCAGGCCCATGCCACGGCCGGTGACGAGATTCCTGCGCACGACCTCGAGGAGGTCGACCCACTCGTCCGACGCCAGGAACTCGTCGACCTCGTGCCCCAGGCCCAGGTGCTCGGCAATCGGCCTCATCTGCCCCTCTTCGGCGCCCTTGCTGTAGCAGTAGGCCCGGAAGGTGGCGCCCGAGGCGTGGACCTGCGCCCGTTCCTCGGTGAACCAGGCCCAGAAGGCGGCGAAAGCATGGAGCTCACCCGCTTCGAGGTCCGGGTCCCAACAGGCGAAGGAGACGTAGTGCGTCGCCGGCGTCGCCGGGCGCCGGTCGGTGACCAGGGCGCCCCAGAGGTAGCAGCCGTCGTTAGCGTTCTCCATGTCGACGTCGACCTCCACGTCCGCTCGTGGCACCTCGACGCGCTCGACCCCTCGCCGCCGGTAGGCGGGGCGCGGGCCGGTCCGGGCCCGGGCCAGGTCGATCTGGGTGGCCAGGTTGGTGGCACCGGCCGCGCACAGCTCGAGGGTGGACCCATCGACGGCAACGAGGTCGCCCACGCTCACGAAGCCGTGGGTGACCAGGGTCTCGAGCTGCTTCCGGCGACCCGGGACGACGTCGACGAGCCGTGTCGATGCGGGGAGGCCGTTGGCCTGGGCGAGCAGGCCGGCGAGGTCGACCTTGCCGCGGGACAGGTCGGCGGTCGTCCAGTCGAGCGCGGCGAGGCCGCGCAGGTCCTCGATCCCGTGCGCCTTGTAGAGGCGACGACGGGTGACGCCGACACCGGGGATGAGGCTGAGGTCGGCTCCCTCCTCGAGCTGTCGTGCACACCAGTCCTGCCACCCGCACATGGAGCACTGCTCGCACGCGACAGGCTCGGCCAGCAACGGGTCGGGGCCGCCGCCGACGTACGCCACCGCGGCCAGGTGGACCTCGAGGCGGTGGGCGAACTCGAGGTCGTAGCGATCCATGGCGCTCAGCGGTCCGGCGGGGGCGGACTCGAGGTGCTCGGGCGGACCGAGGAGCGGCTGGTCGAGGTCGTACCAGACGACGACACCCTCGGTGCCGTAGATCCCGCCGACGTTGCGCGCGGACGATGGCAGGCCGGCGCATTCGAGGAGCCGGCGATAGTGGGCCAGCTGCAACAGGTCTTTGACGAGATGCTGCTGGCGCAGGACCGAACCGCGGTCGGTGACGGCCGACTCGAAGAAGGGCTGCGCGATGTCCGAGACGACGGCCGAGCCTTCGCCGGGGTTCTTGGCCGCGTCGAGCAACTTGTGGGACTTCACGTCGACGGGGAGGTAGCCCTCGCCGTCGCGCACCAGGAGGTCGGGCTCACCGACCCGGTGCCCGTCGTGGTCGACGGGGAGCCGGCCGCCGGCGACGAGCGCCGCCCCTCCGGCAAGGGCCCGCAGAGTGTGCCACTCCCGCGCGTCGGGGTCCTCGGCGTCGATGACGACGGCACCCTCGACCACCTCGAGCAGGCCCGCGAAGGTCGACGCCTCGTGCTCGTGCCCGGCTTCGACCAGCTTCTGCAAGAAGGGCGAGTCAGGCCGCGGTTCGCAGGGCCGCAGCACGTCGAGCTGAACGCGCTGCGGGCACGCCTTGGCGAAGTAGGCGTTCCTCGGCGCGATCTCCTGGGTCACGAACCTCCCTCCGTTCCCAACGGGTCGTCCCGACCGGCCGTTCCCCGGCCGATCACGACATGGCCATTGTGGCGGGCGGGTGTGACGGGCCCCGGCGCGGCCGTGGAGCCCGCCGGACCAGGCCCGGAGCGACGGGGCGGCAGCTCGCTGAGCTGCCCAGATGTCCCGTCCGCGAACTCGGCGTGACAACGGGGCGACACTGGGTCCCGGTGCCGGTCGCCGTCCGCCTCTGGCCACCTAGGCTCGCGCGGCGCGACCGTTCGGCCCCCGGAGGCGGGCCTCGCAATTCGGGCCTCGCAATTCGAGCCTCGCAATATCGTCTCGGAGGTACCCAGGGCATGTCCTTGCGGTTGGTGCGAATCCTCGCCGTGCTCGCCGTGCTCGCGGTCCTCACCATGCTCTGCTCGGCCGGCCTGGTGCTCGGCACCGGGCGGGTCTCGGCCGCCAGCACGCACCGGACCCTCGGAGCGATGCGCCCGCTCGAGGACGGACCCTCGATGGTCCACCAGACAGCGCGCGGGGGGCCGGCCCCGTTCGGACCCTCGCCCGCCCACTGGGCACAGGGGCGGCGCGCGAACCTCGCCCGCTCGGACGTCCAGCGAGGCGTCCGGGACTCGCTGGCCAGCACGAACTGGGCGGGCTGGGTGGCCAGCGGCACCACCTTCACGGGTGTCGAGGGCGAGTGGACGGTCCCATCGGTGACGCCGTCCTCCTCGTCCGAATACTCCGCGGATTGGATCGGCCTCGACGGGGTGCTCAACAGCGACCTGATCCAGACCGGGACCAGTGAGGACACCTCCGGTGGCACGACGTCGGACTTCGCCTGGTACGAGCTGCTCCCCGCGGCGCCCGTCGTGATCACCGGCGTGTCGCCGGGCGACGTGATGGTGGCGTCCATCAGCGAGGTCTCGTCGGGGAGGTGGACCATCTCGCTCGAGGACCAGACCCAGAAGTGGGTCTACTCGAACGACTTCGCCTACTCCGCTCCGGGGCTCACGGCCGAGTGGATCGAGGAGGCACCGCTGGTCAACGGGTCCCAGTCGACCCTGGCCGACTTCGGTTCGACCACCTTCAGCAACCTGGGCGTGACGGCCGCCGACGCCTCGGCGGCCGGTCTGACCGACCTCGACATGACCAACGCCGCCGGGACGATCATCGCCTACCCGGGATCGATCGCCGCCAACTCGTTCACCTTGTACTACGGCACCCCAGAGCCGAGCGTGACGTCGGTCACCCCGGACTCGGGGAGCACCGCCGGCGGCACCTCGGTGACGATCCAGGGCGACTACCTGTTCGGGATGACGGCCGTGACGTTCGGTGGCGCCGCGGCGGCGAGCACGCAACTGAACCCCGACGGCTCGATCA
>Ga0187784_10002860_pt1 | contig 13876 bp, 12 predicted proteins | sample 1015_SJ02_MP15_2_FD_132964 | JGI IMG/M metagenome (GOLD analysis project Ga0187784, IMG submission 132964) | Tropical peat soil microbial communities from peatlands in Department of Meta, Colombia - 1015_SJ02_MP15_20_MG | ecosystem: Environmental > Terrestrial > Soil > Wetlands > Peat | place...
AATTCGACGGCGCGAGCAACTCGAGGTGCGCGCGGATATGTTTTTCGATGTCAGCGAAGCATTGGTCGAGCGCGAGGTGATTGTAGAGTGGAAGGTTCGAGGGATGGGAGTCCAAGGCGAAAGTGCACAGCGCGCCGCCCAGTCGCAGGAGCTCCGTAAAGAGCTGGGCCGGGTGCCCGCTTTGTGAAACGAACATATGGCGCAGCGGGCCCAGGCTGGAGTTTATGGCGTGCAGGAACCAGAAGCGGCTCACCTCTTGAGCCGAAAGCCCCGTTTGAAACTTCCCCCGCCCTCGATTATCAAGGGAAACCGCCACGCCTTTCTCCTGAAGAATGTCGATCAGACGGCGGGTCATCATCATCAGCGTTTGACTGGCGCTGATCTGAAGGCAGGGCGGGATGAAGCTCTGGTCGTAAATGTAGTTGCCCGATCCGTCTCTCATGATGCGCCCGATGGGCAAGGTCCGCAGTTCCCCGGCATCCTCCGTATCGAGGAGCAGTCGAATGTTCTTTCGTCCCAGTTTCAGCGGCTTCTCATCCAGGCCGGTATTCTCATCAGGAAGGGTTTTTTCTTCCGCAACGTATCTCGTCCGCCCCTTATTCTGCTCGTCGGCAAAAGAGCAATTCGCGGCCCCAAGCCTGTGCGGGGGCACTGTCAGGAGCACCGTCAGATTCTCGCGGGTGGGCGGGAAGAGGTCGCTGATATTGCGCGGCGAGGGAACCGGATCACTCTCCGGAATATTGAAGGTTAGCCCGTCCTGAAAAATGCCGCGTGCGTGCACAAGAGCAACCGTGCCGTTGCGAAGAGCTTCCCCATCAAGTTCCAGCCCGGCCAGCCCATAGGGCTCGAACCATAAGTTCGAGATCTCGAAATGCGTGACTTCTTCGAAGAAGCGGCCCTGAACTTGAAAATGGTGTGGCCCTAAATACATACCTTCCGACCACACAACCTTGGAAAGTTGCTTCATGGAGTTGGTCCGATAGCTCCCCGATTCCTTACACAACTTAAGCTTGGCTGCATGCTGGCTGCAAGGATAATATTACAACATCTCAGGTCAAGGCAAAACATTTCATGGTAATATGAATATCAAACTCAGAGGGTGGTTCAGCCATGGATTTTCAAGGAAGGTACCAGATTCTGGAAATGCTTCGGGATGGCGAAGCCAGGACTTTTAAGGCTCGCCAGACTTCTTCCGGCCGCATCGTGCTTCTGCACCAACTTTGGGTGGAGCGGACTCCTCCCAATCAGCCTGATTTGGCCTCACTAGTTTTCGGGTTCCTCCGACGCGCGAATGCCGAGGAAATGAAGACCTTGGTCGACATGGGCGAGGAGGAGAGCCGGGTGTTTGTCGTGACCGAGGATCTGCCTGGGTGTCAGGACCTTCGACAATGGCTCCAATCTGCGCCAGGGACGCTGCCCACAGCAGGAAGGGCGAGTATGCCCCAAGCTACTCCAAGCGCTGATTTTGCTCCCACCGCCGCAACTCGTCGCTTGGCCTCGCGCGCAGGGCAAGAGGATTTGCCTTCCTCCGGCGCCACGCGACTTTTCACAACTCCAAAAGCCATTTCAGACCAGACGTTGCCTGCATCGACAGGTAAGCCTGCCGGCGCCCCGACCACGCATCCCGAACTCCACGTTCAGCCCGGGGCTTTTGCGAGCCCTGACAAATTCGCGGAACCCTTAGGAGGGCCCGCAAGACCCGATGGCTTGGCAGCAGAAGAGCCCCCAATGGCGCCACCTCCACCTGCGAGTGAAATGGGCGAGCACGGCGAGTTCACCAGGATGTTTCTCGGTTCACCGGGCGCTTCCAAGGTACGCCCCGCGGCACCAAGTAGTGCTGATTCCCGGAAAGCCGAATTGCCTCACCTCACCGCGCCAGAACCGCCCAAAGGGAAGGGCGAACTTGGCGAGTTTGGGGGAGAGTTCGTTGCGCCTACGGCGGAAAAGCCTTCCCAGCACAAGCCTCCGGCCGGCTTCGAGGTGGTTTTCGAAAGCCACAAACCGCCGACTCAAACTCCCGCGCCGCCAGCAGTGGAGGAGACTTTACCCTCTTTCCCCCGCGCACCCGGTGGCGAGCGAGAAGCGCCGGGCGAGTTTACGCGACTCTACTACGGTCGGGACGAATTGAAGGCTGCGCCACCCAGCCCAGGACCCGCCCTCGGCAAAACGCCTCTGCCTTCTCTCGCTCCCGACCAACCACTTGCATCCGAGGGTGCAGGGGAATTCACCAGACTCTTCCAAGCGCAGTCCCAACCCAAGCCCTCCGGTGGCGAACCGCTTCGCGAGCAATCGTTTCAATCTCCACCCCCTGCACCCTCCGCAGTGGCATCTGAGGGTGCCGGTGAGTTCACGCGGATGTTTAAGGGGAGCCCGCAATTGGCTCAGCCAGCGGGACCGCCGATCTCCACTGGTTCGCCCGCGTCGCCGGTGCCAATGTCCCGTGCCTCGAGCCAGCAGGGCCCTGGAGAATTTACGCAAATGATTCGCGGGTACCAGCCGCAGAAGAGTGGACCAACCCCTCCCGTGTTAGAGGCACCCGAACCCGTGGCGCCGCCTCCGCCCCCGCCGCCGGAAAAAGCAAAACCTGGCGAATTCACCATGATTTTTCAGCGACCGCAGGAAGCGACCCCCCAGCCGCCTGCCGCTGCCCCGCCACCAGCGGCCGCGCAAACTCCGCCGCCTGCCCCGCAATCGCCCGAGGCGGATGAGTTCAGCCGCATGTTTGAGCAATCCGGCGGAGGCGCCGGCGCGCCACCACAGGGTGCGCGGCAGATGCCAACTGCCGCAGCACCACAGCCTGCCGCAGGGCGTGCCGCAGCGGCGATCCCGACCGTGTCCGTTTCACCACCCGTGGTGCCCAGCATGCCCTACGTTCAACCACCTGTGTTGCCTCAGCCGGTGCTGCCTCAGCCGCCGGCGTACCAGATACCTTCCCCGCAGTTTCAACCACCTGTCGTGCCTTCCCCTTATGTGGTGACTCCGCAACCTGTGATGCCACAGATGCAACCTATGACGGTTCCCATCCCGATGGCCCCGCAGGCGGCGCCCCCTAAAGCCGGCAAGAACAAACTCCTTGTGCCACTCATCATTTTGGGAGGGCTGTTCGTTGTTGCGGTGGTAGTGGTGCTTGTCTTTGCACTTAAACATTAGTCGAGATCACTCGGCTTGGGGCAGGAGAATAATGAGCTCGAGTTGCGGGTTCGGAATTTCGCCGGGGACATAGGCCGCGAAGTTACGCGCTCGCCCAACTGCCTCCCAGCAAGCCCCGGACTGATTCAGGCTGAAATACTGATAGTTCAACTTAATGGGAATCGAGCCTGGAGGGGACGGGACGTGGGTTAATTGTATGCCGGGAAGAGCCTGGCGAATGAGCGTTTCAATATGCGTGGCGGAACAAACCTTGACGAGGTGAGGCACCCGTTTGAGCAGCTCTGCCTCGCTCAAGTCCGCACTGATGGCCAGGTACATGCGCGTATTCACGAGGTATTTGTCGTTCGCAATCGCCGTGGAATAAATCGAGGGCTGGGTGAGTTTCAAGGGCAAGGAAACGAAGTTGCTGGGCACCACGGTTTCGAGGAGTGCCCGCAGCTTCTCGTCGAGGTCGGAGAAGCAAGCGCCCAGGTTATCGTGGTCGTAAAGCGGGAGATCGCGAGGCTGCAAGGTGGTCGAGAAGGTTGTGAGCGATGCCGCCAAAGCGAGCATCGTGGCGTATAAACCCTCCGGATGCCCTTTCTTGGATTCAAAAATGTGGCGCATGACGGGGAGATAGCTGTTTGCCGTGTAAAGCAGCCAGAAGTTGGCAATGTCAGACGCCGTAAAATCCGCCAGACTCTGGTTCTTTTGCCGGCGCGTTCCCGATAGGGTGCTGCTCTTGGCGGCCAGGATCTCAACCAGTCGGCGTAAAATCGCCACCAGATACTCGCTGGCCGAGATATCGAGCAATGGCGGAATGAATTGCGGATCCAACTGGTAAGTGCCAGCCGTGGTTTTTTTCACACGCGCCATGCGCAAAGAAGTGCTGCCCTGAAGGGGTTCTCCTTCGACAAGCAGCCGCAAATTCTTCCTGGCAACTTGAACCGGTCTTTCCGCTAGGCCGGTGTTCTCATCCCGCGTAAGAGCCATTTCAGCCTGGTAGCGCGTGTCTCCATTTTTCTTCGCCACGGAAACATTCAGGCCGCGATCATGGTAATGAGGAACCGCGAGGAAGACCTCGAGGGTGTCCTGGTCGGGACCAAAGGACTGCTCGATCGGCCTTGCTCCCGGGGCGATGTCTGAGTCAGGAATCTCAAAGGCCAGGCCATCGGGAAACAGCCCCACCGCGCGCGATAGCGATAAGCTGCCGGCGGAAAGAGCCTCATGGTCAATCTGCAACTCGGCAAAGCCCCAGGGGCAGAACCTTAAGGCATTTAACTTGAACTCCAAGACACTTTCGAAAAATCGGTCCTGGAGTTGAAGATGCTGGGGGGTGAGAAAGGTCCCCTTGGCCCAGATTACCGGTTGGAGTTGCCTCATACAGTAACAAGCTAGCAAGAGTTTCTTGTCCATGTCAAACAGGAAATCAGCCTGCAGGTAGTGGCTCTGTTTCGTTTTGTAGCGGCGAGTTCACCTCGCCAAATGGCGGCGTAAAGCCGCCGCTACGTCAAACTCAGCCACTATCAGCCTGCACAAGGACTTGCAATTCCCGGGGATTCGTATAAACTAGAATTGTTCAGGCTCCTCCATGAGTGAGAATTATAGTATTTGAGGTAGAGAGGGAATCGTAGGCGTGGCGGTTTACTCCTTCCAACCCACCCCTGAGAGCACCCAGGCTGAGGCAGGCGTCTGCCTTTGCGCTCGCGTCGCTCCGCTCAACGATATGGGCCAAAAGCGGAAGAATAATGAGGACAGTCATCTGATTTTTCCCTTGGATGGCAGCATTGGCCCGCAAAACGGAGAAGAAAGCGTCCTGGCATTTTCACCGGCGGGTTTGCTCATGGCTGTGGCGGATGGCATGGGCGGCCACATTGCCGGCGAGGTGGCAAGCCGGATGTGCGTTGAGAGCATGGCGCAAGAGATGACGGCTCGATTCCCCGTGGCGGGAGCGCCGGCGCCCGATCTGTCGCTGGCGCTGCGCGAGGCGGTCGAGGCGGCTCACCGAGGCGTTTATACCCATTCACAGCAGCACGCGGAAGGCTCGACCATGGGCACGACGCTGACTGCGGCGCTTTTGAGCGGGACTCGGGCCACCGTGGCGCAGGTCGGCGATTCTCGCGCTTATCTATTCCGTGGTGGGAGCCTGATTCTCTTGACCCAGGACCAGACTATTGGCAATTTGCTCCGCAGCCGCGGTGATAATTCCGACCGGGTAAGCAGCCAGATCAAGGAAATGCTGACGCAAGCCGTCGGCGCGCAGGTGGACATCGAAGTCATCATGAGCGCTGTCGACTTGGAGCCGGGCGATGCGCTGTTGTTGTGCAGTGATGGGCTCTATAAGGTTGTATCGCCGGGCGAAATCGTGGAATGCCTCGAGCAGCCTGCGAGCGCGGCTCAAAAAGCCAGGAACCTGGTGCAAAAGGCCAATGACAATGGCGGCCCTGACAACATCACGGTCATCGTCGCTGAAATCCGGCCGGTGGAGAAGACTTAAATCGCCTCGAAGGCCCTAGCAATCCCGGCGTGGCTGAAGGGCTTGCGGGTGCCACCCGGAAGTTCCACTTCGGTCTTGGTCGAGTAGAACAAAATCCGGGCGATCAGGCGGCCCTCCATGCTCAAGTCAGCCGACGCTTCGATCACCGACCTCGTATCTCCTGGCGCGGCTTCTTTTCCCGTCTTATGAGTGCTCAGCATTAGCTTGCCGGAGGGAAGCCGGGCCAAGCCGGCCCAACGCAGGTCAGGTTGCTTTTCCAGCTCCAACAAGCCGCCCCTCGCTTCAATGGCTTCTCGAATCAAGTGAAGGGCTTCGTCCATACGCGCCTGGAGCTCACTGTCCGTCATTGGAACACCTCAACGCTTAAGTCGTATCCGCCTTTTCAACGTCCGGAAGATCAGTTTCCAGCCAACGGGTCGTGCGACGTCCTCGACGAACAACAACTCCTAAGTGCCTTGCACACAGTTCGTCCCTTATAGAATCAAGCAACTGAACTGATGAAATCAATAACAATTTTCGGACTCAAAGCGCGGGGATCAAAGAGCGCTCGCCGGCGATGAATTGAGACACGATGAGATTGGCCAGGCGCATTTTTTCATGCAGGGGGCTACCTGTTTCCTGGTCGAGCAACATCATGCACACACTCAGCACGTCGCCTGTGCCTGTGGTATTCATCTGGCGCGCGGCTGGAACAGACTCTTCGAGGGTTAGGGATCCATGGTGATAATAACCGGCGCCCTTCGCCCCCATGTGCACTACCACGGCGGCCACTCCCCAGTCCTCGAGGGCGCGCAGGGATTGCCGCAAATCGTTCGAACCCGCAAATTCGTTTATTTCCCGGATGTTTCCATGCACCAGATCAACCCACGGCAGCACAAGGCGAACGGCTTCCTTCCGCCTCTCCACCTCAGCCGGACTTCCCATATGCCATTGCGGGTCCCAGTTGAGGTCCATGGAGATCCTCATGCCTGCTCCGCGGGCATACTGAAACAACATCTTGTTGCCGCCGTAGAGCATCGCCTCCGGAAACCAAATGTCGGCGCGGAACAGGTGGCCAAACCCCTTCAGCACCGAAAGGTCGAGGTCCTCAAAGGCCAGTGAAGCGTTGTTGGGCAGGGAGCTAAGAAAATGGCGTTGGCCGCTTGTGAACGTCAAGTTAACGGAAGTCCCTGTGGGGCACCCAGGGACTTTTTTCAGATAGGCCGAGACGCCATGGGTGGTTAGCGTTCGTTCGAGGCGGTCGCCCAGCCAGTCCGCTCCCACCTTGCCGAGAAATGCGACGCGGGCCCCCAGCGCCGCGGCGGCGAGGGCGCTGTTCGCGCCACCGCCTCCCACCGTCTCCGTCACCGAGTTGACGGATGTCTCTCCATCCGTAAAGAGATGGCTGCCGGGGGAAAGAGGACTGACTTTAATATCTCGATTAATATTACCAACGATGCAGATATTCGACTTTCGGAAAAATCCCTCATCGAGCATTGCGGTCAACCTCAGGCGGCTCCACGTAGTGGCATGAACAACGAGGAATGGGCACGCCAAGCCGGCGTCATTCCCGCGAAAGCGGGAATCCACTCCGCAAAGCCCCGCAAATGCGCTGGCCCCGCACTGGATTCCCGCTTTCGCGGGGATGACCGTCGTTTAGTAATGGGCACCAACCAAAATGACATCGCTACCCGGATCGAGGCTCCTGGCTGGTGAGTGCGTCGCGGATCAGGCTCATCAGGAGATGCTCGATGACCAGGTGGATAGCTTCCGTCTGCGGCGTGGATTCAATCGGCACAAGAATGGAGCAGGTGGATTCGCGATGCAAAGGGCCTCCGTCAAACCCCGCCAGGGAAAGCGTGGCAGCGCCTACCTGATTCGCGTAGCGGACAGCCCGCAGCAGATCGGCGGAGAACCCCGCGCCGCCATGCACGGAGATGGCCACGAGCACATCTTGAGGGTTGAGAAGACCACGAAGTTGGTTGACGAAGACGTCCTCTGGCGCTGCATCATTGGCCCAAGCCGTGTAAAGGGCGGGGTTGTCGGTCAGGCAGCGCACATCAAACGGCCGGCCCCCTTGCGGAACCACATACTTGGCCAGGTCGCAGGCAAAGTGCTGGGCGGTGGAAGCCGAACCTCCGTTTCCCAAAGTGTAAACGCGCCCCTGACGATGGTAACAATGGAGCAGAATCTGTTCGGCGCGGAGGATCGCAGAGCTGTCGAGTTGCTTCAAGAGCGCAATGGTCTCTTCCAGAAACTCCGCGATCTTCAGGCTGCGGTCTGCCACAGGCTCTCCGTTTACCTCTACCGCGCGAATTTCTGCACACGTCTTCCCAGGATGTCGCCAACGTAAACCGCTCCATCCTTCCCCACCGCGATGTCGTGCCCCCAAAACAACTGTCCATCGTAATTGCCGAAGGAGGCCCACGTTTCGAGGATATGGCCGTTGACATCCAGCTTCAGGACGTGAGAGCGATCGGGAGGCCAGGGCTTCAAGTCGCCTCCGTCGACAACATAGAGCGAGCCGTCGGGGCCGAAGGAGAGCGCCCAAGGACGCCCGAGTTCGGGGCTTTTCCATTGGTAGAGAAAATTGCCGTCGGCTTTGAAAACCTGAATGCGGCTATTCGAGCGGTCAGCCACGTAGATGCGACCCTCCCGGTCCATGGCGATGCCGTGAGGCGTGTCGAACTCGCCGGGCTGGTCACCTTTGTGGCCCCAGTCGAAGAGGAACTCTCCATTGGCTGAGAATTTTGCCACCCGGCTGTTGCCATATCCGTCGCTCACATAAAATGACCCGTCAGGAGCCACCGCCACATCGGTGGGCTTATTGAAATGTTTGCCGTCCAGGCCGGCGACGCCCTTTTCTCCCACGGCCATCAATAACTCGCCCTCATGATTGAACTTAAGGACTTGATGAAGTCCGATATCCGTGACCCAAATATTGTCGTTCTGGTCAACACGCAGGCCGTGAGGCATCCAAAACCTGTTGGCTCCCCATGAAGCCACCAGCGCCCCGGTTCTTCCCTCGAAACACAGGATAGCAGGGGAGGAGATGGTCTCCGCAAAAGTCTTACCCAGGATGGAATGATCGGCACGATGGAAAACGAAAACGTGGTTGTGGGAATCGACTCCCACCCCCGTGACGTGGCCAAGGACGAAGCCTTCAGATAAAACAGGCCAGCCGTGCACCACCTGATATGATCTGCCGGCCCCTTCGGCCGGCTCGCCAGGCGCCTGTCTGGCCGCTCCCGGCGCGCTCCTCCCTTGGTATATTGCGGTCAAAATGAGAGCGGCCGCAAAGGGGAGCACAAGGGCGTTTAAAGCGAGCGAAGTTTTTAGCATCGTGTCACCACCGTGCATTCAGCCCCCGCAGCGGGCGACGTCACGCGAGATACTTCAGGGTCTCGTCGATAAGTCTCTGGGTGCCGGCATACGGCTCACCGTTGCCCTCCCATTCCATGGAGAAGTACCCGCGGTAACCTTGCGCCTGCGCGATCTCAAAACACTTGGCCACATCGACGGTGTGAAACTTCCCCTTATCGTCGCCTTCTTCATCCTTCATATGGGAGATGTTGTACGCGTGCTTGAACATGGCTTCCATGGCGCGATTGTTGAAGTCCTGATCGTGGGTCATCATGGAATTGCAGAAATCCGGCAAAGCGCGGAGGTAGGGGTTGTTCACTTTCTCGATAACCTTCACGATGAAGAAGGGGTCCTCCGTGCGGTTGTCGTCGTTTTCCAGCGCCACAATGATGTTCTTGGCAGCGCCGTACTCGGCCAGTTGCGTGAGGCTATCGGCAGTGCGGTCGACGTCGGGAGTCAATCTGGGAGGGCCGCCAATATGCGTGCGGATGCTGGGCGAGCCGATCTCGACAGCAATGTTGACCCATTTCTTGCCATCCTCCACCGCCACCTTGCGTTTGGCGGGGTCCGTGTGGTAGAAGCTGCCCTTCACGTCGCACGGGATATCCACGGCGTGACAGCCGGCCTTTTCCGCCGCCGCGCGAAGCTTCTCGAGGTAAGCCGAGTCAGTCGAAGCGAAGTGTTGGTCCAAGGGCTCGAAGTTGTGCATGCCAAAACGCTTGACTACCATGGTGGGAAACTCCGTCAGGTCCATACCGGGCAACTTTGGATCGCGCGCCCACTTGTTGGCAGGGGCTTCCATGAACATGCGAAAGGGCCAAGTGGCCACCGCGATGCGCTCGCGAGCCTGGGTGGGAAAAGTCAAATGCGGCTCGCTGGCCCCCCGGAGAGTATCCTTCCACGCCAGGGTGGCGGCGCCCGCAGCCAGCACCGCTGAGTTCTTGAGGAATTGCCGCCGTGTGTTTTTATTCATGATTTTGCTAATCCTCCAGTAGTCGTAGGGCCGAGGCGTCGCCTCGGCCCTACGGCTTTATTCCACTGTTTTCGCCGACCATAGCGCCGGGGTCGCTACGCAGTCTTCCCCCCGCCCGGCCACACCATGTCGACAGGGCCCTTTTCACCGGTAAGCTCACCCTTCTCCGCGTTCCAGAAGACGCGCTGCTGCTCGTGGTAGGAGATATTGGCCATGTGGCACGCCACTGCCGTGCCGCAGCCGAAGTCCACATTTTCGATCGGCTGCTTGCGCGTCTTGATGGCCTCGAACCAATTGTGCATGTGGTCCTCGGTGCCCTCGGCGGTTTGCCCCGTGAATTGCCTCTTGCGATGCGGCTGCTTCTCATAGGTGCCGATATCCGCAGTAGGGTCGTTCTTATGGGCGGCGATGAAGGGATCTTTTGTGTCCTTGGGCCAAGACTCCAGCGGATAGCTCCAGGTCCACTCATGGTCGTAAGGCTTCAACTGCGCGGACTCCTCGGTGAGCTCCAGCGTACCTTTGTCACCCATAAAGCGCACGATCTCGCCCCCGTCCCAGTTGGAAACCAGATTCGCCATCACCACCACCTGGAAAGCGCCGTAGTCGTAAAGGGTGTTGTGGATGTCGGGCACGTCGCGGTCGCCGGTCCATTTGTAGATGCCCCCGTTCGCAACGCCGCTCAAGGGATACTGGACGTTCATCAAGTAGTGAACACGCGAGAGCAGGTGAACGTACTCGTCGCCGGCGATGCCCGTGCCGTAGTCCCACCAGTTGCGGAACTGGAAAAAGCGCGCGGCATCGAAAGGCCGCTTGGGCGCGCCGCCCAGGTAGCGCTCCCAGTCCACCGTTTGGGGCGTGGCGTCCGGCGGCACGGGATACATCCAGGCGCCCACCGCGTCTGGCCGATAAATCTCGCATTGCACCATGAAGACCTTGCCAATCTCACCCGCGTCCAGATGATGTTTGCCCCACTGTGTCGACTGCATGCTGAGGCTCTGGCTGCCCACTTGCACCACCCGCCCGGTTTCCTTTGACACTTTCACCATTTCCAGTGCTTCGGGAATGGTATGCGTCATGGGCTTCTCGCAGTAAACGTCTTTGCCCGCTTTCATGGCTTCGATGGCAATCGGCGCGTGCCAGTGGTCGGAAGTGGCAATCAACACGGCATCGATATCTTTGCGATCGAGCACCTGGCGATAGTCCCGCGTCGTCGGCGTGTTGGCCTGGATCTCCTGCGCGCGGCGCAAGTGGCCGTCGTAAAGGTCACAGACCATGGCCACGTTGGCCTTCACAGTCAACAGACTCTGCATGTTTTCCAGGCCGCGGATTCCGGCCCCGATGATGCCCACCGTGATCTTCTCGTTGGGCGACGCCACACGGCCCAGCGCAGGCGCTCCTAGTGCCAGACTGGCCGCGGCGGCGCCTCCTACGGTGCGCCCGATGAACTCGCGCCGCGAGATTTCCTGATTGGACATGATTCCTCCTTGCTAATTGAGAGATAGGCGAAGATTTCCGAATTGGCATCCAAGCCGGCATCCATTCTACGCTCATCCCCCTCCGTTGGAGCGGTTTTTTTCATCCTTGCTGCCCGGCACAGTGCCCTTACCGAGACCTTTTTCCTTCCCTCCGTCAGGCCCGTGTCAATCAGGCGCTCACATCGTTGCTCAGCGCGGCCCTGCCGGTGGAGTCCGGCTCGCGGCACAGTTTGAATAGGTCGGCAGTCAGTAGTAGACAATCGGCGGTGGGTTGTCAGCGGTGGGGATGAGCCCAAGTCGCCTCGCGAGCGGCAACTGCTTACTGCCGACTGCCTACTGCCGACTGCTCTTTACGGCGCGGGCTGCAATTTCTTGAATTGGGCTTCTTCCTGCTGAGCCTCGGCAGTCCGGCCCAAGTCGCGGTAGATTTGGGCGAGCAAAAAGTGGACGGCAGGATCGTCGGTGTCTCGGGCGGGTTGCAGCGTTTCCAGAGCTTCCCGCTGGCGGTTAAGCTGGCGCAATGCCTTGGCCAAGCCGAGGCGAGCCGGAACGGCGGCAGGGTCGAGTTGCAGCGCGCGGCGAAAAGCGGAAACGGCCGGCTCGAGCTGAGCGTGCTTGCGATAAACCTCGCCAATCTCATATTCGGCCTGGGCGCTCGTGGGATCAACCTTCAACTCCTCGTTCAGCTCTGTCAAAGCCTGCCGCCAGGCATCAGGCTCCTGGGAATGGGTAAGCATGAGGATGGCAATCTGAAGGTGAGCGCCTTCGAGCGCGGGCTCGAGCTTGAGGGCTTTGCGGTAGGCGTCGATGGCGGCTTTCCAGTTCCCATCGCTGGCCGCCACTGACGCCATCACCTGGTAACTTCTGGCTGAATTTGGCGCGACCTTCATGAGCTTCAGATAAATTTCGGAAGAGAGCTTTCCGTAGAGCTGGCCTGCGGCGTAGAGGACGTCTGAATCGTCGGGATAATCGGCGAGCAACTTCTGAGCCACCTGATCCGCCTCCGCCTCTTTTCCCGCCGCGATCGAACACCGCTCCAAACTGAGACCCAGCACACGGCGCAATTTGGAGTCGGAGTTGGATGCGAACTCCCGCTCGAGGCCCGGCATGGCCTCGGCGCAGTCGCCCACAGCCGCGAGGCTGAGCGGTAAGAACGACTTTGCTGTCTCGAGCGCAGGATCGCGCCGGAGAGCTTCTTGGAATTCGCTGACCGCTTGGCGATACTTGTGATCGGCGTAATACGCCAGTCCGAGGTTGGCACGGACTTCAGAGAGAGTGGGATCGCTTTTCAAGGCGGCGGAGAGGTGCTGCTCGGCGGCGGGAAAATCGCCGCGCTTAAGCGCCTCCAGCCCCTGCTGCACTTCCGCTTGGATTTCCGGTTTCTGAGGAAGAGCCAGTGAGGGCAACAAAAACAGAACGAGCATGCAACGCGAAATGCGATCCTTCATGATGGCGTCATATGGTATCATGCTCTGTTGTGAACAGTGCGCTCTGTTGACCACGATTGATAGATTCATCATGTTGGCCCAGGAGGGATAGAAGGGAAACCATGGGAACCAGCCTCACACAAGGACGCCAGGCGGCCCACGCGCTCCTCGGCTTGCTGCCGGAAGAGAAGCTCTTCGCCGTCGTGCATCTGCTTCAGGCGATCAGCGATCCCGTGGCGCGGAGCCTCGCCAACGCCCCCCTTGACGACGAACCGATCAGCGAAGAGGAGACTCGCGCCGTCGAAGCCTCCAAGGAATGGCTCAAGGATCATGCGCCCATTCCCCACGAAGAAGTGCTCGCCGAGTTTGGCCTTACCCTCGAAGATTTCGAGCGCATGGGTCGCACCCCACTGGACCCTCACGGCGAAGGCCAATAACGATTTGGTGGTGAAACCAGCAGAAACAAAAGAGCACGCACCCCGTAAAACGATCCTTCATCGCGAAGCATTGTAACGGTGTGCGTGCTATTATATCAATCAGCAATAGCAACTGCAATCACAGCCCGCGGGGGCAGCGATAACCTGCTTTCTAGTTCTGTCCCTTAGGGCCCTCGGCCCGCGAAACTTGATGAAAATCAGGGGTGGCGCAGACGTGCTGTAGTTTGGCATGTCTGCGCCCCTTTCGAGAGGGCGCATACGTCCCGCCAAAGAACCGCGGGACGTATGCGCCACCCTGGTTTTTCGACCCTGCGGCTCTTCACATCCGCCCATTCGCATCGTGGCGGTTTGAGCGAGAAGCCGCAGACCTTGGAAAGCAGGTCTGCGCTACTTTAGAACCACCGGGACATCAGAAAATCAGCTTGAACGCCAATTGAATGTTCCGCGGGGAATTGGCGCCATTCACCTGTCCGAAGGTGCTGTCGGTCACGGTGGTGTCAAGTCCACAGTAGTCGCCGCAGCCGAACGACGGGTGGTTCAGGATATTAAAGAATTCGGCGCGGAACTGATATTTCAGCTTCTCCCCCCAGATCGGG
>Ga0187784_10002861_pt1 | contig 13874 bp, 11 predicted proteins | sample 1015_SJ02_MP15_2_FD_132964 | JGI IMG/M metagenome (GOLD analysis project Ga0187784, IMG submission 132964) | Tropical peat soil microbial communities from peatlands in Department of Meta, Colombia - 1015_SJ02_MP15_20_MG | ecosystem: Environmental > Terrestrial > Soil > Wetlands > Peat | place...
GGTCACAAAGAAAGACGACTGGGAAGGCCATGAGGCGCTCTGCTAGGAGGCGTTCTGAGGCAAAGGGAAATCCTTAAAGTGGCCAATGCCATAGAGGTTGCGATATTGCCTAACCGGGGTCGACCGGTGCTCGACCTCGACGGCAACTGGATCAGGAACTTCAGCAATAGCTGCAGGCTTCGTCGCCCATGCCGTTGCTCATGCCATCCTTCATGCGACGCAGACGCCGGCCGAGCCGCTCGGCAAGCTGATGGCGGGCGCGCCAGAGCCGCGCCTTCAGGGTGTTTTCGGTTACACCAAGTTTCTTTGCCGCTTCGCCCGTGGAGTAGCCTTCCACTTCGCGTAAGAGAAAGGCGGTGCGGAGAAGTGGCGAGAGGTCGTCCAGGTTCTCGTTGATCATTTCGCGGATTTCGGTGCCGGCGTAGACCTGCTCCGGGTTAGGCCCATCATCAGCAAAGCGCTCTGCGATGGGCAGTTCGTCCTCATGCGGCGAATCATCGAGAGAAACGGCGGGGCGAGCTTTGGCGCTGCGGCGCTTCATCAAAGCGGCGTTGATGACGATGCGCGTGAGCCAGGTGGAGAATTGCGAACGGCCCTCGAATCGCTTCAGGTTGCGATACGCGGAAAGCAGACCATCCTGCAAAGCGTCTTCGGCGTCCTCGGCATTGCCCAGAACGCGAAGAGCGGTCTGGAACAGTTGGCGGTGGTAGCGGCGAAAGAGAGTCTCAATCGCCTGGGCATCGCCACGCTGGCCGGCCCGGATCAGCTTGTGTTCGCTAAGTTGCGGAATACTCATCACTTGCGTCGCCATTTGCTCCCCCCAGGTAGCTTAGTAAGAGTAGTACAGCACAGAAAAGTTACAGGCACATGGCAGCCTCAGTGCACAGGTGCCCCCCTGTACCTTCATGAACGTAGCCAGCGGGACGGTAATGGCGATCACCCAAGGGTTAATCGAGCCGTCCGGCATGCGCAACTTCGATGTGATTTTCCCCAGCATCGCTTGCAGGTCTTTCCGTTGCGTTTAGTCGGTAATTACGGTTGCTTCCACATTCATGCCCGGCCGGAGGACTGCAACTTCCGGCGGGATTGGATCCAGTACAATCTTCACGGGGACGCGCTGAACGACTTTGACGTAGTTGCCCGTGGCGTTTTCTGGGGGAAGCAGGCTCAGCACCGCTCCGGTAGCGCCCGCGATGGAATCGACATGCCCGGTGAAGGTCCTGCCGTAGGTATCCACCTTCAGATAGGCTTTTTGGCCGGGCTTCATACTCTTGAGCTGGGTTTCCTTGAAGTTGGCGGTAACCCAGACGTCACGGAGTGGCACAACCACCAGCAAGCCCTGTCCTGGCTGGACAATCTGTCCGGGTTCGACCTGCTTGTGGGTCGCGACTCCCTCCACAGGGGCGACGATGTTGCAGTAGCTCAAACTAAGGAGAGCGGCATCCAGCGCGGCGCGCGCTTGGTCCACCCTTGCGAGCTTGGCTTGGGCGTCGGCCGAGCGCATGGCCACGCGGCGCTGATCAGCGTAGGCCGAACTAACGCCCGCCCTGGCCTGTTCGACGCGCGCCTTGGCGGCATCGAGTTGGGCCCGGGAGATCTCCACGTTGCGCTTGGCCTGAGCGAAGCGCTGCTCATCCGCGTTCAGGGCGCTGAAACTTGCATCGGCGTTGGCTTTAGCGGCGTCAAATTGCTGCTTGGAGATTTCGCCCTTTTCCATCAAAGGGGTGTAGCGCTCCAGATCAGACTTGGCGAGTTGCGCGTTGGCGCGGCTGCGATCCACGTTGGCCTGGGCAAAGGCGAGGTCTGCGGTTTGCGACTGCTCGTAGGAAGCCTGCGCGCGAAGGAGATCGGCTTGCGCGGCGGCGAGTTGCGCATCCGCGCTGGATTGGCCGCTGGCGACATTTTCGCTGGTGCGCGGAACATCCACGCCCGCCGAACGTGCTTCACTTTCCGCCAAAGCCAGTGCGCCCTTGGCTTGATCGACGGCGGCCTGATAATCTGCCGGCTCGATCTGGGCGAGCACCTGGCCGGCCTTCACGGCTTGATTATCCTCCACGAGCACTTTGCCGATGCGGCCGGAAATTTTGGCAGCGATGGGGGTGATGTGGCCGTCAACCTGGGCGTCATCCGTGGTTTCGCGGTTGTGGAAATAGAGGAAGAGTGCGAGCAGGGCGGCCAGCAGCAGCACCCCACCAATGGTCAAGAAGCGGCGTACTTTCGGGCTGAGAAGCCCCTGTGGCGTCAGATCCGTCTTGCGAGGCTCCGCAGGCGGCACTTTGACGTTGGCCGCATTCTCCAATCCAACTTCGATCTCGACACTCATCGTATCCTCACTTCGAGTAAGTCTTTTCCATCTGCCCAACCGCGCGCGCAAAGTCTGCGCGAGCCTGGTTGAAGCGGTAGAGCGCCAAGATCTGATTGTCGTTGGCGCGCGCCAGGGAATCCTGGGCGGAAATCACTTCGATGTTGTTAGCCACGCCGGCCCGGAAACGATCGCGGGCCTGACTGACTTCTTCTTTTGCCAGCTCAACGCCCAGATTGGCCACCTGTACTTCACTGCGTGCTGAATCGAGGTTTAGCAGGGCCGTCTTAACATCGAGCGCAATTTGATTGCGCAAATCAGCCTTCTGCTGTTCCAGTTTCTGAACTTCGAGGTTGGCCTTGGCAATTTCCGCGTGAATCCTGCCGCTGGTAAAGAGCGGGAAGTTCAAGCTGCCTTGATACTGATACATCGGAATGGCGTTGTTGGCGGTGGTACCGAGTTCGGTCCAGTAGCCATCGAAACGCAGAGAAGGCAGGCGTGAGAATTGCGAGGTCTGCTTCTCGTACTGCAAGACTTTTTCCTGGGCGAGGAGGGCCTTCCATTCCTGACGATCGGCGAGGGCGGCGTCGATGCTGGCTTCGACGTCGGGCTGCGGCGTTTCAAAGAAGCTTAGGGAATCGGCCAACTCGACCTTCTGGCGGGGATCGAGGTTCAGCAGTTTGCTGAGGCCAAAGAGGGAAGCTTCGCGATCGTTCTGCGCCTCAATCAGGCGCTGTTTTTCGTTTTGCAGCTCGACGTTTGCACGGAGAGTGTCAATGCCCGTGCCCACGCCTTCTTTTTGCAAATCAGCGGCCTGATCATAGAGGGCCTGAGCCAGATCCACGCGCGACTTGGAAGCTTCGACGCTGGCCACGGCGCGCAGCGTACCGATGTATTGCGATACGACGAGCAGGATGACCTGCTCGCGGGTGGAGAGGCTGTCGGCCTTGCTGGCATTGGCGGCGCTACGCGACGCCTGGTAGCGCTTCCAAAGGGAAAGATCCATGACAGGGCTGCTGAAGCTGGGTCCAACCGAAAAAATCTGGTAGGGACCCAAGTGCCCTGGAAATGGCAAACCCGGGAACGACTCACCTCCGAATTGAGCCTTGAGGTTCACGCGATTGGCAGAGTCCGCCAGCCTCATGTTGGCCTGAGGCAGAAGTTCGGAGCGTGTGATGTTCTTGTCCTGCACGCTTTCTGCGGCGGTCAGGACGGCGATCTGTTGCGTGGGGTTCTGCTTCAGAGCGAGAGCGACAGACTGCTCCAAAGTGAGGCGCAGCGTGTTGCTAGGAGGACTCGCCGGGAGCTGCGAAGGATTGCCTTGCGCGAGCAATGCGGCGGGGAGAAGCAAAAAGGCGAGAAAGACACTATAGAAAATGATGGGCGACTTCTTGCTGGTGTCGGAATCTTTCGTGGCGTCAGTGCCGTGTTTTGCGTCGGCCTCGACGATTTCGTTGACAATGGCCTGGTTAAGGCAGCCTTCCGCGATGAGTTCGCCACCCAGGCGGTGCATCTCCTTCAGCAGGACCTTACCGGCGTTATCGATGAAACTCACGCCGCGAAGATTGATACTGAACTTCTGGCGCGGGGAAGCTGCCAGGAGTTCGCGCCAGCACTGTTCGAGAGCGGCGACCCAAGGCCCGGCGAGGCGACCCTCCACACTTAGAGTGAGGTGGCCCCGTTTGTTGGTTTCGGTGGTAATTCGTAGCATGTCAGTTATCTCTTCGGGTGGATTAGGGAGCAAGGGAAAGGCCAAAGAGAAGTGCGCGTGAACCGGTGTAACATGCTTAGTATTCATAAATTTACCAATCTAGAAGAGAATAGGATGTCGATGAAATAGATATAATGTGGTCACATGACGAAATATAGTCATTTAATTAATGCCGATTTATGGTCATTTTGAGAAAAGGGCAAGTTGAGCAGCCTCTTATGGCTTCGGTGATTCGGGAGGAGTAGGAGCGGTGGTGGCGGGCGTTTCGGCCTTGCTTTTTTCGCCAGCGGAAAAAATCTCTTCTACGATAGCTGTTGTGCGATCCCGACTGAGCTTACACGGGGGGTCGTAGATGCGGCACTGGGCGAGAGTGAGCTTGCAACCGCAGGTGCACTCTTCGGCGTTGAATTTGTGCAGAGCGACGAGGCGCTGCTCGGGGGTCAGTTTCGTAGTGTTAACGCCGGGGAGCATAGTGGCACGGTCGGCGTGTTTCAGGAAGATTTCGCCGGTGTCCTCGAAGGTTTCGACCTTAGCGGCAATGGGCAGATCCAGGAGGGCGCGGACTTCGGTTTCGTACAGGTCAGGATTGAACAGCCCAACGTGCTTCTGAACGATGCGGCCTTCGCTGTTGATGACGAAGAGGGTTGGCAGAGCGAGGATGCCGCCGTAGTCGAAACGAATCTGGTTGGTGGTGAGGGCCACAGGATAATTGATGCCTTCGGAATCGACGAGCTGTTTCACGGCATCCGGGTCATCGTCGTCGGCCAAGCCGATGATCAGCAGGCGATCCTTATAGCGATTCTGGAGTTCGATTAGGCTGGGAATTTCCGCGCGGCACGGCCCGCACCAGGTAGCCCAAAAATTCAGGAGGACGACTTTGCCGCGGGCGGAGGCCAGGGAGAGATCCTTGCCCGCCAAATCCTTGAGCTGAAAATCCGGGGCCGGATCTGGATCGCGCACAAAACGGATCACCGGCAACTGGGGGGAAGCGAGCAATGGGAGAAACAGGCCGAGGAAGCCTAAGGAACAAAAAACGAGTATCCCAAGGATTCTGCCGCGCCAGTTTGGAGGCGTCATGTGCATAGCCAGGTCACCCGAATAAATAATGGGACCAGAGTGCAGCAGAAAAAGCAAAGTGCAAGACGATGGAATTGCTCAAGACAGCAGAGCTTCACTGTTTTGGTGGGCCGTATGCTCATGGGGGCGGGTTTTTCAACTTCACACGGGGCGGCGGATGCCAAGCTTGCGCATGCGGGCTTGCAGGGTGGTGCGCTTCATGCCGAGAAGATTGGCTGCGCCGCGTGGTCCGGCAATGCGCCACTGGGTTTGGCGGAGGGCGCGGAGGATGTGCTGGCGCTCGGCTTCTTCCAAGGTGGCGATGGATGCCGATGCTGGTGGCGCATTCGAGGCTGGCGCAGGAAAGCGCGGGGTTTCCGCCTGCGAGGAGGTCACGAGCGAGGCGGGCGAAAGCGCCCGTAATTCCGGGAGTGGGACGCGCAACTCCTCACCAGGAGAGAGGAGCACCGCGCGTTCCACGAGGTTCTCCAGTTCACGGACATTTCCCGGCCAGGGATAGTTCACCAGCGCGTGCATCACGTCTGAAGGCACATACTCGACAGTTTTGTTCTGGCGGCGGCTGAATTTCTGGACGAAATAGCGCACCAACAGGGGCACATCTTCCGGCCGCTCACGCAACGGCGGAATGTTAATGGGGAAAACATTCAGGCGGTAGTAGAGGTCGCTGCGGAATTTGCGATCGGCGACGAGTTGCGCGATGTTGGCGTTGGTGGCGGCGACGACGCGCACATCCACGCGCAATGTGCGGTTGCTGCCGAGCCGCTCGAACTCCTGTTCCTGCAACACGCGCAGCAATTTGGGCTGCAGCTCGGGGGGAATATCGGCGACTTCATCGAGGAAGAGGGTGCCGCGATCGGCAAACTCGAAACGGCCGATTTTTTGCGTGAGAGCGCCGGTGAAGGCGCCGCGTTCATGGCCAAAGAGCTCGGATTCGAGGAGCCCGGCGGGAATGGAAGCGCAATTGACCTTGACGAAGGTGCGCTCGCGACGTGGGCTTAAATTGTGGATGGCGCGGGCGATGAGTTCCTTGCCTGTGCCGGTTTCACCGAGGATCAAGACGGTTGTGCCGGCGGGCGCGGCCAACTCCACCTGGGTCAGGGCGCTCCGCAAGGCAGGGCTGTCGCCGATGATCTCTTCGAAATTGAGTTCGGTGCGAATTTCTTCTTCCAAGTAGAGTTTTTCGACAGCGAGCTTATCCTTGAGCGCGTCAATTTCCTTGAAGGCCAGGGCATTTTCCAAGGCGATGGCCACCTGCGCGGCAACTTGTTGGAGGAGCTCCACATCCGGCGTGGAGAACGCCTGCGAATTACGGCTGGCGAGATTGATGGTGCCGAGCGCGCGGCCGTGGGTCACCAAGGGCACGCAGCACATAACTTCGACGCCCTCTTCGCGCAGCAGGCGGATGACGTCAACATTGTAGCGGTCGAGTTGCTCGCCGCGGGCGATCAACACTTGCCCGCTGGTGAAACATTGTCCCGAGGGCGAGTTCTCCACCGGGATGGTGAACTCCGTCTTTGGCAGAGCAAGGGTCGTGGGCATGTCCAGGGCATGGATCTTCAGGAGCCCAGTGACGGGATCGAGGAGCGCCAGGCTGGTGTAATCGTGTTGAAGGACGGGCTTGAGCGAAGACACGATGCCATTGAAGAGTGCGGTGATGTCGCGGGTGCTGACGAGGACGTTGTTGATGGATAGGAGGGCTTGCAAGCGGTCGCGTTCACGGGCGAGTTGCTGCTGATAGGCCTGGGCAGTCTCAAAGTTGATGGCGTTATCCACGGCGACAGCAACTTGGGCGGCCACGCGTTTCATGAATTCGATTTCCACCTGGGTCATGGCTTGCGGCACATAGCGCCCAAAACCCATGGCGCCGAGGCGATGTTGTGCCGTGGTCAGAGGCACAATGGAAATCGTGTGGACTCCCACGCTCTGCACACGCTGCATGAAGAGCGGGTAGCGCGCGTCCTTGGACGTGTCGAGGGAAACGAAGGGTTGCTGGTTCTGCCAGACCCAGCCCGCGGGGGAGTCTTCCATGGAAAGTTCGTCCGATGGGGGCGGATCCATGTTCCCTCGGGTTTCCAGGACATGGAGGCGCATGGTGTCCTTCGAAGGATCGTGAAGAACAAGGCCGAGAAAATCAAATTGCAAGACGGAGTGAAGGCGCACGGCGAGTTCATGGAAGAGGGCCTTGAGATCATGCTGCTGCGCAATTGTTTCGCTGACTTCCAGCAGGGCCTCGAATTGCCGGCTGGAAGAATCGAGGGGCGAAGGACGCCGCGCTTCTGGCGCAGGATTTTGCAATTCCGCCATGAAAATGAGAATAGCATCCGGTTTGGCGGGCTCACAACCAGGGAAGGGACGTGCGGCACGACGGGCCATTTGCGTATACTCAAGGCGCATCTGCCGGAGATGTGATGGCTAGCTCAGGGAGACCTTTGAATTGAGGAAGCCGAGCGAAAAAATTGGCGCAGTCATAAGGCTAGTGCTGCTTGTGCTTCCAGTTTTTGGATTAGGGGGCTGCGCGCAAGGGCCACAGCCCCAGACAGGCAATTCCGAGGAAGCGCGGCGTGCTTCGTCTTCGAGCGCCGGGCGTGCGGCGGAACGCTACGATCTCAGCAAAGACGAAGAGCGCGGCGGCCACACGCTGGCACGGCATGTGGCGCGGACTGACGAAGAACTTCGCGAAAGGCTTCGCCGCGAAGGCAACATTTCGGCCGCCTCCACCTGGACGGATCGGGAAACCGCCGAGGAAACCATCGCGCAGGCTCTGCGGGCCGAGCGCGGGCGCATCGAGAGTTGGATGCGCCGCGGTTATCCCCGCGCGAACTTGGCGCTGCACTACGAAACGGGGCGCGAGATCGGGCGCAGCCTCCGCCGGGGAGAAACGGAAGCGGCGCGCTGCCGCGACGCCGTGATCGTGCTGCGCGCCGATGGAGCAGATGGTTTTTATGTGCTGACGGCGTACCCGGAGGCCCGCGAATGAAGAAAGAGAGGAAGGGCGGCGCTTTTGTGCCGGCAAATTATCAGGCTTTGCGGGAAACCTTGCCGGGCTACCTGCACGAAGATTTTCAGGAGACGTCAGGCACGGTCACGGAGGCGGTGGAAGCCTTCCTAGACGAAGCGAGCGTGGAAGAGATTCAGCAGGTGTGCGAAGAGTGGCAGCGATTGCGCAGACAATTTGCCGGGCGGCCGCTGAAGGAGCTGCAGGCGGCCCTGGTGCGGCTGGGGATCGCGTGGCAACCTGCATCGGAAGAGGAGTTGCGGGGCTTGGACGAAATTCTCACGCGCGGCAAGGCATGATATTCTGATGGGGTTCCAGGCCCGTAGCTCAGTTGGTTAGAGCGCTTCCTTGACACGGAAGAGGTCAGAGGTTCGAGTCCTCCCGGGCCTACCATTTGTTTCAATCACTTAACCGCCTCGGGCAATTTCTTCGGCGGTTTTCTACCTGTAATTTCCTACCTATGGTGTGGGCTTTTCGCTAGCATCGCCACGCCTCACGACAGGACCGTGTGCCGCCGCTCGCTTGTCTTTTCCCTCGCCCTATCGCAGCGATTGTTGCGAGCAGACGCTTCCGTACAGACACCAACGGTTGCTACGATCTGTTAGCGCGTCACGAGGATCAGAATGGGAAGCGTTGGAAGTGCGAGGTCAAGACAGAAAGCGACTCGCAGGGAACACATAGTTCCCCGGCTACTGCTCGCGAACTTCACCGACTCCAACGGCATATTGTGGGTCTACGCAAAGGACAAGCGGGTTCGCGAGAGCATCCCCGAGAGCGAATGTTGGGAAAAGGATTTCTACGAATACGAGTTGAATGGTCGCAGCACTAAAAACAAGTACGAGGATTGGCTTGCGACGATTGAAGCGAATGCCTGCAAAGTCCTGCCCATACTTACCAACCGTCAACAGGTCAATCAACAAGATGCAGTCGTGTGGTCAGCCTTTGTGGCCTCTCTCTTTGTCAGAACGCGAAAGGTCCGCAAGCAGATTTCTGACGCAATGGTCCGCAAGTTCAAGCAGCAGACGGAGGACCCTGATTTCATTCGGAACATGCAATATGAACTGCTCCAGCAGGGAGAACTCTGCTACGCGGATGATTTGAAGAGGGACGCAGAAAACCTCAGGGCCGCGATGGACGCGAGTCCTTCCTTCTATCACGTGTCAGGACTGCCACACCAGTCCGCATCACTTGCAGAGGCGTTGATGAGGAAGAAGTGGCACACGGTAGATGCTCCGGCAGGTAAGTGTTTTCTGATTTCAGATTGTCCCGTGATGACTGCGGAGCTACAGGGAAACCTAGGGCTACCTGGCGCGGGGTTCGGAAAAGCGAATACAGCGGTTCTAGTGCCGTTGACACCGCAAAAATTGTTCGTGGCTTCTCCCCACGACCGCAGCTGCAGAATCGTTGCGGAGCCGCGAGCCGTAGACACGGTTAACCTTCTTACCGTCCGGTTCGCTCATCGCAATGTTTATGGCAGTTTGAATTCAGCCGATATTCAGTCGTTGGTAGATTTGGAAATTGACCAGGTTGTGTTCGGCCGAAACGCTTTCCTGAAAGCTTAGGGCCTTTACTGCACCAGGGGAAGACACCTGCTGATGCCGTCGCGCGATTCAAACAGGCGGTGTTGGGACAACCCATTCAAGACGGCATCGAGGAGTGAATGCCCCGACCCAGAAACTCGGTCGGGAGTCTCTGATGCTGCGCCGGTTTCTACCCCGCTTCCGGCACCCGAACTTGAAGAAGGCCATTCACTGAGGCGCTGTTCGGGTTACCAATGATGGGTCGGTAGGCTGCCGTGAACTGGGTATCACTTACGACGGAAAAGCCTTCCACCTCATAATCGGGTCCGTCGGTCACCGCCACCGTGACGTAGTCGGTTTCATAAATCACGCCCTTGTGACGACGAAAATCGTACGAATGACTCGGACTCGAAAACAACCCAGAAACCAAAGATGGATCAAGGGCCACATTCTTTGACAGGATGGCTGCGTCCTTATCCTCCTTCGCCCGTTCCAGAATTAGCAGGATGTTTTCGTTTCTATCTCTGCGCACGATTTGAAAGCGCTCAATGACCTTCTTGACGGTGCGGTCTAGCTCTGCCAGCAGACGGGCTTGGTTGAGGGCGATATTGAATCCGTCTGCAGCGTCATCGGGATAACGGAGTTTGTATGCCTTCTCAAGCAGTCTGAGGTAGCTCTCATTCACACCAAGATCTGAACCCGTTTCATTCTTGATACGCTCGTAGAGCCTCGCAACTTGATGGGAGTGCGGTATAGGCACCATCCGATGCGCAAACAACGATTTCAGGTATTTTTCAATCGCAGTGTTGGAGAAAGCTGCACCCTGAACGAGGAGGCCCTGAAGCAGGAGGAGCCGAGCGCTTCGGTAATCCGTATCCGCCCACCGAAGCCATAGCAGCGTCTCTTCTACGGGTCGGCAGCCCCGTGTTCCTCGCGCCATCTTTTCTCCGGCTGATACTAACACAGTTAGCCAAGAGTCTGGTTTGCGCAATGGTACGTCACTCTCCAGTGCCTGCTCATCCCTGAGAGAACTGCCGGGGCCACGGGGCATAGTGACGACATACGTGACATTCCTACCTGTGATTCCTACCTGCAACACAAACACAAAATCCTGAAGGCGGTCCCCTATACGTTGCAATTCGTTGTATTTGTTAATGCGCGTAGGTTGACACGGAAGAGGTCAGCGGTTCGAGTCATTACGGGCCCACTATTCGTGCCATGGGGGTCCCGCAAGTTTGGAATTCTGCGACCCGGTAGCCGGGGGATAGCTACTCCAGCGTTCGGTCCTGTCTTCCCGCGTCTCCCGGTGGTGATTATTTGCACAAGGCCCCATTCGCTGGCGCCGCTCTCGCGTTTATTCTTTGCTAGCCTGTAGATACGAAACAACATCCCCCGGATCACGGTTCTTCCCAGACTCTTTGATTCGGGGCGGATCACGTTTCCAAAGGCATAGCCACTTGGGGGCTATTGGAATTCCATCGCCTAGTCCGGCGATCAGGGGGCTGAAGTGAAAATCGCATCGCTATCTCTCGCGTTGGCGGGGATGCTCGGCATCTCGGCCGCTCCGGCGCTCGGCCAAGCGCCGCCATCCGGCAGCCCCGCGCAAAATGTTTTGCGCACGACCAAAGCGGTGAACTATCGCGGCGCCGGAGGCTCGACGAAGATCGATTTTCAAGGCACGGAGTTGATGTCTTCGGCTAAGGGCGAAGCCAAAGTGCAGAATAAGGGCAACCGCATCGAGATTGACGCAAAATTTACGGGCCTGGACGAGGCCACCAAATTCGGGCTCGAATATCTGACGTACGTCTTATGGGCGGTTTCTCCCCAGGGCCGCGCCGTGAACCTGGGTGAAATCGTGCTGAAGAACGGGAGCGGCGAGGTCAAGGCCATCACCGACATGCAAACGTTTGGCATGATCGTCACCGCCGAGCCGTATTTCGCGGTCACGCAACCGGGTAACACCGTGGTCCTGGAAAACGTTTTTGGCCCCGCAACGCTCGGGAAAGTGGAGAACATCGACGCGAGCTACGAGCTCCTGGGCCGGGGCATCTACTCCTCCTCCAACACGAAAATCGAAAACGCCATCTTTGGCATCGATCGCAAGACACCGCTGGAACTTTTCGAGGCCCGCAATGCCGTGCGCATCGCCCACATCGCACTGGCTGACAAATATGCCGCGCCCACGCTTGCCAAAGCCGAACAGCAACTCCGCAGCGCGGAAGAAGTTTACGCGCGCAAGAGCGACAAGAAATCCGTTGAAGCCGCCGCCCGTGAAGTTGTGGGAACCGCCGAAGAAGCCCGCGTCATGGCCGTGAAACAAAAAGCCGAGGAAGACGCGCAGGCGAAAATTGCCGCGGACAAGAAAGCCGCCGAAGAGCGCGAGGCCAAAGCCCGGGCCGATGCCGCTGCCGAGGCCCAGCGTCGCTTGGAAGCCGAGGCGGCTCGCAAACAGGCCGAAGCCGCGCAAGCCGATGCCGTGCGCATGAAGCAGGAAGCGGAGAAAGCCGCGCAGGAAGCAGCGCGCCAGAAAGCGGAAGCCGAAAAAGCCAGCGCCGCAGCGTTAGCCCAGCAACAAGCCGCGCAAGCCGCCGCCGAGCAAGCCGCCCGAGATCGCGCCGCCGCGCAAGCCGAAACCGAAAAGGCGCGGCAGGCCGCCGCGCAAGCTGAAGCGGAGAAGGCGCAGCTTCGCGCGCAACTTCTGGCACAACTGAATTCCATTTTGCAGACGCGCGATTCCGCCCGCGGCCTGATCGTCAACATGTCAGACGTCCTCTTCGATACCGGGAGCTACACGCTGAAGCCCGGCGCCCGCGAGAAACTCGCCAAGATTTCCGGCATACTGCTCGCACATCCCGGGCTGACACTGCAAATCGAAGGTCACACCGACAGCGTCGGCAGCGACGAATACAATCAACAGCTCTCCGAGCGCCGGGCCGACTCCGTGCGCGATTTTCTTGCCGAGCAGGGAGTCCCCGTCTCCTCCATCACCGCCCGCGGGTTCGGCAAAACCCAGCCGGTCGCCTCCAACGACACGCCTGAAGGCCGGCAGCGCAACCGGCGCGTCGAATTGGTGGTTAATGGCAGCGCCATCGGCAACGGTGCAAGCGACTCCGCGGCGCCGAGTTCTCAGCAATGAGTCTCCGCAGACGCGCCTTCCTTAGTGTCCTGTAAGTCCACGCCTGAGAATGAGGTGCGAGTTCCCGCGATTCAATTTCCGTGGTCCGCGGCCGGCTCAGCAGGCAATAGCTGCGGGCTGACGACAAAAGGAATGATCACGATAGCACCACCGAATCTTTTCGGGGCCAAATGTCGAAATTCCGGAAAATGTTGCTGCAAATCCGTGTCCAGGTCCGCTTCCCAATCCGTCTGAAAGACCCAGACCCGATCCCCGGGTTTCAGCCTATATTCGTGTGCCATTTGTTCAAACACCGGCAAAAAGTTCTTTGCGTTCAAATCCCAGACACGATAGTTCAAGGACACGATGGAATGCCCGCTACACCTCATGGGAATGAACTGCCTTTCGGACGCAAAAGAATTATGGGCTTCCTCCGGGGTACACAGATAGTAGGCGATTGCTAGGCTACTCTTGAAATCCACAAGGATCAGGTCCTTCCCCGGGATGGACTTCTGAACGTAACTTAAAGCCGCGCTCATCAAGGTCCGCCTTTGGTCTTCCGTACTGAGGTAGGACTGGAACGCGTCTCCAGAAGCATTGGTTGCTCCCAGCAGAAGAGCCGCAATCAAGAAGCCCCTCCAGAGCTTTTGGCCGACAAGAGAGGCGAGCAACGCACTCGCGGCCGCAGTGGCAAAAGGGGCCAGAAAGATAATGTGCCGGCTGGGGGTATAGGGATATCTTCCGGCAATTGCGGCGCCCCAAATAGCCATAAAAGGCAGCAAAGCCAGGAGAGCCAACTGACCGGAACGCGGATAGCCGCGGCCCGGCAGCAGGCCGCTCATGACGAGAATCCCGACACCAACGATCCATAGCGACAGCATAATTGGCGAAATATAGCTTGCTCCAAAAAAATACTGAAAGACATCAGGCGTATTTTCTCGCAGGAAAGTGAAAATATCAGCAAACTCTCCATAAAAGAAAAACCGATTGTAGGGGCCCGCCCACAATGGAATGACAGCCTTCAGCTTTGACACCTGCGTCACATAGAGAAATCCATAAATCGCCACGGCACCAACCTGTCCGAGAACCCAGGTAGCAACAGCCTTTCGCGGGAGATGTGCTTCCGCAATTCGCGCCAGGGCGTACAGGCCAAC
>Ga0187784_10002863_pt1 | contig 13873 bp, 12 predicted proteins | sample 1015_SJ02_MP15_2_FD_132964 | JGI IMG/M metagenome (GOLD analysis project Ga0187784, IMG submission 132964) | Tropical peat soil microbial communities from peatlands in Department of Meta, Colombia - 1015_SJ02_MP15_20_MG | ecosystem: Environmental > Terrestrial > Soil > Wetlands > Peat | place...
TGCATATTGGTCTTCGCCCTTGAACGCTGTTGACACGCGGGGAACTTTGCGACGTCCTGCTGGGACGGCAGAGGCCCCGTTTGCTACATGAACCTGCCCTGAACCGCCATATAAACCTAACCTAGCGATATGGTCAACACAGGCTACGTTTTTTTTGCAACTTTTGCAAAACTTGAACGCGGTCGGCTGGCAGCCACGCAGTTCGATTTGGAACATCATATGTACCTCGCGTAAAGCACTTTCAGCCGCCTATCGTGCCTGATTTACGAAAGTGTAGCCGCTTTCTGGACAGACGAATCTCGCCAACAAATCAGACTGACACGGTATATTTATCGGACTGCTTAAAGCACCGGGACGTTTCTCTGAACTGCCGAAGAACTGCGCAGCTCGAATCTCATCAGTCCACCCAGAAGCCGCGCTGGCGGTTTGTAAACAACGTGCTTTGAACTGCGTGGCCTGCAAATGGTTCGCTAAGACGAGTTGTAAGCCCACGTGCCGGTGCGCAGCCCGTACAGGATACGCAGCCAAAAAAGCCTAGAATTTGAGCACAATTAGAAATCGTTCAAAAAAGAGCCGTTAAAGGAAAAACTGATGGAAAAACAACATCCTCGTCAAAATACCTGGGGCTTGACCCCACAACAACAATGCAGTCGATCCATCGTCAAAAAACAACGTAGATAACTAACTGAAGTTACTCGACGTCTCCTAAAGCTTCAACTTCCTCAGGAGCTTCAACGACCTCAGCGACCGCACAGTTGCGCTTTATGGTTTTGATTTCAATCTTAACCGAGTCGTTGATCTTTGTGTTTGGAACAAAAATCACAAGACCGCTGATGCGCGCAATGCCATCTCCTTGTCTCGCAACGTCTTCAATCTTTACATCGTATTGCTTGCCGACGTCCACAGGAGCGTCGTTAAACGATCTGCTGCCGTAGTTGCTAAAACTGCTGCCGCCGAAAGAGCTCTGGTTTGATCTATACATGTTTCACCTCCTTTCTTTGTTGTAAGAGAACATATGTTTCAATCATATAAGGTCTTAGTAGGTTGCGCCGCGAGACCGATAATCGTCCGCACGTTCAGCGCGCAAACAGGATGCACCGACCAAGACCGTCTGTCGGCCCGGGTACCAACAACTCAGCGTTTGAGGAGCCTTCGCACAACCGGAGTGGATACGCTAATCGCACCCTGCGGACACAGCTCCTGACAACAATAGCAGCGGATGCACTTGCCATAATCTATCGTCGGCCCCGTCGTTGCTAACGTTATTGCTTTCGGCGGACAGTCCTTAAAGCATTCTCCGCACCATATGCATTTGGAGTCGTCGACGACCGGTTTTACAGCTATGAACCTCTTCAAGCCGTTCACGAGAAACGGCGGTGCTCTCGAGAGCGACGTGGTCGACGTGGTTGCCGTTTTTTCAAAATCACGCATAATGAGCGGCGGAACCGACTCGCCAAACACTTCGATGTCTTCCAAGCGCGCTGGGCCGACGCCTCGCTCCCGTGCCGACGCCACTGTCGGGATCGACACGGGATCGAAGCCTGTTATCGTTGCCGCAACATAGTCGAGTGCCGTGCAGCTCTTGCTTGCGAGCATTAGCCCGATTTTGCGTGGGTTCCCGTTAGAGGGGCCATCACCCTCCATACCCATGATCGCGTCCATAATCGAGAGGGCGGGCGGGTACGTTTCGTGCAAGTCCAGCAGCAGATCAGCAAACAGGTTTATGTCCCGGGCGGTGTGCAGATGAAACTCGGTCTTGAACATTCCGGGTACGTAGCCGTACAGGAGTTTGACCGCCCCGGTGTAGTACGTAAGGCTGTGTGTCTTAAGCTTCGGCAGGCCGATAATCACGTCTGCTTCAGTAACCGCTTTGGCCAGCGTGAGTTTCTTAAACGTTTTCGCTTCGTCTGAGGCGACCTCCTGCGTGGCCTCGTCAAACCGGACCCATTCGCAGCCAGTGTCCTCAACTACCTGCTGAATTCCGGTCTTTTCGAGCAGCTTCTTATACGACGCACGGGTGCTTCCACCACCGGGAGAATCCCCGACCACGGGCGTTGCTCCCAGCTCTTGGATTGACGTGATCATCGCCCTTACGACTGCGGGGTGCGTAGTCACGGCAGCTTCGGGCGGTTTCGCCGACAACAGATTAAGCTTTATGAGTACGCGATCGGTCGCCTTAATGACCGACTCGAGCCCTCCGAGGGGTGCGACACTGGCCTTTAGCGCCTTCGTGACCTTCGCATCATCATAAGAGTCGCACTTTTGAATCGATACTTCGTATGACATGCTCCATTCATCTGTTTCTTGGTTGCCACTCAAATAGCTTCTCTCGGGCGCACCGGGGTCCTCAAGTAAAACGTTTTATCCAAGGACGTCGACTTACTGTGTCAACAGGATGCTTCGATCTAAGAAAGAAACCCGCCTCAACTCGTGCGCAATCGCGGACGACCGCCTGTCGCAGGCACATACCACGCACGAGGAGGCGGCAACAACAGGTCAACTCGAACGAGACCACGACGATTTCAAGAAGCTCCAAGCAATGAGCAAGCTCCAGCTGGCAATACTAACGGAGCTGATGCCGGCCAGCCCCTGCGCGATACATTCAGAGGTCTTGCTTGACACCTTGGCTCCTGTACTGAGGTCTCAGCGAAAGAAGGACCGACGGCGCGAATTCGAAGCCGCCGTCGCTCCTCTCGTGCAAGAAGGATTCGTACGATACTTCTGTTGTTTCATCGACAGCTACGCCATCAATCCACAGCGCACAAGCATTGCCGCCCACTTGACGAGTACAGCCGCGAATCACTCCCCCCAGCAATCTACGTAGCAGAGGAACTAAAGGCTACCGAACGCTGTCAGCGCCGCAGGACACGTCGAACGACTTACGCTGACTACATTGTCTAAAAAGGTGCAAAACCGTGTTCTCGAAGAGAATGAAGCGACTGTCAGGAAGAACGGAACAAACCGTACAGATGCGCGAAACGACGGGCGGCCGGTTTCTCGGCTGCTGGCCAAACGGGAAGCTAAAGCGCGCCAAACCGTTCGACGATGCGAGGCAATGGCGCACGTATGGCGGGCATAACTAGGCAATAGTAGGCACTGATGATTCACAAAGAACGCTGCTTTACGGTGAAGGAGGCTGCTAAACTCCTGGGTGTTTCGGCGACGACCGTAAAGCGTCGTATCAAGCGCAAGGAACTTATCACCGAGGAGCGTGTCGGCCCCCATGGGCTTGAACTCGTGATACCGCAGCGGGCATTGAACTTTGAGATTATGAGCTTCATCCCTCGCGTGCACCAACTTACACTTTCTGATTTTGAAGACATCGTCGTCAAGCGTTTCGAGGCGATGGCCTCAGGAAGCGACCAACGCGTCTCCAAGGCCCTTAATGAGTTGCGCAAAGAGTATGCGCAACTTACGGCCGAACTCACTGGCTTCCAAATGATTTTTAACGAGGCTGCCCCGTTGCCGGCTGCAGAACGCAAAGGAGAGTCACCTGTTAAACAAAGCCTAAGGGCGACACAATCGTCACCGCACCGGCCGCGCTCGCAGCGCTTTGCGCTTCTTAAAAAATAAACGAGCATATAGGCCCGGCCCGTAACTGTCGCCCAACTCGCGCATCCCGGTTCACGGTTTACGATGAGGTTCGCATTGGAGGCGATCGCAGCTTTATCCTCGTACCCAACTCTATTTTTGGCAGCGCAGTCAGTGCGGCTGCGCATTCATTTACCGTGAAATGACAGCGCTCATAAACGCGGCGATCGGATTTATCGTCGCATTACTCTTAGGCTTCGCGAGGGTTCGGGACAATGGCTGCTCGGCGCAAAAAGCAAAATCATCCCTAAGGTGACCTTAGATACTTGGCCTAAGAGACTTTGTTTTGGGGGGTGAACAAGGTGCAAAAAACCGCTGATAGAGCCGCCTCAGACTCCTTCGTCTCATTAAGGCACTAACGTCGACCGCACGGATTTGAACGTTGCGACCTGACGGGCTACCTTAGAATTGTATTGAACCGTCTTTGATGATCAGCAGGTGCTGCGTGCAACCCTCACAAAAAACATGCGCACGCCCGTCAGAAAGTATCGTTCTGCTCGCTTCGTCCGCACTTAAGGTAGTGCCGCACTTCTCGCAAGACAATTCATTATCGTCACTTGTGTCCAGATACATAAACTACGTGTACACCAGCGCTTGCAACTAGTCCAATTCGTCTCGAACCAATATATGCTGTCGGCACGGATAAGTCTTGTCAACCCAATTGCTCAAGGCAATAACTGTTGAGGGCTCGCGTGAGCCATATGCCATGTGTGGTCAAAGATCGTTCGGACGGCTGCTGCGTGTGACCTGGGCTTCAACACGATAGAGACGTGCCAGTTCCACTGTCCTGCAAGTTACGGCGTGATGACCACGCACGCAAAGGATTCGTCACCCGACAAAGTCTCTCTCCGAAAACAGCGATTCAAACGGATAACCGCTCGACTCGATCCGTTCTTTAGCACCGCTCTCGCGATCCAAGATGCATACGACTTTTGCGATCGTGCAACCAAGCTGTTCGACGGCTGCTATCCCTGAGAGGACGGAGTTCCCGCTGGTCGTTACATCTTCAACGAACGCAACGACGTCCCCGTGTTTTATACATCCCTCTGTGCGCCGCCTCCTTCCGTGGTTCTTCTCCGCTTTTCTCACAAAAAAAGCGCGCACCGTGCCTGATTTAAGGGCGATCGCCGTAGCGATGGGTATCGCGCCGCTCTCCATTCCCCCGACAGCGTCTACGCTGCCCAAGCGCTCTAACATGAGTTCGGAAACCAAGGACGCGCCGCGCGGGTGCATCGTAACGCGGCGCAAGTCGAAGTAAACATCGCGCAGCTCCCCTGCCGACAATCGGTACGGACCGTCAGAGAAGAGGGCGTATGTCTTCACCAAATCCTTTAAGTCGTCGTACGATTTTTGCACGATTACCTCCTGTCAGGCGTCGCTACCGACAGTCTGCAAGCCATAGATTTGGCTTTTTCGCTCGTAAGCATATAAGTGCGCCGTTTCCACAGAGCCTCAAAAAAGCAGCACGCCGCACTCACGGATACTTATAATAGCGCTTGAGTCAAACTAGAGACGGGAATGCGAGACTACGTTGACCATAAATTAATCGTCCGCAACTCGGTGGAGGCGAGAGCATATCAACTCGCGCTTGCCGAATCTGCCGCGCGCGCCTCTACGATGATTGTCCTGCCTACAGGACTTGGCAAAACTATCGTGGCGCTGCTCGTCATCGCTAAACGCCTCGAGAACGGCGGGCGGGTTCTATTTTTGGCACCAACAAAGCCTCTCGTCGAGCAGCACGCCGCGTTCCTGCGTTCGCACCTACTCGCAGAGACCACGATCTTCACAGGAGAGATCCCTCCCGACACGCGAAAAGAGCTCTGGAAGCAGAAGCAGCAAGCGATCGTTTCGACGCCTCAAGTCATTGAAAACGATCTCAAAAAGGCGAGGATCACTCTTTCTGACGTGAAACTCATCATCTTTGATGAAGCGCACCGCGCGGTGGGCAACTATGCGTATCGCTTTATCGCCAGCAATTACGTCGAGCAGGCGTCCGATCCGCTTATACTCGGGATGACCGCCTCGCCCGGCGGCACCGTCGAAAAGATCCACGAAGTGAGCGAGAGCCTGTTCATCGATAACATTGAGATTCGCACTGAGTCTGACCCCGATGTGTATCCATACACGCACGAGAAGAACGTCGAAGTGCGCAAACTTTCACTGCCAGCCCAGATGGAGACTATTCAGCGGGATCTCAAGCAAGCGACGACGGAGAGGCTGCGGCAGCTTATGAAGTTGAGAGTCGTGTTCAGCGAATGGGTCTCTACGTCCGAATTGATCAAACTACAGCACAAAGTCGCGACCGACAGAAACTACAGAGCGATGTCGTTGATTGCTGAGGTGATCAAGTTACGACACGCTACAGGGCTGATCGAAACACAGGGCATCGTGCCGACGCGCAAGTACTTTGAGCGGCTGAACAGGGAAGCGCGGTCAAAAAAGGGCAGCAAAGCGGCGCGAAAGCTTGTGGCCGACGATCACGTGAAGGCGGCAATGACGCTGTCAGACCGTCTGGACGAAATGCATCCGAAGCTCGAAGCCCTGAAAGACGTCGTCGCGCAGCAACTGGCGCTCAAACCCGATTCACGAATCATCGTATTCACGAACTACCGCGACACCGCTGAACTCGTCAAAAATACGCTCAACGCAATGCCGGACATCCGCGCAGAGAAATTTGTCGGCCAAGCAAAGAGGGACGGGCAAAAAGGCCTCTCGCAGAGGGAACAGGTGCAGCTCGTCACAGAGTTCGTGAGTGGGACGTATAACGTCATCGTCGCTACAAGTGTCGCAGAGGAGGGCCTGGACATCCCCGCCACCGACATGGTGGTATTCTACGAGCCTATTCCTTCCGCCATCCGTAGCATCCAGCGCGAGGGCCGCACCGGGAGAAGACGAGCGGGCCGCGTAGTCGTTCTGGTGACAAAAGGCACACGGGACGAGACGTACAGCTTTTCGAGCACCCGAAAAAAGCGCGTGATGAGCGCCGAAATGAAGCGCATGAGCGCAAAGCACGCCCAGATCGCGGAGCTCGTGCAAAGTGATCCGCAAATGCCGGGCGGACGATTAGCTGGTCGAACGTCGGTGAGTCGCGCAAACGATCCAGCATCAGCAGACGCAGCGTTGGAGACCCAATGTAGCTTCCACGCGGAAAATAACGTTCGAAGCACCGAAAATCAAGATCCCGACACGACAAACAGAACGTCGGACGCGATGTCTGAAGAACGACAAAAAACGCTGTTGGACTTTGATTCCCACGAAACCAAGATACGTTCTAGCGCGGTTCGGATTGTCGCCGACAGGCGAGAAGCTCGATCAGGGGTTATAGAAGAGCTTGAAGCGCTTGGGGCAATCGTTGACTGCCGTACGCTTCCTGTCGCCGACTACGTCATGAGTGACCGAGTCGCTGTCGAGCGGAAAACTGACCGTGACTTCAGTGCCTCGCTGACAGGGCGTGACCTTCTATCTCAAATCCAAGAGCTTGCAATGAACTACGAGCGCCCCCTTATTATCGTTGAGAGACCTGACCTCCTCACGCAGACAGACGTGCACCCTAATGCGATCCGTGGCATGATCGCCGCCATTACCGTGGACCTGGGGGTGCCGATACTGTCCTCTCACGACGCTGCCGAGACGGCCGTGCTCCTTTTTGCGATAGCAAAGCGAGAACAGTTGGAAAAAAAGCGGACCCCCCGAGTGCACGGAAAGAAGATCCTAAAGACGTTTCAAGAGCAGCAAGAGTACGTCATCGCCTCAATTCCCTCGATAGGGCCCGCTACTGCTCGCGCCCTCTTGGAACATTTCGGCTCCGTTGAAACCGTGTTTCGCGCGCAGACTCAAGAGCTCACGAAGGTGCGAGGCGTCGGCAAACAGACAGCACAGGCGATCCGCAAGCTCGCATCGGCGCAATACGAGTCCGATTAGGGCATCTTTCCGTCTTGATCGGGCGCTAAGCCAAATCCTTTAGATGTGCCAAGCAGTTGCTACTACGCGCCACGTCGGTTGCTCTATACCTCCTGCGAGACACAGCTCGCTCGGCCTCACGTGCGGCGAGTAGAATCAAACGACGTGATCGGGCTAGAAGGCCGCCGTCTGGCCTACCGAAAGCACGGTGACCTTGTGGCCCGCATTTTCGGCTTGTTGCTTAAATCGCTGCGGGTCTGCTTTGATCTGACTGAAGGTGTTGAAGTGCATCGGAATGGCAACGTCTGGCTTGATGATATCAAGTGCTTTGACCGCCTCTTCGGTATCCATGGTGAAGAAGCCGCCTATGGGAATGAACAGCACGGCGATGTTTTCCAACGGCCGGACGCCATCGAGATACGTGTCGCCGAGATGTGCAAATCGAACGCCGCCGAGTTCGAAGACGTAGCCCGTCGGGTACTTGCTCTGATGATGACTCGCACCGACCATCGTGACGCTCACCCCGTCCACAAGCCTCGTTTGCCCGCGCTCCATCACAATCTCCTTGCGGAATTTTCCGGCCATCGTCGGCGGAACGACGACCGTCGCACTAAACTTGTCGGCGGTGATATGGTCAAAGTGCTCGTGGGTGATGAGCACGATATCCGGTTTTCCGGCGTAGCTGGGCGCGTTTGGATTTTCCTTGCTAAAAAATGGATCAGTCAAAAGGGTATGATCGACGTCTTTCAGCTCGAAACACGAGTGGCTCAGGTACGTTACGCGAACAGAGAGATCTTCGTCCATGCACGTACGTCACACAGAGAAACTATAAGACTTTGGCGTCACAAGTGAGGCGTGCCCGAGCTAGAGCTTGCAGCGACCCTCCTCACGCGGCTGAGGCATCGACGTGGTTAAACCGGTGCAACCGAACGCGCACGGCCAACTACTGCCTTGAAAACAGTTGGTCGGCGCTCATCCTAAGAACGCGGTGCGCATCTGAGTCAGGCACGTCGGAAACGCGATAACCAACGGATCGTCTGGCGGTCCACATAAGGATGTGCGGATCCTCGGAAAATGTGAGCCTGGCGTTGCCCATCGTAGCCCTCGACACACCGACGAGACCGTCAGCCACGTGAGGGTTGACGTTTCGCGGCAGCCGGAGACTGATGTCGCGCACGCTTGCCTTAAGTGTCTGTGCGGCGTCGTACGCGATCTTCGCCGAAACCGCTATCGCCGCGCATTTCTCCCCGTGAAAATTAAAGGCTTCCCTGAAAAGTTCCGCGAGCACGTCCCCTTCGGCCATATGTCGCGTGATCAACGCAGAGTGCGTGTCTCGTGCCCAAAAAATGGCATCCCATCCGGCTGAATACGGCTTGATGTCCACGACCGGCGATCCGTCGATAAGGTCAAGCGGTTCGACGTGCAGGAGTGAGCCGTCCACCTTTACGAGATGGGTGGCGGTGAGCGACAGTGGATTTGGCCGTGCAGGCGAGCGCATAGAAAAGACGCCCCGCTTCTTGAGCCGAGGGTTTATTTTTCGTGGCCGAACCATCAGCGGCGCTCGGTCGGCCCTGTCAAACCAGCCGATGACGTTTATGTGCGTGTCGCTCTCTATGCCTGTCAGCCCCTGGACAAACTCGTCAAACACGTTGATGACAGCCGGAACACCTTGCAGCGGCATGTCGCGTGATTCCGTCACTGATGACTGCACCACGCCGATGGGCTTCAGGTCGTACATAGCAAACCCCCTCTCACCGTTCACGCAGCTCTAATCGGCCACCCGCTAACCGCCACGTGGTGTAGCAGGCAGCGGAAGCACGTTACGTTGGAAAGTACTTTGCGACATCTCGATCGACCGCTTCAGTCGTGCTTGCGTAGCGGCCAATGAGCTCTGTCAGTTCGTTGATTTTGGACTCGAGCCCGTCTTTTTCCATTAATAGGCGCTTTTGGTGCCGATCTCGAGCATAGGTGATGTGCAAGAAGGCAGTCTGTTGGTCAAGCGACAATGCAGCGCGATACTCCAGCCCGGCAGCATCAATTTTGCCCTGTTTCTCATAGACAACGCCTAAGCCGCTGTGCGCAATAACGTCATCAGGAGCAGCTTTTAGCGCTTTTTGGTAGCAATCTATCGCGCTTTCGAGCTCTCCTGACTCGTCCAGTGCGGCCCCAAGCCCCGTCAATGCCGTAGGATCGTTCGGGTCGAGCTTGAGCGCTTCACGGTACATCTCAATCGCTACGCCTATGTCGTCGCTGTTCAAGCGGTCGATCGCTTGCGCAATATAGTCGTCTACTGAGCCCATGAGCGAGAAGTGCTCTCCTGACTTATAAAGCACTTTCGTAGGCGGTTGAGTCGGTCCCTCCGCGATCCTAGCGGAGCACTTCAGTAATGTTTTCCGAAAATACCCGGCTCAGAGACGTTTCCGATAGTCCCGTCTGCAGAATCGTCGCTATTTCATCCGGTTGCGAACCATAAGGCGTATCTGAACCAAACAACACCCGGGTATCCCCGATAACCTGAACGGCTCTGGCAATGCAAGAGGCAAGCATGACGCGAGAGGTCTCTAAGTAAACGTTGTCGTTGCCGCGCGCGACCTGAATGGCTTCCTCAACGCCGGTTGGCGTGCAGACTTCCGAGCAACCCATGTGACCCATGACGATCGAGAGCTCGGGAAACCGTTCCGCCACTTGAGCGATCATGGGTGGAATCGGATCGTATGCGTAGCCAGAATGAAACAGTATCGGCACGTGGAGCCCGACACACGCCTCAAGCAGAGGCAGCATTTGCTCGTCAGAAGGATTAAACAGCTGGCTGCGCGGATGGAGTTTCAATCCCCTCAATCCCAACTGCTTGACCGCCCGCCGGACCTCATCGACCGCGAGAGGGTGCTGAGGATCGGTGCGGGCAAATCCGATGAATTTTTCGGGATGCGCCGCTACGACTTTCGCTATGTAATCATTTGCGACTGAAAACGCTTTGCCAGGCTTGATCTCGTTGAACGGGAAGATTACACACTTTTGAACGTGCGATTGCTCCATCTTACGCAGAAGAGATTGGGGCAGCTGTGTGACTCCCTCGACGTCCATGCCGATGTGATTGTGCGCGTCTATTATCGCCCCGTTATACAGAGGCCGTGAGCGGTGCCCTGAACCAACTTTAGAGCGCATCGCCAGATAAGCCTGTGCCATCCGATCAACAATCCTATGAAGAGACGCCCTCATAAACTTAGCGTCTTGGCTCGCATAACGGCTCGCAAAGCGCGAAAAAACTTATTGAATGATTCGATGGCCCGAGAGTGTGGCACGAGTGGCGTTGTGGGGTCACGTCTGGATGAGTAGTCGGCGCACCGCCCGAAGCCGTTCAGTTCAGTGGAGCGTGTATCGTTTGAGGCGCAGTGAGTTGGCGACCACCGATACCGAACTCATCGCCATCGCTGCCGCTGCGAACTCAGGGCGCAGAAACCCAAGCGCCGCTACCGGGATACCGATGGAATTGTACACAAGCGCCCAACCGAAGTTCTGACGAATCGTCGTCATCGTTTTTCTTGAGAGCTTAATGCTCGCCACGACGCCGCGCAAGTCAGCGTGGAGCAGCGTGATATCAGACGCTTCAACGGCGACGTCCGTGCCTGTGCCAATCGCGATGCCGATATCCGCCTCGGCGAGCGCGGCCGCGTCGTTGATGCCGTCACCCACCATTGCCACGACGTTGCCACCCTCCATAAAACGCGCAATTTCGGCGGTTTTGCCCTCCGGAAGCACTTCAGCGCGCACGCTCCTGATGCCGATCTGCTCTGCTATCGCGCGTGCAGCCGTCTGATTGTCGCCCGTCAGCATGTCTGACTGGATTCCCATGTCCTGTAGTTCCGCAACGACGCCGGCAGCTTCGGCTCGAACCCTGTCAGCCAGGGCGAGGCCTCCCGCTAGCACGCCGTTGAGCGCGAGCAGCATGACGGTCTTCCCTTGCGCCTCTAACTCGCGGATCGCGGCACTCTGTTTGACGTCTATGCCGCGCGCGTCCATGAGTGCCTTGTTGCCAAGGGCGACCTCGTCGCCATCTACCGATGCTATAACGCCTTGCCCCCCTACGGCTTTGAAATCCTGCGGAGGGCTCAATTCTATGCCCACCTCCGCGGCACGGCGTAATACCGCTCGAGCGAGCGGATGTTCGGAGCCCCGCTCAGCGCTGGCGGCGAACCGCAGGATATCTTCCTCCGACAATGCCACATCGCTAAAGACGTTTGTCACCGTGAGGACGCCTTCGGTGAGTGTTCCCGTCTTATCAAACACGATCGTCTCGATATCCTCAGCGCGCTCGAGATACTCACCACCTTTGATCAGAATGCCATTTTCAGCACCGAGACCGGTGCCGACCATCACGGCCGTTGGCGTCGCCAGCCCGAGTGCGCACGGACAGGCGATGACAAGGACGGCGATCGTACGCAAGAGCACATCATTCGACGGAAGCCCCAAAAACGTCCACACCGCGAATGTGAGAAGAGCTGCTGCTATAACGCCCGGAACAAAATAGCTTGCTGCGCGATCTGCAAATCGCTGTACGGGCGCTTTTGACGTTTGTGCCATATCCACAAGCCGGATAATCTGTGCTAGCGCGGTGTCTGCCCCGACCTTCGTCGCTTTGATCTTCAGCAGTCCTTCGCGGTTCATGGTCGCGCCGATCACTTCATCCCCGGGTTGTTTGTCCACGGGGACGGCTTCGCCCGTAAGTAAAGACTCGTCAACCGCGGACTGCCCCTCAACGACGATGCCGTCAACCGGGATCTTGTTGCCCGCGCGAACAAGAACCGTATCGCCGACCCGGACTTCGTCTGCCGGGATGGACCGCTCCCCCCCCTCAGTAATGACGACGGCACGTTCCGGCTGCAGCTGCAAGAGCGTCCTGATTGCCTCAGACGTCCCGCCCTTCGCGCGAGCTTCAAGATAGCGGCCGAGGAGCACAAACGCGAATATGAACACTGAGGTGTCGAAATACGTGTACCCGGGAATGAAAAACGTGGTCGCCGTGCTGTACGCGTATGCGGCGATCGTCCCTAACGAAATAAGAACGTCCATGTTCGCGCTTCTGTGCGCAACCGAAATGACGGCCCTGCGGTAAAATCCGTAGCCGACGACAACCATGACGGGAGTAGTGACAAAAAACTGGAACACGGGGTTCATAAAGAACGTCGGGATGGAAGCAACGTACGGAGAGAGCATCCCTAACAAAAGAGGTATACCGAAGGCTATCGTGAAAATAAAGCGATTTCGATACTGTGCGATTTCGCGTTCTCGAGACGCCCGTTCCCTGTCAAGCCGCGTCGTTTCCGCTGCTTGCGGAACTTCTGCGACGTCATAGCCTGTGGCTCGTATTGTTTGTATGAGCTTGTCAACCGTCGCGGTCGAGGGATCGTAGTCAATGACCGCCTTGGCGGTTACGGGGTTTACGCTCGCTTCGATAATGCCTGGAACGTCGTTCAAGGCTTTCTCTATCGCCATAACGCAGGAGGCGCACACGATGCCGACGACCTCAAGTTCTACCCGCGCCGTGTCGACGTCGTAGCCCACATCCCGTATAGCCTGCACGAGCTGTTTCGGGGCAACCGTGTCGGCATCAAACGTTACCGTCGCTTGCCCCAGTGCAAAGTTGACGGTGGCACTTGCAACCCCGCGTTGATCCCGCAGTTGCTTCTCAATCGTGAGCGCACACATCGTGCACGTCATGCCAAGTATTCTCAAAGTAACGGTGCTTTTGTGCATGTAAGCCAAACGTGTTCTGCGCCACCAGTAGGATGTGAAGGCTATTGAAAGTATCTTGCTGGGCGCCACTGCCATCGTTGCCAACGTCTTGAAACTAGGTCGGTGCCGTTGGCACACCGCACCGACAGCGCCGCCGCTCACCCACTTGAGCAGCGTGCTTCATTCATCGGTCGGCAGTCGCTGCTGCCTATCGATGCAGTCAAGCGCCCGGGTGATCACGCTGTCCATCGTGTCGTCCATCGTGCCGATCCGCCTGATCCGTCGCCACGTCTCCTCGCGGATCGTGATCGTCTTGTTCTTCGTCGCTGTGTCAGCCACACGCTGAGCTATGTATAACATAGTTAATATGGTTATCGTGTCAACTGTGTTGGCTGTGCACTGTCAGTCTGTCAGTTCGAGAGAAACGCACGACAAGTGACCAGTACGATTGACCTTTGCGTGATCTACTTTCTGGTGTAGACACGTTATCGGTCCGTTTTTTCAGCCCCGATGTGCGTGATGATGGCCTTGTATCGCGTCTTCATGTTCGCGATCGCACGGGCGTCCCTCAAATTGAACGCAATGGTGCCGCCGCCAGACAGTGGTGGGACCGTCAAGATCTCCGCGTCGTCCACGATCAAAAACAGCA
>Ga0187784_10002864_pt1 | contig 13873 bp, 12 predicted proteins | sample 1015_SJ02_MP15_2_FD_132964 | JGI IMG/M metagenome (GOLD analysis project Ga0187784, IMG submission 132964) | Tropical peat soil microbial communities from peatlands in Department of Meta, Colombia - 1015_SJ02_MP15_20_MG | ecosystem: Environmental > Terrestrial > Soil > Wetlands > Peat | place...
GTCGTGGGCGCCGAGGGCGGGATCGAGAAGCTCGGCGGTCGTGGCACTGCCCATCATGATGAGGGCGCGGCGCCAACCCTCCTCCAAGGCCTCGCGCCGCGCCTCCTCGGCCACGGAGCTGCTCTCCTCCGCCCGCAGCCGATCTCCTTGCGCGAGCGCCAGGGGGCGCTCGCCGCCGGCAAGCGGCAGGCGCTGCAGCATGAGACCCGCGGCGCGCCATGCGCCCTTGCCGTCCGCGCCGGGAACGCGGCCGACGGCGAGCTTGAAGGCGGCGCCGAGCTGCTCGGATTGGCGGAAGTAATGGTGCACGCAGTCGACGAGCTCGGCACCCTCGAGCTCGACGATGCCCTGGTAGCGCTCGGTGTTCGGCCCCTGGTCGACCGTGAAGGCGAGGTAGCCCGAGCCCAAGAGGCGCGGCACGATGCCTTGCGCGCCGTGCCCGCGACTGCGCCCGCGCTCGGCCTCGCCGAGGCGGCCCTCGTCGAAGCGGGCGTAGCCGCGCACCTCACCCTCGCTGGTGACGTCCGCCACCAAGAGGCCGACGGGGCCGTCGCCTTTGGTCTGCAAGGTGAAGACGCCGTGGTATTTGAAGGCGCCGGCAAGGGTGGCCGTGAGCGCCAGGCTCTGGCCCAGGAGGAGGGCGATCTCCTCGGGATAGCGGTGGCGCGAGAGCACCTCGTCGACCAGCGGACCGAGCCGCACCAGCCGCCCGCGGATGGTTTGCGCCTCGAGCTGGAAGGGCTGGACGAGATCGTCGGCGAGGTTGGGCCCCACGGGCCGGCTTTGGGCTAGGTCAGGCACCAGACGAGTATACCCTGCTGCGCCGGCAAGCGGTTGCCGGCCTCGTCCCACACCACCGACTGGGGCCCGTCGATCACCGACGGCGTCACCTCCTCGCCGCGGTGGGCCGGCAGGCAATGCATGAAGATCGCGTCGGGCTTGGCGAGCTTCATGACGCGGTCGTCGACCCGATAGGGCGGCAAGAGCGCCTTGCGCGTCGCGATCTCCCGCTCGCCCATGGAAACCCAGGTATCGGTGACGACGCAGTCGGCCCCGCTCACCGCCTCCTCGAGCTTGTCGGTGACGAAGATCGCCCCACCCTCCTTCCTCGCCCACTCGACGACCTGGCGCGGCGGCCCGAGCTCCTTCGGGCAGGCGAGCTTGAGGGTGAAGCCGAAGCGCACCGCGGCATGGATCCACGAGGTCGCCATGTTGTTGCCGTCGCCGGACCAGGCCACCACCTTGCCCGCGATCGGCCCGCGGTGCTCCTCGAAGGTCATCACGTCGGCCATGAGCTGGCAAGGGTGCGTACGGTCGGTGAGGCCGTTGATGACCGGCACGCTGGCGTGCTCGGCGAGGTCGAGGAGCTTCTCCTCCTTGGTCGTGCGCAGCATGATGACGTCGACGTAGCGCGAGAGCACGCGCGCGGTATCGGCGACGCTCTCGCCGTGGCCGAGCTGCATGCCGTCGCGCTCGAGCACCACCACCTCGCCGCCGAGCTTGCGCATGCCGACCTCGAAGGAGACGCGCGTGCGGGTCGAGGGCTTCTCGAACAGCATGGCGAGGGTCTTCCCCTGGAGCGGCCGGCGCTGGAGCCCCTCGCCGCGCTTGAACGCCCTGCCCATCTCGAGCATCCGGCGCAGCGTCGCCCCATCGAAACGGTCGAGATCGAGGAAGTGCCGCGGTTCGTTCGAGCCGCTCATCGCGCACTCTTCATGCTTTGGCCGCCTTGGCCGGCTCGATCCCCTCGGTGGCACCCTCGAGGATGGCGAAGGCCTCCTCCATATGACGATCCTCGACGATGAGCGGCGGCATGATGCGCACCACATTGTCGCCGGAGCCGACGGTCAGGAGGCCGCGGTCGCGCAGCTTCGCCACGATGTCGGCCGCGGTGACGCCGTCGACGCACTTTAGGCCGCGCATGAGGCCCATGCCGCGCAGCTCGCTGAAGACGCGCGGCCGCGCCCTCACGAGGGCGTCGTGACGCCGGCCGAGGCGCTCTCCCTTCTCCGCCACCTGGTCGAGGAAGCCGTCGGCGAACATGACGTCGAGGACGGCGTTCGCCACCGCCATGGCGAGCGGATTGCCGCCGAAGGTCGAGCCGTGCGTGCCGGCGGTCATGCCGACGGCCGCCTTCTCGGTGGCCAAGAGCGCGCCGATGGGGAAGCCGCCGCCGAGCGCCTTCGCGGTCGAGAGCACGTCGGGCTTGATCCCCGCCCACTCATGGGCGAAGAGCTTGCCGGTGCGGCCCATGCCGCATTGCACCTCGTCGAGGAAGAGCAGCAGGCCGAACTCGTCGCACACCTGGCGCAGGCTCTTGAGGAACTCCGGCCGTGCCGCGCGCAGCCCGCCCTCGCCCTGCACCGGCTCGACGAGGATGGCGGCCGTCTCGGCGGTGACCGCGGCGCGGACCTCGTTCAGGTTCTCGTAGGCGACGTGATCGAAGCCGTCGACCACGGGGGCGAAGCCCTTGAGGTGCTTCTCCTGCCCGCCGGCCGCGATGGTGGCAAGCGTGCGGCCGTGAAAGCCGTTGTGGAAGGTGATGATGCGGTAGCGCTCGGGATGGCCGCTGTCATCGTGATACTTGCGCACGAGCTTGATGCCGCCCTCGATCGCCTCGGCGCCCGAGTTGCAGAAGAACACCGTCTCCGCGAAGCTCCGCGCCACCAGGCGCTCGGCCAGGCGCTGCTGGCCCGGAATCTGGAAGATGTTCGAGCAGTGCCAAAGCTTCTTGCCCTGCTCGGTGAGCGCCTTGACGAGATGCGGGTGCGCATGGCCGAGCCCGGTCACCCCGATGCCGCAGGCGAAATCGAGGAAGCGCCGCCCATCGCTCGCGTAGAGATAAGCCCCCTCGCCGCGCTCGAAGGCGACGTTGGCTCGGGCATAGGTCGGCATAAGGGCTGGGATCACGCTACCCTCCACGGCACTGGGACGACAGGGCGGGCGCGCCGAGGCGCGCGGAAGGGTTGCGAGTATTGGCATGACCCCGCCCGCTGTCAATCAGCACGGCGGCCGCGGAGCGCCCCGTCCTAAGGCGCGCCTCTCATGCGCGCGAGTGCGCGAAGAAGACCTTGCTAACGATCTTCCAGACGCCGTCGCGCGCCGTGAGCACGAAGAAGTCCGTGTATCGGCTCCCGCGCCAATTTTCCGCTTCCAGGCGGGCCATCGCCGCCGTGCCGGCAAACTCGATGGCGACGACCCGTGCGTTGAGGCCGGAAGCCGGGCCGCCTTTTTCGATCAGCTCGCAGAAAGCCTCGAGCGTCCAGTCGACGGGCTTTCCTCCGTAACTGCCGCGAATGCTCGCGTCCGTGATGAAGGCGCGCCGCATCGGGCCAGCGTCCCCGCGAAGCGCGCCCTCGATATAGTGCTGCAGCGTCGCGGCGATCGCCTCATAGGGGGCGAAGCTCGCGGCTTCCTCGCTCCTTGTCATGGCCATTCGCTCCTCCGCATCCGACTCGCGTGCCGGCGCGGCCGACTATCGCACGGCCAGACGAGGCATTTCCTTGCGAAATTGCCAAAAATTTCGATATTATTAGCAGAATATGACTCGATTTAACGTGTGGTCGGCAGAATATGGCGCAATCGCCCTTGGATGCGCTCGACCATCGTATCCTGGCCGCCCTGCAGGGGGACGGCAGGCTTGCGAACGTCGAGCTGGCGGAGCGGATCGGACTTTCACCCTCGCCGTGCTTGCGCCGGGTCAAGCGCCTGGAGCGGCGAGGCTACATCGTCTCCTATCGGGCGAATTTGGATCGCAACAAGATAGGCCTCGGCTTCACCGCCTTCGTCAGCGTGAAGATCGACGCTCACGCCGATGACCGCGCGACGGGCTTCGAAGAGGCCGTCCTCGCCATGCCCGAGGTAGTCGCCTGCCATATGGTTGCAGGGGAGGCCGACTACCTCCTCGAAGTGGTCGTTCCCGATCTCGCGCGCTATCAAAGTTTTCTGGTCGGCAAACTTCTCGAGCTGTCGATTGTCCGCGAGGTGAGAAGCAATATCGCGATTCAGACCTTGAAGGCTTCGGCGCCCTTGCCGCTCGATCATCTCAAGGAGCCGTAGCACCCTGCCGCAGCGGCAACGGGCTAGGCCTTGAGCTTGTAGCCCCTGGCGATCATGCGGTGGCAGGCCCAGGCCAGCGCCACATCGGCGCCGAGGAGGACGGCGATGCCGCCCGCGAGCGAGCCCTCGGCGCTGCCGATGAAGCCGTAGCGGAAGCCGTCGATCATGTAGAAGAAGGGGTTGAGGCGGGCCACGATCTGCCACAGCGCGGGCAGCCGCTCGATCGAGTAGAAGGTGCCCGAGAGGAAGGCGAGCGGGGTCACCACGAAGTTGGTGACGGCGGCGATGTGGTCGAAGCGGTCGGCCCAGATGCCGGCGATCATGCCGAGGAGCGAGAGAAGCGTCGCCGCCGCGAGCGCGTGATAGAGCACGAAGCCCCAGTGCTGCAGGTGGAGCGGCACGAAGAGCGCGGTCGCCGCCGCGACGGCGACGCCGACCACGAGGCCGCGCGCAATGCCGCCCACGGCGAAGCCGAGGGTGAGCTCGCCCGCGCTCAAGGGCGGCATCAGCACGTCCACGATGTTGCCCTGCATCTTGGAGATGATGATCGAGGAGGAGGTATTGGCGAAGGCGTTCTGCATGATCGCCATCATGACGAGGCCGGGGACGAGGAATTCGCTGAAGGGAATGCCGCCCACCGTCCGCTGCGCCCCGCCGAACGCCAGCGAGAAGATGGCAAGGAAGAGCAGCGTCGTCACCACCGGGGCCACGATCGTCTGGGAGAGCACCTTGCCGAAGCGGCGGATCTCCTTGAGGCAGAGGGTCAAGAGGCCGATCCAGTTGACGGCGCCGAAGCGGCGCGGCTCAGGTGGCGGGGCCAAGGTCATGACCGGTGCGCGGCGCTCGCGGACGGCTTCATCGCTCGCCCTGCGCCTCCTGAGCGAGCGGCCCGGGCGGGCCTGCGGCCCCCTTGGTGTTCTCGAGGAAAAGCGTGCGCGTCGGGAAGGGCATCTCGATGCCGAGCTCTTGGAAGCGGCGCTTGAGGCGGCGGTTGAACTCGCGCGTCACCGTCCATTGCTGTCCCGGGCGCGTCTTGAGCCGCGCGCTGACGATAACGGCGGACTCGCCGAAGCGGTCGAGGCCCTCCATCTCGAGGGGAGCGAGGATGGCAGAGGCGTAGGCCTCGTCCGCCGCGAGCTCGGCGCCGAGCGCCTTTACCGCCTCGATGACGCGATCCACGTTCTCGCGATAGGCGATGCCGACGCGGAATACGGCGTAACCGAAGTCCTTGGTCATGTTGAGGATCTTGCTGACTTCGCTGAACGGGATGGTGTGCACCCCGCCGCTCTCGTCGCGCAGGCGCAGCGAGCGCAGCGAGATCGCCTCGACCTCGCCGGTGTCGCCGCCGATCGTCACCCTGTCGCCGACCGCGATGGTGTCCTCGATCACGATGAAGACTCCCGTGATCAGGTCCTTGACCAGACTCTGCGCGCCGAAGCCGACCGCGAGGCCGGCCACGCCGACGCCCGCAAGGAGCGGTGCGATATTGATGCCGAGGGCCGAGAGCGCGATGAGTGCCGCAATGCCGGCGATGAGGATCGAGAGCGTCTTGTGCAGGAGTGGCAGCAGCGTATGCGCCCGCGCGCGCCGCTGGGCCTCCGAGCCCTCGGCCGCGTACCGGGCGAGATAGGCCTCCATCAGGAGCGTGATCGCCTCCCACACCGCAAGGGCGATGACGACGGTCAGTGCCACGCTGGCGAGGCTGCCGAGCACGCGGCGGCCGAAGTCGGAGGCGAGCCAGTCGAAGGAGGCGAGGCCCCAGACCTCGAGTAAGGCCAGAAGCGCTGCGAGCCAGACGAGCGCGCGTGAGAGATGGACGAGAATCGGGAGATAGCGGTCCGCGCGCGCTTCGAGGGTGGGAAAGCGGCGCTTCAAGTCCTCCCCGATCGCGAAGAAGCGCTTGAGCAGGCTCTCGCCGCCGCCGGCAAGGACGCGCGCGAGGACCAGCACGAGAAGCGAGAGCAGCGAGGCGCGCAGGATGAACTCGAAGCCGTCCGAGACGTTGAGCGCCCAGACGACATAGACCGCGCCGACATAGAGGATGGCGAGCACGTGCCAAATGTCGGCAAGCCGCGCGCGCAGCAGCTGAAGCGCGTTGCCCTCGCCCTCTCCTTGGCGCGCGCCCCGGATGCGGCGCGCGGCCGCCTGCCGGTTCTGCAGCACGAGGACGATGACGAGGGCCGAGACGGCGAGCCCGATGGCCCTGCCCATCGCCTCATAGCCCGCGCGGGGCAGGCCGAGGAGGAGTGCCGCCTCGGTCGCGAAATAGCCGTAGATCGAGAGACTCGCCAACCGGCGCAGCCAGACGAGCCAGTAGCTCGCCGTCTCCTCGCTCATCGCGAAGACGCGCGGGACGGCGGCAGGCGGCGTCAAGAGGTTGCGCGCGAGCGAGAGGAACGCGCGCACGGCGACGCTCGCGTTGACGATCACGAGCGTCAGCAGGCGCGCATAGAGGCTCGGCTTGGTGAAGGGAAGCACGGCGTAGGCAAGCGCCGCGAAGACCGCGATCGGCACGAGGTCGACGATGACGCGCGCAAGGAGGATCGCAGCACCCAGCCACGCGTTGCCGCTTGCGCGGGCATCGAGCGCGCGGCGCGCATGGCCCAGGGCCGCGCTGGCGAGGCGGTCGCCGAGCGCCGCGAGCGCCAGCGTGAACGCGAGCTTGACGAGCGTCTCGATCCATTGGCCGCGCGCCGCCGGATCGCTCGCCTGGCGCTCGACCCAGCCGATGAGGCCGGGCAGGTCGAAGAGCGTCGCGGCGGCGTCCGCGAGGGCGGCAGTCGAGCTTGCCACCGCCTCGGAGAGCCGGGACATGAGCGCGGCTCCGGCGTTTGCCGCAGCCCTTGGCGGCGCGGCCGCGGTCGCCTCGCGCGCGGCGATGAGGCTCTTGAGCTGGGCGATGAATTTCTGCCGCTCGGCGTCGCTCTCGAGCGTCTTGACGAGGCTCTTCAAATCGTCGCTGGAGAGCGTTTGCGGCTGGCCGGCGGCACTGGGCCCGGCCGGGGCGGGCTCGGCCGCGCCGAGCCCGGCGCCGGCGCCGCCGAGCGCGAGCACGAACGCGAGGCCTAGAAGCAAGCCCCGCCCGGCCGAACGCCCCTCTCTCACCGCATTCCGCATCCCAGCGAGACTATACGCCGCAGGACTTCGGCTGTCACATGCGCAGCGGCTGGGCTAGGCGGTCGGTTTCGCCTCATCCTTCGAGACGGCCGCTTCGCGGCCTCCTCAGGATGAGGTGAAACCTACGCGCCAAGTCCTCATCCTGAGGAGCGTCGCACTTGCGACGCGTCTCGAAGGATGGGGACTTGGGCAACGTGACCCACGAGTTCGGCTGGGCTAGAATTCGCCGCGCAAGCGGAGGGCAAAACAATGGCCGTCACGATCTATCATAACCCGCGCTGCGGCAAGTCGCGCGAGACGCTGAGGCTCATCGAGGGCCGCGGCATCCGTCCGACCGTCGTCGAATATCTCAAGACCCCGCCCGATGCCGCAGAGCTCAAGCGCATCCTCAAGCTCCTGGGCATCCCGGCGCGCCGGCTTCTGCGCGCCAAGGAGAAGGAATACAAGGCGGCCGGGCTCGACGATCCCAAGCTTTCGGAGGAGAAGATCATCGCCGCCATGGCGCGGCACCCTATCCTCATCGAGCGGCCCATCGTGATCGCCGGCAACAAGGCCGCGCTCGGCCGCCCGCCCGAAGCCGTACTGAAGATTCTCTAAGGGCCTGCGGATATTCAAGCCCGGCGTCATTCCGGAAGCTTAGGCGAGCCCGGGAAAAGCGGAACTTTTCCCGGTTGCGAGCCTTGCTGTCCGGAATCGATACCTCCCGCTCGCGCGGTCCCGACGATGGATTCCGGATCGCGCAAATCATCGCATGTGCGATGATTTGCTTGTCCGGAATGACGAGTTGAAAATGAATGTCCACAAAAGCTAAGGGCGGCAGCGCCCTTTCGCATTTTGGCTTCAGCGCGCGTCTGGCGCTCCGGGCGCGCGCGCGACGACGGCCCAGACGCGGTGCGGGACGGCCAGGGGCTCAGCGGAGAAGTCGATCGCCAGCATGGTGGCGTGCGCCTCGTCGAAGCGGGCGACCGCGGCGGCGGGGAGACTGGCTGCCACCCCGCCGCTCGCGCGGATGCGCCCGCGCCAGGCGGCGTGGCTGTAGGGAATGCTGATATCGAAGGAGAAGGTCTCGAGCCCGACGAAGCCGGCCGCCCAGGCATCGCCGAGCCAAGCGGGATAGAGCCCGCTGCCGCCTGCCCGGTTCCAGGCGGGATTGTGGGCGAGGATGAGCCGCTCGGTCGCCTCCACCACGTTGCCTGGCAGCGGCAGCCAGTCGAGCTGCGCAATGACGAGGAAGCCCCCCGGCGCGAGCACGCGCCGCGTCTCCTTGGCCGCGCGCTTGCGCTCGAACCAGTGCCAGCACTGGCCCGCCGTCACCACCTCGAAGCTGGCGTCGGGGAGACCCGTGTCCTCGGCGCGGCCCAGAAGATAAGTGACCTCGATCCCCGCCTCGCGGTCGAGCCGTTTGGCCTCCGCGATGAGCGCTGCCGCCGGATCGAGGGCGGTCACCAGGCTGCCGCGCCGCGCGAGCCCGCGCGCGATCGTGCCCGTTCCCGTGCCGAGATCGAGCACGCGCTGGCCGGGCCGTCCGATGGCGAAGCCGGCGAGGCGCTCGAAGAACGCATCGGGGAAGCCGATGCGGTGCCGGCCGTAATCCTTCGCGGTGCGTCCGAAATCGATCCTCATGTCGACGAGAATCGGGAGGTGGTGTGAGGCTCGTCAAGCAAAATGCGCGCTGGCTCTCGGCGTCGAGGCGAAAGGCCCTCTGTTGCTCCTCTACGGAAGCGCGCTATGTAAGGGCATCGGCCGTCGTCATTGCGGCTGGTGCCGGGAGTGCGCGGCTATCACAATCACGGCGGCCCGTGGCGCGAGGAGCGCTATGGGTGAGGGAAAACGGAGGAAGATCGGCAATGTCGGCTTATGCATTCAGCTTCCAGTCGATCGACGGCGAGCCGCTGCCGCTTGCGGCCTATCGCGGCAAGCCGGTGCTCGTGGTCAACACCGCCTCGTTATGCGGCTTCACGCCGCAGTACCGCGAGCTCGAGCTGCTCTGGCGCAAATACCGCGCGCGCGGCCTCGTCGTGCTCGGCGTGCCGTCGAACGACTTCGGCGAGCAGGAGCCGGGGAGCGCTGTCGAGATCAAGAGCTTTTGCGAGAGCAACTATGCGGTCGATTTCCCGCTCGCCGGCAAGGAGAGGGTGATCGGGGCGGAGGCCCACCCCTTCTACCGCTGGATCGCCGAGGAGCTCGGCGAGGACGCGGTGCCGCGCTGGAACTTCCACAAATATCTCATCGGTCCGGATGGCGAGCTCGCCGGCGCGTGGCCTTCGCGCGTGTCGCCCACCGCGGCGGAGGTCACCCGTGAAATCGAGGCGCTGCTGCGCGGCTGAGCTCAACCTTCACATCTCGGGGAGCGCGGAGATGCAGGTGCGAAGCTTGATCATGGCGATGCTCTCGGCGGCGGCACTCGCGGCATCCGCGTCCGTCGCGGCGGGGCCGGCGGCCGCCGCCCAAGCCGACATCCCCATTCTGGTGCCGATCACCGGGCCTTTGGCGCTCGAGGGCACGAGCCAAGAGAACGGCGCGCTGCTCGCGCTCAGAGAGGCGCCCCGCGGCGTCGCGGTCAAGGGTGAGGTCTCCGACACCGACACCACGCCCGAGGTCGCGGTGAACGCGCTCGAGCGGGCCGCCGCGTCGGGCACGCCGATCGCGGTCGTCGCCTCCATCTTCGGGCCGCAGATCCTCGCCATGCTGCCGCTTGCCGAACGCTACAAGCTGCCGCTCCTCACCGTCTCCGGCACGGCCAAGGTCACCGAGCTGGGCAATCCCTATGTTTTCCGCTTCTTCCCCGCCGACAATCTCGTCAAGCTGGCGCAGGCCCGCTATGCCGTCGAGGTGCTCGATCGCAAGCGGCCGGCGCTCGTCTATCAGACGACCGCCTATGGCCAAAGCGGCGCATCGCTCCTGCGCCCGGCCTTGGAGAAGCTCGGCGCACCCGTGGTGTTCGAGGAGGCGCTCGACCTCACGGTCAAGGACATGCTTCCCGTCCTCAGCAAGGCGAAGGCGGCTGCTCCCGACGTGCTCGTCCTGCAGCTCCACGCGGGACCGACGGCGCTTCTCGTCCAGCAGGCGGCGCGCATGGGCCTTGGGCTCGCCATCGTCGCAGGCTCGGCCATGCACCAGCCCTCGACCGCGGCTCTCGTCGAGCCCAAGGATCTGAAAGACGTGTGCGCGGAGACCGGCTCGTCCCCGGTCTCGGCCGAGAGCGCGGGAATCAGGACCTGGCTCGAGCATTACCGCGCCGCCTTCGGTAGCGATCCCGACGCCTACGCGCTCGCCCAGTACGACGGGGTGGAGATGGTCGAGCAGGCGATCGCCGAGGGTGCCGGCACGCCCGCAGAAGTGCGCGACTATCTCGCGAGCCGGAGCTATCAGGGGCTCGCCACGGTCTACCGCTCGGACGGGAAGGGAAACATGGCGCATTCGGCGGAGATCGTCTGCTACGACGGCAAGACGCGCACCCCCAACGTGGTCAAGCACTACGAGAATCTCGACGCGTTGCCGTAACGATCGGCGTACTTTGCGAGTGCGGCGCCTTCACTCTTGCCATCCCCCCCCAGGACCATCGCAGTTGGCACTTAGCGGATTTCCTCATCCTTCGAGACGGGCCTTCGGCCCTCCTCAGGACGAGGAAATTCGCTGTATTTGCGCGCCGCCTCACCCTGAGGAGCGCGCGAAGCGCGCGTCTCGAAGGGCGAGGCGGCCAAATGCGATAGCATAGCTATCCCTTTGGGACGGGCTCGCGGCCGAAGGCCGTGGGAGGGCGAGGAGAATACGTTACAATAATCCCGTGGAACTGCTGCAGCTCACGATCGACGGGGTCTCCCTTGGCGCCGCCTATGCGCTGGTGGCGCTCGGCTTCGTGCTCGTGCTCAACGCGACCGGGGCGGTAAATTTCGCGGCCGGCGATCTGGTGATGGCGGGAGGCTTCACGGCGGTGGCGCTCGCAGAGGCGTTTCCGCTCCCGGGCCTCGCCCTACTTCCGCTCGTGCTCCTGCTCATGGCGGCGCTCGGGCTCGTCTTCTCGCTGCTCGCCTATTTCCCGCTCATGCGCCGGCCGCCCACGGCCGTCTTCATCAGCACCATAGCACTCGGCGTCATCTTGCAGAATGCGGCGAACGCGATCTTCGGCGCGGCACCGCGCAAGGCGCCGGCGCTCCTCGGCGAGCACCTCTATCACCTGGGCGGCCTCTCGATCGGCCGGCAGTCGCTGGCCATCGTCGCGGTGGCGGCGGCGCTCGTGCTGGCGCAGCATCTTCTCTTCGCGCGCACCCAGCTCGGCCGCTCGCTGCGCGCCACGGCCCAGGACCGCGAGACCGCCGAGGCGCTCGGCATCCCGACGCTGCGCATGATCGCGCTCACCTTCATGCTCGCCGCGGCGCTCGCGGGGGCGGCGGGCCTCTTGTTGGCCAATCGCTATTTCGTCGAGCCCACGCGCGGCAACGAGCTCATCGTCAGCGCCTATATGGCGGTCGTCATCGGCGGCTGGGGCAGCCTGCCGGGCGCCGTGCTCGCGGCCCTCCTCATCGCCCTCTTCCAGGTCATCGTCTCGGCCTATGCCTCCTACACGACGGCGACGGCACTGCTTTATGCCGTGCTTCTCGCCGCGCTCGTCTTGAGGCCCAAGGGGCTCTTCGGCGAGGCGATCGGGAGGCGCGTCTGATGCGGGGCTGGCTCTCGACGGGCATCCGGCTTCCCTTGATCGCGCTTGCCGTGGCACTTGCGGCCTACCCGCTCCTTCTCGGCAATGCCTACAGCTTTCGCCTGGCGACGCTCGCGGGCGTCTATGCGCTCTTGGCGATCGGCTATCAGCTCATCTTCGGCTACGCCGGAGCGCTCTCGTTGGCACAGGGCTGCTTCTTCGGCATCGGCGCCTACGTGAGCGCCATCCTCGCGAGCCGGCTCGGCTGGGGCTTTCTTTTGAGCTTTCCCCTCTCGCTCGCAGCACCCGTCGCCCTCGCCGCGGTCGTGGCCTTGCCGGCGCTGCGGCTCGAGAGCCACTATTTGGCACTCGCGACCCTCGGCGTGGCGCAGGTGGCCCTCCTTGCCGCGGTCAATTGGCAGGGCCTCACGGGGGGTGCGAACGGCATCGCGGGCATCCCCCCCATCGCCCTCTTCGGCGCACGCGTGCCGGACGGCTCGTCGCTCATGCTCGTCGTGTGGCTCCTCGCGGCCGCAGGCGCCTTTCTCGCCTGGCACCTCATGCGCGGGCTCTACGGCCGCATGTTCCACCTCATGCGCGAGAACGACATCGCCGCCGCGGCACTCGGCATCGACAGGGCGCGGCTGCGCCTCGCCGCTTTCCTCCTCTCGGCCCTTTATGCCGGTGCCGCGGGGGCGCTCTACGCCCACAGCGAGGGCGTGATCTCGCCCGGCGCGCTCGAATTCCCCGTCATGGTCGCCTGCCTCGCCATGGCGGTCATCGGCGGCTCGGCGCGTGTCTCGGGCGCCATTCTGGGAGCCGTGCTCCTCGTCCATCTGCCCGAGTGGCTCCGCGTCCTCGAGAGATCCTATCTCATCGCCTACGGAGCGGCATTGCTCGTCGTCATCATCGCGGCACCCTGGGGATTGATCGGCGCCCTCGAGCGTCTGCGCGCGCGCCTCCTCCCCGAGCTCCCGCCCGAGCCTCCCGCGCCGCGCCTCATGACACGGCGCACCCGCGCAAGCGCCGAGGCCGCGCGGCTCCTCGAGGTCGAGGGGCTCGCCATCGCCTTCGGCGGGTTGAAGGCCTTGGACGGCATTACCTTGAGCGTGCGGCCTGGCGAGCTCCTGGGCCTCATCGGGCCCAACGGCTCGGGCAAGACCACCCTCGTCAATGTGGTGAGCGGGCTCTACCGGCCGAGCGCGGGCCGCATCCGCTTCGCCGGCCAAGACATCACGGAGACCGCGGCCTACCGCCGGGCGCGGCTCGGCCTCGCGCGCAGCTTCCAAAGCACCAGTCTCGTCGCCGAGATGACGGCTCTCGACAGCGTGGCCCTCGGCCGTGCTGCGCTCGAGGGCACGGGGCTCGCCTCGGCACTTGCGTCCGGCTGGCGCTGCGCCCATCTCGCGCGCGCGCGCGGCCATGCCATGGCGCTCCTCGACGGCCTTGGTATCGCGGCCTTCGCCGCGCGCAGCTGCGGCGAGCTGCCGCATGGGATCAAGCGCAGGGTCGAGATCGCGCGGGCCTTGGCGCTCGAGCCGCGCCTTCTCATCCTCGACGAGCCGGCGGCCGGTCTCGGCGCAAGCGAGGCCGCCGATCTGAGGGGGCGCCTCGAGCGTCTCGCCCAAGGCGGCCTCACGCTCCTCGTCATCGAGCACAACATGCCGTTCCTGATGCCGCTTGTTGAGCGCATGATCTGTCTCGACGACGGCCGCCTCATCGCCGAGGGGAAGCCGGCGGAGATTCGCGGCCACCCGCGCGTGATCGAGGCCTATCTCGGCCGCACGGCCAGGGCGGGGGTGCGGCAATGAGCGAGCCGCTTCTCGAGCTGCAAGGCCTCTCGGTCGCCTATGGCGGCATTGCCGCACTCGAGGAGGTGACGCTCACGGTCGCTCAAGGCGAGGCGGTGGCCCTCCTTGGCGCCAACGGCGCGGGCAAATCGACCCTGGTGAAGACGGTGATGGGTCTCGTGGCGCCGAGCGCGGGACGCATGCGCTTTGCCGGAGGGGAACTCGGGCACGTCTCCACCCGAGCGCGCGCGCGCCTCGGGCTCGGCTA
>Ga0187784_10002865_pt1 | contig 13870 bp, 13 predicted proteins | sample 1015_SJ02_MP15_2_FD_132964 | JGI IMG/M metagenome (GOLD analysis project Ga0187784, IMG submission 132964) | Tropical peat soil microbial communities from peatlands in Department of Meta, Colombia - 1015_SJ02_MP15_20_MG | ecosystem: Environmental > Terrestrial > Soil > Wetlands > Peat | place...
GCCCCCGATGCAGTCCTTCCTCGACCGCACGATCGAATACCTGCCGATCCTGCTGACCGGGCTGAGGCTCACCATCCTGGTCACGCTCGGCTCGCTCGCGGTCGCGACCGTGCTCGGCCTCGTCTGGGCGCTGATGCGCGTGTCAGGCATCCGCGCGCTCGCCGCGATCGCGCGCACGGTGATCAACCTGATCCGCGGCATCCCGATCATCGTGCAGCTGTTCTACATCTATTTCGTGCTGCCGGATTTCGGCATCACGCTCACCGCGCTGCAGGCCGCGATCATCGGGCTCGGCATCGCCTATTCGGCCTACCAGGCGGAGAATTTCCGCGCCGGCATCGAGGCGATCGATCACGGTCAGGTCGAGGCGGCGCAGTCGATCGGCATGGGCTGGGCGCTGATGATGCGGCGCGTGATCCTGCCGCAGGCGGTGCGCATCATGCTGCCGCCCTACGGCAACACCATGATCATGATGCTGAAGGATTCCTCGCAGGCCTCGACCATCACGGTCGCCGAGCTCGCGCTGCAGGGCAAGCTGATCGCGTCCGCGACGTTCCAGAACTCGACCGTGTTCACGCTCGTCGCGACGCTCTACCTCACCATGAGCATTCCGCTGATCATTTTGACCGGCTGGCTCGAAAGAAAGTTCGGCCGGAAATGAGCATGATCGAGCTCAGCCGTGTCGAGAAGAGCTTCGGGGCCAATCACGTCATCAAGGGCTTCTCGGCCTCGATCGCAAAAGGCGAGGTCGTCTGCATCATCGGCCCGTCCGGCTCCGGCAAGTCGACGATCCTGCGCTGCATCAACGGGCTCGAGGCCTATGACGGCGGGTCGATCACGATCGACGGCATGCGCGTCGACCGCCGCGACCCTTCGATCCGCGAAATCCGCACCCAAGTCGCGATGGTGTTCCAGCGCTTCAACCTGTTCCCGCACCGCACCGCGCTGGAGAACGTGATCGAGGGGCCGATCTACGTGAAGAAGGAGCCGCGCGCGGCGGCGACCGCGCGCGGGCGCGATCTGCTGGCGCGCGTCGGGCTCGCCGACAAGCAGCAGGCCCATCCGGGCGCGCTCTCGGGCGGACAGCAGCAGCGCGTCGCGATTGCGCGCGCGCTCGCGATGGCGCCGAAGGCGATTCTGTTCGACGAGCCGACCTCCTCGCTCGATCCCGAGCTGGTCGGCGAGGTGCTCGGCGTGATGCGCTCGCTTGCCGAGGACGGCATGACCATGATCGTGGTGACGCACGAGATGGGCTTTGCGCGCGAGGTGGCCGACCGCGTGCTGTTTCTTGATCAGGGCGTGATCGCCGAGGAGGGGAAGGCGCGCGAGGTGCTGACGAGCCCGCGCAATCCGCGCACGCAGGATTTCTTGCGCCGCGTGCTGCATCCGATGTGAACGCCGCCCATGAACGCGGCCATCGGAAGCGGCCCTTGTCACGCGGCCCTTGCGGGCAGCCCTTGGCGTGCGGGTAAATTTGGCCAACAATCGCGCCGAAGCCTTGAACCCACGGAACCCCCGATGAAGCCGCTCGACCGCATCCAGACCTATCATGTCGACCTGACCGCGCGGCGGCGCGACTTCCACGCCCATCCGGAGCTCGGCTTCGAGGAGAGCCGCACCTCCGATATCGTGGCGCGCGAGCTTGCGGCGCTCGGCATCGAGGTGCATCGCGGCGTCGGCAAGACCGGCGTGGTCGGCGTGCTGCGCGAGGGCAACGGGCCGGCGACGATCGGGCTGCGCGCCGACATGGACGCGCTGCCGATCCTGGAGGCGAACGCGTTCGCCCACAAGTCGACGAATCCCGGCGTGATGCATGCCTGCGGCCATGACGGCCACACCACCATGCTGCTCGGCGCGGCGCGCTACCTCGCCGAGACGCGCAACTTCAACGGCACGGTCAACTTCATCTTCCAGCCGGCCGAGGAAGGGCGCGGCGGCGCCGAGGCGATGCTGCAGGACGCGCTGTTCGAGCGCTTCCCCTGCGACACGGTGTTCGGCATGCACAACCAGCCCGGCATGAAGGTCGGCACCTTCGCGATCCGGCCCGGCACCATGATGGCGGGCGGCGCGTTCTTCGACATCTTCGTCGAGGGGCGCGGCTCGCATGGCGCGCGCCCGGAAGCCGGCGTCGATTCGGTGCTGGTCGCGGCCCACATCGTGACGGCGCTGCAGTCGATCGTGTCGCGCAACGTGCCGGCGCTCGACTCCGCGGTCGTCAGCGCGACCACGGTCCAGGGTGGCGATGCCTACAACGTGATCCCGCAGACCGCGGTGATCCGCGGCACGGTGCGCACGTTCAAGAACGAGACCATGGATCTGGTCGATGCCAGCATGCAGCGCATCGCCGAGAACGTCGCGGCGGCGTTCGGCGCGAGCGCGCGCGTCGATTTCCGCAAACTGTTCGCGCCGCTGGTCAATGACGCGGCGCAGACCGAACTGTTCGCCGACGTCGCGGCCGACATCGTCGGCGAGCCCAATGTCGAGCGCGCGCGCAGCCTGATCATGGCGTCGGAGGATTTTTCCTTCATGCTCGAGGCGCGTCCCGGCGCCTACATCAATATCGGCAATGGCGACACGGTCGGCAGCTGCCCGGTGCACAATCCGGGCTACGACTTCAACGACGAGATCCTGCCGCTCGGCGCCGCCGCGCTCGCCGGCATCGTCGAGAAGAAGCTGCCGCGGTTTGCCGAGAAGTAGGTCAGCCCGCCGGACGAATAGGACGCTGGCGATAGATCGCGACCCAATCGGCATTCTCCTTCATCGCCTCGCTGCCGAGCGCGCGGTAAAGCTCTTCGGTGCGGTCCAGATCCGCGCCAACCGCCCCCGCCGGCATGAGCCAGAGCGCCTGCTCGAACAGCAGGCGCATGCGGTCGTACTGCCGCGCATGGGCGTTGTGCGCGAGTTTCTCGATATAGCCGGCGACGACCGCGCCGCCACCGGCGAAAAGGCCCATGGCGACGATCAGGCTGTGATGCAGAAGTCCTAGCGCGGGGGCCCACCACAGCAGACCCAGACCGACAAGAGGCGAGAGCGCCAGGAAGAGAATCGATTGCGCCTCGCCGCGCTCCGCCCGGCGATGGTGGCGGTCCCCCTGTCGCTGAAAATAGCCGCGCTGGCCGTCGATCCAGAGCTCGCGGATGAGCTCGAGCGAGCGCGCATCCATCGGGATCGGTTCCGGGGAATCCGTGAGGTGCAGCATGTCGATTGCCCGCAAGGTGATCTTGACCCAGGCGAGCTCGCTCGGTTGCTTGATCGGGTAGGCGTCCGAAACCGAAGCTTCGATTCCACCGAGCTTCCAATAGACCGCGACGCGCAAGGCCTCCGCAAGCGCCCGGTAATCGAGAAAACGCTCCTGATGCTCGCGATGTCGCGCGATGATGAACCATCCGAAGATCACCGCGAACATCCCCACATAGGCGGCGAGCAGCAGATGCAGTTCGGGCCAGATATGGGCAAACAGCTCGAATGCGATCAGTGCGACGAAGCCGACGGCGAACAGCAGGAACCAGTCGATCTTGAACTGCTTCTGGCGTAGGATCGCCGCGACGTCTGCGAGCTTATAAAGCTCGCACCAGTAAGGTGCCGACCGGACGGCACTGGGCTCGGCGCCGACCTTGACCTCTTGCTTCGTGTTCTCGAAAAGCTGGGACAGGCTTTTTGCGGGGGTCGGCGCTCTGCGGTGACGACGGCTGGCCGTCTTGGCCTCGCGATTGAAGCGGCGGGTCTGCTCGGCGAGTGCCCGGAAGACCAGCCACGACCGGTCCTCGGCGTTCGGATGCGCGTGCGGTACGAATCCGCATGCGCTGGCGCCGAAGACCGCAAGGCGCTTGATTGCCGTCCAGATGAACCACGGCGCTGCGCTGCCCCACGGCTTGATGCCGATCTTCACCTCCGGCGAGCCCACCTTCGCGCGCGGCGTCACGATCTCGATGACCGGGCCGACCTCCGAGCCATCGAGCGCCGCATTGATCGAGGCGGAGAGCTTGAGCGGAATGCCCTCGCGCTTGAACTTGATGATCTCGGCCGTCCCGCCGGTCAGTCCGGTGTCCTCGCCATTGGAGAGCGCGATCAACACATGGCAGTTGCGCACGATGAAGATGCCGGCGTCCTGATACTGCTCGGCTCGCTTGTTTTCATCGCTTGCGACGAGCGGGCGTGAGCCGGCCTCGCGATAGGGAAGCTCAACATGGGCCAACGCGCGGTCGAGCATCGCGCGGAACTTCGTCTCGGCGTCCGGCTCGATGCAGCGCGGTGCGCGAAAGTCCGCGACATACTCATCCAGCTCCATCGGCAAGGGGGCGATCAGCACGGCTCCATGACTGATAGCGACGTCGGAGACCAGTTGATCCGCGCCCTCGGCAAGCGAGGACAAGACGACAATCGGTGTCTCCGGCTGGCCTTCGAGATATTTGGCCTTCAGCTCGGTGAAGACCGCGTCGACCTCCGCGGCGAGCGCGGCCCGATCGCCCCCCGGTCGCAGATCGCGGTGACCGGTGACGCCGACGACCAGCGGTATCCGGCCGAGCAGCTTCTGGTCGAGATGGGCCTGGGCCGGATTCTTGGGCAATGGCAGCGCGCCTCGACGCTCGACGTGTCCCGGTCCGATCCGGCCTAAAGCTCAGATTGCATTGTCCCCAAGTTGCGCCGGCGATCAATAGACCGCAGCGCCCTTCACCGCAGTCGCGCGCCGAAATTCTGCTTCGGATCGAACTCGACGGTCGGGCGGCCGAGCGGCTCGGCGGCTTGGCCGGCCTGGCGGGCGAGGAACTGACCCGAGCCGGGCTTGGCTTTCAGCTTATTGTCCGCGATCAGCACCTCGCCGCGCAAAAGCACGGTCGTGGGCCAGCCTCTCACGGTACGGCCCTTCCAGGGCGTGAATCCGGTGCGGTCCTTCACGGTCTTGTCGCTGAAAGTGACGCGCTGCTTCGGGTCCCAGATCGCGATATCGGCGTCCGAGCCGATCGCGAGCGTGCCCTTCTTCGGGTAGAGGCCGTAGATCTTGGCCGGGTTGGTTGCCGTCCAGGCGACGAACTTGCTCACATCGAAGCGCCCGTTCGAGACCATCTCGTCGAACACGACCGGCAGCCGCGCTTCGAGGCCGGGCATCCCGTTCGGAATTTGCTTGAAGGTCGACTTCCTGCCCGCCATCAGCTTGCCGCTCTTGTCGAAGCGATAAGGCGCGTGATCGGACGAGATCACCTGCAGGTCGCCGAGCGCCAGCGCCTGCCACAGTGCCTCCTGGTCGTGGAAATCACGCGCCGGCGGCGAGAACATCCACTTCGCGCCCTCGAGCCCGGGCTTGGCGAGATCGCGCTTGGTCATGAACAGGTATTGCGGGCAGGTCTCGGCGAACACCTTCAGCCCTTCGCCGCGCGCGTGCCGGATCACCTGCGTGCCTTCCTTGGTGGACACGTGGAAGATCATGATCGGCTGGTCGACCAGCGCCGCGCAGGCAATCAGCCGGGTGAACGCCTCGGGCTCGCACACGCGCGGATGCGAGATGGCGTGGAATTTCGGCGCGACGTAGCCGTTCTTGACGAGGCGCTTGCCCATCCAGGAGATCATGCCGTGGTTCTCGGCATGCACGCACACCATGGCGCGATTGTCGCGCGCCGCCTGCAGCACGTTGAGCAATTGCTCGTCGTCGACCTTGAGCCGGTCGTAGGTCATGAAGACTTTCAGCGAGGCGTGGCCGGCCTGCACCAGCGGCGGCACCTCCTTCTCCAGCACCTCCTCGCGCGGATCGGCGAGGATCATGTGGAACGCGTAGTCCGTGACCGCGCCGCGCTCGGCATACTGGTGATACTCCTCGACCACGGTCTTCAGGCTCATGCCGACATGCTGCGCGGCGAATGAGATGACCGTGGTGGTGCCGCCGAAGGCGGCCGCGGTGGTGGCGCTCTCGAACGTGTCGGCGTTCATCAGGCCGGAGGCCGAGAGCTGCTGGATGTGGCTGTGGCTGTCGACGCCGCCGGGCAGCACCAGTCTGCCGCGCGCGTCGATCTCGCGTTTGCCCTTGTCGAGCCCTGTGCCGATCGCCGCGATGGTCGCGCCGCGGATGCCGAGGTCGGCCTTGAAGCTGTCGGTTGCGGTCGCCACCGTGCCGCCGCGGATCACCAGGTCGAAGGGTTGCATGCGTCTCTCCAGTCATTCCGGGGCGCCGCCAAAAGCGCGTTTACGCGCGTCTGCGACGCGCTATGGCGGCGGGCCCGGAATCCATAGCCACGAAAGTCTCCGTATTGTACGGTCTGCGCGTCATCGCAACAGCGGTGTTTATGGATTCCGGGCCCCGGCCTTCAGCCGGCCCCGGAATGACTGTGGAGAACTTGGGAATGGCCCGCCCGCGCATCCGCGTGATCAACCCGAACTCGAACGAAAACGTCACGCGCGGCCTCGACGCGGCGGTCGCGCCGCTGCGCTTTGCCGACGGGCCGGAGATCGTGTGCACGACGCTCAGCGAGGGACCGTTCGGGATCGAGACGCAACAGCATGTCGAGAGCGTCACCTCGCCGCTCCGGGCGCTGGTCGAGTCCGACAATGCGAGCGACGCGTTCGTGATCGCCTGCTACAGCGATCCGGGGCTGCATGTCTGCCGCGAGGGGACGGCGCGCCCGGTGTTCGGCATCGCGGAATGCGGCGTGCTGACTGCGCTCACGCGCGCGGAGCGCTTCGGCGTGATCGCGATCCTGCAGCGCTCGATCGCGCGCCACCTGCGCTATCTGCGGCAGCTGGGCCTGACCGATCGCCTCGCCGGCGAGCGGCCGCTCGAATTGTCGGTCGCCGAAACCGCGAGCGAGAAGACGCTGCCGCGCATGATCGAGGTCGGCCGCGCGCTGAAGGAGGAGGACGGCGCCAACGCCATCGTGATGGGCTGCGCCGGCATGGCGCGGCACCGCAAGCCGTTGGAAGATGCGCTCGGCATACCGGTGATCGATCCGACCCAGGCCGCAGTCACGATGGCGATCGGCGCGGTAGCGCTGGGGCGGTAGCGGCGCCATGTTTGGAGCCGAAGCGGTTGCCGCAAACGCGGACTGCTCCCCTCCCCCTTGTGGGGAGGGGTCGGGGGTGGGGGTCGGTGTTTGGCGAGCAGCCGGCGCAACAAACTCCGACCCCCACCCCGGCGCGCAAGTGCGCCATAGCCGATGCTTCGCATCGGCGTTCTTGGCCGCAAGAGACGGCGGCCGAAGGCCGCCTATGCCCTCCCCACAAGGGGGAGGGTAAGACGGAGCGTGCGGCCACGCCGCTTTACACCTTCTCCTTCCGCTCCGCCAACCACTCCTCGTAGGTCTGCCGCACATGGGTGAACGGCGCGCTCAGCGAGGCGTAGAAATTGCCGTAGAGGCGCGCGAGCGGGTGGTACTTCGTCATGTCGATGCGCATCTTGGCGGGGTCCCACAATCCCTCGCGCACATGCACGTGCACGATCTCGCCGATCGCGAGCCGGCGCGTCGCGCTCACCTCGAGCGTGGTGAAGTGACGGCATTCGAGCGCGGCCGGCGCCTCGGCGATGCGCGGGATCTTCACCTTCTGGCACGGCAGCAGATGGAGGTTCGCGGCCTCGATCTCGCTGATCTCGGGCGGGAAATCGACCGCGCACTGGTTCATCTGCGCGCCCAGCGCCTCGTCGACCAGGTTGATGACGTACTCGCCGCGGTCGCGCAGATGCGCGGCCGTATCCTTCAGCCCACCCTGCGGCCGCGATTGCAGGCCGAGCACCGCGAGCGGCGGCGCCTCGCTGAAGAGGTTGAAGAACGAGAACGGCGCCGCATTGACCATGCCGGTCGGGCCGACCGTCGTCACCAGCGCGATCGGGCGCGGGATCACCAGGCTGATGAGCAGCTTGTAGCGGTCGCGCTCGGCGAGGGAATTCATGTCGTAGGAGAGTGATTTGCTCATAGTGATTTGCTCATGATGTCGCCTTGCGTTGTCGCGTTCAGCTTGCCGTAAAGCGCCTGTAGCCTGCCGCGCGCAGCGTGCAGGCCGGGCATGCGCCGCAACCATAGCCCCAATCGTGCCAGTTCTGGCGGTCGCCCTGGTAGCAGGTGTGGGTCTCGCGGCGCACGAGCTCGACCAGCGCCGCGCCGCCGAGCGTGCGCGCGAGCCGCCAGGTCGCAGCCTTGTCGATCCACATCAGCGGCGTATGGATGACGAAGCGCGCGTTCATGCCGAGATTGAGCGCAAGCTGCATCGCCTTGACGGCGTCGTCGCGGCAATCCGGATAGCCGGAGAAGTCGGTCTCGCACACGCCGGCGACGATATTCTTGATGCCGCGGCGCCAGGCGAGCGCGCCCGCGAATGTCAGGAACATCAGGTTGCGCCCGGGCACGAAGGTGTTGGGCAGGCCGTCGGCCTGCATGGCGATCGCCGCATCGCGCGTCAGCGCGGTGTCGCTGATCTGCCCGAGAACTTTCAGATCGACGAGATGATCCTCGCCGAGCCTCGCGGCGAGCTGCGGCAGGCGTTCGCGCAGGCGCGCGAGCACCGCCGGGCGCACCGCGAGCTCGACGCGGTGGCGCTGGCCATAGTCGAAACCGAGCGTCTCGACTTCGGCGAACCGGTCGAGCGCCCAGGCGAGGCAGGTGGTGGAATCCTGGCCGCCCGAGAACAGCACCAGCGCGCGATCATCGCCGCGGCTCATTCCGGCAACGTCACGCCGGTCTGGCTGGTGATGCGGCCGTAATGCTCGATGCGGCGGTGGCGCTTGAAGTCGAAGATGGTTTCCTTGTTGAACTTGGTGTCGTCGAGGTCGATGGTCGCAACCACGAGCTCGTCGTCCTCAGTGCTGGCGCTCGCGATGATCTCGCCGTCCGGATTGACGATGCAGCTGCCGCCGAACAGCGGATGGCCGTCCTCGACGCCGGCCTTCGCGGTCGCGATCACGAAGGTCGCGTTCTGATAGGCGCCGGACTGCACTGACAGATTGTGGTGGAACAGGCGCTTCGCCGGGCCTTCGGCGGCCTTCTGCGAGTTCACCGAGGGCGTGTTGTAGCCGAGCGCGACCAGCTCGACGCCCTGCAGGCCCATGACGCGGTAGGTCTCGGGCCAGCGCCGGTCGTTGCAGATGCACATGCCGAAGATGCCGCCCATGGTGCGCCAAACGTTGAAGCCGAGATCGCCGGGCTCGAAATAGCGCTTCTCCAGATGCTGGAACGCGCGCGCCGGATCGAACTCGGCATGGCCCGGCAGGTGCACCTTGCGGTACTTGCCGACCAGCTTGCCGGCGCGGTCGACCAGGATCGCGGTGTTGAAGTGATGGCCGTCGGGGGTCAGCTCCGCATAGCCGAGATAGAAGCCGATTCCGTATTGCGCCGCCCGCTCGAACAGCGGCCGCGTCGCTGGGTTCGGCATCTCGCGCTCGAACCACTGGTCGACCTCGGCCTGGTCGGTCATGTACCAGCGCGGGAAGAAGGTGGTGAGCGCCAGCTCGGTGAAGACCACGAAATTCACGCCCTGCGCGTGCGCCTGGTCGAGCAGGTCGACGAGCCGTTTCACCACGGCTTGGCGCGACTCGGCCTTTTGAATCGGGCCCGACTGGGCGGCAGCGACGCGCAAGATTCGGGACATCACGAAGCCATTCTTCTTTCCATCCGGCTGACCAGCCGGACCACGGGCCATAGCATGACGAGATAGAGCGCCGCCGCAAGCACGATCGGCGAGGCATTGAAGGTGACCGAGCGGGCCATGTCGGCGGAATAGAGCATCTCGGGCAGCGCGACCACGCTTGCGATCGAGGTGAGCTTCACCACCTCGACGGTGTTGGAGACGAGATCGGGCAGCACGTTGCGCACCGCCTGCGGCAGCACCACGTAGGTGAGCGTCGCGAGGGCCGAAAGCCCGGTCGAGCGCGCCGCGTCCCACTGGCCGCGGGAAACGCTCTCGATTCCGGCGCGGTAGATCTCGCCATAATAGCTCGAGGTGTTGAGGAAGAACGCGAGCGCGACCGCGGTGAGCGGCGACAGGCGGATGCCGGCGAACGGCAGTCCCGCATAGACGAAGATCAGCAGCACCAGCGGCGGCACGGCGCGGAAGAAGTCGATCGCCAGCACCATGCCGTAGCGCACGACGCGCCAGGATGACAGCGAGGCGAGCGCGAACAGGAGCCCGCCGGCGAGGCCGAGCGGAATGACGATGACGCAGAGCAGCAGCGTCTCGCGCAAGCCCTGCAGCACCAGCGGCAGCGCGCGCGCCATGATGTCGAGGTTGAAGAACTGCTGCAGCAGCGCGTCCATCAGCCCCTCCGCCAGGCAAAGCGGGTCTCGAGGAAGCGGCCGAGCGCGACCACCGGGATGAACAGGATCAGATAGGCGAGCGCGCCCATCATCAGCGGCGTGGCGTTGCCCGAGAACGACTGCGCGGTCGTCGCCTGGTTGAGGATTTCCGGCACGCCGATCACGGTGCCGAGCGCGGTGTTCTTGGTGATCGCGACGGTGCGGTTGGTGATCGGCGGCACGGTGAGCCGCACCGCTTGCGGCAGCACGATCCACGCCAGCGTGCCGAGGAAGCCAAAGCCGGTCGAGCGCGCCGCCTCCCATTGGCCCTTCGGGATCGACAGGATGCCGGCCCAGAAGATCTCCTCGGCGAAGGCCGCGAGCACGAGCGACAGCACCAGCCACAGCACCGCGAACGACGGAATGCTGATGCCGACATTGGGCAGGCCGAAATAGACGATCAGCACGATCACCAGCGGCGGCAGCGCGCGGAAGGCGTCGACGAAGACGACGATCAGCGCGTTGATCGGCTTTACGTGGAACGCGCGGATGACGGCGAGCGCGAGGCCGAGCAGGAGTCCGGTGATCACCACCGCGAGCGCGATCTCGATCGTGGTGGCGACGCCCTTCAGGATCGACGGCCAATATTGCGCGATCAGGCTCGGCTTGAAGAAGGCGTCGAGGAAGGCGTTCATGCTGCCTCGTTAACCTGTAGCCCGCATGAAGCGAAGCGAAATGCGGGGAGGCCGATCCCGAATTTCGCTTCGCTCATCCGGGCTACCGCCTGAGCGTAACGCGCCCCCTCCCTAACCCTCCCCCGCAAGCGGGGGAGGGGAGCGAGAGGCTGGCGCGTGCTCGCGCTTACCCTCGCGCTCACCGTGTCAGCTCCGCGATGAAGGCCTGCGTGCGCGGCTCTTTCGGTGCGGTGAAGATCTGCGCCGGCGGGCCTTGCTCCACGATGACGCCGTGGTCCATGAAGATGACGCGGTCGGCGGCGTCGCGCGCAAAGCGCATCTCGTGGCTCACCACCAGCATGGTCATGCCGGCGGCTTTCAATTCGCGCATCACGGCGAGCACCGAGCCGACCAGCTCGGGGTCGAGCGCCGAGGTCGGCTCGTCGAACAGCATCATGGCGGGCTCGAGCGCGAGCGCGCGTGCGATCGCGACGCGCTGCTGCTGCCCGCCGGAGAGCTCGGCCGGATAGGATTTCGCCTTGGCGGCAAGCCCGACGCGGTCGAGCGCCGCGCGGCCGAGCGCGTCGGCCTCGGCGCGCGACTTGCCGACCACCTTGCGCAGCGCCAGCGTCACGTTGCCGAGCGCCGTCATGTGCGGATAGAGGTTGAACGACTGGAACACCATGCCGATGCGCCGCCGCATCGCATTGATGTCGGTCGCGCGCGCCAGCAGGTCGACGCCCTCGAAGTGGATCGCGCCGCTGCTCGGCTGCTCGAGCCGGTTGCAGCAGCGCAGCAGCGTGCTCTTGCCCGAGCCGGACGGGCCGATCACGAACACGAGCTCCTGCGGCGCCACTGCAAGGTCGATGCCGCGCAGCACTTCCGTGGCGCCGAAGCTCTTGCGCAGCGCGCGGATGTCGAGGATGGGCCGAGCTAGCATCACCATTCGTCATTCCGGGGCGCGCGGACCGAAGGTCCGCCGCGAGCCCGGAATCCATAACCGCGACGTTCTCGGCTCAATCGATGGCCCTGTGGTTATGGATCCCGGGCTCCGCGCTTTCGCGCGGCCCCGGGATGACCTCACCCGCACTCCGGCTTGTGCTCGGTCGGATCGTAGCCCGGCATGCCGGGCACGCCGTAGCCGGGATAGACCGTGACCGCCGCGGAGCCGGGCAGGGGCTTAACCCCGAACCACTTCTCATGCATTTGCGCGAGCGTGCCGTCGAGCTTCATGCACTCGATCGCGTTCTCGACCTGCTTGCGCAGCGCATCCGAGTCCTTGCGGAACGCCGCGGCCCAGACCAGGCCGGTCGAGTACCGATAGGAGAGCTCGAGCTGCGGATTGTTCTTCACCGCCCAGGCGATCCCGGTGTCGCCGGCGACGTTGGCGTCGGCGCGGCCGGCGAGCACGGCCTGCACGGCGTCGGTCTGGGTGCCGTAGCTCTCGACCTTCCAGCCGATCTTCTCCTCGAGCCCGCGCGCCCAGGCGTCGTAGGCCGAGCCCTTGTTGACCGCGACGGTCTTGCCTTTCAGGTCCTCGAGCTTCTCGATCTTCGGCCCGCCCTTCTTGATCAGGAACTGGAAGTCGGTGTTGAGGTAGCCCTCGGTGAACAGCATGTTCTCGGCGCGCTCTTTCGTCACCGTGACCGGCGCCGCCACATAATCGATGGTGCCGGCCTGTAGCGCCGGCACGATGCCGGAGAACTGCATCGCGTCGATCACGGTCTTGCGCTTGAGGCGTTTCGCGATCTCCTCGGCGAGGTCGATGTTGAAGCCCTCATAGCCGCCGCCAAGCTTCGGCATCGCGTGCGGCGGGAAGGTGCCGTCGACCGCGGTGTGCAGCGGCGGCGGCTCCTGCGCGAGAGCGGCCGTGGCGCACAACAGGCCCGCGACCAGCAGCGCAATAGGCTTCATCGAAATCTCCCTGAAAACGCAGGTGCTCAGGCGTTGAACGACGGGCGGAGAGCCTATAGCAGTCTCCCGAGCGGCCACAAGATTGAGGGCGAGGCGGAGCCATGTCAGCAATGCTCGATACCAGCGCCAATGGCGTCTACATCATCGCGGCGACGCCGTTCACCGATGATGGCGCGATCGACACCGCGAGCCTCGACCGGCTGATGGACTTCTACGTCGGCTGCGGCATCACCGGCGTGACCGTGCTCGGCATCATGGGCGAGGCGCCGAAGCTCACGCAAGGCGAGGCGGTCGCGCTGACGCGCCAGGTGGTGCGGCGCGTGAACGGCCTGCCGGTGGTGGTCGGCGTCTCGGCGCCGGGCTTCGCCCAGATGGCGGCGCTCACGAAGGACGTGATGGATGCCGGCGCCGGCGGCGTGATGATCGCGCCGCCTTCGACGGTCAAGACCGACGACCAGATCGTCACGTATTATGCCAATGCGGTCGAGGCGATCGGCAGCGACGTGCCGTTCGTGGTGCAGGACTATCCCTATGCGTCCGGCGTCGTGATGGCGCCCTCGGTGATCCGGCGGATCGTCACCGACAACCCCTCCTGCAAGATGGTGAAGCACGAGGAGTGGCCGGGGCTCGAGAAGCTGACCGCGCTGAAGCGCCTGATGGCCGACGGCAGCATGCGCAAGGTCGCCATCCTGTGCGGCAATGGCGGCGTGTTCCTGCCGCACGAGCTCGCGCGCGGCGCCGATGGGGCGAATACCGGCTATGCGTATCCCGAAATGCTGGTGCAGCTGGTCAAGCTGATCAAGGCCGGCGATTTTGCCGCCGCGCATGACCTGTTCGACCGGCATCTGCCGCTGCTGCGCTACGAGCAGCAGCCCGGAATGCTCGGGCTCGCGGTGCGCAAATATATCCTCAAGCGGCGCGGCGCGATCGCGAGCGATGCGCAGCGCAAACCCGGCGTCCGGTTGTCCAAGGAGGCGATCGCCGAGATCGAGTTCCTGATCGGCCGGCTGGAGCGCAACGCCGCGTAGCGCGTGATCCCGAAAAGTGGATACCTGTTTTCGGATAAGATCACGC
>Ga0187784_10002866_pt1 | contig 13870 bp, 11 predicted proteins | sample 1015_SJ02_MP15_2_FD_132964 | JGI IMG/M metagenome (GOLD analysis project Ga0187784, IMG submission 132964) | Tropical peat soil microbial communities from peatlands in Department of Meta, Colombia - 1015_SJ02_MP15_20_MG | ecosystem: Environmental > Terrestrial > Soil > Wetlands > Peat | place...
ACGAGAGCTTCAGCAATTTCAGCTTGCGCGCCACGTCGTCCGGCAGCTTCAGGTGGTCGAAGCGGGTCGCCTGTTTGGCCAAATTTACCGTAGCGTTGATGGCGCGCTCGTCAGCCTCAGCGGCCAGAATCTCCGTGTCCTCGGTGATGTAAGTAGCTTTCACCCAGTCGGCGCGGCTGGCGTCCACATTGACCTTCAAAAGTTTCGTCTCTGCGTCTTCGATGAATTTCTTCGCTGCCTCCACCTGGGTTGGCGACATAACCTTCTTTTCCGCTCCTGAAGAAGATGGACTGAGGATTAGAATCGCGCCTGGAACTAATAGCATAGCGCAAAGTCTTTGTGATTGAGATCTCATGTCATTATTCCCGGTAAGGCGAGGAAACGCGCATTGGCCCCTTCGGCCTCACTTGTTCCCGCCGCCGACGTATTTGCCTGCGTTGTCGTAGAGCCATGGCAGCCCGAGTTTTCTGTAATAGCGCTCGCACTCGTACATATCGACCAGATGCTCCGCCGCACCTGCCAAGTAAGCCGCGAAATGATCACCTGCCTTGACGCCCGGATTCTTGGGCGAGTCGTAGTCATCCTGGCAACCGTGCTGGAGTCGGGACACCAGATGCTTGTTCATCTCCGCAATGAGCTCCCTTGCCTGCTGCGTGTACCGTCCGCGTGATGCTCCACCTCCTGCGGAAATGAAAATCTTCACAAAACCCCTCGAGCTGTTCTGCCAGACACTCATGAGGTCGTAGTCAGAGACAAAAATCCTGCCCTTTGTTACTGCCAATCCGGAAGACCCTGTCTTCTGTTCAGTGGCCTTCGTTTTTGGCCGAAAAACTCCGTGGTGAGGACGGGCGGTTACTTTGGGGCAGCGCACCACGATCAGCAAGCCGCCAGTTGTGAACTGGCGAAAGGCACGGACATCACGGCCATCCATCCCTGACAGGCGAGAGAACTCAATGTCTCTCTCAGGTACACCCTCCCGGCGCCATTCCTCCTCGCGCTTGTACTCCAGCAACTCTTGAATCGTGATCGTGAGACCCTGCTCGGCCATGCTCGCTCTCCTCACAGCCTGGTCGCAATCTTCCGGGCGATGACCTTGGCGACCTGGAAGCTGTTTCCGTCTGTATGCACTTCCAGGTTCACCATAGTATTCCCCTTACGAAACATCAGCGTCGAGCCCTTGCGGCCGGCGTAGGCCTCGTCACCAATTCCTGCAACCGGCCGTACGGCGCTCTGGCCTCGCGTAGCCCCTTTCATGGCCATTACCGACAGCTTCAGGGCCAATGACCCAGCTTGCGGCGTTAATTCGACACTTAGGCTCCTACCCACGGAGGATGTGTATTGACAAACCGAAGCGCCTCTGTTGGTCGACGAAACCGTCGTTCCCAGCGCCTCGCCCACCTCGACGTTCGACACTAGAGAACACACTCCGCGGGCGTCCAGAGTTCCCGCCGGGGCACTGCCGCCTGTCCGATCAAAGCGGCTCACTTTCGGAAGTTGCAAGGCGTCCTTCCGCGCCCGGTAATCGAAATAGGCGCAGCTCCCAATTGCCAGAAACGTGACCAGAGTCGAAATCCCCAGTACCCAGGCGACGATTCTCAGCACTGCGCTTCCCGATTCGGCTGTGATTCGCTCACTTACCACAATAGTGCCTCCTGGCAGAGCCTATGGCGCGAATTGTATTCGAGAAACGCTTCCGAGTCCAGCGGGAGTGCAGGTATCAGGTCTCGGGTTTCAGGTTCCAGGGGGCCGGACGCCGGGTCTCAGGTGTCATCCTGAGGCGTCCCGATTTTTGTGGCGACGAAGGATCTCAGCAGTTCGCGCTAGCCACTGAAGTGCGGTCAGTTGCAAGCCTCCGTGGCCCGGCCTCAGCACAGTGCCGATTCTGTTATACTCGCCCTGGCGAGGAGATTCATGGATTTGACGCTGCCGGTGTCTGACAATTCGATGGCCCACCCACAGCTCGTCCCCGACCGGAAGAGGCTGTTCATGGCCTCGCTTTCGTTTGCCTTTCTGTTCCCTTCTCTCACCTGGCAACAAGCTGCCGGCTGCGCGTTGCTCCTCATGCTCTTTAACACTTTAATCCTGCCTTGGCTGGAAATTGACGTGAGCAAACCACCGCCGCCCGGCTCCATCGCTGACAAAGCAGGCGGAATGATCTTGTATCCGACCTCCGTTCTGACGCTCATCCTCCTTTATCCGCATCACCTGCACGTCGCGGCGGCAGCGTGGGCCATGATGGCGCTGGGTGACGGGATGGCGACAGTGGCCGGCAGGGCGGTGTGCGTAGAGTCCACCGCAGGACAACAAGCCGCGACGTGGCGACGTGAACTCGCCGCTGCACTTCCTTGGAACAGGCGCAAAACCTGGGCGGGTTTCGTCAGCTTCGTAGTTGCGGGAACAGCGGGCGCATACGTGCTTACCCGGTGGATCGCTTCGGGAATTGTCCCCGAAAAGGCCCTGATGGCCTGCGCTGCCGCCACTTTGCTGTGCGGAGTGATCGAAAGCCTTCCCCTGGCGCTGGACGATAACATCACGGTGCCGCTGATCGGCGGAGCTTTCCTGTTTTGCGCCTTCCTTATGGAGCGTTCCGCCCTGGACAGCAATTTGCCCTATCTCCGGCGCCGCCTGGGATGGGCGATCGCTGTGAACTTGGCGCTGGCAGTCTTGGCTTATGCTATGAAGGCCGCATCCAGTTCCGGCGCAATCTGCGGGTTCTGGCTCGGAACGGCGATCTATCTCGGCTACGGGTACAAGAGTTTCATTGTGCTTTTCGCATTTGTTGTGTTGGGCTCGGCTGCTACGCGATTGGGCCTGGCGAAGAAAACGGCCCGTGGTGTTGCGGAGCGCAGGGCGGGTGCGCGAAGCTGGCGCGAGGCATTAGCCAACTTGCTCGCGGCGGGGTTTTTCGCGATTCTGGCGGTCACAACCCACCACGAGCCTGCCTTCCTGATCGCACTGGTAGCCGCGCTGGCAGAGGCGGCGGGCGACACCGTCTCGAGCGAAATCGGCCAATGGGTATCGGACCGAGCTTATCTGATTACGACCTTCAAACCTGTTCGCGCCGGCGAAGACGGCGGAGTTTCCCTTCCAGGGACGGCAGCCGGATTTGCGGCTTCCGCCATAATTGTAGGATTGGGGCTGGGATTAGGGTTGTGCGGGCCGTACAGGTTCGCCGGTCCTGCTATCGCATTGGGTGCTGCTGTCGCGGGCAATTTGCTGGACAGCTTTTTGGGCGCTACGCTGGAGCGGCGCGGTCTGGTCACGAATGGCATGGTGAACTTTGCGAGCTCAAGCGTTGCAGGGGGCATGGCGCTGAGCCTGGCGCTTCACTTGGGGCTTTGAGAGTCTGCCTGACAACTCGATCAGGCTGTCATTCCGAGGAGCCGCAGGCGACCAGGAATCTCGCACTGCCTTCGGAACATCCAGAGCGAGATTCCTCGCTTCGCTCGGAATGACAGCCTGGATGGGTTTCTCGGACTGACTCTTTGTTCCCGCCGTTGCTCCGAGCGCAACCAAGGACCACCGCAATCTATAGGGCACACACCAAGCTAGCGACCTTTCGGGCTGGCACGCTAAACCTGGCAGAGGGAGAGCTTGCCGCGGTAGTCCTTCGTTGCGCTCAGGGATGAGACTAGCGCGGCGCAACTGCCTCGACAACTCTGTGTAGAGGCACAACACCGCGTGTCCCTACCGGCCTAGCGGCGATAGTAGAAGCCACGGCCGTAAAAGCCACGACCATAGAACCCCGGTCCGTACCAAAAACTGAAGCTGGGCCAATACGCATAAGGGTACGGGTAGTAGTAATACGGTGCCGGTGCAGTAGCAACAGGAGGGGCTGGCCAGCCGTATCCAAGGCAATTCCAACCGGATCTAGGGAGCGGGGCGCCTTGCGCGGCCGCAGGACCGCCGGTATATCCGCCAGGGCCTACAAACTGGAAGGCCTGCGGTGCGTGTTCTGTAGAGATCGTCAGGGGCGCCGCAAGCCGGAACGTTAACAAGGTTTCCGGATAGATCACCGTGGGGCGGCCACGCGTCAAGAGTACGCCCACGGTGGAGGCGATTAAACCTGCCCCGGCTCCAATGGCGGCCCCTGTGCCCCAATCGGCAGCGGCCCCGATCGCCGCGCCCATCATGGTGGTTCCTGCAACGGCGGCTGCGTCGCGGCCATTCGAAGTCGGTCCCCTCAAACTGGCCAATTCGGTTTTGATCGGCAACTGCTGTCCATCTACCAGGGTCAAGTCTGTCAATTGAACGCCCAGGTGCGAAACCCCCTTAACACGGCCCGCTTTCTGCGTCTCGGTAACCTTGCCACCGATGAGTTGGCCGCGCTGCGCGACGATCACACCGTCCGCAATCAGCGGCCGTACCAGCGTCGCGGAAAAGCCATCGCCGGGCTGGTTCTTGTCCGAAGACAGCATCTGGTCTACCCGCACCGTCACAAACACGCCTGCGGGAAGCTTTACAGTCGGCGGCACCGGCTGGCTGGGTGGCGGGTAGTTGCCCTGAGGGTAGTTCGGTGGAGGGTAATTGCCCTGTGGATAGTTTGGTGGCGGATAATTACCCTGCTGATCGCTGGCCTGCGGATCGTTGGGCTGCTGCTGGGGTGGATTCGAGAAATTGTGCCATCCAGGGCTGGGCTCGGAATTCGGCGGAGCCGGCGGCGCAGTGCTGGGCGCCGAATTCGATTGTGGGCTAGTGGCCGGATCCTGCGCAAACGCGACCACCGAGGCGGCAAGCAAACTCACCGCGACGCAGTAAGCCACCGCCCTACTGACCTTGCTAGACATGCTCCTCATAAGCAACTCCTCCTGTCCCTGGGAAGACTAAGGCATCTTGGTTTCCAAACCGTGCTCAGCCTATAAGATACTGATTTTAGGCTACTTATTCTTTCTTGCAACCCTGAGCAGCGGGCGTCTCCCTGGCCGTATTCCACCACTTCGCTGGTCGATTTTGGCCACTGCCTCGTAGCGCCGATCTTGAGGTCGGCCGTCCCCGTTCTCCAACTGGGCTGACCTAAAGGTCAGCGCTATGCCAGATCGCCGAGTGTAATCACTTTGCCCGTCTCCGCCGACTGGCGCGACGCGGTCATCACCTGCATGACCTGGCAGGTTTCTTCCGGCAAGCAGAGGAGCGGCGGCCGGCCCTCGGCGACGCAGCGTACGAAGTAGCGAAGCTGGGCGGCGAACATATCCTCCTCTGAAACCTCGGGTTCGCACACTTGTCCGTCGCTCTTATAAAAGCGGAAGAAGTGCGAGGCCTGTTCGCGCTCCTGAATGTTGGCGCCGACGCGAAACGTGTACTCGATCGCGCCTTCGGTCCCCAGAACTCGAATGCTGGTGGAGAAAGGCCAGGACTCCGGCATCAACAGGCTCGCCTCGACCGAGGCCTGCGCCTCCGGGTAAGTCAGTGTTGTGTGAACGTGATCCCAGCTTCCTTGCGGCGATTGGATTCCTACCGTGCGCACAGTAAGGGGATGCCCCAAAATCCAATGGATGAAGTCGATGTCGTGGACTTGCAGGTCCAGCAGGCCGCCGCCGCTGCGCGCGGGATTGCGGAACCAGTCGCTCCAGTCCGGGAACTTCGAGAGCCGGTAAGCAGTCACGGAACGAACGGAGCCGATCTCCGCGGAAGTAATGAGTTCCTTGATGCGCGCGTACTGCGGCCAGAAGCGCAGGATGTGCGCGACCATGAGGATGCAGCCGTGATCTTCCGCCGCCCTGAGCATGCGCCGCGCAGAGGCGGCATCAAGCGCCATAGGTTTCTCGCAAAGGACGTGGCGGCCGCGCTTGGCAGCCTCGATGGCGACCGGCTCGTGAAGGTCAGTCGGAAGGCAAATGACGACGGCATCAAGCCTGTCATCCTCAAGCAGCTCTTTGTAGCTGGAGTAAATGCGTACGCCGGGATACGAATCGAGAATCGGGTGAGGCTGAAGCGTGGCGACCGCCACCACGAGGGCCTCCGGAACTTTTCGGGACGCGTCCAGATGGATCCGTCCGATGTACCCCATGCCGGCAATTCCGAGGTTGACCATGTACCACTCTCCCGTCTTCGCCACCCCTTTGGTCCCCTCCTCAGAGAGGAGGGGAATCGCTGAGCCGGCTCCCCTCCTTGGTAAGGAGGGGGCAGAGGGTGGCTGATGTTAGGAACCAGCCGGGGCAGCAGTAAGCTTGAAGTCCGACCGGTGTTCATGAATCTTCTCGACGGCGCGCACAATGTCATCCATATCTTCGCGCTCGGCCAGCAGCAGCCGGTGCTCGAACCAGACCGCTTCACGGCAGGCGCGTTCCGCATTGGGACACAGGGCTTCGAAGGAAGCGTAATCAATGGCACGGCCGTAGTGGCCGCATGTGACCGGGCATCCGCGAGGGTAGAAATCCTGCTGGAGGAACATGGGATTCTTGTAGAGCGGATGCGCGTATCCGGCGAGACAGGGAATCCCTTCGGCCTGAAGCGCCGCCAGGAAATCTGCCCGCGAGACTCCGAACTGGGCCTGGTCGAAACGAAAGATGTAAAGGTGATGAGAGTGTGAGGTGGCAAACGGTTGAACCCGAAGCGGACGAATTCCCGGTAGCGTGGAGAGTCGAGCGTCGAGATAGGAGGCATTTTCCTCCCGCTTGGCGTTCTGGCCGGCGAGTCTTTTCAGTTGCTGGCTGAGGATGGCGCCCTGAAACTCCGTCATGCGGTAGTTCCAGCCCAAGCGGTGATGCTCGTACCATGGCCTGCCGATCTTGCGGCCGCCCCAGACGTAAGACTCGCAGAGTTCAGCCAGTTCTCGATTGCTGGTAATAATTAACCCGCCTTCCCCGGCAGTCATATTCTTCGAGGCTTGAAAACTGAAGGTGCCGGCGTGGCCGAGGGAGCCCAATCCCCGACCCTTCCACGTTGCGCCATGTGCGTGAGCCGCGTCCTCGAGGAGCATTAGGTTGTGCCGTTGCGCAATCTCCAGCAACGCACCCAGATCGGCAGCCTGCCCGGCAAAGTGCACGGGAATGATGGCTTTGGTTCGCGGGGTGATGGCCTCTTCCACCCGTTGCGGAGCAAGGTTGAAGGTCTCGTCATCGATGTCCGCGAAAATGGGGACGGCGTTCACTGCGAGGGGGGCAGTAGCCGTAGCGATGAAAGTGTAAGGCGGCACAATCACTTCATCCCCGGGCCCTACGCCAAGCGCCTTCAGCGCCACCTCGAGCGCCGCCGTGCCGTTGGCGCAGGCAATGCCGTAGCGGGCGCCTTGAGATTGTGCGAAGGCGGCCTGAAACTCCGCCACCTTCGAGGGCAGCTGCACAGGACCGCCATCCTGGGGATGTAGGGGCACGCCATGGCGTGTCCCTACGACGGCGTCGCCGTGAGTGTACCGCCACCAGTTGCCGCTGCGGAGCACTTCGAGCAGGGCCTCTTCTTCACTCTCGTCAAAAACCGGCCAGGAAGGAAAAGGCCTGCTCCTCTCTGGTGTGCCACCAAAGATCGCCAAGCGACTCATGAGGTCCTCCAGAAAAGGATCCGACTATTGTGCCGCGAGACTTCGATTTTCAGAAGCTCGCTTGCGATATTTTTTCCTCCGGGCGAGCGCCTTGTCATGTGGTGTCACCAGCCGTGCGGTGACCAGCCGAAGAAGGCGCGATGCTTTTGACTTCATATTCGAAGTGTCGAAATTCCCGGAGGCGGGCAAAGTCGCGTTCATTTGTAGTTATGACCGTGATTCCGTGACGCCCAGCGCTCATTGCGATGAGCGCATCGTTCGTCAGACGTCCCTGCCCAATGCGCTCGAATCCATCTTCCGCACCGAGTAGCGCCAGCACTTTGCCCGCTTGCGCCCAGTCACTAAGGGAAGGCAGCAAGATGCGCCTTGCCCGGTCGAAGTCATGCTCCAGACGCTCCACCACCTTGCGGTCGCGCGCTCTCACCCCGGCGTACAATTCTTCCAGAACAACGGCGCTTAGCCACAAGGGAGCTTCGGGGGCCACGTGCCTCAGGGCGAGGACAGCTTCATCCCCGAGTCTCAGCGCGTTGATATAAATGGACGAATCGAACAGGACCGGCTGCATCTATTCCGCCAGCTTGCCGTAAACATCAATAATCTCGATGCCGCTCTTCAAGAAACGCTCGTTAGCCTCACGGGTCAAACGGTTTCGTTGGTGTTCCGCAATCACCGCGTCAAGAGCCCGCTCGACCGTCTCCGTTTGCGTGCCAGCCTTTAAGTAACGCTGAGCACGCTTGATCTTGGCGACATCGAGCCGGAAATGCTTGTGTTCGATTCGGCCTCTGGCCACGGCCATCGGGAATTCCTCCGAATTTTAGTATAGCAGAGTATGAACATAAGAAAACAGATTGTGAACATCACTGTGGCAGCCGGGAGTCTAGAAATTCTGAGATTCGTTGGGCTGCGGGCGGATCCAGGTTTGCCAGCACGGCAACGATGTAGCCGGACTTGGGGTAGATCCGCAAGTCGCCGTTCATGCCCGGCGCCCCGCCGCCGTGACCCACATAGCCGTTGCCATTCTTGTCCCGCGCATCTTCAAACCCATAGGCGTATTTGCTGGGGCCCTGGCCGGTGTCCACTTTCCCCGTCATGAGCAACTCGGTGAAGCTGGCGTTCAACAATTTGTGGCTGAGCAGGGCATTGGCAAAACGCACCAAGTCTCCCACGGTTGAATAGCCGCCGCCGGCCGACGTGCCGCGATAAGGGAGCGTATTGGTGTTCGGCGTCCACCCGCCGGAGTCCGATCTCATATATCCGATGGAACGGCCGGGAACCGGATAATCTTCCGGCAGTGATGCGCTGGAGGTCATGCCGGCAGGTTTGTAGACGTGGTCTTGAACATAAGCGTAGTAACTCTGGCCGGTCACCCGCTCGATCACCACTCCCGCCAGCAACATGCCGTAATTGCTGTAGGCCCAGCGGCTGCCGGGCGCGAATTGGGGGCCACGCTTGCCATAGAGTGCTACGTAATCATCGAGCGTACGGAGTTGCAGGCGATGGGAGTCAAACTCCGGCCCGAAGATATCGCCGGTGCCTCCGGTGTGAGTCAGCAATTGATGAATGGTGACCTTGGTCGCAATCTCCTGATTGGGATAATTGGTGATGTACTTCCCCACTGGATCGGAGAGCTTGATCTTACCGGCCTCCACCAGTTGCAAAATCGAAACCGCAGTGAACATCTTATTCATCGAGCCGATGCGAAAACGCGTGTCGAGCGTGTTGGGAATTTTCTTTGCGCGGTCTGCCAATCCAGAAGCGCCGCTGAAAAGTGTTTTGCCGTTTTTCGCCAGCAGCACCGCGCCCGCAAACCGATCGGCGGCCGTGCTCTTTTCGAGAAGCGCTTTGAGGGCCACGATGGCCTGGGTCTCGGTGAGCCTGGGAATGGGAAATGCCGCCGGGCGGGGGACAGCCATCAGGCCCAGCGAGACAATGCGGTGTGGCTCGGCGGCCTCCACCTCCACCGTGAACCTGCCGAATTGCTCCGAATCACGCTCCTGAACCAGGCCGCTCGCCCTGGTAGGTGATGCCTGCTCGAGCTTCTTGAATTCGAATCCGCCCGTGTTGGCGCGGAATTCCATATCCTGACTCAGGCTCGATACTCGATTCGGGAAATTGTTCTCGAGGAAATGCTGATACTGGGCTCGATCGCCGGTGTTGAAGGCGGCTAGCCAGGCGGAGAACTGGTGAAAGGACGGCTGCGCCCGGGCAGCCGCGGCTTGCGCGGGCGTCATTTCCGGCGTGGGAGGAGTGTTGGCGGGCGGCGAGGTGGGCTCGAGAAAGATTTGTGCGATGCGGTGCGGCTCCGCCTCCTCCACTTCCACGGTGATGCGGATACGCTCGCCGCTGCGCGCTTGCGCGATGGCAACGAATCGGAGCGGCGTCGACTCCTCCACCGTCTGAAAGTTGAGGCCGCCGAACTGACTCCGCATCTGGATTGTCTGGTCGACGAAGTTCGAGGGCGTGCCGGGCGGCATGGCTTTTTGAACAAAAGCCTGAATAGTGGCTCGATCACCGCTCGTGAACGCCGCCAGCCAAGCCTCGAACTGTTTCGCCGCAGGCGTGTTGGGAAAGGCGAAATGGGCTTGCGCTGCGGGCGCTTGGGCGGCGAGCCGCGGCACGTACAGCACGGCGGTGCCAACGAGGACGAATGCCCCGGCTACTAATAGTGTCTCCGCAACGATCTGCCTTGCTGCCTTGGGCTTCCTGGTGGTCCCGCTTCTCACATTGCCTCCAATCCGGCTCCCGAGTGTATCATGGATGGCATCATGATTAATCGGGTGTTTGCCCGTCGGATCGGGGAGTTCGTTCGACCATGCTGGCATGCGCCTACCCTTTGTTTTCAACAACATTCCCGGATCGTTCGTTCATTTTTCGAACAAGCGCCGAATTCCCCTCCTTTCTCAGGAGGAGTCAGGGGGTGGGCGGGTGGCGCATACGTCCCGACGCTTGTTGTCGGGATGTATGCGCCTCTTCAGCACCAGAAGGGCGCAGACATGCCGAAGAACGGCACGTCCGCGCCACCCTTGCAATGTGCGCCGTTGTCAAGAATTACGCGGGACACCTCACTAGGGAGCAGGCCAAGGGCGTTGCTCGCGCGTTCTGGGCCGCCCTACCACCCCTGCCCCTCTTCAATAGAGGAGGGGAGTTAGACCAAAGCCTTGACATATTGCCCCACACCGAGCGGCCCTTGCCGGGCCGTTGCGGACCACTTTCTAGCCTATATTGTTGGGCACAGTCTGTCAAGCGGCTTGGGGGGAATGGGTCCATTCAGCATGGGAAGAGCGAACTCACGCGGCCGAACGGCGCAGGGTGGACTTAAGGGCCGCGCCCAGCAAGCTAGGTCGGTGGCGGCTGGCTCAAGGCGCAGGAAGGTTGGGATTGAGCTGATGCGCGCGCTCGAATTCCTTCCCGGCGGCGTCAACCTCGCCACGTTGCTTGAGGGCTAACCCCAAGTTGTAGTGCGCTTCAGCATAGGCAGGATTCAAGCGAAGCGCCTCACGAAACTCCCGCTCGGCCTGGCTCGCGTCCCCTTTTTGCAAGATCAACAGGCCCAGATTATTGTGAGCTTCGCCGGATTCGGGCTGAAGCCTCACAGCTTCGCGGTCTTCACGAATCGCCGCGCCGAAATCGCCTGCCTGCTGGTAAGCGAGCGCGAGGTTCAGGCGCGCCTCGAAGTAGTCGGGCTTCAGATCCAGAGCTTCGCGGAATTCAGCAATGCCCCGCTTGAGCTCGCCGGTGCGGGCGGCAGCGAGGCCGCGATTGTAATGGGCCTCGGCGAAGTCGGGAGCCAGCGCCAAAGCGCGGTCGAATTCCTCGAGGGCGGCGGAGGTGTTGCCCAGCCTCCAGAGCAGTAGTCCCAGTTGGTTGTGGGCCTCGGGGTAGTCCGGCTTCAGCTCGATGGCTTTCCTGGAGTTCTCAATCGCCTGTTGCTCATCGCCTTTCTGTTCCCAGGCGCGCGCCATCAGATAGTATGCGACCGGGTTCTCTTTCCAAAGCAGGAGGGCGGCGCGAGCGTCGGCCAGGGCGCCGTCGGGATCGTGGCGCGTCAGGCGCGCCGACGCGGAGACGGTGAGACTCTTGGCTTGCGCAAGGTCTTTGCGAAACTGCGAGAGCGCGGCGATATCTTTCATCTCAACGCTCGCGGCGTCGCGCTGGCCTTTTTCGCGCAGAATAACGGCACGATTGTAGCGCGCCTGCTCGAAATCTGGCTTCAGTTCGATGGCGCGCTCGAACTCGCTGAGGGCCGCGTCAGCGTCCCCATGGGTGCGCAAGGCAAGACCGAGGTTGTAGTGGGCCTCGGGATCCGTGGGCGCCTGGCGAGCGGCGGCTTGGAACTCCTCGAGCGCTTCCTGGTTCTTTCCCTGACGCCTGAGAGCCACTCCCAGTTTCAAGTGGGCCTCGGGGAACTTGGGCCTCAGTTGGACTGCTTTGCGGAGCTCTGCGATAGCGCTTTCGAGGTCGCCGCGCTGCCCCAGTGCTAAAGCAAGATTGAAATGAGCCTCCGGCAGGCGAGGGTCGAGCGCGACCGCGCGCCGCAGTTCGACGACGGCAGCCTCGAGGTCGGATTGCTTCACAAGCGCCACGCCCAACCACTGATGAACCAGGGCCGACCGGGGCAGGTACCGCGCCGCGGCGCGGAAGGCGTCCAGCGCCTGGTCGAACTCGTCCAATTGCACCAGAGAAAGGCCCAGGTTGTAATAAGCCTCGCCGTAGTCCGGCCGCAGCCGCACAGCTTCGCGGAATTCACGTACTGCAGAACGGTGGTCGCCTTGGCCCGCCAATTGGATCCCCTGCTGATTGTGCTCGCGGGCTGTAGTGACTTTCTCCGGCGAGGATGCAGAAGACTGGGCCTGGAAGGCAGTTGCCTTGGTGGGCACGAGGGCGATGAATCCGGCCAGAATAACTCTCCATGCTAGCCGGTAGGAGGAGATTCCCTTTGTGTTAGAAGCACTGAGTAGATGGCTTGGCATCAACAGGGGCACACTTTACTAATACCACAGCCCGACAAAGACGCAAAGGCGCCGCGGAGTGTGGCAGCGAAGCTGCCGCCTTGGAACCGGGACGGACGATGTTCTATGCGAAGGCGGCAGCTTCGCCGCCGCACTCCAAACCGCCCCCCACACCGTGTTGTCAAATGTTCAAAAAAAGCCGAGGGTGCGGGACCGAGCCCTGCGGGCGTTACGCCTATTCCCGAACTAACCCCTCACCCCAACTCCCCTCCCCCTCTTCCCTCTCCCCTGGGGAGAGGGTAGAGGGGCGAATTGCAAAGGTGAGGGCCTTAGTCCCTCGAACACACACAAACGAAGTGAGTCAGAAGTAAAACTTCAGGGCCATTTGGCCGATGCGCGGAGCGGCGGCGCTCGTCACGTCCCCGAAAGTACTCGTGCCAATAGTACCCGACGGGGGGTTGAATTGCGTGTGGTTGAATGCGTTGAAAAACTCCGCTCGGAACTCCAGCTTAAGACGCTCACTGATATTCGTCACCTTGTGGGCGGCCAAATCCCAGTTATTGAGCCCCGGACCGTGGAAGAATCGCCGATTCGCGTTGCCCCCCACACCAATCGCTTCGTCCGAGAACTGCGAGGTCGAGAAGTATTGGTGGTCGGCCGAGCTCCGAGGGTTGGAGAACTGGATCGGTTGATCGTTATAGTTGGGGTAGTCGATACCGCCACAGCCGCCGCACAGTGAGTTGTCCCCGGTCTCACCCATCGAAACAGGCAAGCCGGTCGTGAAACGAGTGATGCCGGATACCTGCCATCCTTCTAGGAACTTTCGCAGCGGACCGCTCGTGGTCAGCTTTTCCAGGGGCAAAGTGTAGTTGTAGCTGAAGACAAAATTTTGCCTCATGTCGAAAGCGGAGAGGGCCTTGCTGACACGGTAGTCGAAGGGGTTTATAGACTCTCCAATGCCGGAGGTGTTGTCGAGCGACTTCCCGTACGTGTACGCGCCGAGAAACGTGAAGGCGCCCACCTGCTTTTGAAGGCTGACCTGCAACGAATTGTAGTTGGAATTCGCCATCGTGGAATACCATCCGTTATTGGCAAAGTCGAGTATGCCTTGACTCAGGTAGCGCCCGGAAGTCACCGAATAGGGCCGTGTTCCGTAGGCCATGGTGCCGTTGCCAAGATCGTAGATGACGTCTTCCCCGAAAGGACCGCAGGGCGTGGCCCCGGGATTTGTCAGTGCCATTTGTGCTGCAATTTGCAGGCATTTGGTAGCGCTACCGGGGTTGAAACTCTCGGTCGCGATGAGATGGTGCCCCTGTGTGCCGACGTATCCTAGGCTCAGAATCGTCGAATGGGTGAGCTCCCGCTGGATGGTGAAATTATAGTGTTCGACACGAGGCAGCACATTAACGGTTTGGATCCCAGGAGAGCCCGCGATAGGCTGGAA
>Ga0187784_10002867_pt1 | contig 13868 bp, 10 predicted proteins | sample 1015_SJ02_MP15_2_FD_132964 | JGI IMG/M metagenome (GOLD analysis project Ga0187784, IMG submission 132964) | Tropical peat soil microbial communities from peatlands in Department of Meta, Colombia - 1015_SJ02_MP15_20_MG | ecosystem: Environmental > Terrestrial > Soil > Wetlands > Peat | place...
CATTCCATGGGGGACACATTTCTGTCAGTTTTATGAAACCAAGCACGACTTAATCGATATTCTTGTACCCTACTTCGCCGAGGGGTTGAGAAGCAACGAAGCGTGCATGTGGGTGACCTCTGATCCCCTTGGGGTGGAAGAGGCACTGAGGCGCTCGCGAAAGTAGTTCTTAACATCGATCAATTTATTAAAAACGGACAGCTCCTCATTCTCCACTATAAAGCATGGTACCTGAAAGGCGGAACGTTTGACGCAGACCGAGTTTTACATGGGTGGGTGAAAAGGAGCAGGAGGCGTTGAGCCGCGAATTTGAAGAGCTACGCCTCACAGGCAACACATTTTGGATTGAACGCGGTCTCTGGGATAAGTTCACCGATTATGAAGAAGCTGTAAACAACGTGATTTGAGCACATCGAATAATCGCGTATGCTCTTACAGCTTAAGACAGTGCAGCGGTATCGATGTCAGGGATGTGATACGGAATCATGTCGGTACGAATATAAAAAAGAGCACGATACGTCATCATAGATGAATATCAAGATGTGAATCTTATCCAAGAAGAAATTATCAAATTACTCCATGATCTAGGAGCAAAAGTTTACGTAGTTGGTGATGATGATCAAACTATTTACCAATGGCGCGGAAGTAACGTAAAGAATATTCTTACTTTTGTAACGCGCTATCCTAACACACATAGTATCGTACTCAGCTGAAAGCTATTTGAACGTTTATAACAAATTTATTACTATGTCTGTACTTCCAGCACACCAGACGACCATGATAGGCAGTATGCCCCATTTGACCCCAAAAGAGGCTCTTCAGGCGCTTGAACAAGTTCCACTCACTATTCCAGCCTGGCCGCAGTTGCCGAGACGGTCATTTAAGGAAGCCATGATTCCTCAGTACACAGAAGCGTTTCCGGGTATTCGAGTTGATGAGGTCGCGAAGCGCATCTGGGTGCAGGTTGATGATTACCTACCCAACGCCATGGTTGAGTTTTATGAACACCTTGTCGCGGAGCACGTGGATGCCTTTGTGATTTCCGAAGAGTACGCCGCCGGCCTGCATGGCATGTTGCGACAGTTGGCCGCTGCCAATATGAGACTTCCATTTCTGAAAGGGCAGGTTACAGGCCCCTTTACGTTCGGTTTAGGGCTGACTGATCAGGAACGTCGCTCAGTGTGGTTCGACGAACAATATCGCGACATTGTGCTGAAAGGTCTGAGCATGAAGGCGCTCTGGCAAATTCAGCAATTGCAGCCCTACACTGAGCAAGTGGTGATCTTCTTCGACGAGCCGGTGCTTTCCGCGTTAGGCACGGCTGCATACATGATGATTAAGGATGAAGATGTGATTAATGGACTGAATGAAGTCTTTGAAATTTGTCACGGTGCCGGTGCGTTGGTGGGAGTGCATTGCTGCGGCAACATGGATTGGGGCCTGCTTGCCAGTAGCAAGATCAACATTATTGCCTTTGACGCGTATTTTTATGGCGCTAAAGTGGCACTCTATCCTGACAAAATTCAGGCCTTTTTGGAACGCGGTGGGGTCTTGGCTTCCGGCCTGGTGCCGACCGGTAACGTCGAGAAACTGCGCGCCGAAACGCCCGATAGCCTCAAGGCGAAACACGAAAGCCTTATCCAGGAATTTGTGGGCAAAGGGATTACTGAAAATCTGTTACGTGAACAATTTCTTTTCACGCCGTCCTGCGGCATGGGCACACTCTCAGAAAGCGATACGGCGATAGTGCTGAAACTGCTTGCTACCACCCAAACCTTTTAGGGTTAGGAGGGTTTTTCAGCCTGGGACATGATATATCCGCAGGCTTGCAGGCGGGCGGCGGTCTTACCCCGGAACCGGTTGTTTTTTCCTCGGCAATCTGCCTGCTTTCTTTCTGGCGGGGCCGCATGCACCCGAACATGAGGATGGATGGATCAGGTACGGCCTTTTTTAACTTCCAGTAAAGCATTGTCCGTGACCAGTATCTTTTATCAAACTCGAACTCCGCAACTGCTTGCAGCATTATCGAACCTGATCTTGTCTTTCGTGCCTGTACTCCAGTTCAAGCACTGCTTCTTTGCTCAGCTAAGATGGGATTCGCTTCGAGTCAGTTTAACGATCTTAACCATCAGACATTTACGCGCTTGCGTCTCGTCCTGCATTAGGACGCAGATCGCGAGGGGTTATGTACGAAGCCCTCAATATGTAATTGAGTTGATAATTTGGAGAACAACACACAAGGACACGCCGACAAGTGCCCCGCATCGGATAAAGAACTAAAGATGTACATATACGAGCTTATTCTCGCAATCGAAGCCTACAATACGTCACGCGTTGAAGAACTCTTGCGATGTGACGTGCCATCAAAGTGGCATGATTTAGCAAAGAGCATAGCGAGGCCGTACCTTGACGGGATGCCTTTAAATGACCCATTTTACCGTCTGTGCCTCGACGCCAATAAAGAGCTCGCACAATCGAAAGGCGACGAGTGACATAAATCGCAGACAAACAAACAGCAAAATTGCAGTGCGAGTGATTTTTTGAAAATGAATGCGCGTATGTAGGTCCTCGCATAATAATCTTGAGTTATTTTAACGCGGAAGAGTTAGCCATTTCTCCAGCAACTCTAAAGCGGTGATAAAAGTAATACGGCAACATTGCGATTTTATCCGTATTTCTGCCTTTCCCAGAACTGGGGCTGCCCTCGATCGAGTGATCGTACGTATCTGTGGACAATCTGGACAAATATTTGCTGAGACGTCGACTGGACTAGTGCCAGCCGTAACAGGTAATTGAGAAGGCAACGCAGTGGTTGGATCCTTCATCGGGTCAAGAGTGTGAGAACCAACTCAACCTAAAAATGTTCGCGGTCACCCTCTCAAATTACAGCGATGGTTCGTCGAAAGTCTTCCTTATGCACTCGGTCGATTGTAGCAAGCACTTCTAATCGAACGTATCTTTGACGATGGCTTGCGCCGTTCTTTTCTGTTGCGCGCCGTGCGCATGCACGCCAAGTTCATTGGCGATGGGCCCTAACTCTCGTGCCATTTTAACGATATTATTCATCGTTTCTTTGAATTTGATCCCTTCTGATGCGGAAATTTGATCCCAGTACAGCCGCTCAGGATTGATCCCGATTGCAGGCAAATATGCTTTGAGCAAGGCCATGCGCGCATTGCAAGCGTAGTTGCCCTTCAGGTAGTGGCAGTCGCCAAAGTGGCAGCCGCACATCATCACTATATCAGCACCAGAGAGAAACGCTTTGATTACGAACGCCGGGTTCAGTCTTCCTGAGCACATCACACGTAAGATGCGCATATTCGGCGCGTACTGCATTCGCGCAGTACCCGCTCCATCCGCGCCGGCGTAGGAGCACCAGTTGCAGCAGAAGGTTAAGATATGGGGCTCCCATTTCTGTTCGGCCGTCCGTGTAGCTTCCAGTTGGCTCATTCTTACACCTCCAGCCAATCGTCTCTATAAGCTAGAGGTATTGGGTCGTCCATTGACCGTCCCGGCACGTATCCTGTAGTCTTCTGAAGCTCCGCCTGTACCATATGAGTGATAGTAGAAATGGGGATCTCCGCAGGACAACCGTCCTCACACTGACCACAGTCCACACACGATGGCGCTATGTGCAACAATCGCGTGAGGTGAAACATCGGCTCTGGAGGTAAGTCGTTCTTCTTCACGACGAAATCTTGTTTCGTAAAGCACTCCACGCAATAGCATATCGGACAATTAGTAATACAGTTACGACAGAGTATACACTTATCAAATTGTTCAAAGAGCTTTTCGAACTTGTTATCGCCATCGAATTTTGCAAATTGCGCGGCCATGGATTTACGTGCCATCTTCACCATGATTCCATCCAACTTCTCCCGCAGTGCGATTCCTTCAGGAGGTGCATTGGTTAGAGTAATTGCTCCGGCTGCCTTTGCCGTATCAATCAACTTTTGCCCCTTATCAGTGAGCACCTCGACGAAGGTTGCCTCTCCCGTGTCAGGACCTATGACGCCCCAATTGCCACATGCTATGTCGGCCATCCGCGGGATAAAAAAATCGCATCGCTGGCAGTTCTTGCGCCTGCCGTAGCCCTCCTCCTCCAGAGAATCTATAGAGACTTCCTTGTGTTGGCCATCTTTGGTCAGCACGATGAGCTTCCCCTTAGCGATCTCCTCTTTTACTACGTCATCAGGATCGATCTCATAGAATTGTCGAATCATCTCCCGCGCCGGTACTGGCGGCATCGTCCCTCCGCAGTTCACGCCCACCATATAGACGTTGTCTCGATTAATCTGGTTACGCTTGGCCATCTCGACAATAGCGCGGGCATCGCACGGCTTGCACGTGACAGCAATGCGCGTATCGTGGGCGCCACCGAGGTAATTCTTAATCACCTTTGCGCTGAGCGTCGGCGCGCAATGTAGTGAGCCTGCAGCTTCCGTTATCTCTTCCTTAGTCGTCGCAAAAAAGGGAATGCCGTCGTAGATGCTTTCACCCTGCTTGACGATCAATGCTCCTTCGACTAAGTTCTGTTCGAGCGCAGCTACGAGTGTTGCAGTAATGACTCCACCACACTCTCCGCGTTCTTGTGTTAATTGATCCGTTGCTCTTCCATAATACATTCGAATCACTTGGACTTTGTAAATAATTAATAATGTTTTACTATTGTCAGCACTTCCTTCCTACGCGCGCTCAAGAGCAGCTGCGCAGACCTTCAGCTCTGGCATCTTAGCAGCCGGATCGAGAGCGGGATTCGTCAGCATGTTTGCTGCCGCTTCCTTGAAGTGGAACGGCACGAAGAGTATCCCTTTTGGAATATCTTGTGTGATGTTGGCAACCGTTTGAATCTCACCGCGACGCGTTCGCACTTTCACCATATCTCCCTTAGCTACGCCGAGTTCAGCTGCGTCTCCTGGGCTGATCTCAACGTAACCAGTCGGGACTTCAGCGTTGAGCGTCGATGACCGTCTCGTCATAGTTCCAGTCTGGTGATGGAATAATATCTGCCCGGTAGTGAGGATGAATGGATAATCCTGGTCAGGCACTTCTGAAGGTGGTTTATATTCCACTCCGACGAATGTTCCTAGTCCGTCAGGCGCTGAAAACTTTTGTGTATGGAGAATCGGCGTTCCGGGGTGTTCTTCAGTCGGACACGGCCAATGTAGTGCTTCTGGCTTTTCCAACCGTGCGTAGGTCATTCCTGCGTATTGCGGTGTCACCTGTCTGACTTCTTCGAATACCTGATCGGGGCCCTCGTAGTTGAAACCAGGGACCCCTAACTTGTCTGCAAGGTCCATGATTATTTCCCAGTCAGCCTTTGCTTCACCTGGTGGCTCAATTGCTTTTCTGACGCGTTGGACGCGTCTTTCAGTGCTCGTAAAAGTGCCGTCTTTTTCCGCCCAACACGCGCTCGGTAGTACGACGTCCGCGAGTTCGGCGGTCTCTGTCAGGAAAATGTCCTGGACTACGAGGAAATCGAGCTTTTTAAGACATTCAGCGACGTGCGTGATGTCAGGGTGTGACAACATCGGGTTTTCTCCGACGATGTACATGTTCTTGATCTCTTCGCCGGCGGCTCCCAGCATCTCAGTAACGGTCAGACCGCCCGCAGCTGGCAAACCTTCGACTCTCCAGAATTCTTCCATTTTTTGGCGTGCTGCATCAACGTCCACTGACTGGTATCCAGAATATACGGCAGGCAGCGCCCCCATATCACATGCCCCTTGCACGTTGTTCTGCCCTGTTAGCGGATTAACTCCTGTGCCAGGCTTTCCGATGTTGCCTGTCAACATCGCAATGTTTGAAGTCGATATTACGTTGTCTGTGCCCGTGGTATGCTGGGTGATTCCCATTGAGTAAATCAAAGCCGCGGCTTTTGCGCTTGCGTATGCCATGGCCGCTTCCTTAACGAGTTCAGGGGGCACAGTTGTTATCTCTTCAACGTCTGCGTATTTTTTGATGACCTCCTTGAGTTCATCAAATCCCTTCGTTCGCTCAGCTATGAATTCTTTGTCTTCTTTTCCTTCCTCAAGGATCCAATGCATCATAGAGTTCAGAAGCGCGACGTCGGTGCCGGGTTTAAATGGTAAGTAGATATCCGCTAATTTTGCAGTCGTTGAATACCGTGGGTCAGCGACGATTATCTTGGCTCCCTTTTCTTTCGCTCGGATGATACTTCTACCAATGAGCGAGTTCTGTTCCATAGTATTCGAACCGATGACGAATATGCAGTCAGATTGTGCAATGTCGGCAATGGAGTTTGTCATCGCACCGGAGCCGAACGAGCGCATGAGTCCAGATACCGTCGGACCGTTGCAGAGACGCGCACTGTGATCGAGGTAGTTGGTGTGAAAGCCCACTCTCGCTAGCTTGTTCATCAAGTAGTTCTCTTCATTTGTTATCTTCGCAGAAGATAGAAACGCGACTGAATTGGGCCCGTACGTTTCCTGCGTCGCCTTGAGTTTCGAAGCAACTAGGGTAAGGGCTTCATCCCACGTCGACTCAGCGAACTTGCCCTCTTTTTTGATCAGAGGCACGGTGAGTCGTTCTTCGCTGTGGACAAATTCGTGGCACGCGAGGCCCTTTGGACAAAGTTTGCCCTCGCTAACGGGGTGTCGCTTCCAAGATGCAACCCCTGTAAGCTTTCCGTCTTGAATGACGAGGTTTAACCCGCAGCCACAGCCGCAGTAGGGGCAAGTGGTTGGCACATAATTGAAGTTCATATTCTCTCCCTATTTTATATTAGCTCTAATATTTAATTAACAAGTTTCACCTATAAAAGCGTTATTATCACTCAGTCATATCGACCAATAATATTACGTTTAAAAAGTTAATCGAAATAATAGAGAATATGGTGGGGGCTCAGTTAGAATAAACAATAGCTTATTTAAAAACGAGCAAAAGCTTATCCACGTCGCTCATGCCAAAAGTTGAGCACGAGATTGTATCCAATCGTTATTCCTGAATGACAATTACGTTTATAGAATCATGTACAGTATGTGACGGTTTTGAGACCTTGGTGCTTGGCTTGACAGACAATGCATCAATTTTCTCTGGCCCTACAGAACTGATACAAAAAGAATGAGCTCAGAAAATCTGTTATACAAATATACTTGTAGTATAATACTTTCGCTTAAGAAGTAACCTTTATTGTGGGGTTATTTAAAACTGCATTGAGTGTAGAGACATTATATCTAGAATCGATTTCTATTACAATCTTTTTTATCGGTTGTGTTCAAGAATTTACTGGGTGTATTTTAACATTAACTCAAAATTAGAGTACGATGAGCTCTAAATTGCTAAAATTCAATATCAAGAGTGCAAAAAGATGAAAGCCGTTGCTCAATGTAAAATTTTTGAACCATTATTTAATATTAGATTAATGAGCTACGCAGTAGAGAGGCTGAGCCTGAGGTAGCACGTCTCGGGAATTTCACCCAAGATACCATACCGCGTAGCTCGTTAACAACAATATTGCAATTTATCATAAATGTTGCTATATTATGGCATTTGAATACAAATCCGTTACTTGATACTCCAAGGAACCAACGGCTTCAGTTACCTCAAACTTAACGCCTTTTATCACCGATGATACAACAGTGCCTCGCGATAATTTCAGCATTTATCAATTTAGCAGCAAACCGACTTACCTACCACAAATCCACGATGTGCGCCAACCGATGAGTTACTAGAAGCGTAAACCGTTGGGAGTTAATATTGCATTCTACCAATAATGCACACAAACGTCATACACGTATTCAGGCAATAGATGTTGATAATGCGCCCGCTTAACTCAAGATGCGCTATTAAATATGCGCATAAATAGGGGCTGTTTGATAGAGGGTTTGGCACTCTTCGCACTAGGTGAATTTATCCATGATAGAGCACGTACATTATGATGAATCATATAGCCGATGACAGCGAGTCCATCACAGCAACAGTACAGAACATTGCGCAAATTCAGTAAGACGTTCGCAGTGCCCCTCAAGTGTTGTGACATAGCACACTTGCAGGGAATGGTGCCTCAGCTTACTGCTATGGTCATAATTGGGGGGGCTGCTCTCATCATTACCACCACTGGCGCTGTTGAACAAGAACTCATGATAAATTCGTAATTTAGTTCAAGCAACTACTCAGGATCAGTGAAGCGCGCTGCGGTGAAATCAGCAGCAACATTTAAGGAGTGGTTTAACCAGCTACCTCAGAACTTGATGGCCAATATGCCGTAGGACTTCAAGGACAAGCTGAATGATAGGCCATGGAGTGTGATATAGGTTTAATGTATGCCATTCAATCTAACTCTGGAACACTGTCGCGTTCAGTAGCGCGGGGATTGACATTGGTCATTTCAACCTCTTCCTCCCTTTTTTCCATGATTGATGACAGTTTAGAACTATGCAGTCAAAATGTCCTTAGCGTGAGAACCAGCGATCATCATTCGGATGAAGTACTGCACGCGGAGATCCAGTAAAGCAACACAATCGTTTATAAGATAATCTATTACATCTTCAAGGAAGTTCAATTCACATTCGGATAGTCACATAAGAATTAGTTTTTCCCTTCTTGTCCCAAGATGCGGGACTTAAAGTGATATAAGTGGGTTCATAAAGAATCACAATAAGTCATTAAGAGAGAGGGTAATAAAAAAGAGCCGAAGTCTTTTGCGACTCTTGGAAAATGATTAGTGAACAATAATTGTAAGTGCACCTATCTTCCCGCCAATTGCTACCATAACTACTGTTATTATATTGAGGGCGAGTACGATCTGTGGGATCATTATAGTGCTACCTCCTTTTGCTTTACGCGTTTGTCCCCTATGAAAAGAGGCAAGCGCTCAATAAAAAAAGGAATTAACTATGTTCTATGGACGCAGAATATGAAGTGTTCTGTTCGCTATGATATAGCGAGGACACAGAAATGCGATTAGTGAACTATTACAAGTGTTATTGCGCCGATTGCTGACTTAATTGCGAATTGTGAAATAGATACAAGCGTCACTATTTGCCAAATCATACGTGCCACCTCCTATGCTTTGCTCGCTTTTTCCCCCGGAAAGGATACAGCGCACTAGTAGATGCACCTATTAGTTATAAAGTTTTCGACAATGTTGCTATAATTAGACAATATTATAATAATAGAACACTGTTGTTTTTATAAGAAAGTCGCTCAAAACAGGCTACAGACTTCACTACAAAATTTGAAGCTTGACAGCTCAGCCACATTTCTGTTATTCTTGCGTGCTTTTTTCTTTCTATCCAAACATCTAAAGAACTAACACTACATTTAAAGCACATTTCTTCAAATATCTGTTAGAGGTGTGTATTTCTCTGAACATAATCGTTGAACCCAAAAACATTAAGAATAGTACGAATTTTTAATAATGCTTAAATTGCAGAAAATGAATTTTGGCAGGTTTCCTTATAGAAATAGGTTACTATCCATAAAAGAGCGGAATTACCGACCTTATTCATGTTGTGTAATAATCTTCCTCATTAAACTTGCAAGTGGAAAATACTTGCTATTTTGCTATTATCTACGAGATCCATCAATCTTTTGATCCTTTCGTCCCACGCGATGTCTCTTGAAATGCCTTGGAAACATGGAAATTGATCTATCACTTTAATGCGGTTGTCCCACTTTGTCATTTTGTATGCATCTTTTATACCCCATTTGTAACGAACCCCTTTTATCCCCGTTCTCCGCATCCCCAAAGAACCAAGGAAAGCGTTTAGTTTTGGTACGGCATCAAAAGCAATTTCACCGTGAGGAAAATTATCTGCTAACAACAAAAAGAACTGTTTTACCTGAGATTCTTCAAAGTACATCAATACTCCACCGGCTACCATAAATATCCCATCGTCGGTCACTTTGACGTCCTTACACCAGCTTGGATCGAGGAGTGATTTTGGGATGTACGTTACCCTGTCAGGTTCCGGGAGCAACTGCCTTCTAATGTCAATGACTGCAGGAAGGTCAAGGTCGTACCAGTGAATTGATCCGTTGTCTTCACGATAAAAATGTGTGTCAAGCCCGGCACCGATGTTCACCACTGAAGCATGAGGATGTTCTCTAATGTACGCTTTTACCTTATCGTCGAACTGTTTTGCTCTTGCTGCATCGAGCAGAGTTCCTTCAACACGAAGAGCTTTGTCAATTGTTGAAAAATCATAATCAATTTGTTCGACGAGTTCAATCGCTTTAGCGTCGTTGAGCAATGAATTGTGTTCCCTGCTAATTTTTGACCGACTCCATAAAGAGATCAGTAACGTCTCTGAAACGTTACTTAAATCTATCTTTATCTTATTATGTTGCATAATTGCTCCTATGTATGGACACTTGAAAGATTCTTGTAGCTAACGCTTTTTTTCTGTCCAATACAGTATCTAGGTATATTTATAGCTGAATGTTGCCAGACATCTCACACACTAATTTAGAATGAGGTCATTAAGCTTAGCAGTCGCGAAAGTAACTAGATTACTTGTGCTTAGTGCGAATCAAGGTCATAATAGCAGAGCAAAAAATACCGATTCTTGTCATTTGAACTAGTTCGTCCGATTTAAAACGTTATCAAGAGTGTAGGTTGTCTAGTCATCCTTCAAGCACAAATAATCGAAGCCACGATCATGATCCAAAGTGAAATTATAGCAATGGCGCAGCAAGACAATGGGCAAAACCGATAGAGGTGAAGCTATAATTCAACGCTTAATAGTTCATACTGCGGAGAGAGCAATTCTGGTGTTCTGTATTCTGCTCCTTGTTAACTATGTACTAACAGCATCACAAACCCCTAAATAAATAATACTATAAGAAGGACGATAAGAAACTCAGACAATGAAATCGGGACTTGTCCAAGGTAGCATATCGCGCAAAAATGCCTCTGTATTCAATGTGGTCTCAACATGTCCTCCAAAAGGACCACTAATAAACGTGATTACTTGCTGACACGAACATCCAACAAGTACTAGTGAGGCTCTGAACTTCATGGATTAAGTGATAAATCCACTCGCCGAGCATAGAAGAATAAAGAAAGCTACGTCGTGATAAATGTGCCTCACAACTAAATCCCCCAGTGATCCCAATATCTTCCGCTCGAATCAGCCTATCTCTCTGAATAATCACGTGGATTAACCTTCATTGTTTTCCTGCCTGAGCTATAAGCGATTCGATTCTCATCTTAATGAATGTGCATGTTCAAGCCTACAGAGAAGTCAGGTATTTTTCCAACACCCCATATGCGCATTCAACACATATTCAGGAGACGGATAATGATAGGTGGCGAAACAACATCCTATTCATAAAAGAGAATAACTCACAAATCTATGGGTTACTTTATCGTCGTTGAATCTCGTTCAACGAATTTTGGCAGATTTCTACTGGAAATAAATTAATATCTATAAAGTCGGATTATAGACACAATATACTGTTACACAATAACCTAGCACATTAAACTAGTAAGTGGAAAATATTTATCAGTCTGTTTTTATCTACAGCATCCATAAATCTCTTGATACTTTTATCCCACGCGAGGTCTCTTGGAATGCTGTGGAAACATGGAAATTGTTCTATCACTTTAATCCGGTCGTCCCACTGCGTCATTTTGCACGCATCTTTTATACCCCATTTAATGCGAATACCCTTTATACCTGTTCTCCGTATTTTAAAGGAATCAAAGAAAGCAGTTAGTTTTGATAAACCATCAAATACAATTTCACTGCCAGGGAAATTATCTGCTAACAACGAAAAGAACTGTTTTACCTGCACTTCTTCAAAGTACATCAATACCCCGCCGGCTATTATAAAAACACCATTTTCGTTCTGTTTGACGTCCTTGCACCAACTCCGATCGAGGAATGATTTAGCAATGTATGTTACTCTGTCAGGTTCCGGCAGTAGCTTCCTTCTAATGTCGATTACGGCAGGGAGGTCCAAGTCGTACCAGTGAATCGATCCGTTATCTACGCGGTAAAAATGTGTATCAAGTCCCGCCCCTATATTCACGACAGAAGCTTTGGGGTGTTCTGCGATGTACTCTTTTATCTTATCATCAAATTGCCTCACTCTTACCGTGTTTGTCAGAGTTCCTACTAGATTTACACGGAAAGCCTTTTGAATAGTTGAAAAATCATAATCAATGTGTTCGACGAGTTCAATCGCTTTTACATCATTGAGCAATGAATTGTGTTCTCTGCTAATTTTTGCTCGCGCCCATAAAGAAGCTAGTAAAGTTTCCGATACGGCGCTTAAATTAATTTTTATTTTATCATGTTGCATGATTGCTCCTAATAGTGTGCTCTTGAAAAATTCTGTTTAGCGCTTGTTATCTGTCCAATATGGTAGATCAGACATATTTATAAGTGAACCACAGACGTTTCACTCACTGAACTAGAAAGAGCTCAGTCAGCTTCGTGGTTTGGATCGAACTAGGCGACTGCTCTTAAAGAACCTAAAGTCCACATATCCATCATTGACGATTGGGAAGTAAACAAATCATCTTTTTGCTTTTATCTGAACTTAGTTTCAAGTCACTAAGAACAAGTTCGGCCTGTCACTTGTTAGCTGATATAAAGCCGGCTGTCTGCACGACAAGCCGGACAACAGTAAAGCTGTGCGATCTCACCTGATCATATCTATGATTTTCGATTATGAATGAAGTAAGAAGCTTCAATTAGTTCTCTTAATCGCTAAGCATAATTTTCTTCATCTAGCCTGATAGACCTGCTGACACTAATTTCACTTTAACTTAAATTCTCGATTCCAAAGTTCTGTAACTCACAAACACTATTAGTTCGAATAATATTGCTCATGTCAGGAGCAAGTTTTATATATGGCATGTGCATTATTAAAGCGAGCAATATTGTTAATATTTAACATTGTTGCTATTATAATTTCAGATACTGTGCTTTTGTCCAATAGGGAGGTGGAAAAAATGTCTTTTACCGGATTGATCTTTATTATACCGGCGTTAACATTTGCATTTAGCCTTGGCAGTTTTGGTCTGGCTCTGCTTACTGCTGGCCCGCTCAAATTAATCATCCATATATAATAAAATGTTTTGAAGACATTCGACAGATAATGAACAGAAGAATAAATCCAATTCAAGATTTGGTGCTTCAATTCATGAGTCATCGAATAATATCCGATAACAGCGCAACTGTGAATATAACTGCAACTACGTGATTGACTAGGTCAACTATGATAAATTCACTGGAGACTAGGGCTTTCGCTGTGCCAACTGAGGGGTCATTTTGACCAAGGTCAACATCGTCAGCTCTGCATGCAAACATTACATCAATCCGGATATTCTCGATAAAAAGTACATCTACTGTAAGGGCGACCTTGCATATTCGGCGTCGTTACGTGAGCATAACATGCGTGCTGCGGGCCTTGTCTGAAGCTGGACTAATCCTTGCCGTCGTCAATTTCTCGCCTTTTCTTTCTGCTTGAAACAGGTAATAGAGGAGACGTTAATTAAGACAAGACAACATAAGAACGTCATTAAGGAAGTGTGAAAAGAAACTACACACTTGCGCGTTAAATTATTCCCAAAGTGTAAAAGATTTTATTCTAGAACAGAACCCGAACTGAATTGGCTCCGATCTTTAGGTTGGGAATCGCATCCTCTGCTGTTCGCTCGGGTTGAGAGACTCCTAAAATGGGATAAGACCCACAAGTTTGCAAACACGCTGCCAACATGCCTTCTTGTTGACATGCTACAAACTCTCCCCTAATGTTTTTCGTGGATGAGAAGTTGCTGGAATATCCAGATAGTGCGCAATAAAGTCTAGTTTATTCTGAGAGGTGCGGGCTTATAGGCCTGTCTGCGTATTCTTGACACCCTGCTTAATGTGAATTTGAAGTTGACGATA
>Ga0187784_10002868_pt1 | contig 13868 bp, 12 predicted proteins | sample 1015_SJ02_MP15_2_FD_132964 | JGI IMG/M metagenome (GOLD analysis project Ga0187784, IMG submission 132964) | Tropical peat soil microbial communities from peatlands in Department of Meta, Colombia - 1015_SJ02_MP15_20_MG | ecosystem: Environmental > Terrestrial > Soil > Wetlands > Peat | place...
GGCTGCCGGCCTCGGAGGTCGTCTCTTGGCATTTTTGCGCGCCGTCAGTTCGAGCGTGGGGACTTTTTGCGCGATTTTGGCGGTCGCATTTACGGCGTTCGTCGGGGTTCGCGCGGCCCAAGCGGTCGAAGCCGTCAATGTCCGCACCGACGCCCAAGCCATCGACCTGACCGGCGCGGTCGAGTTCCAGCACGCCGACGGCGACCGTATCCAGGTTTCCGCCGCGCCCGGCCCCGACGGCATCATCCGGCGCATCGAGGTGCGCGCCCGCCAAGCCGGAACCAACTGGGCGGTCTTCGCGCTCGCCAATGACGGCGACGAGCAGATCGACCGGCTCATCGTTGCGCCGCATTACCGCATGGTCGGCTCCGGCCTGATCTGGCCTGACCTCGGGCTGTCGCGCATCGTCTACATAACGCCGTCATCGGGCGACCCGCCCGAGCGGCAGGAGAACGCCACCGCGGACGTGTTTCGCGTCACGCTCGACCCCGGCACCGTGATCACCTTTGTCGCCGAGCTGCGCACCGACAACCTGCCGCAGCTCTATCTGTGGGAACCCGACGCCTACAAGGACAAGGTCAATTCGCTGACGCTGTACCAAGGCATCGTCATCGGCATCGCCGGATTGCTGGCGCTGTTCCTGACGATCCTGTTCGTGGTCAAGGGCAGCGTGATGTTCCCGGCCGCCGCCGCGTTGGGCTGGGCGGTGCTGATCTATATCGGCATCGACTTCGGGTTTTGGCCAAAGGTTTTCGATATGTCGTCGGGCGCCGAGCGCATCTGGCGCGCCTCGGGTGAAGCGATCCTCGCGGCGACGCTGTTGGTGTTTCTGTTCGCCTATCTCAATCTCAATCGCTGGCATGTGCGCTACGCCCACATCACCGTCGGCTGGCTGGCTTTCCTCGGCGCGCTGGTCGCGGTCGCGCTGTTCTCGCCGGCCGTCGCCTCCGGCATTGCGCGCATCTCATTGTTCCTAGTCGCCGTGCTCGGCTTTGCCCTTGTCGTCTATCTCTCCAGCCACGACTACGACCGCGCCGTGATGCTGATCCCGACCTGGCTTCTCCTGGTCGTCTGGGTGATCGGCGCGGCGGCCACGGTGCTTGGCTTTCTGACAAACGACATTGTTGGGCCCGCGCTCCTCGGCGGCCTTGTTCTCATCGTCATGCTGATCGGCTTCACAGTCATGCAACACGCCTTTGCCGGCGGCATGGCCAGCGGCATCGTTTCCGACGTCGAGCGCCGCGCGCTTGCGCTTACCGGCGCCGGCGACATGATCTGGGACTGGGACGTCGCTTCCGACAAAGTCTTCACCAGTCCCGAGACCGAAGCCGCGCTTGGATTGAAGAGCGGATCGCTCGAAGGTCCGGCGGCCACTTGGCTCGACGTTCTGCATCAGCTCGACCGCGACCGTTTCCGCGCCACGCTCGACAGCGTGCTCGAACAACGGCGCGGGCGCGTCGCGCAGGATTTCCGCATGCGCACCGCCGACGGGCACTATCTGTGGTTCGCGTTGCGAGCCCGGCCCGTCGTCGGTTCCGACGGCGAGGTGGTGCGGCTCGTCGGCACGCTCACTGACGTCACCGAATTCAAGACCACCGAGGAAAGGCTGCTACACGACGCCGTGCATGACAATCTCACCGGGCTGCCCAACCGCGAACTGTTTCTCGACCGGCTCGGAGCGGTGCTCGGTTTCGCCAAGGCCGACGCGGCAATGCGGCCGACCGTCATCGTGATCGATCTGGACCGCTTCAAACAAGTCAACGATTCGGTCGGCATGGCGGTCGGCGACTCGATCCTGCTCACTTTGGCGCGCCGCCTCGGGCGCCTGATGAAGCCGCAGGATACGCTGGCGCGTCTGTCAGGCGACCAATTCGGACTGATCCTGCCGTCGGAACGGGAGTCCGCGCGCATCACCGCCTTTGCCGAGACCATCCGCAAGACGCTGCGCGCGCCGATCACCTTCAAGGACCGCGAAATATTTATCACCGCCTCGATCGGGTTGACGCTCGGCGACAGCGATCCGCAACGCGGCGAGGAGGTGCTCAAGGATGCCGAGCTTGCGATGTATCACGCCAAGCGCGGCGGCGGCGACCGCATCGACGTCTTCAGACCCGCGATGCGCGCGCGCAAGGCCGACCGACTCTCGATCGAATCCGATCTGCGCCGGGCAATCGAGCGCGACGAGATTGCCATCCTCTACCAGCCGATCATCCGGCTCGAGGATCGCGCCATCGCCGGCTTCGAAGCGCTGGCGCGCTGGAATCACCCGAAGCTCGGCCGGGTGTCGCCGGTCGACTTCATCGCCATCGCCGAGGAAACCGGCCTGATCGTCGAGCTCGGCCTGTTCGTCCTCGACCGCACGGCGCGCCAACTCAGCACCTGGCAGCGAACGCTACGCCAGCGCGAGCCGTTATTCGCCAGCGTCAACGTCTCCTCGCGGCAATTGCTGCGCCACGATCTGATCCAGGACCTGCGCACCGTGCTGGCGCGCTCGCCGCTGACCCGCGGCTCGCTCAAGCTTGAAATCACCGAATCGGTGGTGATGGAAAACCCGGAGCACGCAGCCCAGATGCTGCACCGAATTCGCGAACTCGGCGCCGGCCTGGCGCTCGATGATTTCGGCACCGGCTATTCCTCGCTGTCCTATCTGCAGCGTTTTCCGTTCGACACGATCAAGATCGACCAATCTTTCGTGCGCACGACGGCCAAAGGCACGCGCCCGGTCATTCTGCGCTCGATCATCACGCTCGCCCACGATCTCGGCATGGACGTCGTGGCGGAGGGCGCCGAATCCGACTCGGACGCGGTCGAGCTGTTTCAGCTCGGCTGCGAATATGCGCAAGGCTTTGTGTTTGGCGAACCGATGAACGCCGATCGGGCGCGCGCGCTGCTGGAGCCGGAGGCGGCAGGCGTCAGAGATCAGGGGTCGGGGATCAGGACAAAGGTTTTCGGCTCCTGATTGCCGACGACCGTCAAGCGTGTCCCGCCTCGCTCGACAGCATGCCGAGATCGATGCCGATTTTCTGCAGCGCTCGTTCGTATTTGCCGCCGATATCGGGACCGAAAACAAGCTCCGGATCGGCCGCACAGTGCAGCCAGCCATTGCCCTGCATCTCGTTTTCAAGCTGGCCGGGCGCCCAGCCGGCATAGCCGAGCGCGAGGATGGCGCTCGCCGGTCCATCGCCGCGCGCGATCGCCTTGAGGATGTCGATGGTAGCGGTCAGACAAATGCCATCGTCGATCGGCAGCGTCGAGTTCTCGATGAAGAAATCGGCACTATGCAACACGAAGCCGCGCTCGGTCTCGACCGGACCGCCGCGCATAACCTTGACCACGCCGGCCCGCGTCGGCAGCTGGATCACGTCGGCGGCCGGGATTACGTTGAGCTTCACCAAAAGATCGGAAAAGCTGATGTTCGGCGCCGGATGGTTGACGACGATGCCCATGGCGCCCTCGGCGGAATGCGCGCAAATATAGATCAGCGAACGCGAAAAGCGTTCGTCGAGCATCGCCGGCATGGCGATCAGCATCTGGCCGTCGAGATAGCCTCGGCGCTGACCTTTTCCCGATGTGCCGCGCGGCAATTTCATAATTTGAAAGGTTAGCGCATCGATCCACAATTGCAAACGAACGACGGGGTCAAAAGTTCACGATATACCCTCGGTTGACAGGTCGCAGCGCCCGGCGGCGGATCGGCGTGGTGTCAATCTGCCGCACGGTCACAATCATGTCAGTGGCGCTTGTGCGCGGTTCGCCCTAGACAGCGGCGATGCCCAGCCCTCGTCTATCGCCTCGTCTGTTAACAATTGCGGCGGTGCTGCTGATCGGCCTGTCGCGCATGCCGATGGCGCAGGCGCAGGATGCGTCCGACTGGGACGCGCAAGCTCACACTGCGGCGCGCCTCATCGCCGGTTCGATGAGCAAGACCGCGGGCACCGCGTATGTGCGCGCGGGGGTCGAGATCAAGCTCGATCCCGGCTGGAAAACCTATTGGCGCGTCCCCGGCGATTCCGGCATGCCGCCGACGCTCGATTTTTCCGGTTCCGACAACGTGCAAGCGGTCACCGTGCTGTGGCCAGCGCCGGAGCGATTCCCCGACGGCGCCGGCGGCAATTCGATCGGCTATCTCGATCATGTCATCCTGCCGCTGCGTATTGCGCCTGCGGACACGGCGAAGCGATCGTCGCTGCAGCTCAAGCTCGGCTACGACGTCTGCGGAACGATGTGCGTGCCGGTCGAGGCCAACCTTAAGCTTCCGCTCAGCGGCGACGGCGCCGCTGAGACGACGCTTGAAAAGGCGGAGATCCGCGTGCCGCGGCGCGTCGCGCTCGGCCAGAGTAAAGGCGGCCAAGGCAACGATAGCAAAGGCCTCGCCATTATCGCCGTGCATCGCGAGCCCGGCGCTACGCACGAGCGCGTCGTGGTCGATGTGGCGGCACCCGCGGGTGCGCCGGTCAATCTCTTCGTCGAAGGACCGACGCCCGATTGGTCGCTGCCGCTGCCGGAACCAGTTCCGCAACCCAGGGGCAACGGCTCAACGCGGCAGTTCACCTTCGATCTCGACGGCCTGCCGCCCGATACGCACGCCGCGGGGGCTGCGCTCACGTTCACCGCCGTCTCCAGCGATGACGCCATCGAAGTCGTGACCCATCTCGACTAATCCGCCCGGCACGCTAGGTTATGCAGCCCGCCGGACGGGCCGACGAAGGATTGCATTGCGAACACGAGAGGACACGACCATGGCGATTAAGGTTGGCGACCGCGTACCCAACGGCACCTTCATGGTGATGACGGCCGACGGGCCAAAGCCAGTGACCACGGACGAATTGTTCAAGGGCAAGAAAGTAGTGCTTTTCGCGGTGCCGGGCGCCTTCACGCCGACCTGTCACAAGAACCACCTGCCGGGTTTCGTGAAGAGCGCGGCCGCGATCAAAGCCAAGGGGGTCGATACCATCGCAGTGACCGGCGTCAACGACGTGTTCGTGATGGACGCCTGGAAGAAAGCCTCCGGCGGCGACGCCATCGAATTTCTCGCCGACGGCAGCGGCAACTGGGCCAAGGCCTTGGGCCTGACCGCGGACCTGACCGAGCGCGGCCTCGGCGTGCGCTCGCAACGCTACGCCATGATAGTCGATGACGGCGTGGTGAAGACACTCAACGTCGAGGATGCCCCGGGCAAGGCCGAGGTTTCGGGCGCGGAAAATCTGCTGAAGTCGATGTGAACCGGTCCTGTAGCGGCGGGTTTGAAACCCGCCCCTACGAAACCCGCCCGCGAATCTCCGCAATCGCTTGCCGCGCCAATTCGTCGGCACGTTCGTTCAGGTCGTGGCCGGAATGACCGCGCACCCAGTGCCAGCGTATTTGGTGGGAGCCGAGCGCGGCGTCGAGCCGCTGCCAAAGATCGACGTTCTTCACCGGCTTCTTGTCGGCGGTGCGCCAGCCGTTCTTCTTCCAGGTTGCGATCCAGGACATGATGCCGTTGCGCAGATATTGGCTGTCGGTGTGCAGATCGACGCGGCACGGCCGCTTGAGCGCTTCGAAAGCGGAGATCGCCGCCATCAGCTCCATGCGGTTATTAGTGGTCGAGGGCTCGCCGCCTTTGAGCTCCTTCTCGTGATCGCCGAAGCTGAGGATCGCGCCCCAGCCGCCGGGTCCGGGATTGCCGGAACAGGCGCCGTCGGTATGAATCACGACATGCGGCAGTCCTTGCGGCAGCGTGGCACTCACGGCTCGATCGCTCCGTAATCGCGCCAGCTCTTGACCTGTTGGTGAAAGCGGAGCTTTCGCGCATATTCGCGCGGATCTTTGGGCCGCACCAACGCGCCCGGCGGCACGTCGAGCCAGTCGTTGAGCCGGGTGAGTAAAAAGCGCAGCGCGGCGCCGCGCGCCAGCAGCGGCAGCATGTCCCATTCCTCAGGCGACAATGGTCGCGTCCTGGCGTAGTTCGCAAGCAGTGCGCGACCCTTGGTGACGTTGTAGGAATGATCGGACTCAAAACACCAGGCGTTGAGGCAGATGGCGACGTCGTAGACAAGCGTATCGGTGCAGGCGAAATAGAAATCGATCAGCCCGGAAAGCTTGTCGCCCAGAAAGAACACGTTGTCGGGAAACAGATCGGCGTGGATGACGCCCTGCGGCAGGTCGCGCGGCCAGTCGCGTTCCAGCACCTCAAGCTCGGCGGCGACGAGGGCATCGAGGTTGCGCTCCACCCTGTGCGCGCGCTCGCGACAGCCATTGTGGAGTTGCCGCCAGCCGGCGACCGAGAGCGCGTTGTCACGGCGCATCGGAAAATCCGCCCCGGCGATATGCAGCCGCGCCAGCGCTTCGCCGAGCGCCGCACAGTGCGCCGCCGTCGGCCGGCGAATCCACAAGCCGTCGAGGAAGGTGACGATCGCCGCCGGCCGGCCGGCGAGGCGCCCCAGCACCGTGCCCTCCCGATTCTTCACCGGTTGCGGGCAGGTGATGCCGCGGCTCGCCAGATGCTCCATCAGACCGAGAAAGAACGGCAAGTCGCGTTCGGCGACGCGTCGTTCGTAGAGCGTGAGGATATAATGGCCGCCGCCGGCATGGACGAGGAAGTTTGAGTTCTCGACCCCCTCGGCGATGCCCTTGTAGGAAAGCAGCTCGCCGATGTCGTAACCGGCAAGGAAGCGGCCCAAATCCTCAGCCGTGACGTCGGTATAGACCGCCATGAAGGTCTCCAATCCTTCGCGGCTAGCCCGGCCGCCGTGTCCACGTCAAGGTACTCCGGGTCGGGGAAAGTCGGGGAAGCGAAATGACCAGCGGACTTAAAATCACGAGTCATCGACCGGCTGCGTCGCGCCGGCGAATCGTAGAGCACCGTGCCGTCGTCGAGAATAAGCGTCGGTATTTTCGACAATGGGTTGTCCCGCATCAGCTCGGCGTCGGGCTTGGTCATATCCACGACGGTGCGCGCGCCGGTGATGCGGTCGGCAACGCCGCGCTCATGGGCGACGATCATGACCTTGCGCTCAAATGGCGAGCGCGGCGACCAGTGCAGCTTCATGGTTATCCTTGGCGTATCCGTGCAGAAAAACGCGCCGCCGCCATAACGCGCCGCCGCCATTCTGCATCATGGCGGTTAAGCGATCTATCCGGCAAATTCGGCTGCCGCCGCCACTGCCTCCTCAAGCCCTTTCGCGATCCGGCAGCCGGCGGCGGCGAGCGCCTCAAGTTTTGCCGCGGCACTCTCTTGCGCGCTGCCGACGAGCGCGCCGGCATGGCCCATCTGCTTGTGCGCCGGCGCGTGGCGGCCGACGACCATGGCGATGACCGGCTTGTCAAAGCCGCGCGCGGCTTGCGCAAAGGCATATTCTTTGTCGCCGCCGATCTCGCCGCAAAACAACACCGCCGCGGTCGCCGCGTCGGCGGCGAGCGCCTGCAGATATTCGTGCGGATTGCGTCCGATCACGCTGTCGCCGCCGACATGGGCGACGATGCGCTGGCCGATGCCGGCGAGCGTCAGCTGTCGCGCCAAAGCGAGCGCGACCGTGCCGCTGCGCACGATGACCGCGAGGCGGCCCGGTCGGCAAAAACTCGGAGCGATGGAGCCGAGCAAGCCGCGGCCCGGCACAAAAATGCCGAGCGTATTCGGCCCGACGAGCCAGCTGCCCGCCGCACGGGCAAGCTTTACCGAAGCCAGCGTGTCGTGCACCGGCACATATTCGGCCGCCGCCATGATGGTCGCAATGCCGGCGTGCGCAGTTTCGGCGATGGCATCGCGCACGCCTTCGGCCGGCGTATAAATCACCGCGATGTTCGGTTTTTGCGGAAATTCTCCGATGCGGTCGTAGAGCGGCAGGCCGTCCATATCCGTGCCGCCGCGGCCGAGCGCGACCCCGCCGACGAGCGGCGTGCCGGCCTCGATCATGCCGGCGATCTGAATGCGCGCGTAACGCCCGGTCGGGCTGATCACCGCCACCCGCCACGGCTCGGGATCGAGGAACGGCAGCCGCAAATGGCCGGACATGCGCTAAGCTCCGAGGAATGCAATGCGCCAAGCGGCGCCAAGAAAACGAACCATTAGAAGCGAACCATCAGAAGCGAGCCATTATGCGTCTTGCCGAGGTCGACGGGAAAGCCTTGCTGCGCCGCCACGGGCTTAGCGTGCCGCGTAGCGTATTGCTCGGCAGCGGCGAAAATCCGCCGAAAGACACCGACGACTGGCCGGGGTTCTTGCTCAAGACGCAAATTCTCGAAGGCGGCCGCGGCAAGCGCGGCTTGGTGCGCCGCTTCGACCAAGCGGCCGAGTTTCGCGACGCCCGGCGGCTGATCCTCGCCACGCTCGACGACGCCGATACGCCGCTGTTGCTGGAACAGGCCGTGCCGATCGTTCGCGAAATTTTCGTTGCGGTGCGCGTTGACGGCACGCGGCAACGGCTTGAGCTTCTGATCGCACCGCAGGGTGGTGAGAACGTCGAGCAGTCGGCAAAACTTGCGCGCATTGCGATCGAGGACTCTGGCTCAACGACGCCCGAGGCAATCTTCCCCGCGATCGCAGCGCTGTTCCCGCGCGAGCTTGCGGCGCGCCTCGCACGTTACGCCGCGCGGCTGCCCGAAATCGCCCGGCAGGAGGATTTGGAGCTTTTGGAAATCAACCCGCTGGCGCTGACGCAGGACGGCGGCCTTATCGCCTGCGACGCCAAGATCGTCTGCGACGACAGCGCCGAGTTCCGGCACAACCCGGACGAGTTTGCCACCAGCCGAAAGCTTGCCGAGCGGGCCATGACCGCGCTCGAGTGCTCGGCACGCGACCTCGGCTTTCGGCTGGTTGAAACCGGCGGCGATGTCGTGCTCGTCACCTCGGGCGCCGGGCTTGCCATGATGATGATGGACCTTTTGGCCGACCACGGGCTTGCCGCCGCAAGCTTTATGGACAATCTGCGCGGAGCGCCCGACGAGACCATGACCGAGCGGTTGAAAATCGCCCGCGCACTCGCCGCGCGGCCGAATATCAAAGCGATCGTCTTCCTGACCGTCAGCGCTTCGCGCTCGCTCGCCGAGCGGATCGATGCGCTGGTCGCCTGGATTACCGCCGAGCCGCTGCCGAAACCGCTCTTCGTCGGGCTTGCCGCCGGCCATGCCGCGACCCGCAAGATGAGCATCGCTGAGGCGGTCGAAAAGCTGCGCGCGCTGGGCGTCGCCGCCTTCAGCGACCCGGTTGCGTTGGTCAAAGCGGTGGCGCAGGCTGTCGGGAAAGTCTAACGCGCGCCCTGCCCGCGCATCGTATAAAAGGCCGCGTAGAACCTCTTGCAGGCATCGACAAATCCCTTGCCGACATCCTGGCGCGGAGCCGCGAACTCGAAGCTGTAGTCGCAACCGTCGCCGCGGCAGGAATACGAATTCATCGCGCCAAGCCGGTCGGCTATTTCCGAATTTTCCTGCCCGCAATCCGGACAGATCAACACGATGCGGGCGGCCGATCGAATTCGCCGGATGTCGGGGCTATCCGCCATAGCAGTGGCCTACCGTCCTGTGGCCCAGTCATGCCAGCGATCGCGCGCGAATCGTTCGCGGCGCGAATCGCCGCAGTTTATCAGAAGATCGCCATGGGACGGTCGCAGCAGCGCCGCTTTTGCAGGAATTATCCGCATTCATTATTGCGGCCAGGGCGTCGGCGCGGCAGTATGATTGCAAGGCCCGGTAAGAGGCAGGCTCCAGGGGAACAGCTGTCCGTCGGCTCTGCCGAGTGCATGTGGGGTGCGCGCATGAAGACCATTCTTGTTCCGACCGAACAGGGTCCCGCGATGGTGTCGGCATTGGACACCGCGCTCTTGCTGGCGCAGAAATTCGACAGCTGGATCGAGGGTTTTCCGCTGCGTCCGGCCATCGCCGACCTCGTCGCCATGGATCCCGACAGCGGACTCACCATGGTGGCGGTCAAGGAGAACGACGCCGAAATGGTGCGGCACGCGGAAATGCTGTTCCGCTCGTTCATGGAGAGCCATCGCGTGCTGCCCTACGCCGGCGAGGGCCAAGCGGCGTTGTCGTGCGCGTGGCTCAAGGACGCGCCGAGCGGCCACGATTTTGTCGGCAGCTATGGCCGCGTTTTCGACGTGATCGTGCTGGCGCGACCGGGCGACGAATGGCAGAGCCCGTCGATGATCACGCTGGAATCCGCCTTGTTCGAAAGCGGCCGGCCGGTGCTGATCGCGCCGCCCACCTCGCCGCGTTCGCTCGGCAGCAATATCCTGATCGCCTGGAATTGCAGCACCGAACAGGCGCGCACGATGGCGGACGCCATGCCGCTGCTTCGTCTCGCCGAGCGCGTCACGATCTGCACGGTCGAAGGCGCCACCGTCGCCGGTCCGAGCGGCGAGCAAATGGCGCGCTCGCTGAAATTGAACGGCATTGCCGCCGAAACCGTCACGATGAAGCCCGGCAAACGCAGCGCCGGCGAAGTCCTGCTCGGCAAAGCCGATGAGCTCGGCTGCGACCTCATCGTCAAAGGCGCCTACACGCAAAGCCGCCTGCGCCAGATGATCTTCGGCGGCACCACGCGGCACGTTCTCGCCAATGCGAAGCTGCCGGTGCTGATGGCGCATTGAACCCGCAATTGGCATCGCTGTTCCAGACGCTGGCGCCATTCGCCGATGCGCTGTTGCGCATCGCGGTCGGGCTTGCGCTCATACCGCATGGGCTGCGCAACACCTTCGGCTTTTTTCCCAATACCGGCGGGCCCGCGCTCAGTCTTGCCGAATTGGCACAACAACTCGACGACAGCGGCTATCGGCCGGGAAAATTCTGGGCGCTAGCGATCTCGATCACGCAGCTTGTCGGCGGGCCGCTGCTCGCGCTCGGCTTGTTCACGCGGCCGGTTGCCGCCGTGGTGGTCGTTTTCCTCTTGGTCACCAACGTCGAGCGCTGGCGCGTCGGCAGGTATTTTTGGAACCAGCTTGGCCTCGAATACACGCTGATGTGGACGATCGCCGCGTTCTACGTTCTCGTTCACGGCGGTGGGCTCTATTCGCTCGACCACGCCGTCGGCTGGAACTTTTGATGAGGCGCGGCACGCATCGCCCCGTTGCTCCGGCAGCCTTTGCAAACACAACTGCCAGCCACTATCCTCAGGCCGAGGCGAGCGTCGACCAAGGTAAACCTTGGCCAAAATTTGGATGGAGCGGCCGCGGCCGCTGCGCCAAATCTGCAAGGCTATTTCAAGCCATAGGGACGCGATCGCCCCCGCTTCAAGGAGAGACGCTTCAAGGAGAGACGCTTCAAGGAGAGACGCTTCAAGGAGAGACGCTTCAAGGAGAGACGCTTCAAGGAGAGACGCTTCAAGGAGAGACTCATGGCCACGATGACGATGAAGGCCCCTGCCCCGGGCGGACTTTCGAACAAAGCACACGAATTGATGGAGGCCATCAACACCGAGGCTGGCAAGCATCATATCTGGGTCCGCACCCAGGCCAATGCGCCGGCGCAAAAGCCGTGGTTCAGCGCGACCGGCGGCGAAGGCGCGGGTCAGCTCGGCTCCGGCCGCGTCGCCGTCAATCAGATGAAAACCGTCCCCCACATGTGGCAGTGGAACGAATATAGCGGCTACCTCAAGCAAATCTCGGAAATCGCCGCCAAGGCCGATGTTTCGCCGATTGAATTTGCTGACCGCCAAAGCATCCTTTTGCTCAATCCCGGACTGAACGGCCGCCTGCAGGTGACCAACACGATTCGCTGCGCCATCTCGATCTACAATCCGGGCGACATCGCGCCGGCGCACTTGCATTCGCCGAATGCGAGTCGGACCATTCTGTCCGACAAGGGCGGCTATACCGTCGTCGAAGGCGAACGCTGCACGGCAAGCCGCGGCGATCTCATCCTGACGCCGAACGGCACCTGGCACGACCACGGCAACGATTCCGACGGGCCGGTGATCTGGATCGACACGCTCGACTGGCCGCTGATGGAATTCCTAGACGCCGCCTGGGTCGATCACAACATGCCCGATGCGGAGCGCAATACCAACGTGCAGGCGATCAAATACAGCGAAGGTTATTCGCGCCACCTCTACGGCCACGGCGGCATCAAGCCGGCTTTCGTCGATCACCAGCGCGGCGTCGGCCACGCGCCGGCGCCGTTGTTCCACTATCGCGGCGCCGATGTCATGGAAATGCTGCACAGCCTGCGCAACGAGAAGGGCGACCCGTATGAAGGCATCAAGGTCGACTTCGTCAATCCGGTGACCGGCAAGCCGGTGTTCAAGACGCTCAATTACTCGGCGCAGCTGTTGCGTCCCGGCGAGGAGACCGAGTTCAAGCGCGAAACCGCCGGCACGTATTACGTCGCGATCGAAGGCACCGGCACAACCGAAGTCGGCGGCAAGCGCTTCGAATGGGGCCGTAACGACCTGTTCGTGGTGCCGAACTTCCTGTGGCGGCGCCACATCAATACCGGCAACACCGACGCCGTGATCTATTCGGTGTCGGACGCCGCCCTGATGCGCAATATCGGCCAGTACTACGCGCAAGGCCGCGCCAGAAACGGCAAGGTGACGGAATTGGTGCTGCACTGAGCACGTCGGGGAGTGCCATTTGTGACGCCTTCAAAGACAGCAAAACTTATTGGCTGCGCGCCCGTGCTCTTTGTCAGTGACGTTTACGCGGCGACCGAGCATTACCGTGACGCCATGGGGTTTTCGTTTGGGAAAATTTGGGGCGAACCTCCGTCTTTCGCGATCCTGAAGCGCGATAACATGTATGTGATGGTCAAACAGATTGCGGATCACCGACACATCGTTCCGCGCTGGACCGTATTCGCCGGGCTTTGGGACGTGTATTTCTGGGTCGACGACGTCGATGCTCTTTATCAGGAGTTCGTGGAGCGCGGCGCGAAAATCGATTACGGGCTGTGCGATCAGCCCTACGGTTGTCGCGAATTCGGCACGCAGGATATCGACGGGCACGATATTGGGTTCGGCCAGGATGTTTCTTGACCGCCCCGGTTTCTGCCTGCTGGTCACGAAAATGCGCCACATGCGCGAGGCTGCGTTGCAGCGAACTCTCGCTGCCGATTGAAAGTCGAGATCAACAAGAAGTGGTGATCGCCATGCATCTGAGATTAAGTCTGGCAGCACTCACAGCAACATTCGTGATGGCCACGTCGGCCTTCGCCGATTGCGTGACCATTCATTACCGTTTCTTCACCCGCGGCGACGCCGTTACAACGAATGAAAGCCTGTTGAGCGGCGATACCTGCTTCCACACATTGCGAAACAATCCGCGATCAGGAAACATCTTTCGTCACCTCGCAGTAGCGCAAAGTCCTAGCCATGGTACGCTGGGCATTGGCGGCTCGGCGTTTCAATACAAATCGAGCCAAGGCTATCGTGGACCGGATAGCTACGCCGTCAAAATCTGCATGGTGTCCCCAAGGGGCAGAGGCTGCTCAATCGTTACCTTCAATGCCGAGATCAATTGAACCCGTCTCTGCCTGCATAAGCTTGCGGTGGGCTGCCTAACTCGAAATCCGATCTGACGCTATCGATGCGAGTTTTCGGTCGCCAGCGCCTATGCGGGCAGGCAACCGACGTGTCATGGAATAGCCGGGCTACGCTCCTGCCCGCCAGTGACTGAAGCTGGTGAAGGGAGACCAAAGACAAGGATCACGTCGTGTCGCAGATGGGTCAATTAGCGACGTGGCGGCCTTCAGTTTGTGACGTCTGCTCGCCCCCTGATTGTGTTGCAAAAGTCGGCCAATGGGCGGTCGACCTCCAAAGATGGGCAACAATAGAATCTGAAAGGGCGATTTCTTGAATCAAAATTCTTCATTTGGGATATGATTTAGAAAAGTGTTCGTCGTTTCGGGGCGCAAAATAGTTTTGCAACACAATCCCCCTGAAAGCAGACCTTCCC
>Ga0187784_10002869_pt1 | contig 13866 bp, 12 predicted proteins | sample 1015_SJ02_MP15_2_FD_132964 | JGI IMG/M metagenome (GOLD analysis project Ga0187784, IMG submission 132964) | Tropical peat soil microbial communities from peatlands in Department of Meta, Colombia - 1015_SJ02_MP15_20_MG | ecosystem: Environmental > Terrestrial > Soil > Wetlands > Peat | place...
AATGCGCGCCATTCCCCACTGGAAACCGTGGCAACTCGCTTACACTCACCTGACGTTGCTAAACATGAGCATTCACCACCTCGATAGTTTTCGCTATCTGTTTGGCGAGCCGGAGACCGTTTATGTCAGCGCAAGGAAGGATCCCCGAACGCCCTCCGAGCACGTGGATGGCGTGGTGCTTTATATCCTCGAGTATCCGAACGGTTTGCGCGCCACCGCCTGGGACGATGTATGGGGTGGCCCGGCGCGGGAAGGCACACCGCCGGATTTGTACATCAAATGGCGGGTCGAAGGCACAGAAGGCATGGCCCAGGGTACGATCGGCTGGCCCAGTTATCCCAGCCGCACACCCAGTACCCTCGACTTCACCACCCGGCAACAGCCGGGATGCTGGTTCTCGCCTCGCTGGCACGAGGCGTGGTTTCCAGACGCTTTTGAGGGCACGATGGGCCAGTTGCTCCAGGCATTGGCCACCGGCACTGAGCCTGCAATCAGCGGCCGTGACAACCTCAAGACCATGGCCCTAGTTGAGGCGTGCTACAGGTCCATAGAAGAACACCGGGTTGTCAGGCTGGAGGAAATGTTGAACCGCTAGCTCGTACAATCCTTTGGAATTGATGTCATTCCGAGCCAAGCGAGGAATCTCGCTCTGAAATGACACTCATCGACGTACTTGGTGGCCCAGGCTGGGCGCGAATAATGAAAGATCGGAGCGAGATTCCTCGCCTCGCTCGGAATGACTGGGAATTGAAGAGGCGCGAAAGGAAAACACCATGAAACTCGGACTCATTAATTCGGCGTGGCTGGGAACTTCCGTGGGCACCGCCGAAGGTATTCGCAGGACCAAAGAGATCGGATTCGACACGATTGATATATTCAATGACCCACTGGACATTGACATCAAGGAGCGGCGACTAATCAAGGACACCTGCCGTGAAGTTGGCCTACCTGTGATTTCGCATTGCTGTTGTGCACTGGGCATCGCGGACTTCAACCGTGCGGTGCAGCATTTCCACATCGGCCGTTGCGAGGCCTATCTGGACTTCGTTTATGAAACCGAGGCCAGGAACCTGCTGCTCGTGTTGGGCGAATACATTTGGCAGCAGGAGGTCATCTCACCCAAAGCGCAATGGCAATACGCTGTCGACAACGTTCGAACGCTGGGTGATTACGCCGCATCTTTAGGCGTGGAGATCGCGATTGAGCTCGAGCCATTCAAGCTGTCGATTGTGAATACTCTCGATAAGATGGATCAGTTTCTCAAGGACGTCGACCATCCCGCCGTGCGGGCCAATCTGGATATTTCGCACTTGGCGCTTGTGAACACGCCGCCCGAGGCGGTTCCCAATCTGCGGGGACGCATTGCCCATGTGCATTTCTCGGATTGTGACGGCAAGGTACACGGGGATCTGCCCCCGGGACGCGGAGTCGTGAACTTCACTCCTTACTTGCAGCAACTGAAAAATCTGGGCTTTGATGGCACAATCAGTATTGAGCTCGAGTATTCGCCACAGCCGCAGAAGATCGTTGATTGGGTCACGGAAGCGTACCGGGAGACGAACCGGTTGATGCAGAGCCTAGGCATACGGAATTGACGATGGACGATTGCCTCGTTCCACGTAGAGCTGAGCTTTAGGTCAGCACGCTGCGATGCCCACCTGAAGGTCGGCGCTACGGAATCGTCAATCGACAATCAGAAGGGGGGAATTAATGAACTATAGAAGATTCGGCCGCATGGGGTGGATGGTCAGCGAGTTGGGCTACGGCATGTGGGGAATGGCGGGCTGGACAGGATCCAGCGATAGAGAGTCCAAGCAAGCCCTGCAACGCTCCGTTGACCTGGGCTGTAACTTCTTCGATACGGCATGGGCTTACGGGGACGGCCACAGCGAGAGCTTGCTGGGATGGCTGCTCCGCAACAACCCCGACAAGAAGCTCTATACCGCCACTAAAATTCCCCCAAAGAATTTCGAGTGGCCAAGCCGCCGTGAATTCAAATTGGACGATTGCTTTCCACCTCATCACATCCAGGACTACGTCCTGCGAAGCCTCAAGAACGCCGATCTTGAGTGCTTCGACTTGATGCAGTTTCACGTGTGGGAAGATTCTTGGCTTGAGGACGACCGCTGGGTAAAGAAGGTGGATGACCTGCGCCGCGACGGGTTGTTCCAAGCCATAGGCATCAGCATTAACCGCTGGGAACCTTGGAACGGCGTCAAGACGGTTCAGTCTGGCTTGATTGATGCCGTGCAAGTGGTCTACAACATTTTCGACCAGAATCCCGAGGATGAACTCTTTCCGGCTTGCCAGGCGAAGGACGTGGCCGTGATCGCCCGCGTCCCTTTTGACGAAGGGACGCTCACCGGGACCCTCACGTTGGACAGTAAATGGCCGGAAGGTGATTGGCGCAACACCTACTTTGTGCCGGAAAACCTCAAGGCGAGTGTGGCGCGGGCGGACGCGCTCCGGCCTCTAATTCCTGCCGGCATGACGATGCCTGAAATGGCGCTGCGCTTTATTCTCTACAATCCAATCGTCAGTACCATGATTCCGGGAACGCGCAAAGTCAGGAATGTGGAAGCCAACGTCGCCGCTTGTAGTGCGGGCCCACTTCCCGATGAGCTTTTCTCGGAGTTGCGCGCCCACCGCTGGGACCGGAAGCCAACCTCCTGGTCGCAGTAAAGGCGCTGCCCGCATCGGAGTCTGTATGAGAGCCCGGTTTCGCATGTCATTCCGAGGAGTTACCATGGGCCTTTGGCCCACCCAAGCGCATGAAAATCCCCTCGCCATGCTCACGTAGGGGCACGCCATGGCGTGCCCCTACAGCGGCCAACAGGGGTGTGACTTTCAGGAGAGCCCCGACCTGATCGGGGCGGCGAGGAGTTGATCATGGAAAATCCAATCTCAAGACGCACGTTTCTCGCCCGGTCCACGGCCGTGGCGGCTACTGCGGCGGCTTTGCCCGCCTTCCCGCGCGCCGGCGCATCCACAACCGGCCGGCCCATGCGACTGGGTGGTCCCATCTTTCTTGATTCGGAAGACCCTGATGAGCAAGCTCGAGAGCACCGGCGATTGGGTTATCGCGCGGCTTACGCACCCAAAGTGGAGTTGAAGGACACGGACAGGATCAAAGCCATCATCAAGGAGTTTGCCGCCCAGGACGTGGCCCTTGCGGAGGTTGGCGCCTGGGTGAACATGCTCGACCCCGACCCTGAAAAGCGCCGGAAGAACATGGCTTACGTGCAGGAGCGCCTGACCCTGGCCGAGGAATTGAGCACGCGCTGTTGCGTGGATATTGCGGGTTCCTACGACCCCAAGATCTGGTATGGCTCCAACCCCAAGAACCTGTCCAAGGAATTCATCGACGCAACGGTTGAAAACTGCCGCAAGCTGATTGATGCCGTGAAGCCGACACGCACCAAGTTCTCCATTGAGATGATGCCGTTCAACTTCCCCAGCGGGCCCGACGAATACCTGACGCTGATCAGGGGAGTGGACCGCAAGGCCTTCGCGGTTCACCTCGACGTCTGCAATGTGATGAACAGCCCCGAGCGCATGTATCACAACGGGGATGTGATCCGCGAGTGCTTTCGGAAGCTGGGGCCTTGGATCGTCTCCTGCCACGCCAAAGACTTGATTTGGGAGGACTACGTACAAGTCTGCCTGCGGGAAGTCATCCCCGGCCGCGGTCTGATCGATTACAAAGTCTACCTGAGCGAACTCGCGAAACTGCCGGTGGACGCTCCCCTGATGCTCGAGCACTTGAAAACTGCCGAGGAATACACGGAGGGACGGAACTATATTCAAGGAGTCGCCCGGCAGTTGGGCCTTTCGTTCGGGGCATGACAGCCGAAATTGCAAAATGGAAAGTGGAATAGAGGACTGGGAACCGGAACATTTGCCTGTCATTCTGAAGGAAGCGAAGAATCCCTGCAGTTCGGGAACCTAACCACCGCGAGAGTCTTCGTTTCTCCCGGAGTGACAGATTCTGTGTAAAGGAGCCATGAACATGACTAGCGAGAACAGAATTACCCGCAGAGATTTCTTGAAAGAGACCGCCGTGGCCGGCGCAACGGCGGCAGTGCTCGGAGGCCTGGCCCCGGCGCGCGTGCTGGGCGCAAACGACAAGGTCCGTGTCGGCGCCATGGGCACTGGCGAGCGTTGCCAATACCTGATGAGGCTGTTCAAGGACAACCCATCGGTTGAGTTAGCGGCCGTCTGCGATGTATACGGACCGCGGCGCGAGGCGGCCTTGCAGCTTGCCGGCCCGCAGGCCAAATCCTACCTCGATTACCACGAGCTGCTCGACAGTAAGGATATCGACGCCGTGATCATTGGCAGCCCCGATCATTGGCACAAACAGATGCTGGTTGATGCCGTACACGCCGGCAAGGACGCTTACGTCGAGAAGCCCATTATGCACTCCATTGAGGAAGGGGTCGAAATGGTGCGCGCCGTCGAAGAGACCAACCGCGTTGTCCAGACGGGCACGCAGCAGAGGAGTTGGCCGCACTATATCATGGGCAAGGAGATTGTCGATTCTGGCAAGTTGGGCAAAATCACCTTCGTCCATACTTACTGGTATCAGGACTACCTCTCGGGTTCCACCGGACTGGAACCCGTGGACCAGTCGCAACTCGATTGGAAACGCTTCCTCGGCAAGGCCCCGGATCAGCCCTTTACGCCGGAGAAATTCTACTGGTGGCGCTGGTTCTGGGACTTTGGCGGCGGAATATTAACTGATCTTCTAACACACTGGATTGACGTTATCCAATGGTATATGGGCCAGCCTGCTCCAATGACAGCGACCGTCACAGGGGATCTCTACCGCATGCCTTGGCAAATTCCGGACACGGTGACGGCGGCTTATGAGTATCCGGGGAATTTCATAGTGACGTTCACGGGCGCCATCAACAGCAGCGTGGATGACGGAGGGATCGAGTTTCGGGGAAGCGAGGCGACGCTCAAAATCGACCGCTCCCACATGGCCGTTTACCCCGAGGGCGGAAGGTCTGTGCCCGGCACGCTCGCACCCGAACCGGAGATCCTGGTGCGCTCCGAGCGCGATGGCACCGTTGACAACGTCAAGAATTTCCTTGACTGCATGAGCTCTCGCAAGATCCCCAACGCCAACATTCACATCGCCTTCGAGGCGGCGCGGGCTTCCTGGATCGGAAATATCGCCTTGAAGAGGGGGAGGAAAGTGACCTGGGACACAAGCCAGGGAAGGGCGGTATAAGTGAGATTAGGTTGTCGGGGCGGCCCTTGTGCCGCCCTGCAGCGCAAGAGTCTCGCGCTTGCTGAATGCCTCCACTCTTTCACACCGCGTGACGTGCGCCAGGTCTTGTCAGGCCCGGCTCGGCCCTCGCAGCAGGCGCGCCGGAAAGGTGATGATCGCCCCCAGCAAGTCAAACACTCCTCCCACCGCGATGCCCACGAGGCGAAAAGGCAAGAGCAATAACCAGACAAATGGATAGAGAACCAGCGCCAGCAACGCCAATGGCCAGCAGAGAACCAGCAGTATGCACCAGAGGAGGAATTTAACCATAAGTGCCCTCCGTTTAATCCTCCATTGTAATCATACGCTGAATGGCTGAGAATGTTCCGTTGGGTTTGGATTGCGCAGGGTTACGACGGTGGCGCCCCAGCCACCGGCTTCGGAGGGAGCGTCCTGGAAGGAAAGAACAAAGGGCGTGCGAGCCAACACAGCGCGTACAATTTCGCGCTGCACACCAATTCCCCGCCCGTGGATGATGCGAAGGGCTTTCAGGCCCAGCCGGTGGGCCTCCTCGAGATAGGCCTCAACCGCTTCTTTGACATCTTGAGGCCGGACGGCGTGCAGGTCGAAAACGTCGGTGATGGGAATACGCAGTGGCTCTTCGTCGTGGTTCATTTGGGTACTTGCTACATTAAACCCCTTACAGTCCGTACCGCATAACCTGCGAAAGACGCCTTATGCAGGAGCGGCCCATCGGCCGCCCCCGCTTCGCCTGGGGCAACCATTCCACGCTTGGTGGAATCGTACGAGGCGTGCGCCACGGAGCAGGATTCCATCTTACAATGAAAGCATGGGCTTGGTTGGCTCATGCGTTTCAGGGTGAAGGGCGCAGGCACGTGCGGCTACGGTGAATACCCGAAGTTATCAGCTCTGCTGCTTTGGAGGATGACTATGAAACGAAGCCTCTGCGCCAAGCAGGTTCTTGTTCTGGCCGCGCTCGTGTGCGGGTTAGGCTCATCGTCTTATGGACAGGTCCTTCCCAACACCGGCCAGCAAATTACTCCTTTAGCCCCTGCTCAGTCGACGTATGTGGCGCTGAATCCCGGCCTCAGCGGTTACCCAGATTATGTGGCCGGCCAAGGGGCCACCAGCGTCGTAAGTCCGGACGGGAAAACGCTGCTCGTGTTAACCAGCGGTTTTAATTTGCTGTACGCTTCCTCGGGCGCACACACGGGCTCACTCGTCCCGGCGGATTCCACCCAGTTCGTCTTTGTCTACGACATTTCGCAATACCAGCCTGTGCAGACGCAAGTCATCCCGATTCACAACACTTACTATGGCATCACCTTCGATCCTTCCGGCGCGGCCTTCTACGTGTCGGGTGGCATGGACGATTGTGTTCATATCTTCTTGCTCGGACAAAACGGGACTTGGACCGAGCAGGCGGGCGGGCCCGTATCGCTCGGGCACGGCGGCGGGGTTGGTGTCAGGGTGCATCCGGAGGCAGCCGGAATCGCGATCAGCGCGGATGGCGCCAAGTTGGTCGTAACCAATTACTACAATGATTCCCTCAGCATTCTTAGCAAGTCAAAGAGCGGCTGGACCGTGGCCGCCGAACTTGACTTGCGTCCTGGCCTCTTGAATCCGAGCCAATCGGGGGTTCCAGGAGGGGAATACCCTTTCTGGGTGGTCATCAAAGGCAGCGACATCGCCTACGTCTCGAGCATCCGCGACCGGGAGATCGACGTTGTCGATATTTCGTCTCCAACGGCACCAGCGCTAACGAGGCGCATACCTGTCCCTGGCCAGCCAAACAAGATGGTCCTGAATGCCCACCAGTTGACGCTTTACGTGGCACAGGACGTGAGTGACAGCGTCGGGGTCATCGACACGAGTTCCAACACTTTGGTGGATAACTTTCCGGTCACAGCGCCCGCCGGGTTGCTTCCCAGCGCCCTGACCGCTTTCAAGGGCAACGACACCAACAGCGTCACGATTTCAGAGGACGGGCGATTACTGTATGTGACTAACGGCTGGATGAATGACGTGGCGGTGGTTCAACTTGGCCCTCCCAAACAAAGCCGGGTGATGGGGCTGATCCCCACCGGTTGGTACCCCAACTCGGTCAGTTTCAGCAACGACGGTAAATTCATGTACGTGGTGAACGACAAATCTCCGACCGGAGCCAACCCCGACCATTGCATGGGCCTCACCCTGGCACGGTCCGCCCAGTGCGGCGGAAGCAACGAATTCGCTCTGCAATTAATCAAGGCGGGCCTCCAGAGCTTCCCGACTCCCACGGAGAACCAGCTTTCGAGCCTGACCCAGCAAGTGGCAACCAACAACAATTTCAGCCGCCAGCCGACCACCCAACTGGCGGATATGATGGCCCTCCTCCATGCGCACATCAACCACGTCATCTACATCATCAAGGAGAACCGCACGTACGATCAGGTGTTGGGCGACCTGGCGGTGGGCAACGGAGATCCGAACCTCACGGAATTCGGGAGCGAGCTGACACCCAATCAGCACAACCTTGCCAGCCAGTTTGTGGACTTCGACAACTTCTATGCCACCGCTGAAGTCAGCATGGACGGCTGGCCGTGGTCGACGGCCGCGCATGCCACTGACGTAGTCGAGCGGCAAACGCCCGTGGAGTATGCAGACCGCGGCCTGAGCTACGACTCGGAGGGAGACAACCGCGACGTTAATGTCGGATATCCCACGTTGGCCGAGAGGCTGGCGGCGAATCCCTTAACTCCCAATGATCCCAACCTTCTCCCCGGAACGGCAGATGTGGCGGCGCCGGACGGACCGGAAGGCGAGCAAGGCGCCGGATTTCTCTGGGATGCGGCTCTGCGAGCCCACCTGACCGTACGCAATTACGGGTTCTTCATCGATGAATTTCGCTACAATCTGACCTCAAAATCGACCAAGCAATACCGCATTCCGGAAGACCCCACTCCCTTCACTGACCAACTGATCGTGGCCTACACGAGCAGCCCGGTTCTCCGCCCCTACACGGACCCCTATTTCCGCGGTTTCGACATGAGCTTCCCGGATTACTACCGTTTCCAGGAGTGGCAGCGGGACTTCAACGCCAACGGGCTCCCGAACCTGACTCTGCTGCGGCTGCCCCACGACCACACCGGCAACTACTCCCTATCCATCGCAGGAGTGGACACGCCGGAACTGGATGCTGCGGACAATGACTATGCGGTGGGCTTGGTGGTGGAGACGATCGCCAACAGCCCCTATAACCATGACACGCTGATTTTCATTGTCGAAGACGATGCGCAAAACGGGGGCGACCATGTGGATGCGCATCGCACTATCGCTTTCGTCGTGGGGCCCTATGTGAAGCGCAATTGGGTGGATAGCACGCCTTATAACACTCTGGATATGTTCCGCACCATCGAGGACATTCTGGGCATAAATCATCAGAACTTGAATGATGCCCTGGCTGTCCCCATGGCGAACGTATTCGCCACGTCCGAAAAAGAGTGGACGTTCAGCGCCGTGCCGTCCGACTACCTCTGTGGCACTCAACTGAATCTGCCCGCTTGCCAGACCGCCGGCCATCGCATTCTCTATCCCACGCACAACGCGGCGTACTGGGCGAAGGTCACCGCGGGAATGGATTTCTCAGTGGCAGATAAGGTTGACGCGGAGCGATTCAATCGCGTCTTGTGGAAAGGGCTGATGGGTGACAAGCGGTACCCCTCGTCACCGAGCGGCCTGGACCTGCGCGCCAATCGCCAACAACTTCTCGAACGCTATCGGGCCAGCGCGCAGTTGCATGAGGTTCCTCCGCAGGCAGAATAGACAGCCTTCTCGAGGTCCGTCGCGCCGCCGGTTGTTGGGGCCAAGCCCGCCTGCTGCCAGGGTTCGAACAGCGGCAAAAGCAGGCAAACCGCCAGCCACGCCTGCCAGTAGGCGAGCATGACGCGCGGTTGCCTCAAGCGCAGCACCACCGCAGTTACCCCGCCCGCGGCAACCACCAACGCCACCTGGATGCTCTAGGCCGCGAGATTCCCCAGCCACCACGCGGCGCTCATTCGGTCTCCTCAATCGTACGAGTCATTTTCTCCAGATCTTATGTAGCTAGAACCCTCGTCAGCCCGGCGTCGAAGGCGTGTGGCTACCATATCCTGAAAGACACCTCTACGATGACTCTCACGGGCACGGGCTTGCCTTTCTTTGTGGCAGGCTCGAATTTCCAGGTACGAATGGTCTGCGCCGCGCTTTCATCCAACCCTTTGCCCAGGGTTCGCTTCGGCTGGACGTCAGCGACGTTGCCGCTGTCATCAACCACGACCGAGAAGGTGTTAGTGCCCTCCAATTTGGCGGCCCTCGCTTCCTTTGTATAAGGCGGTTCGGGCTTGTAAATGGGGATCGGCGCTGTGACACCCTCTCCCACCGTGTAGACCTTTCCGAGGTCATGTCGCGGTGTCGCAACGATATTGGCCGTCAACCCGATCCTCGCCGGAGCCTTGAGCCAGAAAGTCTTGATACCCCACCAACCAGCCCCGACAACGACGGCCAGGGCAATCACCAATGACGCTATAAGTCTCGGCTTCGACATACGCACCTCCTTCACCAGCACGGCCACCCGCCGGGCTAATTGGTTTTCGACCAGAAACAAGGGCGCGGGCGGGGTCATCGCTCGCGGCACCGCCGCGATTTCCAGGAGCGCGTGAAGATAGGGCTTGCGCGCTCCGGTCAGCGCCACGACTTCGCCGTCCACCACCTGCTCGCGACTGAGGCGGATGCTTCGCACCACCCACCAGAGGGCGGGATGAAACCAGAAGAGAGTCAGGACCAACTCTTCAGCAAGATTCATCAGCCAGTCGCGCCGCGCTGTGTGCAGCAGTTCGTGGCAGGCGATGGCACGCTGATGACTCTCGTCCATCCTCTCAAACTGCTTTGGAAAAACGACAGCGGGATCGAGCCAGCCAAAGGTTACAGGGATATCTACCCGGTCGGAGAGATAGAAGGCGGGCTCTACGCCGACCAGCGCTTGTGCTTCGCGGAGTGCGCCCGACAAAGGGGCGATCGGCACGGCCGCGCGCCGATAGTGGTTGAGGCGCCAAAACCCCAGCGCCAGCCGCAGCAAACCCACGCCCACCCCGGCCAGAAGCAGCAGCAATACCCAAGCCTGGAAAGGAACCAACGAGACCAGAGAATCCACACGGCCGCTCTCTGCGCTGACGGTCGTCGCCGCGCCGCTTGGCGTTGCCAAACCCGCTTGCTGCCAGGGTTCAATCAGCGGCAGAAGCAGGCAGGCCGCCAGCAGGGCCTGCCAGTAGGCCAGCATGAAACGCGGTTGCCGCAGGCGCAGCACCGCCGCAACCAAGTGGGCCGCCACAACCACCAACGCCACCTGGATGCTATAGGCCGCGAGGTTCCCCAGCCACCACGAGGCGCTCATTCGGCCTCCTCAATTGTGCGCGCGATCTTTTCCAGGTCTTTTTGCGACAACCGCCGGTCCTTGATGAGGTGGACCAGCAACGGCTCGGCGGAACCGTTGAACACCCGGTCTACGAACTCGCGCACCATGGCTTTGATGACTTCGCTGCGCGGCCGGGTGGCCTGATACACGTAGGCGCGGTCCTGCGCCTGCTTCTTCAGATACTTCTTTGTTTCCAGGATGTTCATCATGGTCATGACGGTGGTGTAAGCGATCTTGCGGCGCTCGCGCAGGGTTTCGTAGACGTCGCGCACCGTGGCGCGCTCCAGACCCCACACCACCTTCATGATTTCGAGTTCCTGCTCGGTCAAGGTGCGACTTCTGGGTCTCATACTATTAAAATAGTACTAATAAGTTGAGATTGTCAAGCAGAACCTTCGGGGTAGCACCGGCACTCTGGCCTGTGGCCAAGCCTAAATCGTTGCGTCAGGGCACAGGCAAGAGTACCGGTGCTACTCCAAATCCAGGCCGCCGGGTGTATGATAGGCTTTGAACCACTCAGACGGGCTCTCTTGCTGGTCAACAATGATCCTCCGGAGTCGCAGCGCTTATTGTCGAAGGCCTGAAATCGGGGCGTGGGCGCTGCTACCTCTCTTCCTGCTTGCATCGAAGACGGCGCCGGGCCTGTGCTCCCAGCGGCAACCCACGGCTCCTGCGGAATCTAGCAAGGTGCCTGCGCAGGCTGCGGAATCTGCGCCTCGCATGACTTCGCAGGAGATTCGACGCTACAATGAGGCGAAATCCCTAATCGATTGGACCCCCGAACAAATTCAGGACCTGCCCGAACTGCGGGATTTACAACTTGCCGAAAGCCAGCAGGATTTCCCGGCATTTCTTGGCGCCGTCGGCGCGCGTGTGTCCGCGCTCTTCGACCAGTTTCCCAATATGGCTTCCGTGGAAGAGGTCCGCTCAGGGCCCTGCGACGAGGGCTTGCGCAAGAAATGTCGTGTGACCTATCGGGGCAAGTTCAACTATTTGGTACTGCGGCGCGCGGAGGGTGAGCCGCTGATGGGCGAGTACCGGACCGATTTGAAAGGGCGTCCTATTGACTATCGAAAAATCGGCCACGGGAGTATCCTACTCACCTACGGCTTCGCCACTACGCCTCTCGAGCACTTCCACCCGCAGAATCAAACCGCCTGCCGGTTCCGCGATTTCGGGCGTCAAAACGTTGCCGGACAGGAGACGAAAGTGGTGGGTTTCGTCGAAATCCCGGGAAAATACCCTTGGCCAACCGAGTTGCGCCACGGAACTGCTGTTGTGTCGCTGTGTTTGCAGGGCTTGGCGTGGATTGACCCGACAACGTACCAGATTGTGCGCATCGAAACCTTTTTGTTGGCGCCGCCTCCCGAATTCGACCTGGAACGTGAGACGACGCAGGTTGAGCTGAGCGAAATTCACCTTCACCAAGCCTCCACCGCGTTATGGTTGCCAGCCGAAGTGGTCGTCGACGTATGGCTTCACCAACGGCATTTTCACAGCGACCACAAGTACTCGGGCTTCAAACTTTTTCAGGTAGAGACCCACATCGGCCCTGTAATCGAAGAGTGAACGGGTTCCAACGCGCACCCGCGGCGATGCGAAGATGCTATAATCTCGGAGCGAGCCTTTCGAATCCCTCGCTGAAAGGCGCAACTGTTGTTCAAACGCTCTTCGGAAAAAACAGCGCCCGTCGCACCCGTGGGTGAAGGGGGAGACAACCTGGAAACCTTGCCTCATCCCCGGGGTCTCGCATGGAGACAATTGTCCCCGCGGGTGCGGGAACTGGGCAGGAGGATGGCGAGTGCTCTGTTCCTGCTTCGGCGGCGCAGAACCCCCGCCGAGCTCGAAAAGCTACGGCGCCTGGAGATCAACAAGTGTGGCCGCATCAGCGCAGGCCGAGTTGTGGATATGTTGGAAGCCGAGAAGGCTGGGTCGACGTCCGCACTGGTGGTTTATTCTTACGAAGTGGCCGGAGTAACTTACGAGGCCGCCCAGGACCTATCGGCGCTGCCTGAAATCGCCGCGCGCGCCCGCTTTTTCTCCGGCCGAACCGCCAGCGTGAAATACGATCCCAAACGACCCACGAACTCCATTATCGCCTGCGAGGACTGGAGCGGGCTGGGGGCAGGATGACTTTTCAGGAAAAACTCGAGGAATTGCGGCGGCGCCGGTCTTGCGCGGAGGCGGGCGGCGGTGAAGAACGCCGCATTAGACAACATGTGGAAGGAAAGCTCTCGGCCAGAGAACGGCTCGAGATGCTTTTTGACCCCGACAGCTTTGAAGAAATCGACATGCTGGTCGAGCACCGCTGTCACGATTTCGGGATGGACCAGCAGCGCATACCGGGCGACGGAGTGGTGAGCGGGCACGGGCGCGTCAACGGCCGGCTGACCTTTGCTTTTGCTCAGGACTTTACCGTTTTCGGCGGCTCGCTGAGCGAAGCGAATGCCGAAAAGATTTGCAAGCTCATGGACCTTGCCATGAAGGTGGGCGCGCCGTTTATCGGCTTGAATGACTCCGGGGGCGCGCGCATTCAGGAGGGAGTTGCGTCGCTGGCCGGATATGCCGACATCTTTCTCCGTAATACGCTGGCTTCGGGAGTGATCCCGCAGATTTCCGCCATCATGGGACCCTGCGCGGGAGGCGCCGTGTATTCGCCCGCCATCACCGATTTCATCCTGATGGTCCAGAACACCAGCTACATGTTCGTGACCGGCCCGGACGTCATCAAGACCGTCATGCATGAGGACGTCACCAAGGAAGACTTGGGCGGGCCCATGACTCACAACGCCATCAGCGGGGTGGCGCACTTCGTCACTCACGACGACCCCGACTGCCTGGCCCTGGTGCGCGAGTTGCTCTCGTTCATGCCGCAGAACAATCACGAGGATCCGCCTCGCGTCGAAACCCAGGACCCCGTGGACCGCCGCGAAACCGTTCTCGACACCCTGGTGCCTGTGGAGCCTGAGAAACCCTACGACATCAAGGAAATCATCCGCAGCGTCGTGGACGACGGCTATTTCCTCGAGGTGCACGAGCACTTCGCCAAAAACCTGGTGGTGGGCTTTGCGCGGCTGGGCGGGCAAAGCGTGGGCATGGTCGCCAACCAGCCCGCCGTGCTGGCCGGCTGTCTTGACATCAACGCTTCGGATAAGGGCGCGCGCTTCATCCGCTTCTGCGATGCCTTCAACATCCC
>Ga0187784_10002870_pt1 | contig 13865 bp, 12 predicted proteins | sample 1015_SJ02_MP15_2_FD_132964 | JGI IMG/M metagenome (GOLD analysis project Ga0187784, IMG submission 132964) | Tropical peat soil microbial communities from peatlands in Department of Meta, Colombia - 1015_SJ02_MP15_20_MG | ecosystem: Environmental > Terrestrial > Soil > Wetlands > Peat | place...
GGTGGGGAATGCCCTCTACGATGCGATCGGAGTGCGGTTCACCGAGCTCCCGATCACCCCGGATCGCGTGGTGCGAGCCCTCGAAGTGCGGCTGAAGGAGGGGCGTCCCTGGAAGGGCGCCTAACGGACGATGCACCTGGATCCGTTCGAGCTCCACCAGCCGACGACCGTCGACGAGACGGTCCGGATCGCCGGCGAGCTCGCCGGTCGGTTCGACTTCCTCGCCGGGGGGACCGACCTCTTACCGAATTACAAAATGCACATTAATCTCAAACCCCACCTCGTCGCCCTCGACCGGGTCCCCGAGCTCTCCGGTCACTCGCTCACCCGCCTCGGGGCGATGGAACGGCTCGGGCGGCTCGAAGACGACCCCGCGTTCCTCGCGGCATATCCGGGCATCGCCGACGCGCTCGCGGACCTTGCGACCCCTCTCGTTCGCGCCAGCGGAACGGTCGGGGGGAACCTCCTGGTCGAGACGCGGTGCTTCTTCTTCAACCAGAGCTACTTCTGGCGCGCGAGCCTCGGGTTCTGTCTCAAGGCGGACGGGGACCGCTGCCACGTCGTGCCGCAGAAAGAACGGTGCTACGCGACGTTCTCCGGGGATCTCGCGCCGCCGCTCCTTGCGCTCGACGCGACGGTCGAGCTGGCCGGCCGCGATGGACGGCGCACCATCCCGCTCGCCGATCTCTATGATGTCGGGGGCGACGGGATCCACCGTCTCCACCTTCGCCCGGGCGAGCTCCTCGTCTCCGTCGGGTTCCCTCGAAGTGCTGCAGGGCAGCGGGCCCGGTACAAGAAGCTCCGTGTCCGGCCGTCGTTCGACTTCCCCGAACTCGGGGTTGCCGTCGCGGGTCATTGGACCGCGGACCGTGTCGACCACCTCCGCCTCGCGATCGGCGGAATCGAGACGTACCCCCATCGGTTTGATGAGCTCACGGATGCTCTAGTAGGTGGCCCGCTCTCGGAGGCGAAGGTCTCTCTGCTCGCGGAGGAAGTCACGAGGCGGCTCCGCCCCGTCCACAACACGTTCCTCCCTCCGGACTATCGGCGCCGGATGATTGGGGTCCTCGTGCGTCGTGCGCTCATGGAGTCTCGGGAGGGCCGGACCTCATGACCCGACCACCCGAGTTCGCTCTCGTGCCGATCCGGGACCTCCATGCGCACGAGCAATTCCAGGACGACTGCGTCGTCGCGCTCATGGAGGAGCTCCGCCGCGCCGGCGTCATGAACGAACCGATCTGGGTCTCGCGCGACTCGCTCGTGATCCTGAACGGTCACCACCGGGTCGAGGCGATGCGGCGGATGGGGGCCAGCCGAATGCCCGCGTGGCTCTTCGAGTACGAGTCCGAAGTTGTGAGTCTGGAGCCGTGGCGCCCGGGGCCTCCCATCCCGAAGGCCGAGGTCATCCGTCGTGGGGTCAGTGGCCATCTCTTCCCGCCGAAGACGACGCGCCACAAGATCCAGGTCGAGCTTCCGCCGCACCCCACCTCGCTTGCCGACCTTCTCGCGCCGGAGCGCGGACTGGTCTACCCAATGGGTCCTCGGTCGTCCCGGCGGCGGAGCCCCAGGGCGTCGCGCTCGGAATAGGGAAGGGAGAGAGATCCGTCCGCGAACTGTCGGATCGTGTCGGCGAGGAGTTCGACCTCGACCGGATGGAGTCGTGCGCGCAACGACTCCGCAGTGTCGCCGGGGAGGACCGGAATACGCCGTTGCGCGAGGATCAGCCCCCCATCGACCGCCGTGGTGACAAGGTGAACCGTCGCGCCGGTTTCAGAATCTCCCGACGCGAGGACGGCCTCGTGGACGTGGGCCCCGTACATCCCGTGGCCTCCGTACCGCGGGAGGAGCGCGGGGTGGATGTTGATTACACGACCCTTCCACCGTTCGATCCACGACGGGGGCAGGATCTTGAGGAAGCCGGCAAGGACCACGAGCTCGACGCCCCGCGATTCGAGCTCCGCGGTCACCCGTTCGGACCAGGCGTCCACCGGCGCGTCCCGCGACGCGACGACCACGCTCGAAAGACCCCGGCGGGCGGCCTTCTCGAGCGCCCCGATCCCCGGTCGGTTCGCAAGCACGAGGGCGATCCGTGCCGGAAGCGTTCCGTTCGCCGCCAGTTCCGCGAGCGCATCGAGGGTCGTCCCCTCCCCCGAGACCAGGATCGCGATCGGGAGGGGTCCGATTCGTTTCCCAGGGACCGGGTTCCCGGACATCAGAAGAGGGTCGACGAGGTGAACCGGAACGACCGGACGGCCGCGGCGGGTGTCGTCGCCGCGGCGGTCGCGCGCTCGGCGGGATACGTCCGTCGCTCGCGACCGAGCTGGGTGATGCCCCGGAGCATCGTGAGGACGCTTTCAGTGAAGCGAAGGTTGCGGACGGGGCCGACGACCTCGCCCCGATCGATCTTGTACGTGCCGTCCCGCGTCATGCCGGTGATGATTCCCTTCCCCGGGTCGACGATCCGCACGTAATGGAATCGCGTCACGAGGAGACCGCGGCGCGTCGACCGAATGAGTTCCTCCTCGCTCGCGTCCCCCGGAGCCAGGAGGATCCGTGTCGGCTCGGGGCCGTACGCGCCGAACGGAGCCTCCGGTGGAAGGGCATGGCCGGTGAGCCGACGGCCCATCCGGCCCGCGGTCACGAGATCGGTGACCGCCTCGCCGGCGACCCCGTGGTCGACCAGGGGGAATCGGTGGGTCCAGGTTCCCTCGTTGTCGATCGCGAACGGGATGGTCGCGGGCGATCGCGGATCGTCCACAAGCTGGACGAACTCGGGGGCGATGCGCTTGCCGCGGGAATGGGCGAGGCAGCTCCAACCCTCGAGCTCGCCGAAGCCGGCAAACCCGAGGGTTCCGAGGAACTCGAGAGCCTCCGCCATCGCGGGCCCGCGCAGGACTACGCGGTACGCTCCCGGCTCGACCGGTTGGGGCTCGGTCCGAGCGACGCGCTCGGCCGCCTCTTGGCCGAGTCGTTCCGCCCCGAGCCGCCGGTAGTCCCAGTGGCCTCCCTCGGACCATCCCGACACCGGGGGATCCTGATCGGGTCGATCGACCAGCACGCTCGCCTGAGCCGAGGAAAGGGCGTCGGACCGATCGAGACCGGAAGAGTTGACGACCCGCAGGCGTTCGGACCCTACGATCACCACACCGGCCACCCGGGCCCCCGGAGCACCGTCCCGGGCGGCGGCGAGGATCCGCGCGGCGATCTCGGTCGCACGCTCCGGCGAGAGATCGGCGGTCGGCTCGGAAAACGGCACGCCGGTCCGTCCCCGTCCCCCGTCCGGTGGGAAGCCGGGGAACTTCGGTTCCACCGGTGCCACCCGGGCGAGCGAGCGCGCCGCGTCCCGGACCGCCGCGAGGCCGTCCGCCGAGACATCGACGGTTGTCGCAGTGCCGAGGCGACCGTCTTCGGCAACGCGGAACGACACGTGCGTCGAGCGCTCGAGGTGGGGTTGGTGGATCCGGCCGTTCGCGAACCGGATCGTGGTCCACGATCGTCGCGCGATCCGGGCGTCCGCGGTCACCCCGGACGGGAGTGTTCCGAGGGCATCCGTGACCGGGTCCCTCCGACGGGAACGGGAGCCGGGCACGCTCATCCTCCTCGGACCGAGACGTTCCGGAACCGCGCGACCGGCGCCCCGTGGCTCACGCGCGCGATCTGGCCCGGCTGACCCTTTCCGCAGTTCGGTACTCCCCAGAGGTGCCAGGTGGTCGCATTCCCGACGGCGTCCATCGAGCTCCAGAACGTCGGGCCCATCCCCGCGTAGATCGGGTTGCGGACGATCTCGCCGAGCTCGCCGCGGACGATCCGTCGGCCGATCTCGGTCCCGAATTGGAAATTCAATCGCTTGTCGTCGATCGACCAGGAGCGATTCGTCTCGAGGTACACTCCGTCCGTGACGTCGCGCAGGACCTCCTCCAGACTGAGGTCCCCCGGCAGGAGGTCCACGTTGGTCATCCGGACGAGCGGCGCCCGGTCGGCCCCATCCGCCCTCGCCGTGCCACCGGATCGTGGGAGGCCGAGCTCCGCCGCCGATTCTCGGGACGAAAGAACCCCCACGAGCGTCCCCCGGTCGATGATCGGCAGGCGCTGGCCGGGAACCCCTTCGTCGTCCCAGCCAAACGTGCCGAGACCGCCCGGTTCGGTCGCGTCCGCCACCACGTTCATCGCGTTGCTCCCGTACCGGAGCGATCCGATCCGCGCCGCCGGGACCCAGCTCGTTCCCGCGTACGCGGCCTCGCTGCCAAAGATTCGATCGAGCTCCACCGCGTGACCCACACTCTCATGGACCTGCAGGCCGAGCTGGTCCGATCCCAGAACGAGCGTCATGGTCCCCGTCGGACAGACGGGCGCGTCGAGAAGCGTGGCCGCTTCTTCTCCGACCCGCTCGGCCCGCTCGACCAGCGCAAGCGATTCGACGAACTCGAACCCCGCCTGTCGGAAGTCCCCGCCAAACGACGTGGGGGCGCTCCTCCGCTGCACGTTCGAGCCCCGGACTGCGGTCGCGCTGATCCCTGCGCCCACGTGAACGATCCGAGAGCTGAACGACCCGCCCTCCGTCGACCCGAACGTCTTCGTCTCGTCCCAGGCCTGAAACGTCGCGACGCCCGTCTTGATCTCCCGGCGGACATGGAGCCGGGACTCCGCCTCCGACAAGAGCCCCACGATCGTTTCGCGCGGGACCTCGAAGGGGTCCGTTTTGAGGGGAGTGGAGTACCGCCCCTCTCGCGGAGGCGGATCGTCCGTGACTTTGAGACGGCCCGGGGCCGATCGGCCCGCGGCCCGGGCGAGGCGAACCGCCGTCCGGGCCGCCTCTCGTGCGGCGGCCGGGCTCAATTCCGACGTACCCGCGAACCCCCACGCCTGATCGGTCCGAACGCGCACGCCGATGGACTCGCTCCGAGCATCCGTCAGCGCGTGCGCTTGGCCGTCCCGGATCGCGAGGTGGAGCGTTCGCTGAGGAGCGACGATCCGGACGTCCGCGTACCGGACGCCCGCCGCTTCCGCCACAGACAGTGCGATGCGGGCAAGGTCCTCCGCCACGGTGCCCTCCCCGGCCCAGGGAGTCGACCGGCCGCTTAACCTTCACCCGGAGACGCTCGCGATGCCTCGTCGACCGTGTTCGGGGGAAGCACTGCGCTTTCCCCTTCCGCGAGCGTGCGCTGCGGCCCCCGGTTCTGGCACGTCGGTCTCGTGGACCTCGCGGCCGGGACGGCACCCCCCGAATCTTCCGGCCCTCCCTCCCGTAGAGCCCGTTCGAGGGAATCCGCCTCCGAACACTCCGGACGAACGGCAGATAAGCACCCCCGCGGTCCGCTCCTACGATCCCAAGATGTCGGACGCACGCTGGGAAACGGTAGACCACTATATCGAACATCTTCTGGTTCGGCGCGACGCCGGAATGGAGGCTGCGCTGCGCGAAAGTGCTGCTGCCGGGCTCCCGACGATTCAGGTGAGTCCTCTGCAGGGTAAGTCCCTCCAGCTCCTGGTGGCGAGCCTCGGAGTTCGGCGGGTACTCGAGATCGGCACCCTGGGAGGGTACAGCGCGATCTGGATGGCACGGGCGTTACCCAGCCACGGTCGGATCGTGACGCTGGAGGCCGATCCTCGCCACGCTGAAGTGGCACGCTCGAACTTCGCCCGGGCACGCGTCTCCGAAAAGATCGAGGTGCGGGTGGGCCCTGCGCTAAAGACCCTGCCCGACCTCGCTCGGGAGGGAGGGGAACCGTTCGACCTCGTGTTCATCGACGCCGACAAACCGAACACCGCGGCGTACTTCGACTGGGCGATGCGCCTGGCCCGCCCCGGCGCGGTCATTGTGGTCGACAACGTCGTCCGGCAGGGAGCGCTTGCGGACCCCTCGAACCCCGATTCGAGTGTTCGGGGGATGCGCCGGTTCCTGGAGCGGGTCGCTGCCGAGCCACGGGCGGAAGGAACGGTCGTTCAGACGGTAGGGGCCAAGGGGTACGATGGGTTCGCGCTCGTGCGCGTCGCGCCGCCGACTCCATCGCCGGCCGAGCCCGACGAATCGAAAAGACCCCGCGTCGGGTGAATGGATCGGGAAGTGGGGACCCGCTCCGTTTCCGGCCGGCCCGGTGATTCCGTCGATCGAGCAATGGACTTTACCGCTCGGTGAGTACCGCCGGTTCGGAGGAACCGTGGATCCTCAAGAGCGGGCGCGCAAGGAACACGAGCGGGTCATGAAGGCCCGCGAGCGGCTCAAGTTCCGTGTTTACGCTGCCGCCCGGTCGGCGGTGCTTGCGACCGAGTTCTTCCGCTCCCACTCCGAGCTCTACGAGCCCGAGATTGTCGTCAACGTGTACGCCCCGTACGTCGACGTGAATGCGTCGTTGACGGAAGGGCAGGTCCGCCTACTGCCCGTGAACGGACGTTCCCGCGAACTGACCCGGTTCGCCGAGGAGCTGCGGGTGGGTCTTCAGCGGGCAGCGACGTCGCTCGGTCTTGAATTCACCGAGGACCTGAGCCGCTATGGGGGCTCCCAACCGGTCATGCTGGTGGACGTGCCGTGCGGGATCCACGCGATCCTTCTCCGACATGGGCCGGAGTAGGGAATCCGTACCCCGTCGGTCCGGACCTTCCGATCGAACGAGCCGACACCGCTCAGAGCATCACACGCAAGTTCAGCTTCTCGGTGAGCTCCTTGTACCGGTTCCGGATGGTCACCTCGGTGACCCCCGCGACCTCGGCGACCTCGCGCTGGGTGCGCCGCTCGCCGCACTGGACGCTCGCGATGTAGATCGCGGCGGCCGCGACCCCCGTGGGCCCGCGACCGCTCGTCAGCTCGCGCTCCGTCGCGTCCTTGAGGATCTCGTTCGCCCGGGTCTGGATCTCGCCCTTGAGCTTGAGCTCGGAGCAGAACCGCTGGATGTAATCCTGCGGCCGCGTGGGCATGAGCTTCAGCTGAAGCTCGCGCGTCATGAACCGGTAGGTCCGGCCGATCTCCTTGCGGCCGATGTGCGACTTGGAGGCGATCTCGTCGAGCGTGCGTGGCACGTTGCACTGGCGGCAGCTACCGTAGAGGGACGCCGCGACGACCCCCTCGATCGAGCGGCCGCGGATCAGGTTGCGGTTGACGGCTTTCCGGTAGATCATCGCGGCGGTCTCGCGGACGTTCCGGGGGAGCGCCATCCCGGAGGCGATCCGGTCGAGCTCGGCAAGGGCGAACGCGAGGTTCCGCTCGGTGGCGTTGGAGACCCGGATCCGTCGCTGCCATTTCCTCAGCCGATAGAGCTGCGCACGGTTGCGGGTCGGGATCGACTTGCCGTACGGATCGCGGTTCTTCCAGCCGATCTCCGTGGAAAGGCCCTTGTCGTGGATCGTGAGGGTCGTCGGGGCGCCGGTGCGCGCGCGCTTCTCCCCCTGTTCCGCGTCGAACGCCCGCCAGTCGGGGCCCTGGTCGATCATCGACTCTTCGAGAACGAGCCCACACTCGTCGCAGACGAGTTCGCCCCGCTCGTAGTCCCGCGTGAGGTGGGTCGATCCACAGCTCGTGCATCGCGTGGGGACCACGAGGTCCTCAGCCCGGGAGGGGCCTTTCTCGGGCTCGGTGGGAGGAGCTTCCTCGTTGTGCATCGCCGCCTCGACGTCAGGACTCCCGAACGAGTGAACTCCCGAGGAGGGCGAGGCCCTCGGCAGGGGAAGGCATGCGACGAGGTCGCACGGAGAGGTAGGGCCGGGCGACCGGACCGAAGACCCGAACGACGCGCCCGCGAAGAATTCCGCGCGAGTCTCGGACCGGCGTTCCCTCGGGAACGGCCTCCGGGCCACTCGAGCGGACCGTAAGAAGTCCGTTCGGCGTCACGGAGAGTATCATACCGAGGTCGCGCGCTGTCGTGGGACCACCGGCTCTCGGCAAGGGGTATAAACGACTTGCGATATGTATTTAAGCGTTACGCACGAGGTCGAGGGCGGGTCCGAGCGCGATTCGGTACGGGCAGGCCGTCCGGGTCCACCTCGGAATCGGCCCCGTTCGATAGCTCGGGGGGAACGTACGGCACGTAGTACGACGGGCTCATCTCGGTGGGCACGGGCCGCTCCTCCCCTTTCTCCTGCTCGACCGGGACGGCTCCCTCCTCGGTGCTCGGCGCGGTGGTCGGCGCCTCCGCCCCTTCCGAAGCGGGAGCTCGACGGGTCGCGAGCGGCGGACCTTCCGTCGCCCGTTTGCGCTCCCCGGCCAGTTGCGTGACTTCGGCCCAGAGGGCCTCGATCTCCTCTTCCGGGGTACCGTAGCGTCGCTCCTCGCTGATCGCGGCCCGGACCTGCGCCATGAGGCGCGCGGCGCTCTGCGCGTTCTGAGCCTTCGTCTTGATCCGCTGGATCCGACGCGCGAGGTTGCGCGCCTCGAGCAGGATCTCGGCCTCCTCCTCCTGCGGGGTGACCGCCGGGAGCGCGGGGGCGCGGGGGATGCGCACGACCGCACGCCGGCACTCGACGAGACGCTGGGCGGCCGTGGGGATGTTCTGGTCCTGGACCGCCTGCAGGAGCCGCGCGAAGACGCGGGTCACGTCGCTGACGTCTTCGCCGCGGTCCCGGGCCTGGCGCATCGACACACCGAGCTGTTGCGCCTCCTGCACGACAAATTTCGGGATCGCGTCGTTGAGAACCGCGAGGGCGAGCGACGCGCTCGCCGCGGCCTTCTGGAGCGAGCCCATGCTGAGCGGCTCGTCCTTGAGCCGCTGCCGGGGGTTCCCGACGCGGCGATCGAGGTGCACGACGTCCACTCCAATCGATTCCGCGACCGACCGGAGCTCGTCCGCGCGGCGGAGAAGCTCGCGGACCCAGGTCCAATCCGGCCGGACCCGGGCGAGCAGCGCCTCCCCTCGCTTCACGACGAGGTTCGCCTCGCTCTGCTGCCCTCCACGGATCGCCTCCTCGTACGCCGCCGAGATTTGGTCCGTCGGGAACGGGAGGCCCTCCGACTCGAGGACGTGACCCTGCTCGACGAGCGCGTCGAGCCGTGCCTTCCATGGGTCCGCCGGCCGGTTCTCGGGCTTCACGGCCTAGGACCCCTGCACATCGGCGGACAGCATTCGCATCAGCCGGCTCAACGTCAAGTCCGCCTCTTTCAGCTGCCGCGCCCGGAGCAGTTCGGTCGCCTCGCGGATCTGGATCGCGGCGTCGTGCGCCGTCTCGCTGTCCGGAGGGAGCGTTCGTACCCGACCCGCGAGCGTCCGAGCCTTCTTGAGGAGACGGTCGAGCATCGCCTCCTCCGACTCCGCTGGTTCGGGTGGCGCGGGAGGAGCCGGCGGGGGTGGCGCGGTCTTCTTCTCGAGATCGAGAAGCTCCGCCCGAAGGTCCCGGACGCTCTGGACGGCCTCCGAGAGGCGGCCCTTCTTGAGGTGACGGGTCGCCTCCAAGTGGAGGCGCCGGGCGGCGGCGCTCACCGAGGAGTCGTCCGGGTATTTGCTCAACGCCGCTTCGTGGCGCGCGAGCTCCGTCTCGAGCGAGGACGGGATCGCCTCGTGGAGCAGCATCAACGTCTGGGCCGCTTCCTCGGCGATCCGGTCGAGCGCGTCCTCCGAGAGGGACGGTCCCGCGATGTGGTCGCGAATCGCCTCGATCTCGCTCGAGATTTCTCCCAGAGGGAATCCGAGCTCTTCGGCCTCGGCGCGGAGCCCCTGGATCTGCGAGAGGAGCCCCTGCAGGCCCTTCCAATCGGCTTCGAACTGGCCGATCCGCTGCTCGGCGGCGACGAGGAGGTTCGCCGCCTCCTCCCGCTCACCGGAATCGATCGCGCCGTTGAGCTCGGCCAGGTCTCCGCCGAGGGCGAAGTGGACCCCGGTCTTCTCGAGGGCGGACCGCCGATCGGCGAGCAGCTGCGCGCGGGTCCGAAGGACTTCATCCGTCTGCGTCTCGAGCCGCTGCTGGGCCGATCGGAGGATGTCGAGCGCTTCCGCGACGCGTCCCTCGGCTTCGCTCAGAGCCGCCTCGCAAAGCTCCGCGGTGACATCCGGCCCCGGACCGAGCCCGCGGACGAGGTCCATCTTGGAGCGAAGGTCGCGGCTGATCGCCGCGTTCAGTTCCTCCTCCGCGGACAGAGGAACTGCCGCGGGTGTTGGACGGGGCTCAACGGCTGCGACCGGTCCGTCCGCGACCAAACTGTCGGTCTCCTCGTCCGAGATCGATCGAAGCCCCTCGATCGCGAGCGCCGTCGGAAAGCCACAGACCGAGCAATGCACGGCGGTCGACGCGATGGGCTGCTCGCAGATCGGACAACTCGACGGCACGGGCGACCTGTTCACTCTGGAAAGCGATGGGCCTGCCCTTAAGGACTTCTCCCGAGGGTCCTCCCGGTTCCCCCGAGACGCCGGCCGACGATCACCCGCCGCTGAACGTGGAGATCACGATCAGCCGCATCGGTCGGTCGATCGGGGTGTCGAGGGGGATCGGCGATTCCTCGAGGAGAACCGCGCTTCCTTCGGGCGGAAGGCCGGCCGAATGGAGCGCGGCCCGGACTTGCGTCCCGGCCGGGACACGGATCCGCCGGCGTCGCACGGACGCCCCGCGGGTCACTTCGAGCACGACGGAGATCACCGGAGGAGAGGAGGCGCTGAGGGGGAGAGTCTCCGGCGGCCGGGGATCGCCCGACGCGTCCTTTGAACTCCCGCGATGCATACGCATCACCAGATCTCGAATCTGGCGCCTTGGCCGAGCTAGGCTACCTCAGCACCCGACGGGGCGAGTTGCGGCGGCCTTTTTCGTTTTGTGGTCGGGTCCTGGGGACGGTTCGGGTCGGCCGCCGCCAGCGAGGCCTTCAGCCGGCCGATGGCATCCGCCGGGTACGGGTCGACACCGCTCCGGTGGGCGAGGACGAGGCTCACCTGGTCGCCCAGGGCGACCCCGGCGATCAGCGCCTCGAGTCGATCTTCGGCGTCGAGCAGGACCGGGATCGCCCGGGCGCCCCGGGCGGCGAGGAGCTTCTGGAGGTAGTGAAGCCGGGTCCGAAGTCCCGCCGGGGCCTCCGACCACTCGAGAAGCAGCGCGGCGGTCCGCGTCCCGTCGGTCCGGCGGATCGCGTCCCACGCGACGATCGAGTTATGGAAGACCTCGGGGACCTCGTCGAACGTCGCGAGGCGCTTTGCGTTCTCCTCAATCTGCGTCTTCCAGCGACGCGCGAGGGCGAGGAACGAACTCTCCGCATAGACGAACGGGAACCGGTCGCCCACCTTTGCCGCGATCGACGCAGCCGGACCCCGCGCGTGGGCGATCGAGCCCATTCGGGACCGTACGTGCTCGGAGATCCGTGCGACGCGCACCTCGTTGGATTCGGGAAACCATGGGTCGAGGAGCCCGAGGATCCCGCCGAGAAGATGACCGACCGCCGCGCGCGGGGGGTGGCCCGATGGGACCAGCAGGACCGGGACGTCCTCTTTCGCGGCACGCTCGGCGAGCTCCCCTCCCGACGCGATGACCGTCCGGTGGGCTCCGATCTTCCGGGCCGTTTGGAATGCTTGGAGGGTCTCCCAGGTGTCGCCGGAGTAGCTGATGAGGATGACGTGGGCTCGGCTATCGAGACCGTGCGGCAGCTCCGGCGACCGGACGACCGTCAGCATCGCCGGGGTCTCCGCCTCGACCACGCCCCGCACGAGGTCCGCGGCGATCGCCGAACCCCCCATCCCGACCGCGACGATGGGCGATGCACCTCGTGCCGGCCGCGCGAGCTCGAGGCCGGCGGCGAAGCCCTCGCGCAGCGCGGTCGGGAGGTTCGCAACGAGCGAGCGCATCCGGGTCAGCCCGTCCGGCTCCCTTCTCTCCACGGCGCTCGGGGGCCAGCGCGGGGTCATATGGGTTACGGGGAGAGTACGGCCGAATTCGCAGAAACTTCAAGAGGCCCCCCCTCCCATCTTCGACCTAGCGAGCAACGTTCACTTCGAACGCGCTGAGAGGAGTCTCCGTGGCGACCCCGACCGCACATGCGCCGCCGACGGAGGCACGCGTGTCGACCGGCAATCGGGATCTCGACAGCATGCTCGAAGGCGGCCTGGTGGCCCGTCGCCCGTACCTCATCGTCGGCCCGTCGGGGACCGGCAAGACCACGCTCGCCCTTCAGTTCCTGTGCGAAGGGATTCGGAACCACGAGCGGGCCCTTCTCGTCACCATCGAAGAGCCGCCGAACGAAGCCCGCCTCAACCACCCCGGGCTCTCCCCCGAGCTCGAACGGGTTGACGTCTTTGACGCGATCCCGGACATCATGCGGTACGAGCGGGTCCCGTTCAAGGACATCGCGTCGGTCCGCTACGCACAGCCGTTCGCGGCCGTACCTCTGTCGATCCGTCAGTCGCCCGAGCTCTCGTCGGTGGAGGTGACCCTCGCCGCGCTCGAGCAGATGCTCCGGACCGAAGTCCTGCGCAAGGGGTACTCGAGGGTCGCGATCGATTCGCTCACGGCGCTTCAGTACTTTTGCATGAAAGGCTTCGAACCGGTCGCAGGCGCCCAGACGTTCCTGCGGTTCCTGTCCGACCTGCGGGTCACCACGATCATCACCGTCGAATCCCCCCTCGAGGACGTCGAGACCCCCGAGCGAGCCCTCGCGCGCGGGGAGATCCGGCTCTTCCGCTGGGAGCACGAGAACCGAACCGTACGCGCGATCGGAGTCGAGAAATTCCGGGGAAGTCCGCACGACGTCCGGCTGCATCCGTACCGGATCGGTCCCCATGGGCTCGACATCAATCTCGAGCTGACGATCTCGCGGGACACCCGCCAGATCATCGAGCCGGCTCCTCCTGCGTTCGCGATCGCGACCCCGACGCCGATTCCGCTCGAGGAGGTCATCTCTCCGGTCGACCCCCTCGCCGAGGAGGTGCGGGACCTCGTCCTGGTCGGGGCGGACCTCGGTCCAGTGCGGACCGAGATCGAGGCCGCTCTGGGCGCGCTTGCCGCCGGCGACATCGAGCGCTCCCGAGGCCACATGTCGCGAGCCACCTCGCAAGTGATCGCGCTCTCCGCCGCGATTCCCCCCTCGCCCGAGACGGAGGTCCAGCGTCCGGTGGAGGTCGAGGAGGCGTTCCAGCGTCTCGTCCAGCGGGGAGAGTCCGCGAGGGCGGGGTTCCCGCCCACCCGGCTCCCTCCCCCGCGAGTCCTGGAGGTCGAGCTCGAGTGGGTGCTCTCCCTGATTCCCCCTGCGGCGGTTCCCTCCGAAGCCGAACCGGCCGAAGCAGTCACCCCGATCGCGGAGGGACCCGCCCTCGAACTCATCCCGGAGGCGGAGGTCGTCGCCGAGGCGGCTCCGGCCGCCGGGGCCGAGCCACCTCTCCCGAGTGTCGAGGAGCCCCCCATCGCGGTGACCGTGGAAGCTCAGATTCCGAAAGAGTCCGCCTCGGAAGAGCCCAGGGAGCCGACCCCTCCGCCGATTCCGACCCCTGCGGCAGAGCCGGCTCCAACTCCCACAGAGCCTCAGCCTCCGACAGTTCCAGAACCGCCGACGGTCCCTGTGACCTCACCACGCTACCCCGCCCCTCCCGAACCACCCTCTCGCCCCCCCGTTGCGGCACCCCCTGAGCCCACGCGAGTCCTCCACGCTACGGGGGCTGCCCGCCCAGCGGAGCCCCCGGCCCCGCCAAGAGCCGAGGAGCCACGGCCTCCGTTGCCGTCCTTCGAAGTCGCCGCAGAGAAACCCACGACGGCCCCCGGACACGGCGGCGGCTCCCGGGGCACCGGGACCCTCGTGTCGACCGGGCGGGCGCGCGCACCCCGTCTCTCGTCCACCCCGGGCGGCCCTCGGTTACCCGCCACAGGGACCGTGCCGACCGGCGGAGCCGCGGAGGTTCAGAGTCCGACAACTCCAGGGGCTCCATCGAAGCGGAGGAAGAAGCCGACACCGGCCGTGCGAAAGAAGCCGGTCTCGA
>Ga0187784_10002871_pt1 | contig 13864 bp, 13 predicted proteins | sample 1015_SJ02_MP15_2_FD_132964 | JGI IMG/M metagenome (GOLD analysis project Ga0187784, IMG submission 132964) | Tropical peat soil microbial communities from peatlands in Department of Meta, Colombia - 1015_SJ02_MP15_20_MG | ecosystem: Environmental > Terrestrial > Soil > Wetlands > Peat | place...
CCGGGCTCCCAGATTCGAAATTTGTGGCCAAGACCAACGAAGGTCGCCGTGTCGGTGATGCCCGCATGCGCCTTGAGCGTGTCGGTGAGCATCACACGGCCCTCGCCATCGATCTTCAGTGTCTCGCTGGTGCCGTAGAGCGACAGCGAGAACTGCTCGCGGCGGTCCGAATAGGGCGAGAAGCCCGCAATCAGCGCCTCGATTTCCGCCAGAAGCGCGTTGCCGCCGGCGTCGAGCGCCGGCCGGTCGAGCGCGTGATAGCAATAAAGGCCGTCGAAGCCGTCGCGCGCCAATACGGCGCGGAACGAAGCCGGCACCGAGATGCGTCCTTTCGCATCCAGACGGAGCACGTAGTGGGACACAAATCGGTCCATCCTGCCCCTCGCCGAGCGGCCGCTCGCATCGCGACTCTAATCCACAGGCTGTGCCCAATCCGTCCTGAGCCACGGTTCGCCGATTTGAACAGGGCATCATAACGGCGTGTGGGATTAAATGGGCTATCATGGGATAATATGGGCGTCAACGGACCTGCCGCGCCGATTGGCCAGCTCCGCTCCATTTCGATTAGCAAGAGGCAAGCTTAAGGAATGGTTGAAGCCGCGCCGAGGCGTGACCGGATCGCAACGCATCCAGGCTTTTTGCGATTCGCGCGCTGGTGCGTGCAAATCAACTTGTCGCTCATGCGCGTTACCCTAGAGTAGCTGCATGTCGCATAACCTGTTTGCGCCGGATTCCTGTGTCGCTGCCGAGGTCATGCCTTCGCCCAATCACGGCGAACGCAGGGACGGCCGGCGGCCGGACATGATCGTGCTGCATTACACCGGGATGCAGGACGCCGAGGCCGCGCTCGAACTTTTGCGCGCACGCGGCAGCGATGTTTCGGCTCACTACTTCGTGTTCGAGAACGGCCGTATCATCCAACTGGTTCAGGAGAGCCGCCGCGCCTGGCACGCCGGTAAGGCGTCTTGGGCAGGCGAGGCCGATATCAATTCCTGCTCGATCGGTATCGAGATCGTTAATCCGGGTCACGATCACGGCTATCCGGATTTTCCCAAGCGCCAGATCGCCGCGGTAACCGCGCTCTGTCGCAGCATCCAGACCCGCCATACGATTCCGCCGGTTCGGGTGTTGGCCCATTCCGACGTGGCGCCGGCGCGCAAGCAGGACCCGGGCGAGAAATTTCCCTGGCGCACGCTCTACGATTCCGGGGTCGGCCATTGGGTCAAGCCGGCGCCGATCATGAATTTCGGCCAAATGCTTTCGCCCGGCGACCGCGGCAACGCCGTCGCCGCACTGCAGAAATCGCTCAGCGAATACGGTTACGGGATTGAGATCAGCGGCGAATACGACACCGCCACGCAGGAAGTCGTCAGCGCTTTCCAACGCCACTTCCGTCCCGAACGCATCAACGGCGTCGCCGACCCGTCCACCCGCAGCACATTGCAGGAGCTCATGGCCAATCGCGGTCGGGCCCGGACCATCGCCGCGCGCGCCCGCACCGCAATGCTCCTCATCGCTCCCTGACTTGGCCTCTTGAGCTAGCTTCTTGACCTAGTCTCTTGGTTTGGGGCCCTTGACGGCGAAGGCCAACGTCCCCATCCATGGGGCTGTCAGTCGGTCGGACGGCCGCTCCGGCCCCCACCCTTCCTTCCCCGCAAGCGGGCAGGGTTAGGCAAGGGGATGCCGGGGAGGAAAGTCCGGGCTCCGTGGACAAACGGTGCCGGATAACATCCGGCGGGTGCGAGCCCAGGGACAGTGCCACAGAGAACAGACCGCCATCCCCACCCTCGGGAGGGGGCGGCAAGGGTGAAACGGTGCGGTAAGAGCGCACCGCGCCGGCGGTAACGCCGGCGGCACGGCAAACCCCACCGGGAGCAAGACCGAATAGGGACGGCGCGAGGTTTTCGCGCGCAAGCGCGAGTAGCTTCGGGGTCGGTGTCCAGATCCTGCCGTCCGGGTAGGTTGCTTGAGGCGCCGGGTAACCGGCGTCCCAGAGGAATGGCCGTCACGCCTGCGGACGTCGTCCGCATGCCATCCAGAACCCGGCTTATAGACCGGCTGACGTGAAACTAAGGGCGCCCGGCGGAATCCCGTCGGGCGCCCGCCAAGTTCAGTAGACCGGCATTCGCCGGTCCGCCGCTGCGCAATTTTTCAGCGATGATCGCTCGTTTACCGTGCAAGCGGTGCTGAAAAATAAAATTTTCTAATAAAATCAAATGCCTAGCGATGGCATGAGCTTTGCTGCTTTGCAACAAGACATTCGCGCCGCACGCCCGTCGGCCGCTCAGAAACGGAGTCACTCCATGGATTACATAAAACCGGCTCAAGTCGCCGCTACCATGATGGACACCGGGCGCAGCAAGCTCGCCCTGCCGGCACTCGATCTCGTCATCCGCGGAGGACTGGCGGGAGCCATTCTCGCCGCGGCGACGAGTCTCGCTTTCACCGGCATGGTGCAGACCGGACAGCCGCTCGTTGGTGCGCTCGTCTTCCCCGTCGGACTGATCCTGATCGTGCTGTTGGGCCTCGACCTGGTCACCGGCAGTTTCGGCCTGCTGCCGCTGCCCTATATCGAGAACCATGCCCGTGCCAGCACCATGCTGGCGAACTGGTCCTATGTGTTTCTCGGCAACTTCATTGGCAGCGTCGTCTACGGCGGCCTGCTGGCGATCACGCTGACCAATTTCGGCACTGCCGCGCCGGCCGGCGTTGCCGCCAAAATCATCACCATCGCCGAAGCAAAGACGATCGGTTACCAGGCGCTCGGCTCCGCCGGGCTCATTACCGTGTTCGTCAAAGCGATGCTCTGCAATTGGCTGGTGTGCCTCGGCATTGTCGCGGCGATGGCCACCTCCTCCACCATCGGCAAAATCTGCTGCGCTTACATGCCGATCCTCATCTTCTTCGCGCAGGGTTTCGAGCATTCGGTCGTCAACATGTTCGTCATTCCGACCGGCATGATGATGGGCGCCAAAGTCACGGTCGCCGACTGGTGGCTGTGGAATCAGATTCCGGTGACGCTCGGAAATCTGGTCGGCGGCTTTGTGTTTACCGGACTTGCGCTTTACATCACGCACAAGCCCCGCGGCATGGCTCCGGCGCCGCTGACCGCGCCGACCCAAGTGCCGGCCGAATGACCGAGCACGCTTTCACGCTCTCCGGTACGCAGCATCAGGCGGGCGATTTCGAACCCGAACAGAAACGCTACCTCGAAGGCTTCGTTGCCGGCGTGCAGATCGCCAAGGCCGCAAAAAGCATTGGCGGTCTTGGTGCTCCGGCACCCGCCGCCAGCGCCGCGCCGGAACCGACCGGCCCGGAAGCGACGGCGCTGCGCGCGCAAAATCGCGCGCTGGCGGCCGGCAAGAAGCTTTCGGACCAGGAGAAATTCAAACGCGAAGAGCACCCATTTGACACCTATGAGCGGCTCAAAGCGCACGCGGCAACCGGCGAATATCCCAGGCCGCCGGACAATTTCCGCTGGCGTTTTTTCGGTCTGTTCTACGCCGCGCCCAATCAGAACGCCTATATGTGCCGGCTGCGTATTCCCAACGGCATCGTCAAAGCCGCGCAGTTTGCGGGGCTGGCCGATCTCGCCGAATGCTACGGGGGCGGCTATGCGCATGTGACGACGCGCGCCAATATCCAGATTCGCGAAGTCGAGGCGCGCAACGCCGTCGCCATGATCGAGGCGATCCAGGACCTGGGGCTTTGCTCGCGCGGATCCGGCGCCGACAACATCCGCAACGTCACCGGCACGCCGACCGCCGGCATCGATCCGCAGGAGCTGATCGATACCCGGCGTTACGCGCGCGAGTGGCATTTCCACATTCTCAACGACCGCTCGCTTTACGGCCTGCCGCGCAAGTTCAACGTCGCGTTCGACGGCGGCGGCGTCATTCCCGTGCTGGAGGACACCAACGATATCGGCTTCCAGGCCGTCGAGGTGAAAGACGGCTTTGGGCTCGCCCCCGGCGTCTGGTTCAAGCTGGGCCTCGGCGGTATCACCGGCCATCGCGATTTTGCGCGCGAGACCGGCGTGCTGGTGCAGCCGAAAGACGCCTGCATGGTCGCCGACGCCGTGGTGCGCGTCTACATCGATCACGGCGACCGCACCGATCGCACCAAGGCGCGGCTGAAATATGTGCTCGACGCAATGGGTGTCGAAAAATTTCTCGGGCTTGCGGAAGAGAAGCTCGGCCGCAAACTCGATCGCGCCGTGCCCGGCGCGGTGTTGCCGCGTCCCTCGTTCCAACGGAGCGGGCACATCGGCATTCACCCGCAACGCCAGAGCGGACTGAATTGGATCGGCGTCGTGCTACCGGTCGGCCGGATGTCGGCCGCGCAGATGCGGGGCCTGGCGGACGTCGCAAGCCGGTTCGGCGACGGCGATGTGCGGCTGACCGTCTGGCAAAATCTGCTGATCTCGGGCGTGCCGACGGAAAAGCTGGCAGCGGCCTCGGCGCGCATCAAGGCAATCGGCCTTGCGGTCGACACCAATGCGATCCGGTCCGGCCTAGTTGCCTGCACCGGCAATACCGGCTGCAAATTCGCCGCGTCGGATACCAAACAGCATGCCGAGGAGATTGCGCGCTGGTGCGAAACGCGGGTGCCGCTCGACACGCCCGTCAACATCCACCTGACCGGGTGCCATCACTCCTGCGCGCAGCATTTCATATCGGAAATCGGCCTGCTCGCCTGCAAGGTGCAGGCGAAGGAGGATGACGACCCGATCGAAGGCTATCACATCCTGGTCGGCGGCGGGTTCGGCCCGAATGCCGCGCTTGGGCGCGAGCTGTTTCGCGATGTCCCTGCCACGGCGGCGCCGCGGATCATCGAGCGCATTCTCAAGGCCTATCTCGGCCATCGCGCGTCGCGCGACGAAACCTTCCTGGCATTTGCCCGCCGCCACGACATCGACGCGCTGAAAGCGATGAGCGAACCGGAGGCCGCCGAATGAGCATCACGCCGCGGCCGCCCATTCCGTCATTTATCCCCGAGTCGGCGCCATTTACGCCAGAGCAACGCAGCTGGCTCAACGGGCTGTTGGCCGGGCTGTTCGAGCTTGAGGGAGGCGTAACCCCGCTTTCCCCTGACGAGGTCGGCAAGCTGCTGCCGTCTGTCGCGTTCGGCAACGCCGCAGCGGCGAATGCGGCGCCAGCGGAAACCGAGGACGGCGCGCCATGGCACGATCCGGCCATGCCGTTGCCGGACCGCATGAAGCTTGCCGAAGGCAAGAAATTGCAGCGGCGCATGATGGCGGCAATGGCGCAGCAGGATTGCGGCCAATGCGGCTACAATTGCAACGACTACGCCAACGCGCTGTTTGTGAAATCGGAAAGGCGGCTGAACCTTTGTGTGCCGGGCGGCAAGGAAACCGCCCGCATGCTTAAACAGCTTTATCACGAGCTGGAAGGCGCGCCGGCGGCCGAGGCCAAGCCCGCGCCGGTCGCGCTCGCCATACCGGCCATGTCGGCCGCGGCCCTGTCGGGGCGCTCGCGAGATAATCCGGTCGAGGCGACCTTTCTGTCGCGGCGACGCCTCAACAAGCCGGGCTCCGAGAAGGAAACCTGGCACATCGAAATCGATCTCGCCGGCACCGATCTCGATTACGTCGTCGGCGACTCGTTTGGAATTTTTCCGGTCAACAGTCCGGACCTGGTTGATGCCGTGCTGGCGGCGATCGACGCGCCGCCGGATTTTCCCATCGGCGGTCGAACGCTGCGCGAGGAATTGAATGCCGCCGCCTCGCTGTCGCCTGCGCCTGATATGCTGTTCGAGCTTATTTCCTATCTCACCGGCGGCGAACGGCGGCAAAAAGCGAAACAGCTCGCCAAGGGCGCCGATCCGGACGGCGACGCCGCGACGCTCGACGTGCTCGCCGCCTTGCAGAAATTCCGGAAAATAAGGCCCGACCCGGAGGCTTTTGTCGAGGCGCTCGAACCCCTGCAGCCCCGGCTTTACTCGATTTCATCGTCGCCGAAATCCGATCCGGGACGGGTCGCGCTCACCGTCGACACGGTGCGCTACCGGGTCGACCAACGCGTGCGCCTTGGCGTGTGTTCGAGTTTCCTCGGCGATCGGATCGCGCCCGGCGACAAGATCAGAGTTTATGTGCAAAAAGCGCAGCACTTTGCGCTGCCGTCGGACCCGTCGAAACCCATCATCATGATTGGTCCCGGCACCGGTATCGCGCCGTTTCGCGCCTTTTTGCATGAGCGCCGTGCCGTCGGCGCGACCGGACGCAATTGGCTGTTCTTCGGCCACCAACGCAGCGCCTACGATTTCTTTTACGAAGACGAGATAAAAAACATGCTGTCTTCGGGCCAACTGACGAAACTTAGCCTGGCTTGGTCGCGCGATGAGGAGAAAAAAATTTATGTGCAGCACCGTATGCGCGAGGCCGGCCGCGACCTCTGGTCATGGATCGAGGACGGTGCCCATATATACGTCTGCGGCGATGCCCAGCGGATGGCCAAGGACGTCGAGGCGGCGCTGACCGGCATTGTCGCGGAGCACCGCGGCTGCGCGCCGGCCGAAGCCGCGAAGTTTCTTGATGAATTGAAAGCCGGCAATCGCTATCAAGCCGACGTGTATTAGGAGACCGTTCGCCCGTGAGTGCTGACCGCAGCCCTGCCGAATTGGCCGCGACCCGAATCGGCGCTTTGGCGCGTCTTCCGGCCTTCTTCGCGCTTGCCGGCAAACGCGCGGTCGTCGGCGGCGGCAGCGCGGCCGCGGCCTGGAAGGCGGAGCTTTTCATCGCGGCCGGCGCCAAAGTCGGGGTGTTTGCGCCGGCCCCGAGCGAGGCAATGGCCGCGCTGGCCGGCTCTTCGCCTCCGGGCGCGATAACGGTTCACGAGCGGCCATGGCAGGCCGACGACCTCGCCGGCGCGGCGATTGCGGTTGCCGATTGCGTCGACGAGCCTGAAGCCCGCTCATTCGCCGCAGCAGCGCGCGCTGCCGGCGTACCGGTTAATGTGATCGACCGCCCGGCTTTTTCCGATTTCACGTTCGGCGCCATCGTCAATCGTTCGCCGCTGGTCATCGGCATTTCCACCGACGGCGCCGCGCCGGTTTTCGGCCAGGCGATCCGCGCCAGGATCGAGGCGCTGATTCCAAAAGGCTTTAGCCGCTGGGCGGACGCCGCCCGCACCTGGCGGCCGCGCGTCCAGGCGCTGGCGCTGCCGTTCCGCAGCCGCCGCGGCTTTTGGGAAAAATTCACCGCGCGCGCGGTCGCGGCGCCGGACCGGGTGCCGACCGAAGCCGATCTCGATTCGCTCTTAGTACCTGCGGCGGCGCGCGACGCAGGGTCGGTCCTGCTCGTCGGCGCAGGTCCCGGCAATCCGGAATTATTGACGCTGCGCGCGGTGCGCGCGCTGCAATCGGCCGACGTGATCCTGTTCGACGATCTTGTCGCCACCGACATTCTCGATTTCGCGCGCCGCGAAGCAAAGAAAATGCTGGTCGGCAAAACCGGGCATAGCGCCTCGTGCCGGCAGGACGACATCAACACGCTGATGATCTCGCTCGCCAAGGCCGGCCGGCGCGTGGTGCGGCTCAAGGGCGGCGATCCGATGATTTTCGGCCGCGCCGACGAAGAGATCGCGGCCTGCCGCGCGGCGGGGATTGCGGTCGAAGTGGTGCCCGGTATCACCACGGCGCAGGGCGCCGCGTGCCGCTTGCTGGTGTCGCTGACGCGCCGCGGCGAAGCGCGCCGCGTGCAATGCATCACCGGCCACGGTCATGACGGAAAATTGCCGGCCGATATCGACTGGGCAAGCCTCGCCGATCCGGCAGTGACCACGGTCGTCTATATGCCGACCAGGACGTTGCGCGAACTCGTTGCCAATGCGGTGCAGGCAGGGCTCGATCCGGCGACGCCCGCCGTCGCGGTCGAACGCTCAACGCGCGTCGACGAGCGCGTGATCGCCACAACCATCGCCGACCTGCCGGCCCGGCTCGCCGCCGCAGCGCCGTCGGGACCGGTCGTCGTACTGATCGGGCGGGTGTTCACGGAATACGTCGAAATGGCGACAAAGGAAGAGGTTCCCGCACCGGATCAACGCCAATTACGTCCCGCGCGCCGTCTCTAAGCGCAAGCCTTCGTTATCAACGAACAGGTTGCGGAAACCCACCCCGGCCGCCTATCTAAGCCTCCCATGGATACGCTGACCGCCCCCTCCCCGACGGCCGCCACGACCCGAGCACCGGATAAAGCCGCGCCGGGCCTGATCGATGCGCGGCTCACCGAGATCACGCCTGTCGCGCGTGACACCAACCTCTACAGCTTCCGCCGCGTCGGCGGCGGCGCGTTGCCGTCGTATCAGCCCGGCGCGCATATCGATCTGCACCTGCCCAACGGCCTGGTTCGCCAGTTTTCGCTTTGCGTGCCGAACGCCGACCCCGAGACTTACGTAGTCGGCATCAAGCGCGATGCGGCGAGCCGCGGCGGCTCGCGCTACATCTTCGACCACATGAAGGTCGGCGATGAGATCAAAATCTCGGCGCCGCGCAACAATTTCCCGCTGGTCGAGGGCACCGCCCCGATCGTGCTGATCGCCGGCGGCATCGGCATTACGCCGTTGTGGTGCATGGCGCAGACGCTGGCCGCGCAGAACCGGCCGTGGAAGCTCTACTATTCCTGCCGCAGCCGTGACGAGATGGCGTTTCTCGACACGCTCAAGAATCTCGCGCCCGAGAAGGTGCACCTGCATTTTGACGATGAGGCGGACGGCAAGTTCCTCGACCTTAACGCGATCATCACCGCGGCGCCGACGGACGCCCACCTTTACTGCTGCGGCCCGAAAGCCATGCTCGAAGCTTTCGAGAAGGTCGCCGCGACGCGGCCGCGCGGCAATGTCCATGTCGAATACTTCACCGCCAAGGAGGACGTCGCCAGCGATCAACTGGGCGGCTTCTGGGTCGAACTCGCCAAGTCCGGCGAGGAATATTTCATTCCGCCGGGCAAGAAGGTGCTCGAAGTGCTGTTCGAGGCCGGCGTCGACGTCGACTATTCCTGCGAACTCGGCATCTGCGGCGAGTGCGTGACCAACGTCATCTCCGGCATCCCGGTGCACCACGACGCCGTCTTAAGCGAAGAAGAACACGAAGCAAATGACAAGGTCATGATCTGCTGCTGCGGCTGCAAGACCGAGCGGCTAGTGCTGGATATGTGACCTACAAGTTGAGCGCCGCCAAGGCCGCCTTCGCGACTTCCACGTCCTGCTCGATCTTGGCGCCGCCGGCGGCGACGGCGCCGATCACTTCGCCGCCGACCTCGATCGGAAATCCGCCCGGCACATTGGTGAAGTCGCCCATGCGCACGGCCATGCTCAGCGCATTTTCCTCTGGCGCGTAGCCGGTCGGCAGCCGTTGCGAGGCCGCGGTGATCGCTTTCCTCTGCGTGGTGATGATCGAGAAATGGCGCGCGCCGTCCATCATCAGGAACGCGATCAGCCGGCAGCTCTGGTCGACCACAGCGAGACTGACCTTGCAGCCGAGTTCGTTGGCTTTCGCCACGCCGGCCGCGAGCATCTTTTGGCTCGCCTCGTGGGTCAGCCGGTGGCTGGGAACGATATCCGACATCTGAGGTCAGACCACGGACGACAGACGACCGGAGAAGGAAAATGGAATTCGACCCATCTGTCGTCTGTCCTCCGTGATCCGTCTTCCGCTACACCGAGGTCTGCGCCATGCCGCGCTCGGCGTTGAGCGCCTCTTTGGCGCCGTCCTTGAACGCCACGTCGGGCGGCAGCATCATCGCGCAGGAGCGGACCTTGTGGTGCGCGGGATCGACGCCGGGCGGCGTGACGCCTTTCTCGGCCAGCGCCTTGGCGGCACGCATCAAGCGATGGCGCGCCATGATGATGCCGTTATCGGTCGAGACCAGGTTTTCCTTGGTGCGGTCGCAGATCGGACCCATGCTCTCTTGCAGCGACGCATCCTGTATGGCGATACCGGTCACCTGCTGCCTTCCATGGCTTGCAGCCAGTTGCATTCCTGCAGCCGCTTTGAGACAAAACTCTGCCACGCCGGCACCAGTGCGAATTCCCATTCCGGCAGCGGCGGTGTCTTGTCCGCCGGTCCCATATAGGCCCGCAGCACTGCGCCGCGCTTCACCAACGGATAGGAGGTGAGCTTGATCTTGTTGCAGAATCCGCTCGCAACGGGCTCCGAGGGAACATCGATGCACTGACCGGTAAAATCGTATTTCCAACCGTGACAGGGGCAGCGCAGTCCGCCTTCTTCGTTGCGGCCGAACCACAGCGAAACGCCGCGATGGGCGCAGAATTCATCGATCAGGCCGTAGTGGCCTTCCGAGTCACGGAAGGCAAGCAGGCGCTCGGACAGAATCTTGACCCGCACCGGCGGGCAATCGTTGTCCGGCAATTCCTCGGCCAGCAGCGCCGGCAGCCAATAGCAGCGAAACATTTTGCCCATCGCGGAACCGGGACCGGTTTGGGTCAGTAGCTCGTTCTGTTCTTTTCTGAGCATGGCTGTTGTCCGCGAGCGTAGCCGGCCGAGCACCTGTTACCGCCTCACCTGCGCCGGAGGTGCAAGAGTATGGATGCGATCACCTCCGAGCAAGGCACCCATGCGCCGGCAGCCTTATTGTCTGTTGCTCTATAACCGCAATTACGCTAAGTCGGCCGGCACCGGGACCTGAGTTTGGAGATATCGGATGGCCGAGCACGCTGAAGTCGAGTATGCGACTGCAACGGGCAACGATTACCCCGCTCACGAGCAGACGTACCGGAACTTCATCACTCTCGTGAAGGTGATGCTGGCTGTCGTCGTCACGATCCTCGTCCTGATGGCGATTTTCCTGACTTGATCTAAATCATTTTCCGCATCGGCCTATGCCGATAATCCCGTCGGCGTCGGAGGGATTATGAAGGTTGCCGTCACAACAGAAACCGAACCGGGCGAGCCGCGCGTAGCCGCGACGCCGGAAACCATCAAAAAACTCGTCGGGCTTGGTGCCGAGGTTGCGGTCGAGCCTGGCGCCGGAATCAAGTCCGGCGTGCTTGATGCGGACTACGCCGCCGCCGGCGCCAAAGTGGCCTCCAATGCGGTCAGCGGCGCCGACATCGTGCTCAAGGTGCGCCGTCCCTCGGCCAGCGAGCTGGCCGGTTACAAGAAGGGCGCCGTGGTCGTCGCGATCATGGATCCTTACGGCAATGAAGCCGCGCTCAAGCAGATGGCTGATGCCGGTGTTGTCGCTTTCGCCATGGAATTGATGCCGCGCATCACTCGCGCCCAGTCGATGGACGTGCTGTCGAGTCAGGCCAATCTCGCCGGCTATCGCGCGGTAATCGACGCCGCCGAAGAATATGGCCGCGCGCTGCCGATGATGATGACGGCGGCCGGCACCGTGCCGGCAGCGAAAGTGTTCGTCATGGGCGTCGGTGTCGCCGGCCTGCAGGCGATCGCGACCGCGCGCCGGCTCGGTGCCATCGTCACCGCGACCGACGTGCGTCCCGCCACCAAGGAGCAGGTCGAAAGCCTGGGTGCGAAATTTCTCGCGGTCGAGGACGAAGAGTTCAAGAACGCGCAGACCGCCGGCGGCTACGCCAAGGAAATGTCGAAAGAATACCAAGCCAAACAGGCCGCGTTGGTGGCTGAGCACATCAAGAAACAAGACATCGTCATCACCACCGCGTTGATCCCGGGACGCCCGGCGCCGAAGCTGGTGTCCAAGGAAATGATCGCTTCGATGCGGCCCGGCTCGGTGATCGTAGATCTCGCGGTCGAGCGCGGCGGCAACGTCGAAGGCGCCAAGGCCGACGAGGTTGCACAGGTCGGCCCCGTCAAGATTGTCGGTTATCTCAACGTGCCGGGGCGCCTGGCGGCTTCCGCTTCCGCGCTCTACGCGAGGAACCTGCTCACGTTCCTCGATACCCTGATCGACAAGAAAGAGAAGAAGCTCGCAATCAATTGGGACGACGAGCTCGTCAAAGGCACCGCGCTAACCCGCGACGGCGCGATCGTGCACCCGAATTTCAAGCCTAAAGCGGCCTGAGGAGGAGCGACAATGGATCATCTCGCGACGGCAGTCGATCCCTTCGTATTCCGCTTTTCGATTTTCGTGCTGGCGGTGTTCGTCGGCTACTACGTGGTGTGGTCGGTGACGCCGGCGCTGCACACGCCACTGATGTCGGTGACCAACGCCATTTCTTCGGTGATCGTCGTCGGCGCGCTGCTTGCGGTCGGTGTCGCGCTGGTTGGCGACGATAGCGGCCCGATTGTGGCGCGCGCGCTCGGCTTCGTCGCGCTGACTTTCGCCTCGGTCAATATCTTCGGCGGCTTCCTGGTCACCCAGCGCATGCTGGCGATGTATCAAAAGAAGAAGAAATGAGCGCCGTATGAGCCCGAATCTCGTCGCACTGCTTTATCTTGTCGCCGGCGTTCTGTTCATCCTGGCGCTGCGCGGACTGTCCAGCCCGGAATCGAGCCGGCGTGGCAATCGCTTCGGCATGATCGGCATGGCGATCGCCGTGCTGACGACGCTGGGCTCGCATCCTCCGGCCGACCCGTTCGCTTGGGGCCTGGTCATTGTCGGCATCGCCGTCGGCGGCTCGATCGGCGCGGTGATCGCGCGGCGCGTGCCCATGACCTCGATGCCGGAGCTGGTCGCGGCCTTCCACTCGCTGGTCGGTATGGCCGCGGTGCTGGTAGCAGCCGGCGCCTACTATGCGCCGGCGGCCTTCGACATCGGCACGCCCGGCCATATCCATCAGCAAAGCCTGATCGAGATGTCGCTTGGCGCGGCCATTGGCGCCATCACCTTCACCGGTTCGGTGATCGCCTTCCTCAAATTGTCCGCCCGCATGAGCGGCAAGCCGATCACGCTGCCGGGCCGCCACATCGTCAATATCGCGCTGGCGCTGGCGCTGATCGGGTCCATCTATGAGTTCTACGTCGGCCAGAGCCCGATCGCCTTCTGGCTGGTCGCCGGCATCTCCTTCCTGCTCGGCGTGCTCATCATCATCCCGATCGGCGGCGCCGACATGCCGGTCGTGATCTCGATGCTCAACTCCTATTCGGGTTGGGCGGCGGCCGGCATCGGCTTCACGCTCGGTAATTCGGCGCTGATCATTACCGGCGCGCTGGTCGGCTCCTCGGGCGCGATCCTGTCCTACATCATGTGCAAGGGCATGAACCGCGCGTTCATCGCGGTCATCCTCGGCGGCTTCGGCGGCGAGGTCGCGGGCCCTGCGGCCGGCGCGGAGCAGCGCCCGGTCAAGCTCGGCTCAGCCGACGACGCCGCCTACATCATGAAGAACGCGCAGAAGGTCATCATCGTGCCGGGCTACGGCATGGCGGTGGCGCAGGCGCAACACGCGCTGCGCGAAATGGCGGACAAGCTGAAGGCCGAAGGCGTCGAGGTCAAATACGCCATTCATCCGGTGGCAGGCCGCATGCCCGGCCACATGAACGTGCTGCTCGCCGAGGCCAACGTCCCTTACGACGAGGTGTTCGAGCTGGAGGACATCAATTCCGAGTTCCCCCAGGCCGACATCGCCTTCGTCATCGGCGCCAATGACGTCACCAACCCGGCCGCCGAGGACGATAAGACCTCGCCGATCTACGGCATGCCGGTGTTGCAGGTGTGGAAGGCCGGCACCGTGATGTTCATCAAGCGGTCGCTCGCTTCCGGCTATGCCGGCATCGACAACCCGTTGTTCTACCGGCCCAATACCATGATGCTGCTTGGCGATGCCAAGAAAATGACGGAATCGATCGTCAAGGCGCTCGGCCACTGAGCGTGGCGCGTCGCTTAGCGGGCGGCGCGCTCGTCGCCCTCGCCTTGGGCCTGGCGGCGCATGCCCAGGATTTGAAGCCGACCGCGCTGCCCGAGCGCGAG